>Ga0255338_1001249_pt1 | contig 50748 bp, 46 predicted proteins | sample MeOH1_35cm_T4_19_FD_203715 | JGI IMG/M metagenome (GOLD analysis project Ga0255338, IMG submission 203715) | Sandy soil microbial communities from University of British Columbia, Vancouver, Canada - MeOH1_35cm_T4_195 | ecosystem: Engineered > Artificial ecosystem > Sand microcosm > Unclassified ...
TTTGCCTACAGCTTCCTCCAGATTCGCAGTCGCCCGCGACACCCTTGCCGTTCGGCTAACACTTCCCCGTGCCGGGTGTGTAGAGGACTTCCACCTCCAAGTGAGTGCGCCCTGCCGGGCGCACACAGACAAAGGCCCGTCATCCTCACGGATGACGGGCCTCGCATGTCGCCTGGCGCTGTATTCAGCCGAACGGCCGCGTACCCCCTTTGAGCCGTTGCGGTCCCGCTGGGGACCGGCGTGCAACGCCGAAGGCCAGGCTTCCATCCTTCGGCGCCGTGCGAACGCGGCACGATGGCGACGCTTCAACGATAGCGCAAGCAGACCGGCTGGAGTTGACCTCGATCAACGTTCCGCGCGGGTAATCAGACGATGCGCAGCAGCGGCATCTGGAACAGGCGCATGCGGTCGTCGGGACGCGCCATCTGCCCGTTGAGCACCTGCATTGCGTCGATCAGCGCGCGCAGCGGCGCCTCGTCCTCGAAAGCGATCATCAGTACCGCATTGGTGCTGCCGTATGCACCCTGGCCAAGATGCGGCTCGGTGCCGCGCCCTTTTCCGGTGACCGGCCCCCAGCGCGTGTAGTAGTCGATGCCCGTGCGCCGCAGCATGTCCATGACGCGCGTATGGAACAGCTCGTTGTACACCAGGAAAGCCACCGCACCGGGCGGATCGAGAAGCGGAATGTCCATGACGCCTTGTCCCTGTTGCCGTCGATGGCTCCAGTCTACGAAAGCCATGCCGCAGGCTGTTGACGCAGGTCAACAGCCTGCCGCGGTCACTCGATGCGGGCGCCCGAGTACCTCACGACGTGCGCCCATTTCTCCACCTCGGCACGCAGGTACGCGCGAAACTCGTCCGGCGTGTCGCCTATCGGCTCCGCGCCCTGTGCAGCGAGGCGCTCGCGCATTTCCGGATTCCTGAGCAGGTCCACGACCGCGACGTTGAGCCGCGTCACGCTGTCGTACGGTGTGCCGGTCGGCGCCACGATGCCGTTCCACGCGGCAGCCTCGAATCCCGGAAAGCCCGACTCCTGGAACGTCGGCACGTTCGGCAGGACCGCGGCGCGCTTGAGGCTCGCGACGGCGAGCGCACGCACGCGGCCGCTCCTGATATGCGGCGCCACCGGCGGCGTCGTGGCGAACAGACCGGCAATTTCACCGCCGACCAGATCGAGCACGGCAGGTCCCAGCCCCTTGTACGGCACTTGCACGAGATTGAGCCCGCCCACACGCATCTTCAGCAGTTCGACGGCGAGGTGCGACGTGCTGCCGCTGCCGGCAGTGCCCATTACCGTATCGCCGGGCCGCGCCTTGGCGAAGCTGACGTATTCCGAGACGGTCCTCACCGGCAGCGAAGGATGCACGACGAGAACGTTGTGTACCGCGGCGATGCGCGTTACCGGCGTGAACTCGTGCTGGGGATCGTAGCCGGGCTTGAGGGTCAGGTGCACATTGCTGGCGAACGCGGCGGACACGACGAGATAGGTGCAGCCGTCCGGTCGCGCCTTGGCCACGGCTTCGGCGGCGATATTGCCCGTCGCGCCGGGGCGGTTGTCGACGACGAAGCCTTGTCTGAAATAGCCGCTGAGGCTTTGCGCGAGCAGGCGCGCGAGTATGTCCGTGGCGCCGCCCGGTGGAAAACCGACGATGAGGCGCACGGACTTCTGCGGGCACAAAGGCTCCGCCGCCGCAGCCGCGCGCGACATCAGGAGCGGAAGCACGGCAAGCAACAGCGCAAGCGCCCAGTTAGCGCTACGCGATTGCACCGCTTCGTGGCCCACTGGAGAATTCATTCCCACACCGATGTCCGTTCGGACGCGCAGGCAGGCATTCCCCTCGCAGAACGCCCGCTTACGCAGTGTAGCGCAACGGCGCTGCGCCGACTCAAAACTCCAGCGCTTCGGCAATCGCCTTGCTGCCGGAGCGCGCGCACGCGCCGTTTATCGAGTGCTAGCTTCCGTAGCGTTTGAGGACGTCCTCGTCGAACTTCAGGCCGAGGCCGGGCTTGCGCGGCACCACGATCATGCCCTTCTCGAGCTGCGGCGCCTCTTCCCACAACCGCAGCGACCACGGCATGTACTCGACGGTCAGCCCGTTCGGGATGGCGGCGATCAGATGGACGTGGATCTCGGGCAGCAGGTGGCTCACCACCGGCAGGTTGAACGCCTCGGCCATGCCGGCCACCTTGCGCCATTGCGTGATGCCTCCCACGCGCAGGAGATCGATCATGGCGATGTCCACCGAGCGCGCTTCCATCATGTGCCGGAAAGGCACGATGCCGTAGACGTACTCGCCCGCGGCAACAGGCGTCGCAAGCGCTTCCGCAACGCGCGCGAGCCCCGGGTAGTCGTCATGCGCCGTCACGTCTTCCAGCCAGTAGAGGTGGTACTGCTCCACCTGCCGGCCGATCGAGATCGCGGTCTGCACGGTCCACTTCTGGTTGATGTCGCACATGACGTCGATCTCTTCGCCTACGCTCTCGCGAATGCGGCGTATGCGCTCGACTTCGCGCGCCGGATACGCTTCGCCGCCCATCTGCGTCTTCATCTGGCGGAATCCGCGCTTCACGAGCCGCGCCGCGGCCTTTTCCAGGTGCTCCACGGGAAATTCGCGCATCAGCGCGCCGCTCGCGTACGTCGGCGCGCGATCGCGGTACCCGCCGCACAACGCCCATACCGGCAGGTCGAGCGACTTGCCCTTGATGTCCCAGAGCGCGATGTCGATCGCGGACAGCGCGAGCGTGAATATGCCGCCCGGCCCGGCGGTGCCCGCCGCTGCGCGCAGCTTGGCGACGACCGCTTCCGTGCGCAGCGGGTCGTCGCCGACGATCAATGCGCCCAGCTCGTCGATCGCGTGCTTCAATGTCGCGGTGAGCGCGCTGCCGAAAAAGGTGACGCCGACGCCTTCGAGCCCCTCGTCCGTCTGCATGCGCAGCGCAACGAAGTCCTTGGTTGCGCCCGCAGGGGTCTTGCCTCCGGCGAGCGGCTCTTCATAAGGCAGGCGAACAATGCGCGTCGAGATGCTCTTGATCTTCATGATGCGTTCCGCGTCCAGGGATGGAGCACGGATATTAGCACCGCGGCGGCGCACTGCGTCTTGCGCGACGCCGAGTCCGCCATGCGAAAAAAACGCCCGCGGTAAAGCGGGCGTTTGTTCGGCGCGTCCTGCAGGGTGCGCCGGCTATCTCCAGCGATAAACGATGTACACCGCGATGATGACCGCGATGGCGACCGCCCACCAGAATCCGCCGCTCCTCGCGCCGGCGGGCAGCGTGTCGAGCTGGCCGGCGAGCGAGCGCACTTCGTCGTCCGTCATCGCCGCGACGCGGGCCTTGGCGCTGCCGAGGTCGACACCGAGCGACTGCAGCTGGCTCGCGACATCGGAGCGCTCCAGCACGCTCGCGACATGCGCGCGCTGCATCTGCGTGCTTGCGGTGCCTACCATGTCCTGCGTGCCGATCATGCCGGCGTAAGCGCCGGAGAACGGCATCAGCGCCATCGATGCCACCAGGAAACGGCATATCCATCTGATCGCTGCTTGTTTCATTGCGCACTCCCGGATGATTTCGTTGATCGTGAGCCCGGGCTGCCATGCTGCGCGCAGCCCCGCCGGAAAATCTAATCCCGATGTCATGACGCGTCAATTTGCCGTAGAAACGGCGACGCTCTGCCGGTGAGACAACGACGGGGACACAGCCACGAAGCCAGACGGCGCAGCATGTCGCAATCGCGTTATACGCGCCTTATCAACGGGTCACGCGGCGCGAGACGTCCGCTTCCCGATCACTCGGGCACCAGCCACTTCACGTCGGCGCGGCCCGCGCCGTCGATGCCGAGCACGCCGCGCAGATAATTCAGAATCGCACGCGCCTCCTCGTCGAAGTGCCAGGGGGGATTGACGATCAGCATGCCGCAACCCGGTATGTAGCCTTCTTCGGCGTCGTGCCTGCGAATGGTGAGCTCGAGGCGCAACACCTTGCGTATCCCGCTGCGCGCGATGCTGGCGGCGAAATCGCGCATCGGCGCCGGCTCCATGATCGGATACCAGACCGCGTACATGCCGGTGGCCCAGCGCTCGTGCACCTCCTTGAGCGCGCGCACGATCCGGTCGAACTCCCGCGAACGGTCGAAGGAAGAATCGAGGAGCACCAGCCCGCGGCGCTCCTGCGGCGGCAGGAAAGCCTTCAATCCCTGGTACGCGTCCATGCAATGCACGGCGACGCGCCGCTGCTTCTCGAACACCGCGGTCAGCACTTCGAAGTCGGTCTTGTTGAGCTCGGTGAGAACGATGCGGTCCACCGGTCGCAGAAAGCGCCGCGCGATCACCGGCGACCCGGGATAGAAGCGCAGCCTTCCGCTCGCGTTCTCCGCCCGCACCGTCTCCACGTACGGCCGCAGCAGCTCGGGAACATCGTCGCGCTGCCACAGCTTCGCGATGCCGCCTTCGTATTCCCGCGCCTTGTGCGCCCACGGATGCGCGAGGTCGTACAGCCCTATCCCGGCGTGCGTATCGAGATAGCAGTACGCCTTGTCCTTGGAATTGAGCGCGATCAGCAGGCGCGTGAGCAGCGCATGCTTGAACACGTCTGCAAAGTTGCCGGCGTGATAGAGGTGTCTGTATGAGAGCATTTCGTCAGAAAGTGAATCGTGAATGGTGAACCGAAATAAAACGTTTGCCTATCGGTTCACAGTTCACCGTTCACTGTCCACCGAGCTACAGCTTGTCGTATTTTGTGGAGCGCCCGCGCGATTTGTGTGCCGGGTATTTCTGCTCGTTGATGGCGATCTTGCGCTGCGCGGCCGCCGCCAGGTCGATGCCGAGCTTATCACACAGCCGCAGCAGGTACAGGAGCACGTCCGCGGCTTCCAGCGCCACGGCCTCCTTCTCTTCCGGGTTCAGGCTAGCGGACTCCTCGGGCGTGCGCCATTGGAAATGCTCCAGCAGCTCCGCGGCCTCGACCGCGAGCGCCATGACGACGTTCTTGGGATTGTGGAACTGGTCCCAGTCGCGCTCGTCGGCGAACCGCACGATGCGCTCGCGCAGTGCCTCGAGGGTATTGGCATCCGTTGTCATTGCGTATCCCTGCAGTTGATCCATCATCAGCGAAGCGACAGCCCACCGTAGCGTCGCCATCGCGAAGCTCATCCCCGCAACAGCTCGCTCCAGATTTTTTCCAGCCTCTTGTAGGACACAGGATACGGCGTCTTGAGCTCCTGTGCGTACAGCGAGACGCGCAGCTCCTCGATGTGCCACCGAAACGCCTCGAGGCGCGGATCTTCGGCGCCGGCCTTCTTCAGCTTCTCGACCCGCTCCTCGTAGCGCTTCCACAGCGCGGCGATGCTCGCCTGGTGCTTCGCGTCGCGCTCCGGATTGTTGCCGTACTTGTCCAGCCGCATCGCCATCGCCTTCAGATAGCGCGGCAGCTGCGCGAGCTGCGCCCACGGCGTCGCGCTGATAAAGCCTTTGTACACCAGGCGGCCAAGCTGCACGCGCATGTCGGCAGCGGGGCGCGCGAGCGGCCCTTTCGCCGAGGCGAGCCGCGCGCCGATCCGCTGATACTCCTCGGCGATGGACACGAGCAGACGTCCCGCCGCTTCGGTCACCGCCGGCAGGCGGGCGCGCGCCCGCGCGCGCAGCGCTTCGAAGCCCTTGGCATCGCGCGGCAGCGCATCCTCGGCGATGAACGCGCGATCGGTAATGGCCGTCAGCAGATCGTCGCGCAGATCGTCGGCCGCGACTGCCGTGCGCAACTGCAGCGCCGACTGCATGAAGGCAGGCGGATTCTTCTCCAGCTGCTTCATCTGCTCCTTGAGCGCGAGCCGCATCAGCCGCCGCACGCCGGCGCGCCTTGATGCGTCGGCCACGCTTTTCACATCGAACAGGCGGATTGCGACACTGTCGCCCTCATCCACCAGCGCAGGATAACCGGTGAGCTTGCGCCCCGCGCGCGTGAAGGCGATCTGCCCGGGCAGATCGCCGAAGTCCCAGGTGCGGATTCCCGCGCGCTCGATGCCGGGCTCGGCCTTGCTGAAGGTGAGCTGCGCCGCCTGACCCAGCTGCCCCTTGAGCGCAGGCAGGTCGCGCCCCGTCGCGAGCTCCCGGCCCGCCTCGTCGACGACGCGGAAATTCATCTTCAGGTGCGCCGGCATCTCGCGATCGTCCCAGGCGTCCTGCGGCACAGGCTCGCCGATGCGTCTTTGGACGAAGCGACCTATCGCTTCGCCAAACGGGAGGCGGGAGGCGGGAGACGGGAGGCGCGCCGCGTCCTCGTCGCTCTCCTCGAGAAACGCGGTGACCTGCTCGGGCAACGGAAAGAGATGCCTGCGTATTGCCTTGGGAAGCGCCTTCAGGCACCAGCCGACCTTCTCACGCGCGAGCCCGGGCACCAGCCAGTCGAAAGGCGTCTCGCCCAGCTGGTTGAGCAGGTGCAGCGGCACGGTGACCGTCACGCCGTCGAGCGCATGCCCCGGATCGAAGCGATAACCGAGCTTGAGCTCCACGCCATCCACACGCAACGCTTCCGGAAACTGCGCCGCGGTGATATCGCTCGCCGCATGACGCATCAGGAACTCGCGCGTGAGCAGCAGCACGTCGGGATTCGCCTTCTCCGCCTCGCGGCGCCAGTGCTCGAAGCCGGCGGCATTGTAGACGTTCGCAGGAACGAGCTCGTCGTAGAACGCGTATATCGTCTCGTCGTCCACCAGCACGTCGCGCCGCCGCGCCTTGTGCTCGAGCTCCTGCACCTCGTCGACCAGCCTGCGGTTGTGCGCGAGAAAGCGCGGCACGCCGGAGTCGCCGCGAGTAGGAGCGGAGCTCACCGTCCCGGCGACAGCGCGCACCTCGCCTTTGCGCCCGCCCGGCACATGCGGCTCCGGCGAACGGCGCGTTGTATATTGGCCTGCGACCAGCGCGCCGCGGATGAAAATCTCACGCGCCTCGCGCGGATTGATCGGTCCGTAATGCACGCGCCGCTTCGCAACGATGGTGAGCCCGTAGAGCGTCACGCGCTCGAACGCCATCACCATGCCGCGGTCCTTCTCCCAATGCGGGTCGAAGTACTGGCGGCTCACCAGCCGGACCGCCAGCGGCTCTATCCATTCGGGCTCCATGCGGGCGACAGTGCGCGCGTAAAGACGCGCCGTTTCCACCAGCTCCCCGGCCATCACCCACTTCGCGGTTGCCTTTCGCAGCGCCGATCCCGGAAAGATCATGAACCTGATGCCGCGGGCGCCGAGGTATTCCGCGCTGCCGTCCTCGCTGCGCGTGCCGACGTTGCCGAGCAGCCCTGCAAGCAGCGCGCGATGGATCTGCTCGTACGTGGCAGGCTTCTCGTTCGGCAGCAGGCCGAGCTCGCCCACGAGCGCCGCGAGCTGGCCGTGGATGTCGCGCCACTCCCGCAGCCTGCGATGCGAGAGGAACGACTCGTGCAGCGTCGCGACGAGCTTGCGGTTCGACTTCCTGTGCTTCAGCGCCTCGTCGAAGAAATCCCACAGCTTCAGATAGGCGAGAAAATCCGAGCGCTCGTCGCGAAACGGCTCGTGCGCGCGATCCGCCGTATCGGCGCGCTCGAACGGCCGCTCGCGCGGATCCTGGACGGAGAGCGCAGAGGCGATGATCAGCACTTCCCTGAGGCAGTTCTCGCGCTGCGCGCCGATGACCATGCGCGCGATGCGCGGATCGATGGGAAACTTCGCGAGCTGCCACCCGACCTGCGTCAGCTCGCGCTTCTCGTCCACCGCGCCCAGCTCGTCGAGTAGCTGGTAGCCGTCGGAGATCATGCGCGGCGTCGGCGGCTCGAGGAAAGGGAAATCCTCGACGTTGCCGATGCGCAGCGACTTCATGCGCAGGATCACGGATGCGAGCGACGAGCGCAGTATCTCCGGATCCGTGAATTCGGCCCGCGCCTCGTAATCCTCCTGCGAGTACAGGCGTATGCAGACGCCGGCCGCAACGCGCCCGCAGCGCCCCGCGCGCTGGTTGGCGGACGCGCGCGAAATCCTCTCGACCTGCAGCTGCTCGACCTTGTTGCGATAGCTGTAGCGGTTCACGCGCGCAAGCCCGGTGTCCACGACATAGCGTATGCCGGGGACGGTCAGCGAAGTCTCCGCAACGTTGGTCGCGAGCACGATGCGCCGCGCCCCGCCGGGCTTGAACACGCGCTCCTGCTCTTCCATCGACAGCCGCGCGTACAGCGGCAATATTTCCGCGCCTTTCGGATGATGCTTGCGCAGCGCCTCGGCCATCTCGCGTATCTCGCGCTCGCCGGGGAGAAACACCAGCACGTCGCCGCTCGCGCGCTCGCGCGTCAACTCGTCTACCGCGGAGAGGATGGCGTCTTCCAGGTCCTGCTCTTCCTCGTCCTCGTCGCCCGCGCGCAAAGGCCGATAACGCATTTCCACCGGGTACATGCGTCCTGACACTTCGATCACCGGCGCGCCGCCGAAATGGCTCGAGAAGCGCCCTGCGTCTATCGTCGCCGACGTGACGATCACCTTGAGATCGGGTCGACGCGGCAGCAGGCGCTTGAGATAGCCGAGCAGGAAGTCGATGTTGAGGCTGCGCTCGTGCGCCTCGTCGATGATGAGCGTGTCGTATGCGCGCAGCAGCGGATCGCCCTGTGTCTCCGCGAGCAGGATGCCGTCGGTCATGAGCTTGATGTAGCTCTCGCGCGAGACCTTGTCGGAAAAGCGCACCTTGTAGCCGACGGCGTGGCCCACCGTGGACTTGAGCTCCGCCGCGATGCGGCTTGCCACCGTGCGCGCAGCGATGCGGCGCGGCTGCGTGTGCCCTATGAAGCCCGCGACGCCGCGCCTGAGCTCGAGGCAGATCTTCGGGAGCTGAGTCGTCTTGCCCGAGCCAGTCTCGCCGCTGACGATGACCACCTGGTGCCCGGCGATGGCGCGCGCGATCTCCTCGCGCCGCGCGACGACGGGAAGCTCTTCGGGATAAGCGGGCTGCGGGAGGCGGGCGAGTCGTTCAGCGAGGATGCGGTTGCGCTCCTCCATCCTCTCCCGAGCGTTTCGCCCGGTGGTTGCCGACACGCCCTCGCCTGCTCCTAGATTTTGACCGACGGGTTGATCGCGTACACGCCGGTGATGCAGGCCTGCTTCAGCACATGGCCCTTGATCGCCTGCACGACATCCGGTCCGCGGAACTTGCCGGACACCGGGCACTTCGCGACGTCGAGCGCGTACAGCGTGAACACGTAATGGTGCGGAATGGTGTCGTTCCACGGCGGGCACGGGCCGTCGTAGCCGAAGTAGTCGCCCGACATGTCGGCATCGCCGGCGAACCACGACGTGTAGTCGTTGATGCCCTGCCGCGTGCCGCGCGGACCTTCGGGGCCTTTCTTGCCGCGCGGGACGACGCCTTCCGAAAATTCGCCCGCGCGTATGGCGCCGATCGCGGGATCGAGGTCCACCAGCACCCAGTGATAAAAGTCCACGCGCGGCAGAGACGCCGGTATCGTGCGTCCTTCCTTATTCACGTCGTCGGGGCGCGAGGGCACGTCGTAGTCGTGACAGACGAGAACGAGCGACTTGGTGCCGGCCGGCACGTCCTGCCATGCAAGCTGAGGATTGCGATTCGCGGACAGCTTGATGTGCGATGCCGGGTCGTGAGCGCCGAACGCGAATTCCGCGGGAATCCGGCCGTCATTGTTGAAGCTGGTGCTGGTCAATTTCATGACATGCTCCTCTCTCGCTCAAGCGGGCGATTATAACGCTCCGGGGCCACGCAGCGGCGCGCTGCGCCTTGCCGCGGCGTCGCTTACGGGCGGGCCGAGGCCTGCAGGTTGAGCGCCTCGAGCTGCGCGGAACGTTCCGGCGCCGGCAGGGCGGCGAGTGCTTTCACGTCCGCGTAGAACGCCTTCAGGTCGCCGCCGTGGCGCCGCAGCAGCGCCTGAAAGCCCGGCACGAGCTGCGTGTAGATCGACACCGACGCAAGCAGCGCATTGTTGGGCCGCTGTCCAAACCAGCGGTCCGCGCCGCCCATCACGCCCCACGTCTTGCGCAATGCCTCGTACGCGCTGTCGAGCTCCGCGAGCACCGCCTTCTTGCGCTCGCGTTTCTGCTCGTCCGGCAGGTCGGATGCATACAGCGCCTCGAGGCTGCGGCGATGCTGCTGCACCAGCTTCGTGAACGCGCGCCTGCGCTCCTGCACGCGCTCGTAGAGCTCCCGGTCCTGCTCGGTGCCTTCACGCTCCAGCCAGCGGCGCACGCCTTCCTGCTCCACCGTGACCGCAAACGACTCGTTGAACATGCTGTCGTCGCGCACGTACGCCACCTGGTGCGCGAGCTCGTGAAATATCAGCCGCGCGAGCTCGGGCCGCGGATAGTTCACGAAGGTGTTGAGCACCGGGTCGGCGAACCAGCCGAGCGTCGAATACGCGGGCACGCCACCGACGAACACGTCGTGTCCGCGCTGCGCCATGTCCGCCGCGTAGCGCTGTGCTTCGTCGAGCGAGAAATAGCCGCGGTACTTCACGCACCCCGCGAACGGGAAGCACCACTCGACCGGCGCCAGCGAGAACTCGGGCGTGGCGAACACGTTGTAGACCGCGAACGGACGCTGGATGTCCGCGTAGCGCCGATAGCTGTCGTTGTCCGGAAGCGCGAGCGCCTGGCTCGCGAAGGCGCGTATGTGCAGCGCGGTCTCGAGCTTCTCGCGCAGCGGCGCCGGCGTCTCGGCCGATGCCACGAGCTCCGGTATCGGACGCTCGCGGCGGAAGATGTCGAGCTGCCCCTGCATCGACCGCACGTAATAGCCGACGTTCGCGCAGCCCGCGATGAGCGTACAGGCGACGGCAAGCAGCAGGCGGCGCGCGGCGGCACTCATGCGACGCGCTCCGCCGCGCGGAAATGCCCCTGCGCGAGGAACGCACACGCGGCATCCGTCACACGGCGCGAGAACAGCATCGCGGTGTGGCTCACGTGCAGCACGACGCGATCGCGCATTCCCGGCACTGCGGTTTCCTCCACGCTCACCACTCCATCGTTCGGTCTCCGGATGTCGGGCGCGACGAGCCGGCCCAGTCCCACGCTCAGGTCGCCCGCGATGACGCCGATCTCGCAACGGCGTGCTTCGGCATGCGCCGCCTCGCACAGCCATTGCGGCATCGACTTCCCGAGCAGCGCAGCGCCGCCCGGCAAACGCGCAAGACGACGCGCTGCATGGCAGTTTGCAAAGGGTGTACCGACGAGCACGGCGCGCCTCACGTCGAGCTGCGGCGCGCGCTCCAGCGCGCGCATCACCACCAGCCCGCCCAGGCTGTGCGCCACGAGATCGAGAGGGCGCCCTCCCAGGCGCGCGCAATACGCCGCAAGCTCATCTGCGTTTTCATCCAGCGTGCGGCGCATCGAGGGATAGGAAAAGCGCTCGACGCGGTAGCCGCGGCGGCCGATGCGCCGTGCCATCGGCGCCATGAACGCCGATGGCACCCACAGCCCGGGCAACAGCACGACGGTCGGGCGCGCCATGGCGGCACTCAGACGAAGCGGCTCTGGAAATGCGTGACGTCCGCGGCCTCGAGATGCGTGACGTCGCACATCGCGACCGCGCTCCATGCGCCGTCCTGGTACCGAAACGTATTGATGCTGCAGTTAAGCAGTGGAAAACCCCGCGGCTGCTCGATCTTCATGCCGAGCGCGGCGCGGTACACCGCGTCGAGCACCAGGCCATGCGCGACCACGACGATGGATTCGCCGGAATGCCGGCCGGCGATATCGGCGAGGCACGCGAGGCAGCGCGCGTGAAAGATCACCGCGCTCTCCCCGCCCGGCATGGCGAAGTGCGGGTCGCGGCGCGAGAATACCGCGTGGTAGTCCGGATAGCGCTCCTTGATCTCGCTGTTCGTCAGGCCTTCAAAGATGCCGAAGTTGCGCTCGCGCAGCCGCACGTCCGGGATGACCTCGTGGCCCGTCTCGTCGGCGATGCTCATTGCCGTGCGATACGCGCGCCCCAGATCGCTGCTGTACAGCGCGGCGAACGTCTCAGCCTTCAGACGCAACGCGAGCTGCCGGGCCTGGCGCACGCCGAGCTCGGTGAGCGGGCTGTCCTGCTGGCCCTGCATGCGGCCCTGCTGGTTCCACAGCGTCTCGCCGTGGCGTACGAGGAGGATGTCGGTCATGGGCATGAGGCGCTAGGAGAGAGGCGGGAGGCGCGACCCCTCATGAGTCACGCTCTTTCTTGAGGATTTCCATCGCGCCGAGCAGCGCCTTCTCGAAACGCGCCTTCTCCCGCGCGATCGACTCGTCGGTCCAGTCGTAGAAACCGTGCTTCGCTTTCATGCCGATGTGGCCTTTCGCGACCTTCCCGGCCATGTACGGGCTGGGCTCGGCGCTGTTGCAGAGATCCGGGTATATCGTCGCCGCGGCCGCGCAATGCACGTCGATGCCCGAATGATCGCGCATGAGCAGCGGGCCGGCCGCGATGTAGCGGAAGCCGAAGCCGTAGCGCACCGCGTTGTCGATGTCTTCCGGCGTGGCGATGCCGCGCTCCACGAGATTGATCGCCTCGCGCGACAGCGCGGCCTGCATGCGGTTCGCGACGAATCCCGGGATGTCGAGCCCGACGCGGACCGGCACCTTGCCTACGCCCTTGAGGATGTCCGCCACCGTATCGGCATGCTGGCGGTCGGTGTCTCTCGAGCACACCACTTCGACCGCGGGCACGAGATGGCCCGGCATGAAGTAATGCGTGCCCACCATGCGGCTGCGCGTCTGCAGGCCTTCGGCGATCCTGCCTATCGGTATCGCCGACGAGTTGCTGCACAGGGGAATGTCCGGGCGCGCGCGGCGCTCGAGCTCGGCGAACACCAGGCGCTTGAGGTCGAGCTTCTCCGGCACCGCTTCGATGACGATTTCGACCGCCTTCCACGGCACCGACTCCATGCTCTCGTGCAGCGGGAATTTCGCGATATCGTGTGTCGCGCCGACCGCCCTCATCGCGGCGGCCAGACGCTGCGGCAGCGTGCGCCGCGACGCTTCCTGCGGCTCGACGATGTGCGCGATCCATCCGCGTGCGGCAAAGCTCGCCGCAATGTCTCCGCCCATGGTCCCGCCGCCGATCAGTGCGACGGTGCGCGCCTGCTGTGCCATGCCGTGCTCCGAAAAAGCCGCTATTTTACCTGCTGCTATACTGCGCGCACGAACAACAACCGCCTGGAGGAGCCGCGAGACCCGCGCGCCGCCTCCACGCATCCCGCCCGCGGACCGAAATGCCCAGCACGGAAATACTGATCTTCGCCCCGCTGATCGTCGTTCTCGCCTACACGATATTCGGAATCTCGGGCTTCGGCTCGACGCTGATCGCGGTGCCGCTGCTCGCCAACCTTTTCCCGGATCTCAAGTTCGTCATCCCGGTCGTGGTGGTCATGGACTGCATCACGGCAATGAGCATGGGGCTCAAGCTGCGGGCGAACGTCAACAGGCGCGAGTTCATGCCGCTGCTGCCGTTCCTGCTCGTCGGCCTGGGTATCGGCGTGTTCCTGCTCGTGCGTCTGCCCAGCACCGTGCTGCTCCTCGTGCTGGGCGTATTCGCCGTCCTCTACGGCGTCACCTACATGCGCGGCGGACCGCCGCGCTTCGCATTGCCGCGCTGGGCGGCAGCGCCGATCGGCCTCTTTTCCGGCACGACATCCGCCTCGATCGGCGTCGGCGGCCCGATCTACGTCATGTATCTCGCTTCGCGCGGCTCCACGCCGGAGCAGATACGCGCGACCACGCCGGTCATCTTCGTCTTCACCACCATTACGCGCATCGCGATGTTTGCGTTCGCCGGCCTGTTCTCGCGCGAGGTGCTCATCACCGCGGCCGTGCTGTTGCCGATCGCCATGGCCGCGCTGTTCCTCGGCCACCGGCTCCACGTCAATCTCTCGAAGGACACCACGGTCAGGGTGATCGGCGGGCTGCTGGCGCTGAGCGGGGTGTCGCTGCTGATGCGTGCAATCTAGGGCGAAGTGATATCGGCGCTGTCGCGCCTGGTGATACCAGGGCTTTGCCCTGGTGACATCACCAGCGTAGCGACATCACCAGCGGCATCCGCCGCGACATCACCTCCCGAGAAAACCGGCTATCCGCCGCACGCCCTCGGCCAGCACCTCCACCGGCCTGGTATACGCAAACCTCACGTGCTCCTTCGGCCTATGGTTGCCGAAGTCGAGTCCCGGCGTGATCGCGACGCCGGCGTGCCCGAGGAGATCGAGCGCGAAACGGTAGCTGTCGTCGGTCAGGCGCGAGCAGTTCGCATACACGTAGAACGCGCCTTCGGGCGTATGCGGTATGCCGAATCCCAGCTCGCGCAAGGCCGGCACCAGGAAGTCGCGCCGCGCGCGGAATTCCTCGCGGCGCGCTTCCAGTATCGCGAGCGTCGCGGGCTCGAAGGCCGCGAGCGCAGCATGTTGCGACGGCGTAGGCGCGGAGAGGTACACGTTCTGGCTCAGGCGGTCGATGGCCGGCACATATCGCTCCGGCGCGACCATCCAGCCCAGCCGCCATCCCGTCATGTTGAAGTACTTCGAGAAGCTGTTGATGACGAACACGTCGCCCGGCAGCGTGAGCGCCGTCTCCACCGCGCCCTCGTAAACGAGCCCGTGATAAATCTCGTCGACGAGCAGCACGCCGTTGCGGCGCTGCACCTGTTGCGCCATGACGGCGAGCGCGGGCATGTCGATCACCGTGCCGGTGGGATTGGACGGCGTGGCGATCAGCGCCGCTATGGTGCGCTCGTCCCAATAGCGTTCCAGCAGCGCAGCGTTGAGCTGGTAATGGCTGTCGGCGCCGACGGGAACGCCGACCGGCTCGCCTTCCATCATACGCACGAAGTGGCGGTTTGCCGGATAGCCGGGATCGGCGAGCAGCACGCGATCCCCGGGGCTGACGAGAATGGCAATCGCGAGCAGCAGCGCGCCCGACGAGCCTGACGTGATGACGATGCGCTCGGGCGGCACGGCGACGCCGTAGCGCGTGCCGTAGTAGCGCGCGATCGCCTCGCGCAGCTGCGGCAGCCCCAGCGCCGGCGTATAGAACAGATCGCCGCGCTGCAGCGCCCGGATGCCCGCCTCGCACACCGGCTGCGGGGTCGTGAAGTCCGGCTCGCCGATTTCCATGTGCACGATGGAGCGGCCCGCGGCCTCCATCGCGCGCGCACGGCCGAGCAGCTCCATCACGTGGAAAGGCTCTATGCCGTTCATGCGCGTTGCGAGACGCAACTTCGCGTCTTGTTCTTTGCTCACCGATCCATTCTTTCCGCGTTACTTCACTATAACTACAGTCTGTCTCAAAAACAAAAAGCGGACAGGATGAACAGGATTTTCAGGATTAACGAAATGACGGACCGTCGAGCATTATGTCTCTCATCCTGTAAATCTTGTGAATCCTGTAAATCCTGTCAGGGAATTAGGCAGTTTTGAGATGACATCTAATCCGCACCGCTCGTCACTGCGAAGCTCGTCACTCGGGCCTGATGCCTGCCGCCTTCACCACCTTCGCCCACTTGTCCGTTTCCGACCTGATGTACGCAGCGAACTGCTCGGGCGAGCTGCCGACGGCTTCAGCGCCGTCGGTGGACAGCTTCTCGCGCACGTCGCGCTGCTGCAGCGCCTTCACCACTTCCGCATGCAGGCGATCGACGACAGGGCGCGGCGTGCCTGCCGGCGCGAGCACGCCGTACCACTGCACGGCTTCGTACCCGGGAACGCCGGCCTCCGCGATGGTCGGGATGTCGTCGGCGCCTGCGGCGCGCTTGGCGCTCGTCACGCCGAACGCGCGCAGGCGTCCGCCGCGAATATAGGGCAGCGCCGTCAGCATGTTCGGGGCCATCAGCGCGACGTGCCCGGCGACGGTGTCCACCGCGCCGGGCCCCGAGCCCTTGTACGGGACGTGCACCATCCTGAGTCCCGCCATGACGAGGAACAGCTCCATCGACAGGTGCGGGCTCGTGCCCATGCCGGCGGATGCGAAGCTCAACTGCCCCGGCCGCGATCTTGCGAGCGCGATCAGCTCCTTCACGTTTTTCGCAGGCAATGACGGATGGGACATGATCACGTTGGGCAGCGACACGGCCTGCGATACCGGCGCGAAGTCGCGCAGCGCGTCGTACGGCATCTTCCTGTACATCGCCGGATTGATCGCGAGCGTGCTCACGCCCATGAGCAGCGTGTAGCCGTCGGGCGCTGCGCGCGAGACGATCTCGCCGCCGATCATGGTGCCGGCGCCGGGCCGGTTGTCGACGACCACCTGCTGGCCGAGATATTCGCTCAGCTTCGGCGCGATGATGCGCGCCGAAATGTCGGTCCCTCCACCCGGCGACGAAGGCACCACGAGACGGATCGATCGCGCGGGATACTGTTGCGCGCTCGCGAATCCGGCAGCGGCAACAGCAAAGAGAAAGCAGGCGGTGCTCCGGCAGCTTCTTATGCTCATCGCAGGTCCTCGTCGTTGCGGGCGCACGCGGCGCTGCGCACCCGCGAGTATAGCAACCGGCCCGCCGTGCCGCGCCGGCGCTACAGGTGCGAGTAGAGCGCTTTACCGGCCGCCGGCATGCGCGCTGCGAGGATTGCGCCGCTGTACGATTCGGTGACGAACAGCGTGCGGCCGTCCGCTCCGCCGTACGCCATGTTGGTCATGCGCGCGGTCCTGCCCGGCAGCTCGACGCGGTAGAGCGGCTCGCCGATGGGGCTGAACAGCCAGACGATGCCCGGCCGCGCGTGAGCGACGGCGAGATTGCCGGACTCGTCCATCGCGAGACCATCGGGACCATGAATGCCGGGCAATTGCGCGAACACGCCCGCTTTTGCGACGCCGCCGCCGGGCTTGAGGGGGCAGTGCCACATGCAATTGGCACGCGTCATGGCGACGTACAACACCTTGTCCTGCGGATCGAGCACGAGACCGTTGGGACTCGGGCCGTTGCTGATGAGGCACTCGAGGCGGCCCTCCACGGTGCGGCGATAGACGCGGCCGGAGGGATCGTGCACGCCGGTCTGTCCCTGGTCGGTGAAATACAGGTCGCCGTTGCGCGCGAACGTGAGGTCGTTGACACCTTTGAAGCTCTCGGAGAATGCGTGCGTGAGGAAAGGCTCGACGCGACCGGTCTTCGGGTCGAGGACCATGATGCCGTGGCGGTAGTCGGCGATGAATACGCGACCGTCGCGATGTATCGCAATGCCGTTGGGCCAGCCGTCGTATTGCGCAGCGACCTCGAACTCCCCGCGCGGCGACATGCGCAATATCCGGCCGTACGGTATGTCGACCATGTAGAGGTTGCCGTCGCGATCGAACGCAGGCCCTTCGAGAAAGCAGTCGAGGTCCGAGCCGGGATGATTGGCATCTATCCACGTCGAAGGCTCGCCCTTCCTGCGCAGCCGGTCGGGGACCCGCGCGAACACTTCCGCCGGGATGAGTTGGGGCGGTTCGAAGAAGCTCATGACGTATCCGTTCTCGAAGGCTAGGTGAAAGATGCCGTCATGGCAAGTGACAGGACAGAGCCCCGCTTTATTCCATTACGGCAGCGAATTCGGCTCGCAAAAAGAAAACGGCCCCGCAGCGAGCCGCGAGGCCGTTTCATGATGCTAATGCCGGACAGTGGCGCTTTAGAACCTCCAGTCCATGAAGAACTGCAGGTCGTCGGCGTTGCGCGCGCGCAGCGAGACGAGGTTGAAGTTGCCGCTGCCCGTGGTCTTCGACATGTCGGGCCAGGCGACGCCCGAGTTCGTCAGAGAGACGGTGGTCTGGGCGAAGCCGACGTTCGCGTCGTCCTGGAACAGCCCCAGCGTGCCGGACGGACGCGTCTGCACCTGCAGCGAGCCGATGACCGGTGTGTTGGCCACGTTCGCCCATTTCACCGTGAAGGCGCTGCCGCCGGTGAACGTCTTGCCCGTCGCGTTCGGATCGATTGCATCTATGGTGCTCTGGTCGAGCGCCGTGTTCCAGCGCAGCTTGTCCACCTCGCCGCCGGCGGCCACCGTGCCCAGCGCGACCGGACGGCTGCGCAGACGCTCGATGTACACGAGATCGGGCGTGGTAGTTGCGTTGCCGACGTTGAAAATCTCGAACTTGTACGCCGAGAACGGCTGTATCGCGCTCAGCGTCGCGTCGGATGCCTGCGACGCCGCGTAGTCCGCGTTCACGCCGAAGTTGGCCGCCACGTTGTCCGTGTCGGTGCTGCTCGCCGCCCTGCTCTGCAGCTTGAACAGGCTGGTGCACGACGACGGCGCGACTGCGGCGCTGGCGGAGATCGCGTAATAGCTGTCGCAACCGGTGAGCAGCGGATTCAGCATGACGCCCGCCGTCGGCAATCCCGGTCCGGTGACTTTGACATACGCCACTTTCTTGCCCGTGCCGCGCGCCGGTCCCGTCGAAGACGTCCCTGCGCCGCCGGCGCCGCCGTCGGGGTAGCCGAAGAACAGATTGATGCCCGTGTAGTAGTACGTCGATTTCGCCTGCCCCGTGCGCGCGGAGACCTGCACGCGGCGGGTGATGGTGCCGTTGACGAACGTCCTGTACAGGCGCTGGTTGCCGCGGATCTTCACCACACCGCCGGTCGCCGTCGACTTTTCGGCCACCGTATCCAGCCATTCGCCGACGCCGTCTGTGCGCTTGAGACCGATGCGAATCAGCGCGCGCGTATCGTTCGCCGCCGTGCTGAAGTAGCGGATGACCTCGGGCTTGCTGAACGTGGCGCCGTCGTACTTGGACGATGTGAGGAACCTGTTGAACTCCTGGCTGCCGTTGCGGCCGTTGTGCAGATAGTCGGCAGCGAAAGTCGGAATGTTGCAGGAACTGCTGGCGTACGTGCCGCGTTGCGCCGCCGGCTTGGCAAAACAGGCGTTCATCGCGTCGCGGAACGAGTCGGCAATCGAGCCGTCTTCCAGTCCCGCAGGCAACTTGGTGAGGCCCGCCTTGAAGTCCGTGCTCCTGCTGATGGCGATCGTCGCCGTCGACAGGTCGCCGGCGACCGTCTTGCCGTTCTGGTCGCCCATGTCGTCCACTTTCGCGCCCGCGACGTTGGTGATGGTTACGCCGCTCGGCGTAACGACCACTTTCACGTTGTCGAGCACCTTGTCGAACTGGGTGCTGTTGGCCGTGAATTTCGTGCTGACGAGATCGAAAGCGCCGGTGACGCCCGCTTGCGCGAGCACCGGAGCGAGCGCCGCAGCCAGCGCGTCCTTGCGATCCTGCACCGCAGTCGCCGTGATGTTCGTCTTTTCGGTCGCGATGCTGGCAGCAAGAGTGAGCGGATTGCCATCGCTCGCCAGCGTGGCGGCGATCGCGTTGGTGATCGGCGTGACGTTGATGGTCGTCACATCCACGACCACCGTGGGTTGAACGGACACGAGCGTCTGCTGCGCTTCGCCAACCTGCCCGGTGGCCGTGATCACGAAAGGAGCCGCGCAGTCTTTCACGTTCACGCTATACGCACCGTTCGCGTCGGCGGTCGCGGTCTTCGTCGTGCCGTCAGCGCAGGTTATCGTGATGCTGGCGTTCGGTATCGGCGCGCCCGAGGCCACGACGCCGCTGATCGTGGGATCCGGAGCCGGCGTCGTAGTCGCAGCCGTCGTGCTCGAGGTAGCGACACCGTCGCTGCCGCCGCAACCGTATATGCCGAGAATGGCGAGGCTTACCGCAGAACCTGCGATGAAACGGATTACCGTGTTGCTGCCCAATTGACCCCCCTTTTTGTAATGGCGCGCGCTCTATCGCTCGCGATCCTGAAATGCTCTTCCATGCGGTCAGCATGGCTTGCGCGCATCCTCTCCAAAGCGCCAAAGGCGTGCAATACCCGGAATTGGGTATTGCACGTGTGCGTGCAGCCATAATCGCTGCGCTGCTCCGATGCGTGCATGCATACACGCACAGAACGCGGCGTCTCATGCGACCGATAACTGTGAGACCCGTCCACGGCAGAACGCCGAGATGCGGCGGCCTCGCGTTACGCGTGCAGGCTTACGCTCGGCAGCCGGCACACGGCTGTAGAAACCGGGCGGGCCGGCGACCACATTGCGTTAGGGGATGAGCTTTTCTTTTTTGACGACTTACTGAACCGGCCTGATGCGCTCTGCTAACAGAGGTGCCGTGCCGCAGATCACGGACAACTTTTTCTAATGCGATGCGGTAGATATTGAAGGTTGTGCAAGTGCAGCATCGGCCTAATATGGCTCTTGTGCGGCCACTTTGCCGCGGGATGGGAAACACCATGAACACCACTGCACTGCGCAGCAACACAGTACTCGCCCGCAATACCGCGATCTCCGCGATGGTGAAAGAAGCACTGCACACGACCGCACGCGATTTTGTCGCGAGCCTGCTCGGCGTGACGAAAGCGACGATGCTGTCGCAGCAGTCGCCGCGGCCTCGTCTGCGACGCTTCTGAACGGCAGCCCGCACAGCGGGCGGTGCTCAGCGCGCCGGCTTGCGCGCCTTGCCGCCCGCCGCGTTCGGTAACGGCAGCGCCGTCTTGTACTTGACCTGTTTCAGCGCGAAGCTGGACTTGATGCTCGATACGCCCGGTATCTTGGCAAGGTAGTCAACGATGAACCGCTCGATCGACTGGACGTCGGGCACGATGACCCGCAGCAGGTAATCTGCATCCCCGGTCATCAGGTAGCACTCCATCACTTCGTCCCGCGCGAGCACCGACGCCTCGAAAGTGTCGAGCGCATTGCGCATCTGCTTTTCCAGGCTCACCTGTATGAAAACGCTGACCTGCAGCCCGATCTTCAGCGGATCGAGCAGCGTCACGTAGCGCCCGATCACACCGCCCTCCTCCAGCGCCCGCACGCGGCTCAGGCACGGCGACGGCGACAGGTGCACCGCCCGCGCAAGATCGACGTTGGAAATGCGCGCCTCGTCCTGCAGCCGGGCCAGGATTTTCCAGTCGGTGGCGTCCAGCGGCATATCGTTCTCCTTTTTCATCATTTTTCGGCATTAAATGCTGCTGCAGGCGCTCGCGTCAACCCATATCGGAATCCCCTGCCGCGCCCGAGGCGCTACTATTACGTGGTCGAGGAGGAGCCGTACGTGACCGATCTATCCGAATTTTCGCTCGCCCGCTTCTGGCGTGTGCTGGCCCAGGACGCCGACCCGCAGGAGACGCGCGAATGGCTGGACGCTTTCGACGCGCTCGTGGAAAACGAAGGACGCGAGCGTGCAACCTTCATACTGCGCAAGCTGCTGGACCAGGCGCGCGCCCGCAGCGTCCGCCTGCCGCCGGTGCTCAATACGCCGTACTGCAACACCATCTCTCTCGCCCAGCAGCCGCAATATCCGGGCAACCTGGACGTCGAGCAGCGCATCATCGGCATCGTGCGATGGAACGCGCTCGCGATGGTCGTGCGCGCCAACCGGCAGCACGCGGAGCTCGGCGGGCACATCGCCACCTATGCGTCGATCGCTGACCTGTTCGAGGTCGGCTTCAATCATTTCTTCCGCGCCCCGCACGGCGATCGCACGGGCGAACAGGGCGGCGACCTCGTCTTCTTCCAGCCGCACGCTTCCCCCGGCGTCTATGCGCGCGCATTTCTGGAAGGGCGACTCACCGAAGAGCATCTCGCGCACTACCGGCGCGAAACCGGCGGCAAGGGACTGTCGTCGTACTGCCATCCGTATCTCATGCCTGATTTCTGGCAGTTCCCCAACGCCTCCATGGGCACCGGGCCGATCACGGCTATTTACCAGGCGCAGTTCATGCGCTACCTGGAAAACCGCGGCATCGCCGCGACGCAGGGCCGCAAGGTGTGGGCTTTCGTCGGCGACGGTGAAATGGACGAGCCGGAATCGCTCGCGGGGCTTTCGCTCGCGGCGCGCGAAGGCCTCGACAACCTCATCATGGTGGTGAACTGCAACCTGCAGCGGCTCGACGGCCCGGTCCGCGGCAACGGCTCCGTCATCCAGGAGCTCGAAGGTCTCTTCGCCGGCGCAGGCTGGAATGTGATCAAGCTGCTGTGGGGCTCGGACTGGGACCCGCTGTTCGCGCGCGACGAGGACAACATGATCCTGCGGCGGCTGCACGAAACGGTCGACGGCGAATTCCAGAAGTACGCCGCGACCGACGGCCGTTTCAACCGCGAGCACTTCTTCAACAAGTATCCCGAGCTGCAGCAGATCGTCGCGCACATGTCGGACGAGGACATCGATCGCCTGCGCCGCGGCGGCCACGATCCCGTGAAGATCTACGCGGCGTATGACGCCGCCGTCCACCATCAGGGCCAGCCGACGGTGATCCTCGCGCAGACCAAGAAGGGCTACGGCATGGGCCACTGGGGCCAGGGCCGCATGGGGGCGCACCAGGCGAAAAAACTGGAGGACGAGGCGCTCATCGCATTTCGCGACCGCTTCGCGCTGCCGCTGTCGGACGACGACGTGCGCCAGCTGCGTTTCTACAAGCCGGCAGCCGACAGCGCCGAGATGCGTTACCTCACCTCGCGCCGCGAGCATCTCGGCGGCAACCTGCCCGCGCGCCCGCGGGCGGCGCCGAAGTACGCCATGCCAGCGCTCCGCAGCTTGGAGCGCAGTCGCGACGGCTCAGGAGAGCGCGAGGAATCGACGACGATGGTGTTCGTACGCCTGCTCTCCGAGCTGCTCAAGGATCCCGCCGTCGGCAAGCGCGTCGTACCCATCGTGGCCGATGAAGCGCGCACTTTCGGCATGCAGTCGCTGTTCCGGCAGGTGGCGATCTACTCGTCGCAGGGCCAGCTCTACGAGCCGGAAGACCGCGACGAGCTGCTGTATTACAAGGAAGCGCGCGACGGGCAGATCCTCGAAGAAGGCATCAACGAAGCAGGCGCGATGTCATCCTGGATCGCGGCCGCCACGTCGTACAGCGTGCACGGCGCGCCGATGCTGCCCTTCTACATCTTCTACTCGATGTTCGGCTTTCAGCGCGTGGGCGACTTCATCTGGGCGGCGGGTGACTCGCGCGCGCGGGGCTTTCTCGTCGGCGCGACTGCGGGCCGCACCACGCTGTCGGGCGAAGGCCTGCAGCACCAGGACGGCTCCAGCCATCTCGTCGCGTCCACCGTGCCGAGCTGCGTCGCGTACGATCCGTGCTACGGCTACGAGCTCGCCGTCATCGTCCGCGACGGCATGCGGCGCATGATGGAAGCGCAGGAAGACGTGTTCTACTACATCACCGTGATGAACGAGAACTACGCGCACCCCGCGATGCCCGAGGGCGCGGAAGAAGGCATCACGCGCGGCATGTATCGCCTGCGCACGACGGCCGGTGCGCAGGTGCAGCTGCTCGGCAGCGGGACGATACTGCATGAAGTGAACGCAGCGGCCGACATGCTGCAGAAAGACTGGGGCATCGCAGCCGACGTATGGAGCGTCACCAGCTACACCGAGCTGCAGCGCGACGGCATGCGCACCGAGCGTCACAACCGTCTGCGCCCTGAATTGCCTGCAGCGCAGAGCTACGTCGAGCAATGCCTGTCGCCGACGAGCGGGCCGGTGGTTGCGGCGAGCGATTACGTGCGCGCGCTGCCGGATCTCATCCGTCCGTGGGTACAGCGGCGCTACGTCGCGCTCGGCACCGACGGCTACGGACGATCGGACACGCGGCGGGACTTGCGGCGGTTCTTCGAAGTGGACCGGGCGCACATCGCCGTTGCGGCGCTGCGCGCCCTCGCCGACCAGGAAACGGTGCCGTCCTCTACCGTGCAGTCGGCGATAGCGAAATACGGTATCGCGACGGACGTCGCGCCGCCGTGGCAGCGCTGAACACACTCACGACGGCGCTGCGCCCTTTCAGGCGCGCCTGATCACGCGCGTCTGCGGCATACCCGCGCCGATGTAGACGTTCTGCGGACCGGGCCCGCCGGCAACCGCGATATAGATTTCGTCGGGCGTCGCCGCGCGCCATACCGTCTGCGCATCGCCGCGGCCTGCCGCCCGCTCCGTCGAGGAAAAAGCCTCGGCGAAGTGCGACACGGGCAGGCGCGCGAGCTTCCACAGGCGCTCCTGGATGTCGCGCTTGGTGAGGCCGGCCTCGTGCAGCGACTGCGCATGGTTCACGCCGAGGAGCAGCAGCACGCCGTCGCCGCCGCCGTACATCGGCGGCATATTGGTCGCGATCTGGCGCAATATCTCGTCGGGGCCTACGCCTTCACCGCCGGAGATGTTGCAGAAGTTCGACGCCTTGAATGCCGTGACCGTGCTCTCGTCGCGCTTGTGGCCGCGCGTCACATGGAACGGCTCCCAGGGATTCTCTTCCTCGTTCTCGCCGCAGATGTACGAATAGCGCAGCGGCGAGCCGAAGCTCGTCTTCGAGTACACGCCGGGCAGAGCGCCGCCTGCATTGATCAGCGTGAGCCGCAGCGCGCGTCCGATGGTGGCGTTGGCGCGCCATCCCGGGCCGAGGCAACCGGTGCCGTAGTTGATCTCGAGCTCGTTGCGCACCGGCCCGTTCACCAGCAGAAACGGCGTCATCGGATTGGTCGTGACCTGCATCAGCTCGAGCGGATAGCCGGGATCGGCCACCGCCTCGACCGCTGCAATGACCACCGGCATGTATTCCGGCCTGCAGCCGGCCATGATCGCGTTAACGGCGACGACTTCCACGGTCGCGCGGCCCTTGCGCGGCGGCAGGATGGCGACCACGTCGTCCCCTTTGCGTCCCGACGCCGCGACGAAACGCGCGACGCTTTCCGGCGTTGCAGGAATGACAGGCAGGCCGTCCGTCCACCCCTGCTCGTACGCGTGCTCGTAGCTGCGCGTCATCAGGTCGGCGACGGACGGCGCGTCCACGCGGGTCTGGGCGAGTGTCACGGCCGTCCTTTCATACGGGCACGGCGGAGCGCGCCACGCCCGGGTTGAGCATCTGTTGCACCAGCGGTTTCATCCGCGACTGCAGTTCTTCCGGCGGCAGCGTGAGGCCGTCGATCACGGCCTCTATCATCGCTTCCGCGCGCGTGCGCAGCGCCTCGGATTCGAGCTGGCGTATCGGGTTCGGCGTCTCCGCGATAACGACGTACGGGAAGCCTTGCGTGGACGACATGCGGCGCGCGAAAGTGGAAAACTTGTCCGTGACCACCATCACCGCGGGGATGCCGCGTTGCTCGAGAGCGGGCGTGACGTGGCTACACCACGTCGTGCACGACCCTCAGTCGCCGGTTGCGGTGATGACGACGTCGACGCGCTGCACGAGGCTGTCGAGACGCTCCTTCATCGTGTCGAGCAGCTTTCCCGAGCGCAACGGCAGCTCGCGCACCGGCTGCTCCATCACGATGTCCTTCAGCCGGTAGCGCTCCTTGAGCAGCTCGCCGAGCGAGCGCAGCACGTGGATCGCGGACGGCCGCCAGTTCGGCAACAGGCCGATCACCTTGCCGTCCAGCGTCGAAGGGCGCGGCGCGAGCTTGCTGTCGGTGATTTCGTCGAGGTAGGTCGCGAGCGGCGACACCATGGAGAGGCTGAGAGTAGACATCCGCAATGCTCCTTTCGGCAGGCAACACTCCCGCGGATCGTAGGCATGCATTGCTATTTCGTCAACACATACACTAGCATAGAGCTATGTTAATCATGCATAGCGATGGGCGATGACCCTGCAGCAGCTCGACGCGGTGTGCGCCATCGCGGCCAACGGCCTCAATATGTCGTCTGCGGCGGCAGCGCTGCGACAGTCGCAGCCGACGCTCTCGCGCCACATCCAGAATCTGGAGCGCGAGCTCGGCGTCGACATTTTCGTGCGCACGCGCAACAGGATCGTCGCGCTGACGGCAAAGGGCGAGGAAGTGCTCCGGATCGGACAGCGCATGGTGCGCGACGCACAGGATCTCGCGCGCGTCGGTCAATCCGAAGCAACAGAAGGCGCAGCCGAGCTGCGCATCGCCACCACGCACCTGCACGCACGCTACTCGCTGCCGCGGGTCATGAAAGCGTTCGCTGCGCGCTTCGGCAACGTGACGCTCACGCTGCGCCAGGGCGATCCGGTGCAATGCTGCGAGCTGGTCGCAGCCGGCGAGGCCGACATCGGTATCACCACCGTGGCCGACCGCCCGGTAAAAGCGATAGTCGCCATCCCCGCCTGCAAGCTCACCCGGTGCGTCATCGTGCCGCGCGGCCATGCCCTCGCCCGAAGGAAGGCGCTCACGCTGCAGGCGCTCGCCGACTATCCCATCGTTGCGTATTCGGCGCCGTTCAGCGGCCGCTGGATCGTCGAGGAGGCTTTTGCCCGCGCGGGGCTCAAGCCGCACATCGTGTGCAGCGCGATCGACGCGGACGTGAGCAAGACCTACGTGGAGCTGGGAATGGGGATCGCCGTGCTCGCGCGCATCGCCTACGACCGCGCGCGCGACCGGGGCCTGGTAGCGCTCGATGCCGACCGCCTGTTTGCGCCGAGCACGGTGAACCTGGTGATCCGCAAATACAGCCGGCTGACGCGCCATGCGCAGGAATTCCTGGCGGCGTTCGCTCCGCATATCGGTGTCGATCTGCTGCGGAAAGCTGCGGAAGGCGAGGAGCTCGACCGTGCGCGCCTCATGCGCGACGCGCCCAACGCCCGCCGGTCGGTCACCGGCGAGCGCTGAGCGGCAGCATCAGTACGCGGTCCAGCCTCCGCCGAGCGCGTTCATGAGGTCGACGGTATAGCCGAGATAACCCTGGCGGTTGCGCACCAGCGCGAGCTGCGCGTCGTTCAGCGTGCGCTGCGCGTCGAGCACCTCCAGATAAGCCGAATAGCCGGATTCGTAACGCATGGTGGCAAGCTTGAGGCTGTTGCGCGCCTGATCGACCCGCTCCTGCAGGTCTTTCTCGGCATCGGACGCGTACTGCACGTTCGACAAGGCATCGGACACTTCGCGGAAAGCGGTGCGCGCCGTCTTCTCGTACGACGCCGCTGCCTGGTTCGCGCGGGCTTCGGCCTGTTGCGTGCGCGCCGCATAACGGCCTGCGTCGAAGATAGGCCCTGCGATGTTCAGCCCGATGTTCCACAGCCCGCCGCCGGCATTGAACAGCGTCTCGAGGTCCTTGCTCTGGCGGCCCAGCGAGCCGGTGAGGCTGAAGGTCGGAAACTGCGCCGCGCGGGCAACGCCGATCAGCGCCGTCGCCGATGCGAGCTGCGACTCGGCCTGTCGCACATCGGGCCTGCGCTCGAGCAATGTCGAGGGCAGTCCCGCCGGAGGCAACGGCGGCGTCGGCAACGCGCGCAGGTCGCCTGCGTCGAGCTTCATGTCGAGCCGCCCGGTCAGCACGCCGACCTGGTGCATGGCGGTTGCGCGCTGCCGCTTGAGGTCGGTGATCTGCGCGGCGAGCTGCGCACGGTTCGCCGCCGCCTGGTTCACGTCGAGTTCGGGAACGAGACCGGCCTGGAAACGCTTGCGCGCGATGTCGAGGGATTCGTCGGCGGCCCGCAGCGTTTCCTGGGACACGAGGATCTGCGCATCGAGCGAGCGCACGGCGAAGTAGGTCTGCGCCACGCCGGCCGCGAGCGTGAGAGCGACGACGTCACGGCCGTATTGGGTGGCGAAGTATTGAGCGCGCGCAGCTTCCGCCGCACGGCGCAGCCTGCCCCAGAAGTCGAGCTCGAACGTCGTGGTCGCGGTGAGCGCGTAGTTCGTCCGTATCGCGGGAATCGACGGCGGCACGATGCCGGTCCGCGTGCTGATGCGCGACCGGCCGCCCGTTGCGCTGCCATCGATTTCCGGGAAGAACAGCGCGTTCGCTTCACGCAGCGCCGCTTCCGCCTCTTCGACGCGCGCGACGGCGAGCCGCATGTCGCTGTTGCTCGCAAGCCCTGCCGCAACGAGGTCGTTCAGCAGCGGGTCGTTGTACGTCTTCCACCAGTCTGCCGGCACGGCAAGCGCCGCGGTCTGCGCGGGCGCGGCCTCGGAATACGCGCCCGGCAAGCCGATGGCCGGACGCTGATAGTCGGGGCCCACCATCGCGCAACCGGACAGCGCTGCGGCCAGCGCACAAGCTATCGCGCGCTTCATTGCGGCAACTCCTTCGTTTCGCCCTGCTCTTCCGGCAGCTCTTCGCCCATGTGCTTGCGGCGCGCGAACAGCACGAAGAACAGCGGCACGAAAATCGTGGCGATGAAAGTCGCGAACAGCATTCCGCCCACCACCCCCGTGCCCATGGAGCGGCGCGCCGCGGCGCCTGCGCCGGTCGATACGGCGAGCGGAAGCACGCCGAGCACGAACGCGAGCGAGGTCATGACAATCGGCCGGAAGCGCAGCCTCGCCGCCTGCAGCGCCGCGTCGATCGGTTCCATGCCGGCAAGCAGGCCCTGCTGCGCGAACTCCACGATCAGGATTGCGTTCTTCGCCGCGAGACCGATCAGCACGACCAGCCCGATCTGGAAGTAGATGTCGTTCTCCATGCCGCGCAGCCACACGAAGGAGAACGCGCCGGCGATGGCGAACGGGACGGCGAGCACCACCGCGGAAGGCAGGCGCCACCGCTCGTACAGCGCGGCAAGGATCAGGTACACCATCACGATGGCGAAGCTGAACGCGAATATCGACGCGCTGCCCGTGCGCTTCTCCTGGAACGCCTGCCCGGTCCACGCGATGCTGTAGCCGGCGGGCAGCGTCTGCGCCGCCACCTGCTCCACCGCAGCGATCGCCTGGCCCGAGCTCACGCCCGGCTTGCCGTTGCCCAGCACCTTGGCGGCGATGAAGCCGTTGTAGCGCTCGATCTGCTCCGGCCCCGTGACGCTGGTGGTGGTGATAAAGGCTTTGAGCGGGATCATCTCGCCCGACGTCGCCGATCTCACGTACACCGCGCCGAGGTCGCCCGGCTGCGCGCGATACGGCGCATCCGCCTGCACCTGCACGCGGTAAGTGCGGCCGGACATGTTGAAGTCGTTCACATACAACTGCCCCATCGTGCTGAGCAGTGCGTCGAATATGTCCGACACCGGCACGCCGAGGGACATCGCCTGCTCGCGGTTCACGTCCACGCGTATCTGCGGCACGGTCGGCCGGTAGAACGTGTTGATCCCCTGCAGGTCCTGATGCTGCCCCAGCGCGGCGGTAAACGACTGCACGATGTCGGCGAGACGCTTGGGATCCGGATCGGTGCGCGCCTGCACGTACACCTCGAAGCCGCCCGCGGTGCCGAGGCCGCGTATCGCCGGCGGGTTGAACGCGATCACGATGCCGTCGGAAAACGTGAAGCCCATCCTCGACACCTCGGCGGCGAGCTGCGGCGCCGTCTTCTCGCGCTCGTCCCAGTGCTTGAGCAGTATGAAGCTCGTGCCGGCATTCGGCTTGTTGCCGCCGCCGATGATGTCGCGGCCCGGCGCGACGAACATGTGGTCGATCACCGGGTCCTTGCCTACGCGCTGCTGCAGCTGCGCGCCGGTTGCGCCTGTGCGCTGCAGCGTAGCGCCGTCCGGCAGCATGATGGCCGTGATGATATAGCCCTGGTCTTCCGGCGGAACGAAGCTGGTCGGCACGCGCGTGAACAGGAAGATCGTCAGCGCCAGCACGCCGGCGAACGCGAGCCCCGAGACGATGCGGCGCCTCAAAGCCGATCCGACGAACCACAGGAAAGTTGACGTCAGCTTCGCGAAGCCGATGTTGAACGGGCGGAACAGCCGCGACTCGTGATCGCCGGGCTTCAGCAGCAATGCGCACAACGCGGGCGTCAGCGTGAGCGCCGTCACGCCCGAAATGACGACCGCGATCGCCACCGTCACCGCGAATTGCTTGTAGAGCTGGCCGGCAATGCCGCCCAGGAACGCGACCGGGATGAACACGGCGCACAGCACGATCACGATCGCCATCACGGCGCCCGACACCTCGTACATGGCGTTGATGGAGGCCTGACGCGCGCTCATCTTGTCTTCGCGCATCAATCGCTCGACGTTCTCCAGTACCACGATGGCGTCGTCCACCACGATACCGATGGCAAGCACCATGGCGAACAGCGTGAGCGTGTTGATCGAGAAACCGAGCGCGAACAGCCCGGCGAACGTGCCGATCAGGGACACCGGCACGGCGATGATCGGGATCAGCGTCGCGCGCCAGTGCTGCAGGAAGAGGAACACGACGAGCACCACCAGCACGGCGGCCTCGCCTATCGTGACCATCACTTCCTTGATGGAGGCATCGACCACGCGCGTGGTATCGAACGGAATCAGGTACTGCACGTCCTCGGGAAAGACCCGGCTCATCTCCAGCATCCGCCTCTTCACTGCCGCCGAAACCTCGAGCGCGTTGGCGCCGGTCTGCAGGAACACCGCCATGCCGACCGCGGGAACGCCGTCCACCGTCGAATAGCTGTCGTACGTCTGCGCGCCGAGCTCGACGCGCGCCACGTCTCTCACCCGCAACACGCCGGAAGGCCCGCCGGCGCGCACGACGATATCGCCGAACTGCTCGGGCGTGACGAGACGGCCCTGCGCGGTGACCGTGTAGTTGAGCGCCTGGCCCTTGGGCGCGGGCTCTGCGCCTATCTTGCCTGCGGCGTACTGCTGGTTCTGCGCGCGGATGGCGTTCGCGATGTCGGTCGGCGTGACGCCCAGCCGCGCCATCCTGTCCGGCTGCAGCCAGATGCGCATCGAGTAGCCCGAGCCGAACAGCAGCACGTCGCCCACGCCCTTGATGCGCTTCAGCTCGTCCATCAGGTTCACGGTGGCGTAGTTCGCCAGGTACGTCGTCTCGCGCGTGCCCTTTTCGGATTTCAGCGCGATCACCAGCAGGATGTCGTTCGAGCGTTTCTGCACGATGATGCCGTTGCGGCGCACTTCGTCCGGCAGGCGCGGCAGCGCGAGCTGCACGCGGTTGTTGAGCTGGAACACCGCCTTGTCGACGTCCGTGCCCACCTCGAAGGTCGCGGTGATGGTGACCGTGCCGTCCGCCGCCGCGCTCGAGTTGAAATAGATCATGTTCTCGACGCCGGACAGCTGCTCCTCGATGGGCGCAGCGACGGTCTTCGCCAGCGTCTCGGCATTCGCGCCGGGATACGTCGCGCTGATGGTCACCGTGGGCGGCGCGATCTCCGGGTACTGCGCGATCGGAAGAACCTGCGATGCAACGAGGCCCGCGAGCGTGATGATGATCGCGATGACGCTCGCGAATACCGGCCGCTCGATGAAGAAACGCGAAAATTTACCCATTGAGCTGTCCGATCAGCGCTTCGCCGCGGGCGGCGTGGCGTCCTGCTTGTTGGCCGGCGGTGTTGCGGCGTCCTGCTTGTTGGCCGGCGGCGTCGCGGCGTCCTGCTTGTTGGCGGGCGGCGTCGCGCCGTTTTTCTGCGCGGGCTGTGCGCCTGCCGGCGCCTGCTGGCCTTGCGCGCCCGGTGCGGCGCCGGCAGGCTGTGGACCGTGCGGCTGCACTTTGGCACCCGGGCGTATCTTCATGAGGTTGTCGACGATCACGGCATCGCCGGCGTTCAGGCCGCCGACGACGATCCAGTCGTTGCCCAGCCAGTTCGCGGTCTTGATCGGGCGCATCGTCGCGCTGTTGTCCGGTCCGACCACCCATACCGCGTGGCCCTGCTCCGACTGCATGACGGCCGCCTGCGGCACCAGCATCGCCTGCTGCTCGCCGGCCTGGATCTGCACCTTGACGAACTGGCCCGGCATCCACTGCAGGTCGGGGTTCGGAAATTCGGCGCGCAACTGCACGGTGCCGAGCCTGGTATCGACTGTCGACGCCGCAAAATTGAGACGGCCGTTGCCCGCGGTCACCTTGCCGTCCTGGCTGGCGAGCTTCACCTGAACGCGTTTCTGGCCGCCGCGTATGCGGTCATACTCGGACTCCGCAACGGAGAAGCGCACCCACACGGGATTCACCTGTGAAATCGTCGTGAGCAGGCTGGAGTCCGTATTCGCCGCCACCAGGCTGCCTTCGGAGCGCACCGCGCGGCCGGTGATGCCGCCGATCGGAGCGGTGACGCTGGTGTACGACAGATTGAGCTGCGCCTCCGCCACTTTGGCCTGCGCGCCTTCTATGCTTGCAGTCGATTGCTGCAGCGTGGACACGGCCTGGTCGTACTCGCGCTGGCTGATGGCCTTGCTGTCCACCAGCGACTTCAGGCGATCCGCCTCGCGCCGCGCGTTGTCCTCGCGCGCCTTCGCTTCGGACAACGCCGCTTTCGCCTGCGCAAGCGCAATTTCGTAAGGCTTGCGGTCTATGAGGAAAAGCACCGCGCCTGCTTTCACCGGCTCGCCTTCCGCGTAGGCGCGCTTCTCGACGATCCCGGACACGCGCGCGCGAACTTCGACTTCGCGCGAGCCTTCCGCCTGCCCCACGGCTTCCAGCGCAATCGGCACGCGGCGCGGCTCGACCTTGACGACGGTCACCGGCATCGCGGGCGGCGGGCCGCCGGCGCCCGGCCCCTTCTGCGCGTCGGCTCCGCCTTTCTGTCCGCAGCCGAACAGCAGCGCAACAGTGGCAAGCGAGACGATGCAGCGGACGGCGCGACCGGGTCGCGAGGCGGAGCAAACGGCGCGGGACAGGGCGTAGGCGTTCATCTTGGTCGATTCGTGTGGACGCGGGAATGCGCGATTATATACAATCATAAATGTATGTAAAAGCGCCGGAAGGATTAAACGGAGAAGCATGCGCCGTACCAAGGAGCAGGCACAACAGACGCGCCGCAATATCATGGCCGCTGCGCTCCGCACGTTCAATCGTCGCGGGATCGCGCACACCACCATGGAAGACATCGCTGCGGCGGCACGGGTGACGCGCGGGGCGATCTACTGGCATTTCGCCGGCAAGCTGGCCCTGCTGCGCGCAATCCGGGACGACGTTTCACTGCCGCTCGTCGACAAGGCGGACTTCACGCTGCTGAACGATCGCGAGAGCGCCCCGCTGGAGCGCGTGGAGCGCTTCCTCGGCGACCTGGTCAGCGCGATCGAGGCCGACAACCGCACGCGCCAAGCGTTTTGCGTCATGTCGTTCAAATGCGAATACGTGGGCGAGCTCAAGGACGAGCTCAAGGAGTACGGCCGCAAGAACGAGCGCCTGCGCAAGACGCTGACCGACGTCTACAGCGAGGCGCGCGATCGCGGACAGCTGCGCGACGGCCTCACGCCGGAGCTTGCCGCGCTGGAGACCACCGTGTTCCTCACCGGCCTGCTGCGGCTGAGTCTCATGGAAAGCGGCTGCACGCTCGTGCGCGAGCAGGCGCTGCAGCTCGTCGCCGCCCACGTCCGGGGCCGGCGTCCCGCCGACCGCCGCGCACCAACGAAGTGACATCACCAGCGCGCAGCGATATCACCAGCGAAGCGGCGTCACGAGCGCAGCGGCGTCACCAGCGCAGCGACAACGTCACCAGCGAAGCGGCGTCACGTTCTTAAAATAGATGTATCGCCGTCGGCGCCACAAAGCCGACGATGCAGAACACCACGCCCACGACGCCCAACCCGGCTGCGGCCCACATCAGGAATCCGACGTTGGTAATCACGGTTGCCGAGGCGAGCACGATCGCCAGCTGCAGCGCGGCGGAAGCCACTTCGTACTGGTGATACGCGGCGAGCGTGACATCGCGTTTCTGCTCCGCCGCCTTGGCCCGCGCGGCAAGCTCCTTGCGCCCTTCCTGCGTCTCCGGCTCGGAATCGTAGCGCGCCGCGGTCTTCTTCCATTCGGCGATGCGCTTTTCAGCCGCCGCTTTCGCCTGCGGGCTTGCATTGGGCGGCAGCTCAGCTTCCAGCGCCTCTGCCGCGGTGCGCACCGCGGTCATCCGTATCGTCTTCGCCTGGAAGAACGACCAGAGGTTGGACGCTTCGATGTTGAGGCTCAATGCCGACGTCTGCGCGCCCTTGCCGAGAGTCTCGGAGAACGCGAGCACCGCCGCGAGGACGGCAATCAGCAGCGCGACTTTCTTGTTCGATGGATCGATGTGCCCGTGTCCGGACATGCCAGTACTCCCTGAAGTTGAAACGCGCGCTATTGTGCTTGAGCCGCGCGAAATTGAGAAACGGCTGGTTTGCGCTTTCGGGACGACGCGGCTAAATTAGCGGCTCCGCCGGAGGAGACAGCGATGGCCGTCACTTTCCACGAATCGAGCATACCCGCCGTACAGCATGGGCCCGGCGTTCAGCGTCAGGCGATGCTCACCACCGGGCGCGTGCGTGGCACCAAGGTCCTGCTCGACAGGCTGACCCTCAAAGGCGGCACCGCAGTTCCGCTCGACATCCCACGCTCGGACCTCGCCTGGTTCCAGGTGCTGCACGGCTCGGTGCAGCTTGCGCACGGCGATCGCGACGACGCTCTCACCAGCGCGCACATCGCTTTTCTTCCTCCGGGTTTTCTCGGCCGGATCACGAGCGCGGCCGGCGCGGTGTTGCTCTACGCGCAGGTGCCGGACGCAGCGCGCTTCGACGACACTTTTAGCGCGAGCCCGCCGTCGTTCGGGATCGTCGACTGGACGCGCGAGCCGGTGCTCGATTCGGAGCACGACGCGCGCAAGCGCATCTACCTCGTCACGCCCAAGCTGTTCGGCACCAGGGCGCTCAAGGGCGAGATGATCATCTACCCGCCGGGGACCGAAGGCGCGAACCACCATCACGAAGGCGCGGAGCATTTCATGTACGTGATGCAGGGGCGAGGCACGGCGTACGCGGACGAAAGCCCGATACCCGTGCGCGCCGGCGATCTCATCTACTACGGCGATCGGGAGCGCCATTACCTGCGCAGCGAATCGGGACAGGAGATGCGCTTCATCGAATTCTTCGTGCCCGGCACCTATAAGACGACGTGGGCGCCCGGCGCACCGGTCTGCACCTGGGTGCCGACCGGCCGCAGCATTACCGGCGAGCGCCCGGTGCGCGAGGTCGAGAAGCACAGCTCTGCGGCCGCGACGCCGACGGATGTATGAACAGTGAGGAGTGAGGTGTGCCGCTCTGCGGAAACTACGCTTTTCTCCCGGACCCTCACCCCTCACCCCTCACGCCTAACGGAGCATTCATGCGACTCGCCGGCATACACCATCTCAACATCCGCTGCACCGAAGCGGACCTCGGCCCTGTCGAGAAGTTTTATGCCGAGATCGTGGGCCTGCGCAAAGGCTACCGGCCGGACTTCAAGAACGTCGGCATCTGGCTGTACGACGGCGATCATCCGCTGGTGCATGTCACTGTACGTTGCAAGGACGGCGACCTCGGCGGCGCCGCGCACAACAGCGCCGTGGACCACATCGCATTCCGGTCGAAGGGCGCCGCCGACTTCCGGGCGTATCTCGACCGGCTCGGCGTGAAATACGAGCAGCAGAACGTGCCGCAGGCGGGCTACCAGATTTTCCTGCGCGACCCGATGGGGACTATGCTCGAGTTCAATTTCCCCAACGAGGAAGCCCCAGAAGCCGTCGCATCGGGCACGCTCGCGCCACGCACCAGGGTCGCCTGACGCTTTTCAATCGCCGCGCTGACGGCTCCAATAACTATGACCGAAATCTTTCGCGTTGCCTGCCTGCAGACGCAGTCGGGCAACGACCTCGACGCGAATTTCTCCACCCTGCGCACCATGACACGCGATGCCGCCGCCGGCGGCGCGCAATTCGTGATGAGCCCCGAGTACGTGCTGATGATGGACGGCAGCGGCCGCACGATGCGCGAGCGCGCGCTGCCGGCCGACGGCGGCGCGGTCCTGTCCGGGCTTTGCGCGCTGTCGCGCGAGCTGGGCATCTGGACGCTGGTAGGCTCGCTCACTTTGCGCGTCGACGACGAGCGCATGGTGAACCGCTCGTACCTCATCGACGCGCAGGGCGGGATCGTCGCGAGCTACGACAAGATACACATGTTCGATTGCACGCTGCCGGACGGCAAAGTGATCCGCGAGTCGTCCGCCTATCAGCCCGGCGAATGCGCGGTCATTGCCAATACGCCCTGGGGCGCGCTCGGCATGACGGTGTGCTACGACCTGCGCTTCCCGCACCTGTACCGGACACTGGCCAAGGCCGGGGCGCAATATCTCACCATCCCGTCCTCGTTCCAGCGCCAGACCGGGAAAGTGCACTGGCACACGCTGATCAAGGCGCGTGCGATCGAGAACGCGTGCTTCGTCTTCGCGCCCGCGATGTGCGGCGAGCATCCGGGGAACCGCTCGACCTACGGCCATACGCTGATCGTCGATCCGTGGGGGGAGATTTTGGCCGACGGAGGCGAAGCGCCCGGGATCGTCTACGCGGACATCGACCCGGCGAGCGTCGACAGGGTGCGCCGCATGATTCCTTCGCTGCACCACGACCGCAGCTACAGCCCGCCGGGATAACGGCGCCGTGGGCACGCGCGCTGCTGCGTTGTCCGCAGCCACTAAACGCGCGGGCGTGCGGACGGCTTGCGCGACACCCGCGCACCTGGGTTAAACTTGCCGCCCACAAGAAAAATAGAGCGCCTCCACGGCGCCGCCCGCTGACCGTCATCAACTTTGTATGGGAGGAGTATCGCCATGTGTTTTCGATCGAAGCATTCGCTCGTGGCCACGCTGGCCGCGGTCGGCCTGCTGAGCGCAGCCGCCGCCCCGGCCCAGCAGCAGACCGGATCGTCGCCGGATCTCGCACCGCCGGGCGCAGCAACCAAGCCGCCCGCCGCGCCGCCCTCGTGGCAGCAAGGCCGCGGCGCGGAGCACGAGAAGTCGACGCTGCATCCGTTCGCGCCTCACCTTACCGGCCGGCCGTCTTCCGAGCTGCCGCTGGACAAGCTCAAGGTCCCGGCGGGCTTCAAGGTCGAGGTCTGGGCCGAAGGCGTCCCCGAAGCGCGATCGCTCACGCTCGGCGACAAGGGCACCGTGTTCGCCGCCAATCGCAACCTCAGCAACGTGTATGCGATCGTCGATCGCAACGGCAAGCGCGAAGTGAAGACGATCCTGAAGGGCTTGTCAGCCCCGAACGGCGTGCTGTTCGACAAGGGCACGCTGTACGTGGCCGAGCGCGGCCGCATCACGCGCTACGACGGCATCGAGGACAAGCTCGACAACCCGCCGCAGCCGAAAGTCGTCATCGACAACCTCGATCCGTACAAGCAGGCCGGGCATTTCTGGAAGTACCTCGCCATGGGGCCGGACGGCAAGCTGTACTTCAACATCGGCTCGCCGCAGAACATCACCATGCCGACCTACATGCAGGCCGCCATCCTGCGCGTCGATCCGAAGACCGGCAGGCTGGAAGACTATGCCCACGGCGTGCGCAACACCGTCGGCATGGCGTTCCACCCGGTGAGCAAGCAGCTGTGGTTCACGGAGCACGGGCGCGACTGGCTGGGTGACGACATGCCTTCGGACGAGCTCAACGTGGCGACGAAGCAGGGCCAGCACTTCGGCTTCCCGTATTGCCATCAAGGCGACACGCTGGATCCGGAATATGGCAAGAACCGCTCTTGCGACCAGTTCACGCCGCCGGTCGCCAAGCTGGGCGCGCACGTTGCTCCGCTCGGGATACGGTTCTACACGGGCAAGATGTTTCCGGCCGAGTACAAGAACAGCCTGTTCCTGGCGCGGCACGGCTCGTGGAACCGCAATACGAAGCAGGGCTACGACGTGATACGCGTGGTGATCGACGCGAAAGGCAAAGTGGTGAAGACCGAGCCGTTCCTGCAGGGCTTCCTCACCGACGACAAGGCGGACCCGCCCATGTGGGGCCGGCCGGTCGACGTGCTCGTCATGCGCGACGGCGCCCTGCTCGTATCGGACGACTACAACGGCATCATCTACCGCGTGAGCTACAGGAAGTGATGCAGGCAATTCCGCAAATCCGGCAGGCCGCGGCGATTCTCGTCGCGGCTCTGCCGTTTTTCGCGGCGCACGCCGCAAGCGCTGCAGACGCGGCCGCGGCAAAGCAGAAGGCAGCGGCTTGCGCGGCGTGCCACGGTCCCGAAGGCAATTCGACCAATCCCGCGATACCCTCGATCGCGGGGCAGCCGAAGCAATTCATCGTCACGCAGCTTTTCATGTTCCGCGAAGGCAACCGCAAGGATCCGCAGATGTCGCCGATGGCGGCGCCGCTGTCGAACGCTGACATGAACGAGCTCGCGGGCTATTTCTCGGCGCAGAAACATGCGCCGGCGGCGAAGCCCCTGCCCGCGGACAGGATTGCCGTGGGGCGCGTGGTCACCGAGAAGTACAACTGCACGCAATGCCACGGCCCGCAATTGCTGGGGCAGCAGCACATACCGCGTCTTGCGGGCCAGCAACCTCAATACCTCAAGACGCAGTTACGCGGCTTCAAGGCTTCGACGCGTTTCGACATGGACGGGCAGATGACGTCTGCAGCGCAGGTGCTCACCGAGCAGGACATCGAGCTGCTGGGCGATTACCTTTCGTCGCTCGACGCGCCCGGCAAGTAGCAATCAGCATCTCGTCGCTGGAGACCCGGTGATGTCGGAGCTCGCGCTCCTGGTGATATCGTCGCTACGCTCCTGGTGATGCCGGGCGTCGCGCTCGTGATGTACCGCCTTTAGCGCCAGCGCATAGTACACCAGCGCAGCGACATCACCAACGAAGTGGTATCACCAGCGCGCAGGGCGTAGCGCCGCGCGACATCACCAAGCGCGACAGCGCTGATATCACCTTGTCGGCCCCGCACGCGCCATCAGCGCCACGAGCGCCGCCACGCTCTTCGCATCGAGCGTCTCCATGCGATCGAGCCCATCGATCAGCGACCCGAGCTGCGCTGAAGGCAACGCGCGCGACAGACAATCTTCGAGCTTGCCGCGATGCTCTCCCGGCGCGAGCGGCGCGCCCCACGACCCGCGCGGCGCACGGCACACTGCTTTTGCCCGCGCGCCGTCGTCGAGCTCGACGTCGACATCGACGTGCATGTGGTGGAAGTCGCCCGGTATGGACTCGTCCTGCACCAGCGTGATCTTTCCGAGCAGCGCTTCCATGTCGCTGCGAAAGCGCCTCTCGTCGGTGAACGTATCGATCTTCACCTTGCCGTCCAGCAATGCGGCCGCGGCGAGATATTGCAGGCTGAACTTCCCGTCCAGGCCCGTGGCCGGGCGCGGACGATTCACGTACTTCATCACGGGCGAGACGATGCGCACGGCTGCGATGCGGGACGGATCGGCGATCTTCCCGTGGACCTCGAGCGCCGCCGTGATCACGTAGTGCGTGCCGTACTGTGAGGGGAACATCTTGACGGCGAACCCCGGATCGACGACGCGGAAGGGCTTGCTGTAGGCGAGCAGCCGCTCGGGATGAAAACCATCCGGATAGTACGTAGCGATGACGCCTTTCGGCGCTTCGAGGACGTCCTGATTCGATGTGAAGCCGCGTTGCGCGAGCAGCGCGGAATCGAGGCCCGAGGCGGCCGCATTGCCGCAATGCAGGCACTTGGTCATCGAGCCGACGTTGGCGAGCAGCGTGCCGGCGCGTGAAGCGGCAATGCCCAACGCATGCTGAAGCTGCGATGCATCGAGCCGAAGCAGCGACGAGGCCACCACCGCGCTGCCGAAAACGCCGGCGACACCGGGCGGATGGAAACGCAGCTTTTCCGGCACGTATTGATCGCCGGCGAACTGCAGCCGACACTGGATCTCCAGTCCCTTCGCGACCGCCGTGACGATCTGCTCGCCCGTCGCGCCGTAAAGCTCCGCCAGCGCGAGCGCCACCGGCACCGCAGGCGATACCGCGTGGGTCGGCGGGCTCCACATCGGCTCGAAGTCGAGCACGTGCATCGCCATGGCGTTCACGCACGCGGCCTGCACGACGGACGCCTTGAAGTCCCAGCCCCACACGCTCGCCTGCTGTGCGCCGCCGAGGCTGCGCGCATGCGCGGCGCCGATCGCAACCGGCGCTTCGCGGCAACCGGCGAGCGCGACCGCGACGCCGTCCGCGATCGCCTGCTTCACTCGCTCGATGCACTCGCTGCTCAAGGATGCGCTGTTCGTCTTGTCGATGATGGCGCAAAGGTCGCGCGTGAGGTTCAACATGTGATCTCTGTTGGAAGGTGGTCTCGTGAAGTGCGGCGACATTGTATTACCATCGGCCGCTGTCGGGCGCATCGCGAAGCACGGGCTCCGCCGGCTGCTGAACGAGCTGCGCCGCACTCTCACCGGCACGCTGCCAACCGTGCTACGCTGCCCATACAAGACAGCGAGCGCGGGAGGAGCCATGAATTTCGCATCCGGAATTCGTTGCCTGCTGATCGTCGCGATCACGTGCGGATAGCTCGTCGCCGTGCGTATTCCCTGGCACACCTCCACCGAGGCGTACCGTATGCTCGATAATTACAGGAACAACTGGCAGGGACGGCTCACCGATCCCGGTCTCGGAAAGATCATGGACGACCTCGCGAAGGAATGCATCGCGGCGATCGAGGAAAACCGCGCCGACTCGATCATCCTCGCCTGCGAGCACCTGCAGGCATGCGCCAATGGCGTGAAGTATTGCTGAATCAGGAGGAAGCCGTGAACAGGTCGTTAAACAATTCCCTCGGACTTGTCGTGATGCTCGCGGCCTGCGCCGCCGCGCTGCCCGCAGGCGCGCAGACGTACCCCACCAAGCCGATACGTCTCATCGTCCCGTTTCCGCCCGGCGGCGCGAACGACATCGTGGCGCGCACGGTCAACATCAAGCTGCCTGCGCTGCTCGGCCAGAGCCTCATCATCGACAATCGCGCCGGCGCGGGCGGCAACATCGGCACCGATATCGCCGCGAAGTCGCCGGCGGACGGCTACACCCTGCTGATCGCCAACAACGCGCTCACGGCGAATCTCAGCCTCTATGCCAGGCTGCCGTACGATCCGTTCAGGGACTTCGTGCCGATCGCCATGGGCGCAACGTCGCCGAACATGGTGGTCGTTCATCCGTCGCTGCCCGCGCGCAATGTCAAGGAGCTGGTCGCGCTCGCGAAGGCGCGCGCCGGCGCCATCACTTTCGCCTCGCCCGGACCGGGCACGCCGTCCCATCTCGCGGGCGAGCTGTTCCGCGCACGCACCGGCGCCGACATACTGCACGTTCCCTACAAAGGCGCGGGCCCGCTGATGGTCGACCAGATCGGCGGCCACGTGATGCTGAGCTTCACCGCACCCATCGTATCGCGTCCGCACGTGGAGTCCGGCAAGCTGCGCGCGCTCGCCGTCACGACGGAGAAGCGCTGGTCCGGGATGCCCGATCTGCCGACGGTGGCGGAAGCCGGCTATCCGGGGTTCGACGTCTTTTTGTGGGTTGCATTCTTTGCGCCGACCGGCACGCCGCGCGAGGTCGTCGACATGCTGGCGACGAGCATCGAGCGCGTGCTGCAATCGCAGGACATCAAGGACCGGTTCGCCGGCCAGGGCATAGAGTCGGCGGCGGGCACTCCGCAAGGTCTCGCCGCGTTCCTGCGCAAGGACTTCGACATGTGGGACAAGCTCATCAAGGAGCGCAGCATCAAGCTCGATTGATCCGCCGTCAGCGTCATGTCGATCGTGCGCGGCGCACGCCCGCGAGCCGCTTGAGCGACGCGCCGCCACACCGCACAATGCGCCAGCTTGCATCCTGATCGCAACAACAGAGGCGTCATGTACGCCGGGAGGAGTGTCATGCTTGAATCGACCCGCATCACCATCGCGGCTGCAGGCTTCGCTGCGGTCGCCGCTCTCTTCGGCTGCGCGCAGCCGGGCGTGCAATCCGGAGCGGAGAGCCTGCCGCGTTACCGCGTGGATCCGCTGTGGTTGAAGCCGCTGCAGGGCAACTGGATCTTCGGGCAGGTGTCGAGCGTCGCCGTCGACCGCCACGACCACGTCTGGGTGCTGCACCGGCCCAACACGCTGCTCGACGACGAAAAAGGCGCGCTGCAGAACCCGCCCGCCAATCGCTGCTGCCAGGCGGCGCCCGCGGTGATGGAGTTCGACGGCAACGGCAACTATCTCCAGGGCTGGGGCGGCCCCGGCCAGGGCCAGGGCTATGACTGGCCGAAGACCGAGCACGGCATACACGTCGACGCCCAGGACAACGTATGGATCGCCGGCAACGACCCGAAGGACAACCACATCCTGAAGTTCACGCGCGAAGGCCGCTTCCTGATGCAGATCGGCAAGCCGGGCAAGTCCGAAGGCAGCAACAGCAAGACGCAGCTCGGAAGGCCGGCGTCGATAGAGTCGGACGCAGCGGCAAACGAAATCTACGTCGGCGACGGCTATGGCAACCATCGCGTCGTCGTTTTCGACATGACCACCGGCGCATACAAGCGTCATTGGGGCGCCTACGGCGACGTGCCGGACGACGGCAAGGTGCCGCCGTACAAGCCCGGAGCGACGCCGTCGAAGCAGTTCGGCAATCCGCACTGCGCAAAGCGCGCGCGCGACGGGCTGGTCTATGTCTGCGATCGCCCCAACAACCGCGTCCAGGTGTTCCGCACCGACGGCACATTCGTGCAGGAATTTTTCATCGAGCGTGAGACGCTGAGCGGGCCCGTCGCAGATCTTGCTTTCTCAACGGATGCCGAGCAGCGCTACCTGTTCTCGGCGGACGGCGCGAACTCGGAGATCTACATCCTGTCGCGCAAGGACGGCCGCAAGCTCGCAGCGTTCGGGCGCCCCGGGCGGCAGGCGGGCGAGTTCCGCGGCATCCACAACATCGCGATCGACTCGAAGGGCAACATCTATACGGCCGAAGTCGGCTACGGCCGTCGCCTTCAGCGCTTCACGCCGCAGTAAAGCAGCGACGCAAACGACGGCGTGCCGGCTGCGACCGGCATGCCGTCAGATCGCTGACCACGGCACGAGCGGTACGCGCCGCTCCCCGAGCAGGTCCTTCAGCCGGTACGCGTTCTCCCGCTCTTCGCTACGCCACGCCTCCGCCGCACCCGGATGCACGCCGACTTCGACCGAACCGGAATGCGCGCTCCCGAGCAGCCATCGCGGCCAGTCGTCGACGCCGTCGCCGGCCGGCATGTAGAACCAGTCGGTCGTCTGCCACGGGCCGCGCGCGATCGGGCGCCAGGCTTTCGCGAGCCACCACGTCGGGCTGCGCCACGCCCACCGCGCGTACAGATTCTGCTGGTTGCGCACTCTGCGCACGCCGAATCGTGGCAGCACGCTCTCGAGCGCCCGCTGAAATACCGGGAACTTGTGGAGATGCCCATGCGAATCGACGTGCGAGATATGTACGCCGAAGTCGTGCACGCGCGCGAGCTGCGCCTCGATCTCGGCGGCGATGTGCGACGCGTCGATGCGGCCGGCCAGCGCACGCATCCTCACCGTGTTCGAGTCCATGAAGCGACCGCGATCGTCGGTAAGCGTGCGTATGCGCTCTGCCGCGGCCGCCGGCTCCTCGACAGTGTCGCGCACGAAGGTAAGATGCACGCCGAAGCTCAGGTGGTTTCGCCCGCGGGCATACTCGCACGCGCGGGCCGTTTGCGGCATCGTCGGCATGATCGATGCGCTCGTGACCGCGCCGTCCTCCAGGCACCGGATGGTCTGCGAGCACGTGTCGTCGTCCATGCCAAAGTCGTCGGCATTGATGACGAATCGCAGATCGCGCGCCACCTCGGCCCCGCGGCCTATACGGGCGAGCGCGGCGCTTCGTCGGCGACGCAGTGCGGCGCCGCCATCGCGCCTGCTTCCTGCGCTGCGTTCTCGCGCATCTCGGCACTTTTCAGCGAGATGAGGTATTCGTACCACGATTGCAGCAGCGCATAGTCACGGCCGGCTTTGCCGTCGAGAAAGCCGAGCCTCCACACGTAGAGGTAGAGCAACTTGATCAGCGGACGGTACGGCAGCCGGTAGAAGAGACGCTTCTGATGGCAGCGGCGCGTATGGAAATCGCGCTCGGTGAATGCGCCCCACAACTCCGTCCATGCGGCGGTCGCTCGTACCTGCAGCAGCTCCTGCGCTTCCAGCGTGCTGTAGTGGTTGTGGCGCTCGATCCACTGGCCTGTCCCCTTGCTGAAGGGGTAATGGTCGAGGTAGCCGCGCAACTGACCGACGGCCCCGCGAATGCGACACACCGGGTTGATACGCCGCTCGTAATGCACGCAATCGCGGCGCACGAGCCGCAGCGAATAGCGCTGGAGCTGCACATGCCTGATCCATTTACCCAGGAAGTAGTCGCGGCGCGGGAAGCGGAATGCGACATAAGCCTTGGGGCTCGCGACGGCCGCGCCCATTTCCTCGGCGAGGCCCGGCGTGCACCGCTCGTCGGCATCGATCTGGAACACCCAGTCGTGCCTGAACGGGAGTGTGCTCATCGCCCAGTTCTTCTGCTCGCTCTCGTCGGTGTACGAGCGGGATGTGACTCTGGCGCCGAGGGCTCGGGCGATGGCCGGCGTGTGATCGTCCGAATGGGAATCGACGACGTGAATGTCGTCGGACCACGACACCGTAGCGAGGCAGTCGGAAATATTTCTCTCCTCGTTCTTCGTATAAACGAGCACAGATATCATGTGGCGACCTCGGATCTGGATCCGCCGCACCACGTCCCACACGCGCGCGGCCCATTCGCGTATGCAAGTGCCATACCGGCCTGGCCGCTCTACCGCCGATCGAGCGCCACGCCGGCCTTACTGCGAAGCCCCGGCAGCGTTGATCTCGTCACGCAGCGGGCCGCAGCAGCGCTTGAATTTCCTGCCGCTGCCGCACACGCATTCGTCGTTGCGCCCGGGCCACGGGACGCCGGCGCGAGCGTGCTCCCGCAGCCAGCCGACGCGCAGGCTGCGCGCCAGCAGCGCCAACCGCTGGTGCGCGTGCTCGAACAGCCGCTTGTATGCAGCGCAGAAGTAGTCCGGGGTCGCCGGCCGGCCGCTGCCGTCCCAGCCGCGATCGCGCGGACAGCCGCCGTGGCACAAGTGCAGGTAGGTGCAGGCGCGGCATTGCTGCGGCAGTTTTTCCTTGAGTGCCATGAACTCGCGATACCTCGGCCGCTGCGCGATATCCGCCACCGACTCCCCGGAAACGTTGCCGAGCTTCCACTCCTCGGCAATGTAGAAGTCGCACGGATAGGCATCCCCGTTCTGCTCCAGGACCAGCGTGTGCGAGCAGTTGCGCCGGTGCTTGCACGAGCCCGCTTCGCGGCCCGCATACACGCTGAGCAGATCGTCGAACAGTCGCACCGACATGCGCGGCGCGCCGTCACCGTACCACACGTCGAAAACGTCGCAGAGGAATGCGCCGTACTGCTCGGGGGTGACGAGATAACGCGCAGGCGTGCCGGGCGATTGCGCGGCGAAGTCCATGCCCGGTATGAATTGCACGTAGTCGAAACCCTCGCGTGCATAAAACGCCATGAGGTCACGCGCGCGATGCACGTTGTCCTGGTGCAGCACCGTCAGGATGTTGAAATCGACACGATGTCGGCGCAGGTGCTCGATTTTGCGCATCACGAGATCGTGCGTGCCCTTGCCCGTGACCGTCGTGCGGTGACGGTCGTGTACCTCCTTCGGGCCATCGACGCTCACGCCGACGAGAAAGCTGTACTGGCGGAAGAAGCGCGCCCACGCATCGTCGAGCAACGTGCCGTTGGTCTGTATCGCATTGCCGATCGCCGTGTTCGGCGGCGCATGCCTGGCCTGGAGCGCAACGACCGTCTCGAAGAACGGCAGGCCGGCAAGGAGCGGCTCCCCGCCCTGCCATGCGAAGCCGACAGCGCCTTTCGACGCCGCCATGAATTCGCGTATGGTCTTGTCCAGCACGGCGAAATCGATACGCTTGCCGGCCACGCGCGGACTGCCGTGGCAGGCGCTGTAGTAACAGTAGTCGCAGGCGATGTTGCAGTCGGTCGACACCGTCTTCCACATGACGCCGAGCCCGCTTCGCGGGACGGATGGGCTCGGCGAACGAGAGGATGCGGCGGGCATGGCGGTGGTGTGAGGTGGCGTGCAGTGAGGATGGGGTCGGCGCGGTCAGCTCATCGACCGTCTTCGAGCTCTATGGTGAGCATGACGGCGCTCAGCGATTTTCCGTGCGCATCCTGCCGCAGCGAGCGTGTGACGCCGCCTGCCAATGCATTCTCGATGACGAAGTTGAGCGCCCGCAGCTTCGGCAGCTCGTAGCGCCGCACGGGCCCCTGCGCGAGATGCGCGTACGCCTGCATCACCCGCCCGGGCGTGAGCTGCTCGCGCAGCAGCCGCCATCCCGCTTCGTCGTACGCGATGACCGCGACGTTGGACGTGTTGCCCTTGTCGCCGGACCGCGCATGGGCGATATCGTAGACACGCACGGTCATTCGCCCTCCTCCATCACGACTTCGGGATGCACCCATTCGCGCGGCAGCAGCACCGATTTGACGGCGATGATCTCGCGCGAACCAAGGTTGGTGGCCGCGCCCGGGCCCGCAGGGCCCTGCATGTTGAGCTGGCGTACCGCATCGCCCAACGCGTCGGCGGTGCGACGGTCCGGGCAACGCCCTGCAACGCGCAGACGCACTTCGTACGGCTCCGGACGACGGCTGTCGTCGCCGTGCAGGCTCGTCATGCCGACGAGATCGACCAGATACTCGGAAGGCGCGAACCCCTGTATGCGCAACCTTTCCTTCACCACGTCCGCGGCAAGGCGCGCACGCGCGACGGCGTTGATGCCGGCATAGCCGACTTCGCCGCAGCCGATGTAGCCGTCGAAATAGCCCACCACCGCCTTGTAGGTCGGCGTGCGCGGCCTGGCGCGCGCTCCTCTCACGGCCACGCGCTCGCGGCCCTCCTGAACGAGCTCGACGCCGGTGATGTCGACGACGCAATCGGGCGTGATGTATTCGGCCGGATCGTGGATCTCGTACAGCAGCTGCTCGGTGCACGTCATGACATCGAGCCGCCCGCCGGAGTTCGGCGTCTTGCCGATAGTCAGCGCTCCGGAGCGCGTCACGTCGGCGTACGGATAAGCGAGGTCCGCAAGATCGGGCACATCCTTTTTCCCCGGATCCGCGAAATAGCCGCCCGTAACCTGGGTCGAGCATTCGAGAAGATGTCCGGCGACGATGCCGGCCGCGAGCAGCGGCAGATCGTCGTACGACCAGTCGAACCGATGCAGCAGCACGCCGAGGTACAGCGAAGGATCGGCAACGCGCCCGGTAATCACCACCTCCGCGCCGGTCGCGAGCGCATCGCGTATGACGTCCGCACCGAGGTAGGCGTTCGCCGATGCCATGCGCGGCAGCAGCGATTCGACCGGCTCGCCGGTTTCCATGAGGGGCAGCTCGGGATGCCGGCGCACGAGCTCGGTCACATCGTCGCCCACGACCGCAGCGCACGTCACCGGCGCGAGACCCAGCTCCCTGCCGATGCGACGCACGACGCGCGCCGCGCTCAAGGGATGTGCAGCGCCCATATTGGTCACCATGCGCACCGCGTGCTCGCGCATGAGCGGCAGAAAAGCGCGCAGGCGCTCTTCCAGCATGGGCGTGTACCCGCGCTCGGGATTGCGCGATCGATCGAGGCTTTCGCGCGCTATCGTGCGCTCGGCAAGGCATTCGCAGACGAGGTAATCGAGCTCGCCGCGTTCGAGGAGCTGCACGGCCGGATAGACGCGGTCGTCCGCCATGCCGGCGCCGGTGCCAATCCGCACCGCGTCCGCTCCATGTCTGCTCAAGCGATTCATGTCTTCATCAACTTCCCTGCGGCGCCCGTCAATCTGCCCTGATCCCCGCCGCCCTGATCACTTTGCCCGAACATGAATTGCGTCTGCCCGGACGCAAGCTCGCGGCTTTGCCGCTGGTGATATCGTCGCTAACGCTCCTGGTGATACCGCTTCGCTGGTCACATCACGAGCGGCGCAGCAAGCGACATCACCACGACAACAGCGCGGCCTCACCTCTTCTCGCATCTTGCAACCAGCTCGCGTATCGCCTCGCGATCGCTGATGAAGAAATTTTCCCCGCCGATGTCGTGCGTGAGGCCCGTCCGGTCCATCACGTCGCGCACCTGCGTCTTCAGGCCGCTGAACGCGAGCGTGATGCCGTTGGCGCGAAAGCGGCGAACCAGGTTCTTCAGCACTTCGATGCCGGAAGCGTCGATGGCGTTGATGCCGCTCGACTTCACCAGTATGAAGGCCACCTCGGGATGCGCGCGCTCCTGCCGCATCAGCGCGTCCTCGAAGAACGAGACGTTCACGAAGCGCAGCGCGCCGTCGAAGCGCATGGCGCACACGCCGGCATGCACGACCGCAGCGGCGTCCCGCCCGGCCTCGACCAGCGTGCCGTCCTCCAGCAGCGTCAGGCTCGCGACGCGCGGGCGCGTCATGCGATACAGGAGCAGGCCGAGCGACAGCATCATTCCGGCCACGATGCCGTTCTGGATGTTCGGGGCGAAGGCCAGCGTGGCGACGAACGTCGCGATTGCCGCTGTGCCGTCGTCGCGGCTCGCTCTCCACGCGTTGCGGATCGCGGCGAGGTCCACCAGCCCGATCACGGCCATCATGATGATCGCGGCAAGCACCGCCTTCGGCAGGTGAAACAGCAGCGAGGTGAAGAAAAGCAGCGTGAGCAGCACGCACAGCGCCGAGACGACGGAGGCGAACGCGGTGCGCGCGCTGAGCGCGAGGTTGAGCGCCGAGCGTGAGAACGAGCCGCTTACCGGCATCGAATGGCAGAACGCCGCCGCGATCTTCGCCAGCCCCTGCGCGATCAGCTCGCGATTCTCGTTCCACGGCGCGCGCGTGCGTATGGAGATCACCTTGGCGCTCGACATCGCCTCCATGAAGCTGATGAGCGCGATGACGAAGCTCGCCGGCAGCAGCTTCACCGTCGCAGCCCAATCGAGAGGCGGCAGGGAGACGCTCGGCAGCCCGGTCGGGATTTCACCCACCACCCGTCCTCCCATGTCGGCAAATCCGATTGCCGCGCTGATCCACGTCAGCAGCGCCACGGTGAAGAGCACGCCGGGCAGCCGCGGCGCGTAGCGGCGGAATGCAACGAGCAGCACGATGGCTGCCACCCCGAAACCGGCCGACAGCTCGTGGACCGTATCGATGTGGGCCACCACATGCCAGATGTCCGCCAGGAAGTGGTCCGACTGTCGCACCGGAATCCCGAGCAGCGCAGGCAACTGCGACAGCCCGATGATCATGGCAGCCGCGTTGATGAAGCCCATCAGCACCGGGTGGGAAAGGAAGTTGAGCAGCATGCCGGCGCGCAGCATGCCGAGGCCGACCTGCATCACGCCGGAGATCAGCGCGAGGAGGATGACGTACGCGTAGTAGAGCTGCGTGCCGTGACCCGCAAGCGGCGCCACGCTCGCAGCCGTGAGCAGCGACGTCATCGCGACCGGGCCGGTGGAGAGCTGCCTGCACGAGCCGAAGAGCGCACCCACGATCGTCGGAATGAAGGCGGCATAGAGCCCGTGGTACGCCGGCACGCCCGCAAGCTGCGCATAAGCCAGCGACTGGGGAATGGCCACCAGGGAAACGGTGATCCCGGCAATGACGTCGTACTTGAGGTTCTCGTTGTTGAGCCGGAACCGGCTCTTGAAGGTATCGGCAGCTTCGGATGTCATCTGCTGCTCTTGTATCAGCGGTGCTCGGATGTCACGGTCCGCCTTTCCTGAGCCTACGAAAAGAAGGTGTCGTTTGCCACATGAAGCTCGCTGCAGCTGCGCTTTTCTTCACTGTGCCCGCGCTCGGGCACCCTGTGGCTGCGCTGCAGCAGCTCCTCGAAATCGCGCATATGCCCGATGTTCTCGAACGCCGTAGCGTCGAGAAGACGTTCCAGGACCTGCAGGAATCGCTGCTCCATGGATCCCCCCGGGGAGCTGTCGATGCGCTGAGCATACACGATAACGCGCCCCGCCGGGGCGGGGAAGTCCGCGCAGCGGAGCCGCGGACGTGTGGTGTAACGAAGCCCGGCACGCCGGACGCGCGTGGCAATCATCCCGGCACGAACTCCGTCAGCAGAAGAGCGGCGCGCCTGTTCGCCGGTCAAGGCACCGAAATATCGGCTTCCCCCCGAGAACCACCGCGCCCGCTCAGAACGGCGCGTCACCCGCGATGGTTGTCCGGTGCATGTGGCGACGCACCGAGAAGTCATAGTCGGACAGCGCATAGTGCATCGTGCAGCGGTTGTCCCAGAACACGAGGTCGCCGACGCGCCACTTGTGGCGATAGATAAATTCCGGCCGCGTCGAATGATGGAACAGAAAATCCAGGATCGGACGAGATTCGTCGTCTGGCATGCCGGCGAAGCCCGTGGTAAAGCCGGGGTTCACGTACAGCGCTCTTCTGCCCGTGACCGGATGGGTCCGTACGACGGGATGCTCGACCGGAGGCGTCCTGGCGCGCTGCTCGGCCGTGAGCGGAGGACGCTCCTTGGTCTTCGCGAAATAGGTGTCGTAGGCATGGCTGTAATCGTGCACCGCGCGCAGCCCGCCGAGAAAGTTCCTCATCGGCTCGGACAACGTTTCGTAGGCGAGATACATGTTCGCCCACATCGTGTCGCCGCCGATATCCGGCATCTCATGACAGAGCAGCAGCGAGCCCATCGACGGATGGCGCATGTAGGAAAGATCCGAGTGCCAGTACTGTCCGGCGTACACCGCGCCCTTCAGCCTCCCCTCTTCCCGCACGTTGGACACGACGAACACTTCCGGGTGCTCGCGCAGGTTGAACTCGCCCACGACATGCGATTCGAGCGGCCCGAACTGACGGCTGAAGGCAATATGCTGGGGCGGCGTGAACTCGACGTCGCGAAAGACGAGGCACCCGTGCTCGCCAAGCGCATGCTGCAAGGTATCTATGCTCGCCGGGACGAGCGGCTGCAGGACGTTGATCCCGGAAACTTCGGCGCCACAGGCGGCCGATATCCGACGTATGGTGAGACTCATGGCTCTCCTTCCTAGTATCCTGATTCGTTAAATCGTACAACCAATTTGCATTCCGTCTGTCTCATAGTAAGTTGCTTGTTCGGGAGACGGAAATGGATGCAAGGCGACTGCCGCAATTGATGCTGACGACCGAAGAG
>Ga0255338_1001250_pt1 | contig 50720 bp, 45 predicted proteins | sample MeOH1_35cm_T4_19_FD_203715 | JGI IMG/M metagenome (GOLD analysis project Ga0255338, IMG submission 203715) | Sandy soil microbial communities from University of British Columbia, Vancouver, Canada - MeOH1_35cm_T4_195 | ecosystem: Engineered > Artificial ecosystem > Sand microcosm > Unclassified ...
GCGACAAGCTCGCGGAGATCGTCGGAGCGAAGCCCCTCCCCCGCACCGAGGTCGTCAAGAAGCTCTGGGCGTACATCAAGAAGAACAACCTGCAGGACAAGAAGAACAAGCGCAACATCAACGCCGACGCGGCGCTGAAGGCCGTGTTCGCCGGCAAGGCGACGGTCAACATGTTCGAGATGACCAAGCTCGTCTCCAAGCACCTGTCTTAATCGACGGCATTCGGGGGAGACCCTGAATAAACCAGAAGGCCCCCGCGCGAGCGGGGGCCTTCTTCATTCCCCCCTTGCTTGCCGACGGGGCGGGGGCTATACTTCGAGCGTGAAGTCCCGACCGTCCCTCCTGCTCGCGTCTTTGCTCTTCTTCGTCTTCTCCCCCGCCGGGATCGAGATCGCGCACGCGGCCTCCCACGCCGTGATCGGGGATTCCCATCTCCACTCTCACGAGGGGAAAGCCCATCGCCACGCGCACGGCGCGGGCCACCATCGCCTCCTTCCGGACGGCGCGTCGACGGGCGTCCTTCAGGACGCCGCCCCCGGCGTCGAGGCCGCCGCCGCGCCCGACGCGACTGCTCCTCTCCCCTCCGCGTCCTTCCTCGCGGCAACCGCTCCGGCCGCGCCCCCGCGCGGGAGCCCCGCCGCGACCGGCCCGAACCCGGGCCGGGCCCCTCCCGCCTGACCCGGCGATAAGCCGTCGTCGCGCGGCCGTTCCCCGGCCGCGTCCATCCCATCGGAGGTTTCATGTCGGGAGTCCTGCTGCTGCTGTTATTGTCGTTCGCCCCGGCCCACGCGGCGCCGGCGGATCCGCGCGCCGAGATCAGGCGAGCCTTCCTCACCGGCGCCGAAGGGCCCGACCCGGAGTCTTTCGGGGGCTCGGGCGATCCCCGCGCGGAGGAGCTCCGCGCCCTGGCCGCCGGCCTTCGCGCCCTGCGCGCCGGGACCACCCTCGACCGGGTGGCCGACTTCTCCTACGCGCTCGATCCCGTGTCGCCGCCGATGCCCGAGCCCGAGATCCTGAGCCGCTACCTCCGCGCCGAGGCCGTCGCGGCCGCGCGCGGGGCGGTCTACAGCCCGGAGCGCGCCGAGCGCTTCCGGGAGCGGCTGCGGACTCAGATCGCGAACCTCTCCTCGGGGATCGCCGAGTTCCCCGACGAAGGCCCCGGCGCCGCCGGGGACGCCGCGCCTTACCGCGCGCCCGCGCCGGAGCCGCGCCCGAGATGGAGGACCCTCGCCGCCGCGCCCCCGCTCGTCAGCCCCGAGCGCGGCGCGGCCGTCCCCGCCGTCAACGGCGAGGCCCGGGCCGTCGTCGCCGGCCTCGACGACCGGCTCGCGGACCTGTCCGAGCGACGCGCCGCGGCCTGGCGCGAGGGGCGCCCGTTCGAGGCCGCGGGCCTGGCCGTCGCCTCCGTCGGAGGCCATGTCGTCGAGGGGTCATGGGCCTTGGTCGCCGGCGCCACGGGCCGGGACTCGGCCAAGAACATCGCGCGCGCGGTCCTCTATCAGCCCGCGGCCGTCCTCGACTACCGCGAACGCCAGGCCGCCGTCGCCCGCCCGGGAGAGGACCTCCCCGCCTACCTGATCGGGACCTCGCGCAACCTCGCCGTGCTCGCCGTCGAGGCCATGCCCGGCGGGCGGGCGGCGGGGACCGCGACGCGGGCGACCTACGGCGCTCTGGTGCGCGACGCGCGCGGCTCGCTCCACGCGCTCGAGGAGGCCGAGACGGAACTCGCCGCGGCCCGGCGCCGCCTTGCCGACGCTCCTGCCGGCGGCGCCGAGCGCGCGGCCCTCGAGAGGGAGGCCGGCGCCGCGCGGGCGCGCTTCGAGCTCAAGCGCGCCGAGCTCGACGGCGCGCGCAAGGCCATGGTCGAGCACCGCATGGCCCAGGCGCTCGACCACGACTTCCACGGGAAGATCGAGACCCGGCTCCTGGACGGCCGGGAGGCGGCGGAGCTCAACGCGCGCTTCGTGCGCGAGGGCGGCAGCCCGCCGTTCCACGAGGGCGTCCCGGTCTACCGGGTCACGACGACCGAGGCCATCGACCTGTGCCGCACCCATCGCGCCGCGGACCTGTCGAAGCTCCGCGCGACGAGGTCGGCCAACGGCGACTGGTTCATCCCGTGCGAGACCTACCACCATTTCGACCAGAAGCACCTGCGCGACCTGCTCGCCTTGCCCGACTCGAACGCGGTCGACTTCGTCGCCCGGTACCGGGTCCCGGCGGGGACGAAGTTCTACGTGGGCGCGGCCGGGCCTATCCGCGGCGAGACCGCCGGCCGGGTCGAGACGATGTACACCGACCAGGCGGGCCGCGCCGTCGGCGGCGGCGGCAACGGCGGGAAGGTCCAGTTCTTCCTCGACCCGCACATCAACGCCTCCGGCGCGCGCGAAGGGTTCGTCTACCAGCGCTCGAGCCCCGTCCCTCGCGAGCACGAGCTGCTCCATCCGATGGAGGCGTTCCGGAAAGCGGCCGAGGCCGGCGACGCGGCCGCCGCGCGCAGAGCCTATGCCGACCTCATGCGCCGACGCCGGGGGCAGGCCGACCTGATCGGGCGGGACGAGGCCCTGAGGCTCGACTACGAGCGCGTCGCGGCCGACATGCGAGAGACCTTCCCGGAGGCCTTCTGACCCCATGACGATCGAACGGATTTTTCTGCTGACGGCCTGCCTGATCCCGGTCGCGGTGCGCGCCTTCGGCGCGCCCGCGCGAGTCGCCGAGGTCCCGACCCTCGAGACCGCCTTGGGCAGCCCCGCGGGGGCCTCGGTCCAGGCGGGAGCCCTCGGGCCCGCGACGCTCCAGACGCGATCCCAGGCCCCGTCTCTGACGCCCTCCTTCGCGCCGCCGGCGCTCCCGGCGGCGCTCCCGGCGCCCGCCCCGGCCCTCGCCGCGCCCGTCGCCGCCGCCGCGGCGGCCCCCCATCGGCCCGCGGCGGCGGTCGAAGCCGCGGCCCCCGCCGCGGAAGCGCCCGGCGCGCCCGGGGCGGAGCTGTTCGACGGGGCCAAGGTCAACGCCGAACGCATCGTCGAGAGGTCCTACGAAGGCGTCTCGAAGGGAGAAGCCACCTTCACGCGGGGCCGCGACCTGGGGACCTACGTCGAGAAGCTCGGCCCCGGCTTCCGCGCCGCGATCGACGCCGTCGGCCAGCGCCCCGACCCGCGCTGGCTCGATTCGGGCGGCGGCGAGGGCATCGCGGTCCGTCAATACCTGGGCCTGGCCAAGGAGCGCGATTGGCCGCCGGTCAGGATCACCTTGCTGGCCTACGAGACGCCGGCGCGCTCGGAGGGCCTCCTCGAGGTCCTCTCCGGGCGCTTCCTGGAGAAGATCCCCGACGCGGAGATCGCGAAGAGCGACATCATCACCGACCTCTTCGGGCCGCTGTCCTATTCCGGCCAGCCCCACCTCGTCCTGCAGAAATACCACGACCGCCTGAAGGACGGCGGCAAGGCGTTCATCCATCTGGGAGCCGGAGACCAGGCCTTCGGGACGAAGAACACCGTCGTCATGGCGGACGGGCGCGTCGTCCCCTTCGTCGCGTGGCTCAAGACCGTCCCGGGGCTCGACTTCGAGGACGAGGTCCGCCATATCGTCACGCCCATGCGGGAGTTCGACACCGCGACGGCCATCCTCACCCGGAGAGCGGGACGCGACGTCCGGTTCCCGCCCCTCGAGCTGATCCAGTACAAGGACGGCATGCCGCCGCGCATGATGTTCCGGGAGATCGCGCATCCGGGCCGCGCGGCCCAGGCGCTGGTCGGAGCGGCCCGCGGCGCGGCCCGCTCGCGCCTGGCGGCGGAGGCGCGCTGGAGCGACGCGGCCTTGTTCCTCGACTCGTTCCGGAGCGGCGAGTTCACCCATTCGTTCCTGTCCGTCCTCTCCGGCCTGCGCGCGGGAGCGCGCTGGCTCGACGCCTCCCCGCGCGCCGACGACATCGCCCGGGGCCTGGCGGCGCGCGATCTCGATTTCATGAAGACGGGGGATTTCCTGGCTCTCGCCCAGATCATCATGAACCGGCGCGCGTCGCGGCTGGACCCCGGGCGCTACCGCCACGCGCGGTGGGCCGCCGTTCCCGACCGGAGCGCCGCCCTCATCACCGATTATCACGGCGGACTGCAGTCCGACTTCCGCCCGTCCGAGACTTTGGGCCGCTACCTCGACGCGTTGGCCGACGACGGGGAGCTCTGGCTCGCCCTGGGGACCGAGGACGGCGGGTTCGGCACGCGCGCGCAGGTGCTGATGAAGGACGGAGCCGTCCGCACGCTGCGGGAGTGGCTCATGACGGAGGTCCCGGGCGTCAAGGTCGAGCTGCACCGCGTCTTCGCCGGCGTCGGCATCGGCGAGCGGACCTCGCTGCGCGTCCGCGTCCGCGACCGCAGGTCCCTGACGGTGCCCGGCCTGGAGGTGTTCGGCCTCGGAGCCCCGGACGAGGACGGGGTGCCCGTGCCGATATACCGTCAGCGCTGAGGAACCCGCGTTTGGTAGGATTACCGCCGACGCGCCGGCGTGTCCTCGGGGGTCTGGTGGCGCGTACGGGATTTGAACCCGTGATCTTCGCCTTGAGAGGGCGACGTCCTAGGCCGCTAGACGAACGCGCCACCAGAACCCCGAGAACGGAAGGAGCCCCATCTTACCAATTCCGACGAGGTCGAGGCAACTGGTTGTCATCGCGGCGCTAGCCGCGGTGACGGCGGCGTGCGGGAGCCTGGAGAAGGCCTTCGCCCCCGCCCCCAACCCCTGGCCCGTCCCGCGCGAGAGCCGGGTGCGGCGGGACGGCCGCCTGCTGCGCGTCTACGGCGCTTCCCTTAAGAGCCGGGAGGACGCCGAGGCGGACGCGAAGAGGTCGTTCGAGGCGTGGATGTGGAGCCTCGACCTCGGCGACGACTTCCCCGAGCGCAAGGCCCTGATCGACCGCATCGTGAACTCGAAGGCCGCCCTGCCGGTGCCGTCGCCGGTCCCGGAGAAGTCCGGCTTCACCTCGATCATCGAGATCGACCTGCCCTCGCTTCAAAAGCACCTGGGCACCCACTATGAGTGAACGCGTCCCGCGCGAGCTGCTGTTCGGCAACCCCGAGAAAGCCTCGCCGAAGATCTCCCCCAACGGCAAGCTGTGGGCCTACCTCGCCCCGGACGAGGGCGTCCTCAACATCTGGGCCGGCCCCGAGGGCGGCGACGCCCGGCCGCTGACCGCGGACCGCGGCCGCGGCATCCGCGTCTTCTTCTGGGCCGAGGACGAGCGCTCCCTCCTGTACGTGCAGGACCGCGACGGAGACGAGAACTGGCACCTGTACCAGACCGACGTCGAGACCGGCGTCACCCGCGACCTGACGCCGTACCCCGGCGTGCAGGCGCAGATCGTCGCCACCGAGCCCCGCTTCCCCGACGAGATCCTCGTCGCGCTCAACGACCGCGACCCCAAGCTGCACGACGTCTGGCGCCTGAACGTCAAGACCGGGGCGCGGACCTTGGAGGCGATCAACCCCGGCGACGCCATCGGCTGGCTGCCCAACCACGATTTCAGGATCGGCCTGCACAAGGCGATGGCCCCGGACGGCGGCACCATCCTGCGCCTGCGCGACGGGGACGGGTGGAAGGATTTCCTGTCCTGCGGCCCGGACGACGCGCTCGGCGCCCACGGGTTCGCGCCTGACGGCGCGAACATCTACATAGAGTCCAGCGTGGACCGGGACACGACCGCTTTGCTCGAGGTCCCGCTGGCCGGCGGCCCGGCCAAGGTCCTCGCCGAGCACCCGGAGTCGGACCTCGGCTCGGTCCTGATCCACCCCCGCCGCTACCACGCCGAGGCGGCCTCCTTCGAGGTCGACCGCCTCACCTGGCGCGCGCTCGACCCGGCCGTCAAGACGGACATCACCGCGATGGCCGCCCTGCAGGGCGAGGCCAGCATCGTCTCGCGCAACGACGCGGACACGGTGTGGTACCTTCTCGTCAACAAGCCCGACAAGTCGCCCGCCTTCCTGCGCTGGAACCGCGTCGGCCGCGTCGCGACGCCGCTGTTCTCCACCCGCCCGAGGCTCGACGCCTACGCGCTCGCCCCGATGAAGCCGGTCAAGTACGCCGCCCGCGACGGGCGCGCCGTGCGCGGCTACCTGACGACGCCCGTGGGCGCGCCGGCCGGCAAGCTCCCCCTCGTCCTCCTGGTCCACGGCGGCCCCTGGGTGCGCGACCACTGGGGATTCCACCCCGAGGCGCAGTGGCTGGCGAGCCTCGGCTACGCCTGCCTGCAGCTCAACTACCGCGGCTCCGCCGGCTTCGGCAAGGCGCACCTGCACGCGGGCGACCGCGAGTGGGGCGCGAAGATGCAGGACGACCTCACCGACGGCGTGAACTGGGCGATCGAGCAGGGGATCGCGGACCCCGCGCGCGTCGCGATCTACGGCGGTTCTTATGGAGGATACGCCGCGCTCGCCGGGGCCGCGTTCACGCCCGGCGTCTACCGTTGCGCCATCGACGTGGTCGGGCCCTCGAACCTGATCACCCTGATCAAATCGATACCCCCGTACTGGGAGCCGCTGAAGCGCACTTTCGACCTGAGGGTCGGCTCGGTGGAGACCGAGGAGGAGTTCCTGAAATCCCGGTCTCCGTTGTTCCACGTCGACAAGATCGACATCCCCCTCCTGATCGCCCAGGGAGCCCACGATCCGCGCGTGAAGCAGGCCGAGTCGGAGCAGATCGTGGAGGCCCTGCGCGCGAAGGGCAAGCCCGTCGAGTACCTGCTCTATCCCGACGAGGGCCACGGCTTCGCCAAGCCCGCCAACCGCCTGGACTTCTACGCGAAGGCCGAGGCGTTCCTCGCCAAGCACCTGGCGTAGGACGGGCCGCCTATGAGCCCGGCTATAGGTCTTTCGCGGACGGAATGACAGGTCTTATAACCGCCGGCCGCCGGGACCTTTGGCGCAGGCGCCTTCCCGGGGATTAAGCTACTCTACGGCATGATCGAATCCTCGCCTCGCTGGGTCGCGCTCGCCCTCGCCGCCGCCTTGACCGCCTCGCCCGTCCTTCACGCCGCCGCGCAGACCGGCGCCCCGGTCGTGCCCGCCGCGACGTGGGACATCCTGCTCAAGAAGATCGAGAAGGAAGGCGTCCCCGTGAAGGGGTACGACGGGAAGAGCGCCAAGGGCAGGGTCGGCCCTCCCGACGCCGCCCACACGGATTTCACGGCCACGTCCGCTTACGATTTCGACGGCGTGGCCGACGTCGTCGCCGACGTCACGCTCATCGTCGTGAAGTTCTCTCCCACGGGGAAGGCCGGCGAATTCAAGGCCCAGCTCTGGAACATCATCCTCGGCCGCACCGGCAAGGTCATCGCGGCCCACTCGGAGGAGCACATCGGGAGCTCCGCGACCGGATACCGCAAGCTGAGCTCCCTGTCTTTGAACGAAGGAGATCCCGCCGTCAAGGCGCGCCTCGACGAGGCTCTCCAATACTGGACGACCCGCTGACTCAGGGAATCATATGAACGCCATCTCCCTCGTCGCCGTGATCGCCGCCCTCACCGTCCCCGCCGCCGCCCAGAGCGACGCCGGCTTCGCCGCCGCTCTCGGCAAGGCTCCGTCCGGGCTCGCGACGATGGCCCAGCTCAAGACCGTGTCCCAGGCGCCCGCCGCGGCCAAGGCCAAGGGCCCGACCGTGCCGGCCGGCGCCTGGACGGAGATGATGAACAAGGCCATGCGCGACGGCCGGCGCGAGTCCGAGGACAGCGCTTCCCGCTGGCTCCAGGAAGTCGTCGGAGACCCCGACGGCGAGCACACGACGCGCCTTCTCATCGTCTTCCTCGCGCTCGACGACAACGACCGGATCGTCACCGACGGCGGCGCGCTCACCCTCGCGACCTTCACCTGGGCGCCGACCTTCGGGGGGATGCTGATCAGCGAATCCTGGGAGCTGTACCTCTCCGATTCAGGCGAGGTCATACAGGCCGCCATCGTCACGCGCACCGGCAACCCGCAAAGAGGGTACGACGTGATCGGCACCGTCATGGTGGACCCCGCGGACCCGCGGGTCAAGGTCCGACTGGACGAGATGTTCCAGCGCTGGTCGGCCCGCCTCCGATAGGCCGGGTCCGCGGATAGGCCTTTAGCCCGAATCGCGCCCGGGTCCTACGCCTGGGCCTTTTTGGGCCTTACGGTGCTGAATATCCCGTCGAGAACAACCTACCATTGGGGCATGATCCCCTCCACGGTCCGCCGCGCCCTGCTGGTCCTCGCCGTCATCGCTTTCCTGGTCTCCCGCGCCTCGGCGCAGACCGACGCCGCCTTCGCCGCCGCGCTCCAACAGGGCGCCCCCACCGCGGTCCAGTTCGCCCAGGCGAAGGCGAAGCCGCAGAAGCCGGCCCCCGCGCCCAAGGCGCCGGTCGCCGCAGACGCCGTCTGGCAGAAGGTCCTCGAGACCGTGAAGCGCGACGGCGTCTACAAGCCCGGCGAAGGCCCGCTGCCGAGCGCGTTCACCATCGACGATTCCACCGGCGACCCGAAAGCGGCTCACGTGGAGCGCAGCGTCGCCGTCCTGGGCATGATCAACGACGACGAGCAGTTCGAGGCGATGGGCGCGATCTTCGTCGTCAAGAGCTACACGCTCGACCCGAAGGACGGGAACTGGCGCGTCGACCAGTGGATGTTCATGACCGACATCTACGGCGAGGTGGGCGACGGCGGCCACGGCCTCGTCATCCAGACGCCCGACGGCAAGACCGTCTCGGCCGTCCCCGAGAAGCTGAGCCCCTCCGACCCCAGGATCCAGGCGCAATACGACGCGATGATCAAGTACTGGGCCGAGCGGGCCCCCAAAGGAGCCTGACCATGAAACTTCTCGCCCTCGCCCTGACCCTCGCGCTGCCGGCGTCCGCGGCCTCGACCGACTCCGACTTCGCGACCTCGCTGGGAAGCATGAGCGAGAGCCTCATCGGCCGCGCGAAGGCCCTCAAGGGGAACTTCCGGCTCGCGACCCAGGAGTCCGGGCCCAACGACCCGATCCTGCTCGCCCAGAAGCCGTTGCTCGACCTGATCAAGAAGGTGGAGCCGTCGGTCGTGTTCCTCGTGATGGCGACCCCGGGCGAGGGCCCCGGCAAGAAGCCCGGCGGCGGGATCTGCACCGGGTTCTTCACCGACGCCCTCAAGGAGCTCGGGCGCCCGAGCATCATCACGACGAACGCGCACTGCGTCGAGAAGATGGCGATCGGCTCCGAGATCCAGGTCGGACTCTACACCGGCGACGACAACCGCCCGAAGATGACCAAGGGCAAGGTCCTCGCCTACGGCAGCAGCACCGCCGCCAAGGACATCGCCTTCGTCGAGCTCGTCGACCCGAGCCTGAACCGCCGGCCGCTGCCGCTGTGGTCCAAGCTCGACCGCGGCGAGCAGGTCATCGCGATCGGCAACCCGCTGGGCATGACCTTCTCGATCTCCCGCGGCATCGTCAGCGCGCTCGAGCGCGAGCGCCTGAGCTCGTCGTTCGTCCTCGAGATGAACCAGTCGGACGTCGCCGTCAACCCCGGCAACTCCGGCGGCCCTTTGTTCAACATGTGGGGCAGCGTCGTCGGCATCAACACGATGATCGCCTCCCAGTCCGGCGGCTTCGAGGGCATCAGCCTGTCCGTGCCCTCGTCCTACATCACGCTGGCGATGCGGCAGTACAAGCGCACCGGCAACCTGACGCCGGGCGCGATGCAGGTGGAGATCTCCCCCTCGACCGAGACCCTGAAGCTGACCGTGCGCAAGGTCGTCCCGGGCGGGCCCGCCGAGGCGGCGAAGATGCAGGCCGACGACCAGCTGATCTCCGTCGACGGCGTCGACCTGAGCGGCCCCGAGAACGAGGCCGCGATGAAGGCCTTCCTGACTTACGTGAAGTACCGCTCGCCGGGCGAGAAGGTCACGGTGACCGTGCGCCGCGCCGGCAAGGACGTCGCGCTGTCCGTGACGCTCGGCGCGGCCAAGCCGCCGGAGCCGCCGCGACCGGAGTGGGCGCCGATCCCGCCGAAGGAGAAGGCCGACAAGTCCGGCCCGACCAGCTTCTCGATCTAGCCGCCTATTGACTGACGGGCGAACGCCGGTCATAATCGGGGGGACATGGCCGCCCCCCTTCTCCTGATAGCGCTCCTGGCCGTCCCCGCCTTCGCCCAGACGGTCCCGGACTGCATCCACGTCTCGACGACCGCGGTCAAGCTGCGCTACAAGCCCGACCTCGACTCGGTGCGCGACTGCCAGGAGAAGGCCCGCCAGAAGCTGATCGACGACGCCCAGAGCAAGGGCAAGCCCCTCTCGTACGCGAAGGTCGAGAACATCGACGACCGGCAGCGGGCCGAGGTCCGGGAGTTCCTGGCCAACAGCGGCACCATCATCGAGGGGTCCACGAAGAACAGCCGCTCCCTCGGCGGGGTGACCGGCGAGGACCTGTCCCGGGTGTCGGCGGCGGAGGGCGCGGAGATCGGCGCCCTCGAGGATCGCCTGCATCAGGCCGCGGGCGACGGCAAGGACGGGATCACGCCCGCGATGGGACGCGACCTCATCGACTCGCTCACCAAGAAGCAGGGCTTCGTCAGCCCGGACATGAAGGACCTGATCGACTCCGTCGTCCGCGACGGAGGCAAGCTCACGCCCGAGACGATGAAGAAGCTGCAGAGCGCGGGACGCGCGGCGAAGGGCGCGGGGCTCGACCTCAACATCGACAAGGGGACCGAGAAGGCCATCCTCGAGCGCGACTTCGACGCGGACAAGGAACAGGCGCCCGCGCCCCCCGCCGACCCCGGCAATCTGTAAAATAGACGGGTGAAGACCAAACCCGGCGTCCTGCCCCTGTTCCGTCACCTGACGCGAGTCCCCACCGCCCCTTTCCGCGAGACCGCCGTGTCGAGGAAGGCCCTCGAGTGGATCCGCGACAACCTCGGCTCGCGCGTGAAGGTCCGCCGCCTGCGCGGCGGCTTCATCGTCTCCTATCGCGGCGCGGGGAAGGGCCCGGCGCTGTGCCTGGCGGCCCACCTCGACCATCCCGCCTTCGACCTGCTCAAGGTCACGGGGAAGGGCGCGACCGCGCGCCTGCGCGGCGGCCTGCCGCCGCATCTGCTCGAGGGCGCCGCCGTCGAGGCGTTCCCCGCGGTCCCGAAGGACAACCGCCCGCTCGCCCGCGGCGTGATCGGTCCCCGGCCGAAGAAGGACGGCGGCCTCTGGACGATCGCGTGGACCGAGGCCCCGAAGGCCGGCGTCCGCCCCGATTTCGCCGTGCTCTCCCTGCCCGCGTGCGAGACCAAGGACGGCTGGCTCCTGTCGCGCTCGGTGGACGACCTGCTCGGCTGCGCCATCAGCCTCGAGGCGATGCGGCGCCTGGCGAAGGCGCGCGCGAAGGTCAACCTGACGGTCCTCCTCAACCGCGCCGAGGAGGTCGGGTTCGTGGGCGCTCTCGACATGATCAGGTCCGGGAAGCTGTCGGCGCTGGACTCCTACCTGTCGATCGAGTCCTCGCGCGAGCTGCCCGGCTCGAAGCCGGGCGGCGGCCCCACCATCCGCCTCGGCGACAAGGCCGCGGCCTTCGACCCCAACCTGACCGCTTTGCTCGACGACGCGGCCGAGGCGCTGCGCGAGCGCGGCGCCAGGATCCAGCGCCTGCGCCTGACCGGCGGGACCTGCGAGGCGACGGCCTACCTGGCCTTCGGCTACGAGGCCGGCGGCCTGGCGATCCCCCTCGTCAACTACCACAACGGCTGGGGCGCCGACGCGGTCGCGCCCGAGAAGGTGCGCCTGTCCGACGTGGAGGGCGGGGTCCGGCTGCTCGTGGAGGCGTCCAAGCGCTTCGGCGCCAGGACTTTGCGCGGCGCGCTCCGCGCCCGTCTCGAGAAGCGCCACGACGGCGAGAAGCGCGCGCTCTAAAAAACCGTGACACGGCGGCGATAGCCCCCGCCGCCGCGCGGCGCTACCATGGCCTCGAGGACGGAGGAGGCGACATGGCGATGGAACTGGACGGCTTCACGGTCGCGATCCTGGTGACGGGCGGCTTCGAGCAGTCGGAGCTCGTCGAGCCGAGGAAGGCCCTCGAGGCGGCGGGCGCGGCGACGAGGATCGTCTCCCCGGTCATCGGCCGGGTCCAATCCGCGCGGCACGGCCTCCCCGGCGACCTGTTCCGCGTGGACGCGGTCCTCGGCGAGACCCACGCCGGCGAGTACGACGCCCTGCTCCTTCCCGGCGGGCTGGCCAGCCCCGACCGCCTGCGCATCATGCCGCTGGCCGTCGCCTTCGTCCGGCACTTCGTCGAGGCCGGCAAGCCGATCGCGGCCATCTGCCACGGCCCGTGGATCCTGATCGAGGCCGGCGGCGTGCGCGGCCGGCTGATGACCTCCTGGCCGTCGCTGAAGACCGACCTGCTCAACGCCGGCGCCAAGTGGACCGACCAGCCCGCCGTCGCGGATCGCGGCCTCGTGACGAGCCGCCGGCCGGACGACCTCCCGGCCTTCAACGCCAAGATGGTCGAGGAGTTCGCCGCCAGCCGGCACGCGACGCGGCGATGATCGGAGGCCCCCTTGCTAAATCCTCCCACGGCGGTACAATGTTGAGCGTAGATGCGACTCGAACGCTATTTCGGCCTCAACGACCCGGTCTCCAGCATCAGCCACCTCACCGCGGCGGTCGGAGCCTTGGGTGGGACCTTCTTCCTCTACAAGAAGGGCCGCGGCGACGCCTTGCGCGTCTCTTCGCTGATGATCTTCAGCGCCTCCTTGCTCTTTCTCTTCGCGATGAGCGGCGTGTACCACGGCCTGCCGCCGGGCCCCGCTCGAGTCTTCTTCCGGCGGCTCGACTACGCCGGCATCTGGCTCGTCATCGCCGGGTCGGCCACGCCGGTGCACGTCCTGCTCTTCAAGGGCCACTGGCGCTGGGGCCTGACCGCCCTGTTCTGGGGCGCCGCGCTGACCAGCCTCGTGCTCATCGACGTGTATTTCAGCACCTTGCCGTACTGGGCGATCGTGACGGCCTACATCGGCGTGGCTTCGCTCGGCGTCATCTCTTTCGTCCGCATCACCGCCCGCTACGGCTTCAAGGAGTCCGCCCTGCTGTTCCTCGGGGGCATCGCCTACATCGCCGGGGCGGTCATCGACTTCCTTGACGGGCCCGTGGTCTTCACCGGGGTCCTCGGGGCGCACGAGCTGTTCCACTTCCTCGTCATCGTCGGGGCGTCCCTGCACTGGAGCTTCATCTACAACTGGGCCGGGCGGCAGGACCTCTCGCGCTGAGCGAGGGTCAGGCGGGGCGCAGGTTCCGCCAGATCCCGTACCAGAACCGGCCGCTGCCCGTCGAAGTCGACGCCCGCCGCGCGTCGAGCACGAACCGCCGGCCCTCCTTCCCCGGATCCCGCTCCGCAACGGCCGCCGGTCGGCTTCCCCGCTTCGCGTCCTTGATCGTCATCTCGCGTCCTCCGCCGGGAGATCCCGGCGCTTGATTGTAGGAACGCGGGCTCAACTTTCCGTCAAGCGCCGGTCAAATCCCCGTCAAATCACCTGAGGGCGGCCTCGGCGCGCTCGATGTCGGCCAGCGCCGCCCGCGCGCCGGGGCTGTCGGTCAGGGCGAGGACGCGCTCGTAGGCCGCGCGCGACGCGGCGTAGTCCTTCTCCTGGAAGCAGGCCATCCCCAGCAGGAACTGCGCGCGGGCGTTCCGGGGCGCGCAGGCGGCGGTCTGCTCGAACAGCGCGCGCGTGGAGCGGTAGGTGAGGTTGCGCGCGGCGGCGACCGGGGCCCACAGCGCGAGGAGGGCGGCGAGGGCGTAGCCGCCGCGCGCGGAACGGCCGAGGAGATGAGCGAGCAGGAGGCAGAGCCCGGCGGCCGGGAGGTACAGGTAGCGGTCGGCGACGGGGCTGACGTTCGAGAAGGGGACGAGGTGCAGGAAGGGCGCGAGGGCGAGGACGATCCAGGCCAGGGAGAACAGGCCCTCCTTGGAACGGCGCAGGAGGACGGCGGCTCCGGCGAACGCCCCCAGCCACAGCACCCACCACGCCCCCGAGGGCAAAGTACGCTCGAGGCATAACGGGTAGGGAACGGCGAGGGTGCGCAGGTAGAAGGCGAGGGATTCGAGGGAGGAGTACTCGAAGCGCCGGGGGAAGGCGCGCGGGGGCGTGAGGGCGGAGAAGCGGAGGAACAGATAAGCGCCGCAGATGACGGCGACGGCGGCGGCGAGGTTCTTGAGGCGCGGGAGCCCGGGGCGGGCGAACAGAACGACGTAGAGGATCGACAACGGAACGGCGACGAGGGCGGATTCCTTGGAGAGGAGGCCGAGGATCAGGAAAAAACAGATCTTGAACGGCGACGACGGGGGAACCTTGTCGGCGCAGTACTCGATCATCGAAAGGAGAACGAACAGAACACAGCTTGCGGCGAAGAGATGGCCTTTGAACGACGAGAAGTTGAGCAGCTCGGTGTGAGCGGGAAAGACGGCGAAGAGCAGCGCCGCATAGATCGCCGGCCTGCGGCCGGCGGTTAATCGTTGGGCGACCCGATATATAAGCGCGGCGTTCAGGAGGTGGAGGCAAAGGCCGAAAGACCGGTAAAGCAACGGATGGGAATGGGTCGCGTAATGGAACAACGTGACGAGCGGCTGGTAGGTCCTTTCGGAGGCGAATGAGAAATAATCGCGGGAGAATAATCCGGTCAGGAACTCCCCCGGGCCCAGACGGAACGCGGGGTTGTCCCGGACATGCGAGACATCGTCATAAATGACCGGCGACACGAGCGCCGGCGCGTAGATGAGGGCTATGGCGCCGGCGAGCGCGGCGGCGCCGCGCTTGCTCATATTCATGAAGACAAACGGCGGTGGGTGACCTCGCCGGCCCAGAGACAAATGACGGCCAAGGCGATCCCGGCCGGGACATCGACGAGATAGTGCCAACCTAAAATGACCGTGGAGGAGATCACCAATACGTTCAAAACGACGAGCGCCCAAAACACGCTCCGTTTCGGCAGCGCCGCGTATGTCGCCAAAACCGACCAAGCGACGTGGAATGACGGGAAGGCGATCAAACCGCCCAGAAGCGTGGTCACGGGCTGGAAGTTGTGGACCTGTTCGTATTTCATATGCGTCAGGCGCTGAACCTGGAGGAAATGGGGGCTATCGAAGACCCCGGCGGGCCCGGAGCTCGGGAAGAAGTAATACATAAGGCTTCCCAAGAATGACGAGTACATGATCGCATACAGATACACCCTCAGCCGGCGCCGGTCGTGGGCGAGGACCGCGACGAACGGCGCCAGGACGAGCTGGAGCTCGGTCGAGTTGTAGACGAATATGAGGAAGGAACGCAAAGACGGCCGCGCCGCGACCCAGCGCAGCACCGCGACCGTGTCCCAGCCCAGGGCGGCGTCCCAGGCGGCGAGGGCGTGGTCGATGCGCGGGAAGGGCGAGTACTGGATGCCCGTGGTGAGCACGCCCATGACGGCGGCGGTCAGGGCGTAGAAGGCGAGGTTGACGGCCGCGAAGGACGCGTAGGGAGAGCGCTCCCGCACCCAATGGCCGAAGACCGCGAAATCGAGCGCCACGAAGGCCAGCCACCACCCTTCGCGCGGGAAATAGCTGACGCCCGTGTAGCGGAAGAACGCCGCGTTGACGGCGAACAGGGCGCCCGCCGTCAGCAGGGCCGCCAGCAGCCAGCCGGTCAGCCAGCGGTCCTCGCGCGAAAGTGTCACACCCCGAGTGTACCGCAATCGCCTCGAATTTGGCAAAATCAGGCCATGAAGAACATCCTCGTTTTCCTCGCCTTCCTCTTTGCGCTCGCGCCCGCCGCCCACGCCGACCCTTTCGCCGACTTCCAGGCGCGCGCGCGCAACGAGTTCATCAAGCCGTTCGCCCTCGACCTCGGCGGCGTGCTCGGCGGGGCCTCGGCCCACACCGGCCGCTCGCTCGGCATGCCCGGCTTCTGGGCCGGCGCCGTCGGCGCGGTCCAGTTCCGCCCGGACAAGGACGACCGCATCCTGCGGGACGCGGGCGTGAAGGCCTTCGGCCTGCCCCTGATCGAGGCCGGCGTCGGACTGCCCTTCAAGATCGACGTCATCGTCCACGGCATGAGCGCCATGGGCGCCTCCATCTACGGCGGCGGCCTGCGCTACGGCGTGTACCGCACCGACCTCGTGGACTCCTTCATGCCGAACGTCTCGGTCTCGGCCTTCGGCGACAAGGTCAACCACAAGTATTTCAGCGCCTCGCACGGCGCGCTCAACGCCGCCGCGACCTGGAACCTCCCGATCGTCAAGCCGTTCTTCGTCGCCGGCTACGACGTCACCGAGGTGAAGGTCGGCGCGGCGACGTTCCCGGGCGTGGCCGGCACGAAGGCCACCGCGCGCGGCTCGCGCTTCTCGGCCGGCGTCGACGTGCATCCCCTCCCCCTGATCAGCCTGCGCGGAGCCTACACCCTGCGCCACGGCATACCGGGCTTCGACTTCGGCCTCGGGGCGCAGTTCTAAGATGGCGATCTACACCCGCACGGGCGACAAGGGCGACACCGGGCTGTTCGGCGGCGACCGCGTGCCCAAGTGCGATCCCCGCGTGGCCGCGTACGGCGAGGTCGACGAGCTCAACAGCGCGCTCGGCCTCTCCCGCGCCCTGTTCCGAGAGGACCCCGCGCTGAAGACCGTCGACGAGGGCCTCGCCCGCATACAGGCCGAGTGCTTCGTCATCGGCGCCCTGCTCGCCACCCCCGCCGCCAAGCTCGGCAAGCTCGCGCCGCCGTTCGACGCGGGCCTGCCCGCCGACGCGCCGAAGAGGCTCGAGGCCGAGATCGACCGCTGGGAGAAGGGCCTGACGCCGCTGAAGACCTTCATCCTCCCCGGCGGCGGCCGCGCGGGCTCCGCCCTGCATCTGGCCCGCGCCATCAGCCGCCGCGCCGAGCGCGCCGCCGTGGCGCTGGGCAAAGCCGAGCCCCTCCCGGAGAACGTGATCGTCTATCTCAATCGATTGTCGACCTGGCTCTTCGTCGCCGCGAGGTTCGTCAACAAAGAGACGGGCCACGCCGAGACGCCGTGGACGGGGTTGAAGGGATGAAAGCTCCGTCTTGACGCGGGCGGTCTTCTAGGCGGAGCGGGAGCGCGAGCTCCAGGTTCCGATGAGGAAGCCCGCCGCGGAGACCGCCGCGGCCGTCATCGCCCACCCCTGCAGGCGCGCATGGCCGATGAGGAAGCCGGCGACGAGAGGCGACAGGATCGAGGAGACCGAGTTCAGGGATTGCGTCAGCCCCAGGATCACGCCCTGCTCGCGGCGGCTGACGCTGCGGGTGACCAGGCTGGTCAGGGCGGGGCGCAGGACGCCGGTCCCGAAGGCGACCGCGGAGAACACCACCAGGAGCATCGGCCCGGGGCCGACGAAGGCGAGCGCCACCAGGCCCGCCGCGGCGGACACGAAGCCCGCGCGCGCGAGCACGCTCTCGCCGACGGCCTTGACCATGCGTCCGAGCAGGCCTCCCTGGATGATGACGCCGAGCAGGCCCGAATAGGCGTACAGATAGCCGACCTCCTTGGGGCCGAAGGCATGGCCGTCGACGATGAAGCGGCGTTCGGCGAACAGGGCGAAGCCCGACATGAAGATCGAGAACATCGCGCAGAAGCAGAAGAACTGCGCCAGGACCGGCGCAAGCCGCTCGTCGCGGAAATACTTCGCGTAGGCGCCCCAGTCGAGCAGGCCCAGTCGCTTGCCTCCGGGCCCCGCGTCCTCGTCCTGGTGCGGGCGCGCCTCGGGCAGCAGGAAATAGGTGCACAGCACGCTCGTCATCGACAGCGACGCCGCGGCCCAGGCGGGGTAGGAGTAATCGTACTGCGCCAGGAAGCCCGAGAGAGCCGGGCCGATCATGAAGCCGATCCCGAAGGCGATGCCGATCACGCCGAACGACTTGGCCCGGTTCTCGGGCTCGGTCACGTCCGAGATGTAGGCCTGCGCCAGAGAGAGGTTCCCCGCGGTGGCGCCGTCGATCACGCGCGAAAGGAATATCCAGACGAGCGACGGGGCCCAGCCCAGGATCAGGAACCCGATGAAGGTCCCGAGCTGGCTCAGGATCAGCAGCGGCCGGCGGCCGTGGCGGTCGGAGAGCTTGCCGAGCATCGGCCCGGCGAACAGCTGGCACAGGGCGTAGGTCGTGACGAGCAGGCCGACCATCTGAGGCGAGGCGCCGTAGCGCTCCGCGTAAAAGGGAAGCAGCGGCAGGATCATCGTCATGCCGAGGATGTCCACCACCACGATCAGGAAGATCGGGAGGAGGACGCCCTTCGGCTTGTCTCGCTCGACGCTCATGGGGCGATTGTACAAAAGCTCGATGATGTGTCGTTCTCCGTCGCCGAAGGCGAACTGTTCAGTTCTTCGGCCGCAGCCGCGACGGCAACATTTTCGACGGCAACGGCAGGGAGCGCTGGTCGCGCAGGATGTGATGCAGGCCGCGGTTGGGGTCCGTGGGGTGGAAGAAGGGGATCTCGGCGCGCTGGAAGTCGAACTGCACGAGCAGGCCGACCGTGTGGCCGCCGTTCCCGTGGCCGCGCGCGGCGTTGAACCCGTAGCCGTAGCCGGTCAGGACGTGCCAGGCCTTCGAGCGCGACAGGTAGGCGGCGCCGGCCCCGACGCCGGAGTGCGTCTTGCCCTTCTGGGCGAAGCCCTCGGCATAGTCGACCAAGGCCGTCGACGCCGTGACCATCGCCGTCCAGGTCGCCTTGTCCCGGCAGAGCGGGACGATGTAGCTGCCGCCCAGGAGCCCGTAGCGCCTGGCGCTGATCTCCTCGTAATAGTACCCGGGCAAAGACAGCGGGAATTCGGTGGCCATCGGCAGGTCCCCGCCCAGGCGGTAGGCGCTGAAGCGGTCGGCCCGGATGCTCGTCCCCCCGCTCAGGGTCGCGATGAAGCGGTCGGGCGAGCTCGGCTCGTTGTAGATGAGCAGGGCCCGGCCCCAGAACAGCTGGGCATTGGGCTCGATGCGGCGGTCGCCGGCGTAGCCGTAGTCCATCGGCGCGAGGCGCCAGCGCCCTTCGTACCACCCGGAGACCTCCATCGCCAGGTTGGGCACGAGGTACGGCTCGCGTCCGCCCAGGCGCAAGCCCGCGCGAGCGTTGACCTCGGTCTGCGCCTCGGGCATGGCGAAGGAACGGTCCGTCGTGGCGTCCCGCGTGTATTTGGAGTAATGGCTCTCGACGCGGAGGATGCCGGCGAGCGGGAGCGGGCCCTGCGGCGGGAAATCATGATACAGGTTCAGCGAGGCGCGGGCCCCGTCCCCGCGGTAGGATTCCCCCCGGATGAAGCGGTCCTGGCGGATCTCGGTGTGGCTGTCGGCGTAGGCGCCCCCCGCCAGGCCGAGGCCGAGGTCGGTCTTCTCCCCCAGCGCCTTCCTGAAGCCGAGCTCCGAATCGGCGTACGCGGGCGCCACGATCAGCCGCAGCGCGCGCTTCGGCGACAGGAAGCGGGGCACGTTCAGGTAGTAGTACGCGTACGCGGCCAGAGGCCCCCGGCCGTCCGCCGCCTGGTTGAAGCCCAGCTGCAGCAGCTGCCTCCGCTCGAGGTCGATCTGGGCGCGAGCGGAGACGGCCCCCGCGCACAGCAGGAACGGGATGATCAGCCATCGCACGCGGCCATTATGCCAAGGGGGGCATTGCGGGGACGTGCGGCCGGGGCAACGCTCTCGCGACGGCCGGGGTCAGTCCGGCTTGTAGTCGGGGTCGCAGCCGCGGCCGACGAGGATGACGCCCGTGCTGGTCGCCCGGCAGCGCTCGACGAGGCCGTGCGGGCAGCACCGTTCCTTGATCTCGTCGTAGTTCGCCGAGCTCGCGCATTCCCCGTCGGCGGAGGCCGAGAGGATGCGGCACCTGACCTCGACGCGGTCCTTGATGCCGTCCAGGGCGCGCTTCGTGACCTTCGCCACGGGGAGCGTGCGGGCGCGCTGGGCGGCCGGGGACAGAGGGATGACCGGCGCGGAGATCGTCGCGGTGGATTTCGGGGCCTCCGGCTCGTAGGCCGACCTCGCCCGCTGATACTGCTTCGGCACGCGGCCCTTCTTGTCGGAGGTGATCAGCTCCGCGGCGCCGCCGCCGCCCCCCGTGTTCCCGGACATCCCGCCGCCCGCCTTCTCCTCCTCCTTCTTCTCCGGAGCCGGGCCGCAGCTGCCCCCTTCGTCGCCGCAGCCGAGGGCGGAGAAGACGAGCAATGCGTTCAGGACGGCCAGGAGGCGCAGGCCCGTTCTCATCCCCCTGAGTTTAAGGTCTCGCGGCCGTTTCGTCAACCCTTGTCCCCCTTCCCCGCCCTTGCTAGACTCTCGTCATGATCCAAGACCTGCTCGGCTCGATCGCCTCGACGCAAGCCTACCGCCGCTTCGCCGCGGAGAAGTCCAGCCGCACCGTCCTCTACCTCTTCTTCATCAGCCTGATCTTCACGGTCGGCGGCTCGATCGCCATGCAGATGCGCATCGGGCCCGTGGTCGACCAGACCTTCGCCTGGCTCGCCGCCGAGGTCCCGACTCTGACCTTCTCCGCCGGCAAGGTCACCAGCTCCGAGCCCGCCGCGAAGCGCCTGGTGCACCCCCAGGCCCCCGAGGTCGCGGTGATGATCGACACGGCCCGCACCGAGCCGGTGACCCTCCAGCTCATGCAGGAGAGCAAGGTGCTCGCCTACCTGACCAACAACGCGCTGTGCATCGACCAGGGCGGGAAGCTCGAGACCTACGACCTCTCCAAGGCCGCCCTCGAGCGCCCCATGGTCGTCGACTCCAAGTTCTTCCGCGAAGCGGCGGGCGCGCTCAAGAAGGTCGTCTATCCTCTCGCGATCGTCACCGTGTTCGTGTTCGCCGCGGGCTGGACCGCCTTCGCGGGGCTCTTCTACACCTTGGTCGCGATGCTCCTGCAGTCGATCGGGGGCGGCGCCCTGACCTTCGGCGCGCTGTTCCAGATCGCGATCCACGCTCAGACGACGGCCCTGCTCGCCCGCATCGTCATGTCCTTCCTGCCCTTCGTGGTCCCGCTCTCCGGCCTGCTGACGATCATCATCACCTCGGTCTATCTCTGGCTGGCCGTGAAGGCCAACGCGGCCGCGGCCGCCGAGACCTCCGCGATTTGAGGGGCGCCGCCGCGCTGGCGCTCCTCGCCGCCCTGGCCGGGGGCTGCGAGTGGCTGACCGGCGACTTCCGCCTCTCCGGCGTCGTCGAGATCTCCCCGGCGCTCGAGGCGCGGGCGCCCAAGACGAACTCGGTGCTGTTCGTCATCGCGCAGAACGCCGGCGGGGTGCCCGTCGCGGTCCACCGCATCGTCAACCCCGAGTTCCCGGCCTCGTTCTCGATGTCGCCCCAGGACCTGCTCGTCCCCGGCATCCGCCGCAACGAGCACCTCGTCGTCGTCGCCCGCCTCAACGCGCACGGCATACTCGGCGCCCCCAAGCCGGGCGACCTCGAGGGCCGCTGCGCGGAGGCCGCCCATCCCGGCGACCGCGGCGTGAAGATCCGGCTCGACAAGGCCCTATGACCACGAACCGCCTCGCCGTGCTGGCGCTCGCCGCCGGCCTCGCCGCCTGCGGAGGGCCCTCCGCCCGCCGCGCCTCGTCGTCCGGCACGATGTCCGGGCTCGACGTCCTCGTCGCGGACCGCTTCGCCCCGCTGAAAGGCAAGCGCGTCGGCGTGATCACCAACAGCACCGCCGTCGACCGGCGGGGGCGCTCGATCGTGGACCTGCTCGCCTCCGCCCCCGGCGTGGAGCTCGCCGCCATCTTCACCCCGGAGCACGGCTACGCCGCCGCGAGCGAGTCGGAGCACATCGCCTCGGGCCGCACCCGCGTCCACGGCAAGGAGATCCCGCTGTACAGCCTGTACGCGGACGGCATCCGCGGCATGCGACCCAAGCCGGAGCAGCTGCAGGGACTGGACGCGGTCGTCTTCGACATCCAGGACATCGGCGCCCGCTTCTACACCTATCTCGCCACGATGGCGATGGCCCTCGAGGAGACGAAGACCGCGGGCGTGGACTTCATCGTCCTCGACCGCCCGAACCCGATCCGCGGCGACCTCGTCGAAGGTCCCATCCTCGCCGACCCGAGCCTGCGCTTCGTCACGCCGACCGCCTACTTCCAGGTGCCCGTCCGCCACGGCCTGACCGCCGGGGAGATGGCGATGCGCCACAACCTGAGCGTCGGCCACCCCCACCTCAAGGTCGTCAAGATGAAGGGCTGGGACCGCGGCCTCTGGCACGACCAGACCGGCCTGCCGTGGGTGCCGCCCTCGCCGAACATGCCCAGCGTGGAGGCCGCCGCCCTGTACCCCGGCATCGGGATCTTCGAGGCCTCGAACATCGCGGTCGGCCGCGGCACTCCGCTGCCGTTCCGCTGGATCGGAGCCCCCTGGATGAAGGCGGAGGAGATCGTCTCCCGTCTGCAGGGGACCGTCGAGGGCGTCGAGTTCTCGGTCCAGGACTACACGCCGAGCAAGAGCGTCTTCGCCGGCCAGGCCTGCCGCGGCGTGAGGATCACCGTCACCGACCGCGACGCGATGCGTCCCCTCGCGGTGTTCCGCCATCTAGCCCTGGCCCTGCGCGAATACAACCCCAAGGAGTTCGAGTGGCGCTGGGACGAGGCCAAGCGCATGGTCGGCGTCGACGAGTTCCGCCTCCTCTGGGAGACGGGCGCCGGCGACGAGGCCTTCATCGCCCTGTTCGACAAAGGCCCCCGCGACTTCGAGTCCTCCCGCCGCTCCGTTCTCCTGTACTAGGTGTCAGGCATTCCGCTTTTTTCACTTTTCGTGGAAAAGTGAAAAAAGCGGAATGCCTGACACCGTCCTAACGGCCTTCGCCGTCGAGGGCGGGGGCCAGGACCCAGCCGAGGCCGAAGGTGCCGACGGTGCCGATGATGACGAGCCAGCTCCAGCCGAGCGGGATGATGGCCTTCTCGGACAGGATGAGCAAGGTCGCGTTGATCACGGCCATGGAGCCCATCGCGACGACGACGGCCTTGTCGCCCTTGCGCTTAGTGGCCATGCCGAGCAGGAACACGCCGAGCATCGAGCCGTAGGTCACGCCGCCGATCTTGAAGGCCAGCCACAGCATCTTGTCGAAGAAGCTGAAGAAGTAGGCGATGCCCGCCAGAGCGAGGGCGAACAGAGCCACGCAGACGCGGGAGACCTTCATGTAGTGCGCCTGCGACTCTGCCTTCGCGACCAGCGGCTTGTACAAGTCGTTGACGAACACCGCCGTCAGCGAGGCGAGCGGCGAGTCGATCGAGGCCATCACGATCGCCGTCAGCACCGCCCCGCGCAGGAACCGGGGCATCACGGTCGCGGCGAAGTGCGGGTAGATCTTGTCGAGCTTCTCCGGCAGCGCGAGACCGGGATTCTGCTTGTAGAAGACGAACAGCAGGGTCCCCACCGCGACGAAGACGACCAAGGTCAGCAGGGAGCCCGCGATCGAGAGCAGGATCGTCTTCTGGCTGTCGCGCCGCGTCTCGACGGTGAGCAGCTTCTGCGTCATCTCGTGGTCCGTGCCGAAGGCGGCGGTCGAGCCGACGAAGCCGTTGAGGATGGCGATCCAGACGATGTTCGGGTTGCCGAAGAACTTGGCGAGGAAGCCCTCCTCCATCACGTTCGGGCCCCAGTTGAAGATCCGCATCTTTCCGGCCTCGGACGCCAGCTGAAGGGCCGCCGGGAGGCCGCCCTCGATGCGATGGATCAGGAAGGCGATGGTCACCGCCCCGACGCCGAGGAAGGTCAGCGCCTGGAGCACGTTGGTCCACACCACCGACTCGATGCCGCCGTAGGCGATGTAGGCCACGCTGACGACGGTGAACAGCGCGATCGTCGGCGCGATGTGCCAGCCGAGGAGCACGCTGACGGCGACGCTCGCGGCCATCAGGCGCACGCCCGAGGCGAGCAGGCGCGTGACGAAGAAGAAGCCGGTGGCCGTGTACTGGCTGCTCGGGCCGAAGCGCTGGCGCAGGTACTCGTAGATGGTCGTGCTGTTGTATTTATAGAAGGCCGGGATGAACAAGAAGGCGATCAATATGCGCGCGCCCGCGGAGCCGATGAAGAACTGCATGTAGCCCCAGTCCTCGCGGAAGGTCGTCGCCGGGACGCCGATGATGGTCATCGCGCTGATCTCGGTGGCGACGAAGGACAGCATCGCGGCCCACCACGGTATGCGCCGGCCGCCGAGGAAGAAGTCGTTCGTGTTCTTGGAGCCGCGCCCGCCCCACCAGCCGACGAGGAACATCAAGGTGAGCGTCCCGAGCAGCACGGTGAAGTCCGCCGCGGTCAGCGCGGAGCCGCCCGTGAACCACGAATTGGCCTCATTCATCTGATTCTCCTAGAAAATGTCCCGCCGCCGCGGCCTGGGCCGCGGCGGCGCGGGAATACACGCAAAGCGCTCCCGCCTTCGGCGGGAGCCTTGATAAGACGAACGGGCTGCCGAAGCTGATCGCCGTCGCGCCGGGCGCGGCGCGCAAGGCGGCGTCGAGGCGGGCGCGCGAGGCGTCGTCGAGGCGGATGCGGCCGGAATACGCGCGGGGGCCGACGAAGATCCCGGCGACCAGGGCCTCGCCCTTGCGGGGCTTGCCGTTCCGGGCGACGCGGACCTCGACGCGATGGCGCCGCAGCGCGGCGATGAAGGCGCCGCCCGACAGCGCGTCGCGCGTCCCGGCCTGCGGCTCGAAGTAGGCGACGCGGCGCGGCGCGGGACCGAAGGGCGGGCGCGCCCAAGCGGCGCAGGCGACGAACAGCGGGGCCGCCTCGCGCCGGTGAGCGGCGCCGCCGACGACGGAGGGAGCCGGACGCGGGGAGCGCACCCGGCGCAGGGCCGCGTCGAGACGCCGCTCCGCCTCGGCGCAGCGCCGGGCGAAGGCCGCGTCGCGCCCGGCCTCGACCCGCAGCTCGGCGACCAAAGCGGCGGCGTCCTTCGGCACGAGCAGGACGTCGGCGCCGCCGCGCAGCGCCATCAACGCCGCCTCTCGCTCGCCCCAGTGCTTGGCGATAGCGCCCATGTCGAGCGCGTCGGTGGCGATCAGGCCCCGGAAGCCCCAGCGGCGGAGGAGCCTCGGCCCGGCCGCGGACAGGGTGAACGGGAGCTTCGACGGATCGAGCGCCGGGACGACGAGATGCCCGAGCATGACCGCGTCCGCGTCGCTCGTGAGCGCCCGGAAAGGAGCCAACTCGCGACGATTCAACAGCGCGCGGGGCGAGTTCACCGTCGGCAGGTCGAGATGGGAATCCTCCGTCGTGGAGCCGTGGCCGGGGAAGTGCTTGAGGCAGCCGAGCGCGCCGGCGTCGCGCAAGCCGGCCAGGTAGGCGCGAGCCAGGCGCGCGGCCTCGCGCGGGTCGTGGGAGAAGGAGCGGAGGTTGACGATCGGGTTGCGGGGCTCGCTCAGGAGATCGAGGACGGGAGCCAGGACCCAGTCCACGCCGAGCGCCCTCGCCTCGCGGCCGGTGATGCGGCCTTTCTCGCGCGCTACCGCCTCCGAGCCCGACGCGCCGACGCCCAGGTTGGTCGGCAGGGGCGTGGAGCCGGGGACGTGCACCCAGGCCCCTTCTTCATAGTCCGCGCAGATCAGCAGGGGCCGCCCGGCGGCGCGGCGCAGGCGGCGCGTCAGAGCGGCGACGGAGCGCGGGGTCCCGCGGTAGAGGCAGAAGCCGCCGACGCCGAGCCGGACCAGCGCCTCGGCCTCGCGCGGGTCTTGCTTTCCGACGGTGAAGCCGGGGAACACCAGGCGCGCGGGATCCACTCGCGAATTCTGCCTTTTAAGGGCTCTTCTCGGCAATAAAAGTATAATCGCCCCTTGCCACACTCTCCTTAGAGCATGCACGCCCCTCTCCTCGCCCTCCTGGTCGCCTTCCTCGGGACCTCCGCGTCCGCCCAGTCGCCCACCACGGCGGCGTACAACGTCAAGGCGACGCCGCTCGACGACCTGTCTCGCGAGCTCCTGACCGAGACCGGCTACGTGATCCGCGAGGACGGCAAGATCTGGGACAACATCGCCGACAACGCTGTGCGCCACGACGAGATGTCCTACCTCCTCGCTCGCCTGGCCGGCGCCCGCCGCCTGAAGGCCCTCCTCGAGCTGAACCTCATCCTGAACCGCTCGGAGGGAGAGAAGAAGCTCACCGAGGCGGAGCGCGAGACCGTGCGCAAGATCCTGCGCAAGCATTGGGCCGTGTTCGGCGTCGGCACGCGCAAGGACTTCCGCTCCTATTTCACCCTGCAGGAGCTCACCGAGGAGCTCGACAAGATCCCCCCTCGATTCGACCGAGGCTCCGCGCTGCTGATGCGAGACCCGGACCCGAACACGGCGCCGTCCCGGACCTTGGCCGCGGCGCCGATCTCCGTCACCGCGCCCCCGCCCGCCGAGACCTACGCCCCGGTCCCCGTGCCCGCGCCGGCCCCGGAGGCCCCGGCGGCGCCCGCCGCGCCCCGGCAGTTCATCCCCCGCTCCGTCCTGACCCCGTTCCTCGAGCCCCCGTCCCTGCGTCGGCCGTCCCCTTTCGCGCCGCGCGTGAAGCCGGCCGTGCCGTCGCCCGTCCAGGCCGCGGCCGCGACCGCCCCGTCGGCGCCCGCGGCGTACGCCGCGCCCGCGGCGCTCGCGGCTCCGGCGGCTCCCGCCGCTCCGGCCGTCGCTCCGGCGATCGCCGCGGTCCTCGGCGCGATGGCGCCAGTCGACGGTCCGCGCCCGGCGCCGGCGCCGGCGCCGACCCCGGCCCCCGCCCCGGCCATCGCCGCCGCGCCCGCGCCGGCTCCCCAACTTTCTCCCCCCATGGTCTTCGCCGCGCCTCCGCCCGAGCTCACGCCGCGGAACATACCCGTCACCTCCGCGCCCCCCGCGCCGCCGCGTGCCGCCGCGCCCGCGCCGGTCCCGGTCCCGGCCGCGCCCGCGAGCGCGCCGCCGACGAACGCCCTGTTCGGCTCCGTCCCGCCCCCCCAGCCGGCGACCCCCGGCGGTCTCGGCACCTTGCAGCCGTGGGTCCCCCCCTCGGCCGCGGACGCGTCGAAGCCGGCGGCTCCGCCCGCCGCCGCCCAGGCTCCCGCCGTCCCGGCGCCTCCCGTCGCCGCGGCGCCGGTCGAGGTCCCGAAGATCAGCCAGGACGCGACGCAGGCCGAGTACGACGCCTTCGTCGCGAACGGCCCCTATTCCCGCGAAGGCCAGGCCCTGCTCAAGATGCTCGCCGAGAAATCCCCCGAGTTCTGCCGCGCGATCCTGCGCCGCACGGTGGTGCGCGGCGCGCCGCTGATCGTCGTCGACGGCTCGCGAGCCGGCTCCGACCGCCGCGCCGGCTTCGCCGTCCCCGACCCCGCGCACCGCGGCGTGACCATCGCCCTCAGCGCCGGCCCGCTGCTCGTCGAGCGCAAGAAGGGGATGTTCTCCAAGACCTTGATCGCGCTCCCCGAGGACCCGCGTGCCTGGACGGAGCTCGGCGTGGCGCCGCCCGCGCTCGACGCGCTCAAGAAGGACTCTCCCCCTACCGCGCAGGAGAACGGGCCCTGGGGCGTGGTCCGCGTCTACGGCGACCGCAGCCGCCACGGGACCTACTCCCCGCAGGAGCAGGCCGGCGAGCTGCTCGAGCGGCTCCTGCTCCTCGGCCTCGAGCGCGAGGGCTTCGCGTCCTCGACCTACGCGGCGCGGGTGTGGGCGCGGGCCGCGCGCCTGCTGTTCTCCGCCCGCGTGGCCGAGGACTACGGCAACGACTCCTTCCTCGATCCCGACCGGAGGATGGAGCTGCGCGACTGGATCGAGCGCGGAGACGAGTCGGCCGACCTGCTCGTGGCCTCGTGGTCGTCGTCCCGGGGCAACGTCCTGGACCCCCGCCGCGGCGGGCCCGAGTCGCAGTCCCTGTACGAGCGCCAGGCGCGCGAGTCGTGCACCCGCTCCTTGCTCGCCGACCACCTGGCCGAGGCCGCCCGCAACCTCGCCGCGCGGGTGCGCACGGTCGAGGCCCTGGCCGAGACCGGCCTGATCACCGCCGACGCCGCCCGCGCCTCGGCCGAGAAGGCCACGAACGAGGAGTCGGCGGCGAGAGCCGCTTTGCTCGCCTCTCCGCCCGCCTGCGACGGACGCTTCGGCGCCGACGAGGCCGGCCTGCGCCGCTCCTCCGCCCTCCTCGCCGAGGTCTCGCGCGCCGAGCGCGCGTTCCGCGAACGCAAGTCACGAGGCTCGAACCATGAATAGCGCGCTCCTCGCCGCCCTCCTGCTCCTGCCCGCGGGCGCCTCGGCCGGAGACTGGCTCGCCGACGCCGACAAGGCCGCGCGCGAGGCGGTGATCCCCGGCGCCGCCAAGCCCGAGGCGCCGAAGGCCTCCTGGACGCCCTTCGTCCCCTCCTCTCGGCTGTTCTCCGGGGAGATCCCGGTCAACGGCTGGTGGCCGATGGAGGAGGAGACCGCGACCGGCTCCGTCTTCCGCCTGCTCGGCGGCGACTCCCAATCTGGCGCGGTGCGCACCGTGCTGTCCGTGCGCTTCTACGACAAGGACACCCCCGGCTTCCTGCCGATCAAGCAGGCGGTGGACCTGATGCGCCGCGAGAACAAGGAGACCGGGCGCACCATCTCGCCGGTGCGGCCCGTCCGCGTCGGCCTCGGCCTGGCCCGGACCTTCGAGATCGTGGAGACGCGCCGCGTCCCGTCGGACGACGGGCCGTCCTTCGAGGAGGAGCTGCACCACTACGTCGCGGTGATCCCCGTCGGCGAGGCGTACTACCTCGTGCGGCTGGTCTCGTCGCGGGCGACCTACCTCGACTACCGCGACGACTTCGTGCGGTTCCTGAAGTCCCTGCGCTCGCTGTCGCGCTAGGGGAGAGCCTTCAGCTCGGCGCGCAGTTCGAGGACCACGCGCACGTAGTTCTCGGAGTGGTTGTACGCGTACACCGCGCGGCCGATCGCGGACCCCGGCGTGAACGGCTCGCCCGCGCGATACCCGTGGCGGGCGAGGTAGTTCGCCGCGCTGCCCAGCGCGTCCGGCCAGCCGAACAGGCCGCGCCGTCCGTCGCCGTCGGCGTCCACCGCGTAGGCGTTCGCGCTCGAGGGCATGAACTGCACCAGGCCGAAGGCCCCCGCGTACGAGCCGAGCCACGCGTGAGCGTCCGCGCCCTCGGCGGCGGCGAAGATCAGGAGCTCGGCGAGCTCGCGCACCGCCCAGTCGGAGCGCTTCGGGACCTTCAAGGCGATCGTCCACAGCGCGGAGCCGACCGGCATCTTCCCGGTGTAGGCGCCGAAGCGCGTCTCCACGCCCGCGTGCGCGGCGAGCAGGTAGGCGTCCACGCCGAAGCGCCCCTCGGTCGCCGTCAAGGCCGCCTTGTTGTCCGCCAGGAAGCGCGCGCCCGCCGCGAGGCTCTGCGGGTTGATGAAGATCTTGCGGTACTCGTCGTACGGCAGGGCCTCGCCCGGCTTGCCGAAGCGGTCGGGGATGCTCGGGATCACGGCCAGCCGCGGGTCGGCGAAGAAGGCGTTAACGGACTCGGCCGGGACGCGCCCGGCGAGCCGGGCGAAGACGCCCGCGCGCACCTGCTCCGGCGTCTTGGCGTCGGGCTCCGCGACGGGGCGCGAGGACTCCGCCAGGCGCCCGGCCTCGGCGAGGCCTTCCTGGAGCTCCGACTCGAAGGCCCCGTCGCCGAAGGCCTGGGCGCGCGCCGGAGGGGAGCCGAGGACCGCGGCCGCGGCGACGGCGGTCAGGAGGCTCTTCTTGAGGAAATCCGCGCACAGGCGCGTCAGCCGCTCCCGGCGGTCGAGGAAATCGTGGGACGCGCCGCGCTCGATGACGAGGCGGGCGTTGCGGCCCGCGCACTTCGCGATGCGCCGGGAGACGACGACCGGGATGGTCTGGTCCGCGTCCCCGTGCACGAGCAGCAGCGGGGCCTTGATGCGGCTCGCCGCTCGGCCCGGGTCGTGGGCGGTCACGGCTTTCTTGAAATCGGCGGCGAGCGCCCTCGGCGCGAGCGTGTTCAGGGGACGGGAGAGGCGCTTGATGAAGTCGATCGTGCCCGGGCCGATCATCTCGGCGCCGCCGGCGGGGGCGACCGCCACGACGGCTCGCAGCTTCGGGTCGCGCGCGGCGGCGTTGAGCGCGGTCCAGCCGCCCATGCTGAAGCCGAACAGCGCGACGCGGCGAGGGTCCACGAACGGGAGCCTGCGCGCGGCGGAAAGGGCCGCGGCCGCCTGCGCGGGCAAGGTCGTGAAGCGGTACTTCCCCCCCGAGCCCCAGGCGCCGAGGAAGGAGGGCGCCACCGACGCGACGCCGCGCGCCATCAGGGCGCGCTGGATGTCGACGCTCTTCTCCGAGCCGGGGAAGCCGTGCAGGAAAAGGACCGTCGGGAAGCGCTTCGTCTCCGGCCCCTCCGGCCGGTGATAATGGACGAGCATCTTCTGGCCCTTCACCCGGAATATCTCGGTGCCGGCGCGCGCGTTCATGACCTGATTCTACCGCAAAATCCGGCGCTCAAGACTCGCTATAATCTCCGCGTGGCGCAAATCCCCGACAACCGGCCGCGCATCGTCCTCGGCGTCGCCGGCGGCAGCGGCTCCGGCAAGTCCTGGCTCGCGAAAGCGATCGTCTCCGCCTTCCCGGAGCAGACCACCGTCATCTGCCACGACTGGTACTACCGCCACAACGGCGACCTCACCGAGGCGCAGGCGCTGAAGCTCAACTTCGACCATCCGCGCTCGCTCGACACCGCCCTGATGTGCCGCCAGCTCGACCAGCTCAACGCGGGGCACGCCGTCGACGCGCCGATCTACGACTACGCGACGCACAGCCGCCTGAAGGAGAAGCGCCGCGTCGAGCCGCGGCCGCTGATCATCATCGACGGCATACTCGTCCTGACGGAGCGCGCCCTGCGCGACCGGATGACCGTCTCGGTGTTCATCGAGACGCCCGACGACATCCGCCTGATGCGCCGCGTGCGCCGCGACTGCAACGAGCGGCGCGTGGAGCTCAACGAGACCCTGCGCCTGTACGAGGAGTACGTGCGCCCGATGCACCGGCGCTTCGTCGAGCCCTCCTCGCACCACGCCACGTGGATCTGGTCCCAGCTCGAGGACAAGACCTTCCCGAGCCTTCTGATCACCGACCTCAAGCGCCGCCTCGCCGAGAAGACCCCCGCCTAGCGCTTCTTCGCGCCGGCGACCTCGTCGGCGAGCTTGCCCATCCCGTAGACGGCGCGCATCGCCTCGATGATGCCGGAGGAGTGCACCGCGACGGTGCGGTTGCGCGCGTCGTCGTAGGCGTAGCGCCCGACCAGCGACTGGATGTTGCCGTCGAACACGAGGCCGACGTACTCGCCCTTCGCGTTGACGATCGGCGAGCCGGAGTTGCCGCCGATGATGTCGTTGGTGGTCACGAAGTTCACCTTCGTGGCGAGGTCCAGCTTCTTCCGGGCGGCCTTGACCCGCGGGGCGAGGTCGAACGGGGGCTTCTCCGAGTGGCCGATCGCCCGGTCGTAGAGGCCGTAAAAGGTCGTGAACGGCGCCACCAAGGTCGTCCCCTGCTCGTAGCCGGCCACCTTGCCGTAGGACATGCGCAGGGTGAAGGTCGCGTCGGGATAGGTGGACTTGCCGTACACGGCGAAGCGCGCCTTGGCGATGCGGTTTCCCTCGGCCACGGTCACGCTCTCGATCTCGTCCTCGTACCACTTGCGCTGGGCGCGGTAGACGGGATCGAGCTTGCGCGCCCAGACGATCAGGGCGTCGTCCGACTCCGCGACGGCCTTCTCGCCGCCCTCGACGAGCTTCTTGCGCGCGGCGACGTCGAAGAGCCTCGTGCCCGCGATCAGGTCCTTCGCGACCTTCGCCGGCTCGCCGCCGCCGAGGGCGGCGCGCACGAAGTCGTCGTCCGGGCCGAGCTCCCGGAGGGCGTCCTCGAGCGCGCGGCGGAGGAAGAACTCCTCCATGTCGGGGTACGTCGGCGCGGGCGAGAACAGGCGGAACTTCAGGGACTCGAGGCTCGAGTCGCGGAACTCCTCGTAGCGCTTGTCGTTGGGCTTGGCGACCTCGGCGACGTACCGGACGATGGTGTTGGCCAGGCCCGCGACCTTCGTCGCGTCGTAGCGGCGGTACGTGGTCTGGATGCGGCGGTCGCCCGCCTTCTTGACGGCGGCGGCGATCTTGTCCCAGGAGGCCTTCGCGGCCTTCGTCGCCTCGTCGGAGGACCCCGCGACGGTCTTGCGCAGGGCGTCCTCGGCGTCCTTGAGGGAGGCGAACAGCTTGGGATCGAGCAGGCCCTCGTACTCCCCGGTGACGGCCTTGATCGCGTTCTCGATGCCGAAGATGCGGTCCTTGGAGCGGCGCTCCTGCTCCACGCCGAGCTTGGCGTAGGCGTAGTAGTCCGCGCGCTTCTCGGCGGCGACCTTCAGGTACAGCGGCAGGCCGAGGTCGCGCGCGTACTCGAGCTGGGCGACGGTGTCGAGCCGGTCGGTGCGGCCCGGGTGGCCGGTCACGAACACGAGCTCCCCGTCGGCGGCGCCGTCCTTCGACCACTTCAGGTAATGCTCGATCTTGACCGGCTTGCCGTCCTCGTAGACGCGGAAGAACGCGAAGTCGAGGGCGAAGCGCGGGTAGGTGAAGTTGTCCGGGTCGCCGCCGTAGAACGCGGCCTGGATCTCGGGGGCCATGACGAGGCGCATGTCGGTGTATTTCTTGTAGCGGTACAGCCAGTACTCCCCGCCCTGGTAGAGCTCGACGACGTCGGACCGCAGGCCGGTCTCGTCGGTCGAGGCCTTCGTGATGCGCGAGATCTCCCCTTTGCGCTGCTCGTTCTGATCCTTGTCGGAGGCCTTGGGGTCCACGGCCGCGCGCACGCGGCCGGTGACGTCCTCCATCGACACGAGGACGTTGACCTCGAGGTCGGGGCAGGCGATCTCGCCCTTGAGGTCCTTCGCGAAGAAGCCCTCCTTCACGTAGTCCTTCTTCGGCGTGGACATCTTCTGCAGCTGCCCGAGCGCGACGTGGTGGTTCGTCAGCACGAGGCCGTTCTTGGAGACGAACGCCCCGGACCCGCCGTCGTTGAAGCGGACCGAGGCCAGGCGCAGATGGTCGACCCAGTCCTGCTTCGGCGTGAAGCCGTAGCGGTCCTTGAGGAGCTTGACCGGGAGGTTGTCGAACGTCCACATGCCCTCGTCGCCCCGCAGCTGCGGCGTCGCGGCGACGGTCAGCGCCGCGGCCATCACGGCGCGGGCGGTGTGCTTGCGGGCGTTGGAGATCGGGGACATGGGATGAGCCTCCTGAGAGAAGGCCGTGATTTTAGCACACCCGCCGTCGTACTTGGTGTCAGGCATTCCGCTTTTTTCACTTTCCGTCATGCAACTTTTCCCGGGGCTCGTTCGTATGATTAGTATGGGAAGACGACCACGAATCCATTACCCCGGAGCGGTCTATCACGTCATTGCGCACGGGGTGGAGGGCCAAAACATTTTTCACGATGATGTGGACCGAGTGAGATTCATGGAGGACCTTCGCAGCCTGGTCCGGGAATCAGGTGCGAGCCTCCTCGCCTATTGCCTCATGGGAAACCACTTTCACCTCGCGATTCAGGTTGGGACGATCGCCCTTTCGTTAATCATGCAAAGGCTGCTCACCCGCCACTCGAAGGCGTTCAATCAACGCCACGATAGGAAGGGCCATCTATTCTGGGGCCGGCATGAGGCCATTCCGTGCACAAATGAGAAGTACTTGGCCGCTATGATCCGCTATATCCATTTGAACCCGGTCAAAGCCGGGCTCGTGACGAAAGCGGAGGATTGGCCGTGGTCGAGCTTGGAAGGGAAACCGATGCCGGAGGATGCCGCCGGAGGTATCGACGAATACGATCCCTGGGCCCGGGTGGAAGAAACACGACCCAGTCTGATCCGGCTTCCTCACATCGACATGCCGGACATCGACGAACTCGGGAAGGACGTCGCCGTCCGAACGGGCATCCAGGTCTGGGAATTGCGGTCCAAAGCCAGTCACCGGTCCATCGTCGCCGCGAAACGATTGCTCACGCGGGAGGCCGTCAGTAAAGGCCACACACTGATCAGCATCGCGCGTTGGCTGAACACGTCGCCGGCGTCATTGACCCGCTATGCGAAGAAGAAAAGTGAAAAAAGCGGAATGCCTGACACCACCAGCTAGAGCGCAACGGTGAAGAAGAACTCGCTGCCTTTGCCGGGCTCGGAGCGGAGGCCGGCGGCGCCGCCGTGGGCTTCGGCGACGCTCTTGACGAAGGCCAGGCCGAGGCCGAAGCCGGGGATCTGGCCGGTGAAGTCCGCGTCGATCTGGTAGAACTTGCGGAAGAGCTTGGGCTGCTCCTCGCCCGGGATGCCGGGGCCGTCGTCTTTCACGGTGAACTTGAGGAAGCCGTCGGAGCGCGCCACCGTCACCTCGACGCCCTTCTTCGGGGCGGGGTTGAACTTCACGGCGTTCTCGACGAGGTTGGCGACGGCTTCTTTGACGAGGAACGCGTCCAGCTTCGCCTTGGGCAAGGACGACGCGGCCTTCGCGTCCCAGGCCACGGCGGCGCCCGCGCCGAGCTCGAGGCCGCGCAGCGCCGCGTCGACGAGGTCCGCCGGCGCGGTCTCCGCGCGGTCGAGGACGATGTTCTCGGGGCTCTGCACGGAGGTGAAGGTGATGAGCTTCTCGACGAGGCGGGCGAGCTTCTCGTCTTCGCCCTGGATCTTGGAGAGCATCTTGCGCTGGTCGGGGCTGAAGTTCTTCTCGTCGCCGCGCAGCAGCTCCAGGTTGCCCAGCGCGATGGCCAGCGGCGTGCGCAGCTTGTGCGAGACGATGGACAGGAAGTTGCGGGCGAGGGACTCGCCGCGCTTCTCGAGCGTCGCGTCGTGGAAGATCATCAGGAAGCCGGCGTGGACGTTGTGGTCGCCGAGGCGGTCGGCCACGCCGGAGAGGATCAGCAGCTGCGGCGCCTCCCGCTGGAGCTCGAAGGGCGTGATCCGGGACCGCCCCGAGAGGATGACCGGAAGGGCCGGCTTCGGCCGGTAATCCGTCGAGAGCGCCTCGGCCATGGTGCCGGCCGGCCGGTCCTGGCGGCCGAGCAAGGCGCGGGCCGAGGGGTTCATCAGCAGGATGCGCCCCTCGGGGTCGGTCAGGATCAGGCCCTCGCGCGTGTCGTTGAAGATGTTCGCGAGCTTCTCCTTCTCCTCCTGGAGGCCGCGGAACAGGAGCGAGTTGGCGACGGTCATCTCGTTGAACGCGCGGGCGAGCGTGCCGATCTCGTCGCGGGACCGCACCTCGACCTGGACGCTGAAGTTGCCGCGGCCGGCCTCGCGCGCGGCGGCGGCGAGCTTGGGCAGGGCGCGAGTGATCCAGCCGACGATCAGGATGGTGCCGAGCGCCGAGACGAAGGTCGCGACGGCCGCGATCAAGGTGATCTTCCGCTTCGGCGCGCGAAGAGCCTCCTCGAGGGAGCGCTCGTTGAAGCCGATGCGGGCCGTCCCCACGCGCCGCGGGCCGACGACGATCGGCGCGCTGAGGTCGTAGACGAGGCCTCCCCCGTTCTCGCGGTGCCGCTGGAGCTCGACGCGGTCCGAGGCGAGGGCCTTCACCGAGAAGGGGTCCGCGAGGCGGTCGCCGATGCGCGTCGGGTCGCTGTGGGAGAGCACGACGCCGTCCTTGTCCACGACGCCGGCGTAGGTGACGGCCTTCTCCTTGACCATCTCCTCGACGTGGAAGTGCAGGGAGAACGGGTCGATCTTCGGGAAGATCGCCTCGCGCGAGGAGCGGGCGAAGAACTCGGCGCGGACCTTCATCTCGCCGATCAGCCCTTCCTCGATGCCGTTGACGATCTGGCGGGCCATCAGGGCGATGACCGCGAGCACGAGCAGGCAGGTCAGCAAGGACAGCTTGGCGGCGAGCGAGCGGAGAGGGTTCATCAGTAGAGCACCGCGATCTTGAGCTTCTGGGTGCTGACGCGCGAGCCGTAGCGCTTCTCGATCACCGCGACGTAGCCGCCCGGGGCCACGCGCATGCCGGAGTCGTTGTTCCCGTTCCAGGTCATGATCTGGTTGCCGCCGGCGAAGGCGCGCGTGTCGCTGCGCACCAGCCGTCCCTGGAGGGTGAATATCTTGAGCGTGACGTCCGCGGCTTCCTCCAGGTAGAAGCCGATCTGCGCGTCGCCGCGGGCGGGGCTGAAGGGGCTCGGCCAGGTGAAGGGCTTGGAGATCGGCACGTTCTGCGCGGGGATGTACACGGGCACGCCCGCGCTCACCGGCGAGAAGACGCTGTAGACGCCGGCGTTGGAGCGCGCGCGCACCTGGGCGTAGTAGCTGCGGCCGGTGAGCATGCCCGTCGCGGAGTAGGAGGCGACGGACACGTTGCCGGCGAACAGGTCGCTGGCGCCGGGCAGAGAGCCGACGATGAGGTTGTAGTCGAGGATGCCGACCGGGCTCGTCGCCTGGGCCCAGGCGAAGACGGCCGTCCCGTCGTAGGAGAACGACCGGTCCGCGATGGGCGCGCCCGGGGCGGCGGGCGCCGTCGTGTTCGAGAGGTTGCCGGCGGTCGTCGAGATCACCGTCGAATAATCGCTCGGCGTCCCGCTGCGGTTGACGGCGCGCACGCGCAGGAAGTACTGCGTGCCGGGGGTCAAGGTGAAGAAGGTCGCCGAGGACGCGAGCGTCGTGGACGAATCGGTCAACGAGAAGAAATTGTCGGAGGACACCTGCGCCGTGTACATCGTATCCGGGGGATTGGTCCCGCGCGACCAGGTGAAGACGCCGCTCGTGATGTGGATCGGGCCCGCGGCGGGCGAGGCGGGCACGGCGGCGAGCGTCGCCGTCGTCTGCGTCGCGAGGTAGGCCGTCGGCACGCCGTCGAGGTTCACCGCGCGCACGCGGAAGAAGTACGTCGTGTTGGGCGACAGGCCCGCGGGCGAGGAGGACACCGACGCGGCGAAGGTCGTCGAGACGGGCGCCGCGAAAGCGGCCGAGGTCGAGGCGTTGAGCTCGTAGGTCGTGTACGACGGGTTCGCGCCGGCGGACCAGCCGAAGGTCAGCCCCGTGGCGGCGAGGGCGCTGAAGACCGGGGCGGACGGCTCGGCCGCCAAGGTGTGGGTCGAGACCGCGCCCGACGGGACCGAGTCCCCCCAATCCGTGTAGGCGGTGACGAAACGGAAGTAGGTCGTGTTGGGAGTCAGCCCTGTTTCAGTCGTCCCGAGAGCGAGGCTCGAGGCGGTCGTCTGCGGGGCCGGGAAGGGGGCGGTCACGGTGGACGGGAAGATGCGATAGAGCTGGGTGGCCGCCGTCGCGTCGCCGAACGAAGGGGAGGCGCTCCAGGTCCAGCTGATCGAGGTGGAGTGGACGGTCGAGGCCACGAAGTCGGTCGGCGACGATGCGACCACGCCGAAGCTCACAGATCCGATCGCGCCGGCCGCGGGGGGGACGACGGTGTCGGTGGAGCCGGAGAAGAAAGCGTCGATGCTGCCGGCGAGGCCGGCGGCGGTCGAAAGTGTCACGGCACCGAAAGCCGCCGTTCGGTAGAAAAGCTTGATGCGCCCACCTCCTCCTCCTCCGCCCGGCGCCTTGGTCAGGACAAAAGAGGAATTGACGTTTCCGCCCCCGTGCCCCTTGGCCGACAGCTTCGAGCCATCCTGAAGGGTAAGCCCACCCGTCGCGCGTAGAAGGATGGTCCCACCGCCGCCCCCTCCTCCGCCGCCAGGATTCGCCTGGTTAGGACCGAATGACACCGCGGAAGCCGTCGATCCGTCAACGAAAATAGAGCCGGTCACCGTCATCGACGCGGCCTCGATGTAGATGGCGGCGCCCCCCGAAGCACCCGAGCCGCCCGACGCTGTCGCGTTGGCGCCGCCACCGCCGCCGCCGGAACCCTGGAAGGCGTCGTCGGACGATATGGGGCTCGTGACCGTGCCAGTCGAACCGTAACCGGGTCCGCCGGCCGCGCCGACTCCTCCCCCGCTGTCCCCGGCCCCCGCGCCGCCGGCGCCGCCGCCTCCTCCTCCTCCTCCTCCCTTCGTCGCGAGCGCACCGCTTCCATTGCCCGCGCCCGCCGCGCCTCCACCCGTGCCGTTGGCCCCCGCTCCGGATACAGCCGCTCCGCCGCTGCCGCCGGGCTGACCGCGGCCGATGCCGTTGAGAACGCCCGCGATCGAGACGGTCGACGCGTACACCGAGAGGTTGGGCCCGCTCGTCAGCGACGCGACGAAGCCGGTGACGCCCGCGGGCACGGAGAAGAGGCCGACGTTGGTGTAGGTCCCGGAGAGCGTGTCGCCGTTGGCGACGGTGAGGTTCGCGCCGCCGTAGTCGCCCGAGGCGAGCACGGCGGCGCGAGCCGCCGTGCCGACGAGGAGCAGCGCCGGCAGGAGGAGGCGCGCGATCATCGGGTGTACCGCAGCGCCGCCTGGATCTTGTCCTTCAGCGTCTTCGCCGAGTCGGAGGACGGGTCGATCTTGAGGAGCTCGTCGGTCAGGGCGTCGGCGGCCTTGTAGCCGCCCTTCAGGTACTGCTCGACGGCGCGGTAGTAGAGCTGCTCGAACTCCTTGCGCTTGGCCGGGGTCAGGTCCTTCTGCACCGAGGCGCGCAGGGACGCGGCCTTCTCGGCCAGGCCCGGCTCGTCGGGGACCTCGCGCAGGGCCGTCTCGACGCTGCGCAGCGCGCCGGAGTAGTCGCGCGCGGCGGCGAGGGCGTCGGCCTCGGCGAGCTTCGTCCTGACGAGCTCCTTCGACTGGCGGCGGACCTGCTCGATGAAGCCCGCGACCTGCGCGTTGCCCGGGAAGCGCTTGCGCGCCTTCTCCGCCTCGAGCAGGGCCGACCGGAGCTGGCCGCGGGTGAGGAAGGTGGAGGCCTGGGCGAGCGCCAGGGCGATCTCTCCCGCGGACTGCGCCTCGCGCAGGCCCTCCAGGCGCGTGCGCTCCTCGACGGACAGGTCGCGGTCGATGCGGGCGAGCTCCCGCGCGGCTTCGGCGTGGTCGCGGTCGAGCTCGAGGACGCCGCGCCAGTACTGGCGGCTGGCGAGCAGGTTGCCCTGGCGGTCCTGCTCCCGCGCGAGCGCCGCGCTGCGCTCGATCATCTGGCGCTTGAGCGACTCGTCCCACTTCGCGGTCGTGTTGTTGATCTTGGCCCGGATCTCGCCGTTGCCCGGGTCGAGGAGGGACGCCGCCTCGAGGTCGCGCAGGGCCTCCTGGACGCGGTCGCGGCGCAGCTCCTCCTCGGCTTTCGCGAGATAGGCCTTCGACAAGCGCGTGCCCTCGGCGTAGGACAGCTTGCGGATGCCGTTGCGGATCGTCTCCTCGAGCTCCTCGGGCGTCTGGCCGAAGCGCTGGGCGAAGGTGAACAGGCTGCCCACGCCGAGCTCGCCGAGCGAGGCGGCGTAGTCGAAGCTCGAGTTGCCGAAGCGCACGCCGACGCCGGTGGTCAACGCCTGGTCGCGCATGCCGAGGCGCAGCGCGAGCAGGCGCTGGTACTGCAGCTCGACGCCGCCGGAGACGGCGAGGCTCTCGTTCTGGGTCTTGGAGAGCTTGAGCGCGGTCAGCGCGCGCATCGAGGGCGACAGCTTCCACAGGTAGGCGGGCGAGACGTCGATCACGCGCGCGTAGCTCAGCGGCGAGGAGACGAAGGTGAGCTTGGGCGCGACGAGGTTGGAGACCATCACCCCGACGGAGAGGCGGTCGTCGGGCGAGAAGATGAGTCCCGCGTCCGCGCCCCGCCCGGAGGCCGAGGTCGAGCCGATCGACTCGCTGACGGACTTGACCGTGACGCCGACGGAGAGAGGCTTCGGGCGGCGCAGCCAGGAGGCGCCCGCGAGCCACGGCAGGGAGAAGGCGCGGCCCCAGCCGCCGAGCATCGCGCTCTGCGTGATGGAGAAGTTCGACGGCGCGTCGTTGGGGCCGGCGCGCTCCTCGAAGCCGCCGGAGGATTGGCGGACGTAGCCGGCGGCGAAGCCGCCCCAGCGCGCGCTCGCCACGCCCCCGGAGATGAAATCGAAGGTCGTGTCCTCGAACAAGGTCACGTGCGTGGCGCCGGCCTCGGGCTTGGCCAGGCGCGAGAGCCCCGCGGGGTTCCACGACAGGGCGCTCGAGTCGTCGACGACGGCGGTCATCGCCCCGCCGAGCGCCGCCCCGCGCGCCCCCGCGTCCTGGCGGAGGAACGCTCCCGCCCCCGCCTGGCCCCAGGCGGCGCGAGGCAAGGAGGCGGCATATATTAGGAAGAGGACGAGGCGGGAGATCTTCAAGTTGCTCACGAAGGGTAACAGGGATAATACGATTTGGTCAAGCGCCCGCATGTTTTCTACAGTAGTCGCATGGCGAAGCTCCTGATCATCGAGGACGACGGCGAACTGCAGCAGGTGCTCTCGGTCGTCTTCAACAACGAGGGCTACGAGATGCACTACGCTTTCAACGGGAAGGAAGGCTACGACAAGATGATCGCCGTCCAGCCCGACGTGGTGCTCCTCGACCTCATGATGCCGGTCCTCAACGGCGTCGAGGTGATCAAGCTCGCCGCGACCAACACCTCGCTCAAGGACATCCCGATCATCGTGATGACCGGGCACGGCGACAAGGTGGACATGCTCGAGCACTCGATCAAAGCCCAGGGCGTGCGCGCCTACCTGAAGAAGCCTTTCGAGCTCAAGGAGATCCGCTCTCTCGTGCGGCGCATGCTGACGCAGTATCCCCGCAACCCGGTGACCGCCTCCCAGGTGGCCAAGGGCGAGGTCCGCCTCGACGTCAAGTTCCGCACGGTGTGGGTCAACGACCGCATGGTCGCCACTTTGTCGCCGATGAAGGCCCAGGTGCTCGAGCTCCTGCTCGGCTCCAAAGGCCCGGTCAAGCGCGAGAAGATCCTGCAGTCCGTTTGGGGCGACACGAGCTCGGTCCCCGCTCTGGAGAAGACCATCCAGCGCCTGCGCGAGGACCTCGGCGCCGAGGGTCGCCGTCTCCAGACGACCTCCGAAGGCTACGAGATCGTCGGCTGACAACCGCTGACATCCGCTGACAATCGCGGCCTTGCTCTTCCCGGGATGCCTGTTATCCTGTGGGTATCAGACGCTTCGCCCCCCTCGTCGTGCTCGCCTTCACCGCCTCCTGGCTCGGGGCCCTTCCCTCTTATAGTCAAGCCGCGGCGTGGACCACGACGACCCCGCTGCCGGACGCCTACCAGGGGCACGCCCTCGTCTATTCCACCGGCCGCCTGTTCCACACCGGCGGGATCAGCCAGAACGGAGGGATCCTCGACGGCGTGAAGGTCTTCTCCGCCCCGGCGTCCGATGCCGGCGCGGTGGGCGCCTGGACCGCCGGCGCCCCGCTTCCGGAAGCCGTCTATTACCACGCGGGCGCGGCGGTCAACGGCCACCTCTACGTCCTCGGCGGATACCATTACACGGACGCGGACGGCATGGTGGTCTCCAACGTCGTGTACCGGTCGAAGATCGGCGCCGACGGAGCCGCCGGCGCCTGGCAGACGGCGACGGCCCTCCCCGAGCCGGTCTTTTTTCCGAGCGCCGCGGTCTGGAACGGCCGCATCTACGTGACCGGCGGCTGGAACGGCACGACCTTGGTCAACAAGGTCTACTCGGCCGAGGCGCTCGCGGACGGGAGCCTCGGACCCTGGGTCGCGCAGAAGGCGCTCCCCGAGGCGGTGTACACCCACGCCGCGGTGTCCAACGGCACCCTTTACGTGCTCGGCGGCACGGTCAACGGCGGCAACGACATCCAGAACTCGGTCTATTTCGCCAAGATCAACCCCGACGGCACGCTCGCCGACTGGGCGGCGACGACCCCGCTGCCGTCCCCGGTGTCCAACCACGGGGCGGTGGTGGCCAACGGGCGCGTGATGACGTTCGGCGGCTGGACCGGCGCGGCACCGACCGCGGCCGTCAACGCGTCCGCCGTCGAGCCCGCCGGAAGCCTCGGCTCCTGGTCGGTCGAGACCCCGCTGCCGCGTCCGCTGTACCTTCTCGCCACGGCCGCGAGCCCCACTCACGTCTTCGTCAGCGGCGGCATCGACTACGACGCGATCCGCGCCGAGGTCCTCTCGACGCCTCTGCCCGCCGCGCCCGCGCCGCCTCCGCCGCCCGTCGCGGCCGACTCCCTGCCGCCGCGCACGACGCTCGCCTTCGGCAGCCCGTTTTACGGCGGGGCTCCGTTCATCTCTCCCAATACCCCGGCCGCCCTCGCGGCGGTCGACGACGCCAAGGTCGTCGGCGACGGAGCCGGCGTCGGCGTCGCCTCGACGCAGTGGGCCGTCGACGACGGGACCTTCACCGCGTACGCCGCGCCGATCCGCCTGACGGCCGACGGCAGCCACTGGATCCGCTTCCGCAGCGTCGACGCGCTCGGCCAGGCCGAGGACGTGCGCGCCTCGTCGGCCGTGGTCGACGGCACGCCGCCCGCGTCCGCCCTGACGGTCGGCTCGCCGAAGGCGGTGCTCTCGACCGGGCGGGTCGTCGTCGGTTCCGACACGGCGCTGGCCGTCTCCGCCGCGGACCCCGTCGTCAACGGCGCGGCGTCCGGCGTCGCCGCGACTTTCGCCGCCGTGGACGGCGCCGCGCTCGCCGCCTCGTCCGCGTCCTTCACGCTCCCGGCCGTCGACGGCGCCCACGAGGTCTCCCTGCGGGCGACCGACAACGTGGGCAACGAGGAGGCCGTGCGCCGCGAGACGCTCTATCGCGACGGGACCGCGCCCGTCACCGCGGTCGCGTTCTCCGCCGCGCCGTACGCGTCCCCCTCGGGCCCGATCTACGGGGCGGGCCTCGAGATCAGCTTCACCGCCTCGGACCCGGTCTCCGGCGGCGTGGCCGCGGGCGTGCATCACACGGAGTACGCCTTCGACGGAGGAGCGTCCACGGATTACGCGGGCCCGTTCGGCGCGGCCGAGGGCGCGCGCACGCTCTCCTACCGCAGCGTGGACGCCGTCGCCAACGCCGAGGCCTCGCGCAGCGTCGCCTTCTCGGTGGACGCCACCCCGCCCGCGAGCGCTCTCTCGGTGTCGGGCGGGACGACCCTGTTCGGCGAGGACCTGGCCGCCGCCGGCTCGAAGATCTCGTTGTCCGCCGCGGATCCCGTCTCCGGCGGCGTCGCCTCCGGCGTGGCGAGCCTCGTCTACAGCGTGGACGGCGGCGCCGACCGGGCCTACGCCGCCCCCTTCTCCCTCGGCGAGGGCCGCCACACGATCCGCTTCGGCGCGACGGACCGCGCCGGCAACGCCGAGGACCGCCGCTCGGTGTCGGTGACGCCGGGAACCTTCCTGACCGCCGCGATCACCGGGCTCGAGTCGGTCGTGCTGTCCGGCGGCGCCGAGGTCGCCGGCGACGTCTCCGGCCGCACGGTGACCCTGAACGGCAAGGCCGAGGTGCACGGGACGATCACGCGCGGCGACGCGGCGGCGGTCCCTCCCGCCTACGACCTCGCCGCGGCCCGGGCCTGGGCCCAGGCGCACAACGACAACGCCGTCATCCCCCCGAGCCTGCTGAGCGGCGGCGCGCTGGTCATGACCGGCGGCAGCCTGGAGCTTCCGGCCGGCGACTATTACCTGACGGGCCTGCGCCTCTCCGGGAAGGCCCGGCTCATGGTCTCGGGCCGGGTCAACCTCTTCCTCGACGGGCCGCTGTCGGTCAGCGGGAGCGCCGAGGTCAACAAGGAGGGCGACGCCGACGACCTGTGGATCGTCGCCGGCTCCGGTGACGCGAGCCTGTCGGGCAACACCGACGCCGCGTTCAACCTCTTCGCGCCGCTCTCCGGAGTGAGCGTCTCCGGCAGCGAACACTTCTCCGGCCGCATGCTGGGACGGACCGTGGCCGCCTCGGGCAAGTCGTTCAAGCCCTCGGCCCGGGAGCGGAAGTCGGAGCACGAGCGGAAGCCCTCCGAGACCCGGCCTCCTCGCGTCTCTCACGGCGGGAAAGGCACCAAGGGCGGCGGCCACGCCGAGGGCCGCGACGAGGAGATCGCCTCCTCGACGCTCGAGCGCCGCGAGCCCCGCAAGGAGCACAGCCGCCCCGTCCTTCCCCCGTCCGCCCCCCTCGCCTCCTCGGTCCCCGAGACCCGGACCTCCCGCGCGACCCGCGTGAAGTCCTCGATGCCCGCGCTGGCGCTGTCGGCCCGCGCGGCCTTCGCGCCCGTCGGCCGCGACGCGCATGCCGTCCGCTCCAAGGACCGCACCGCGGTCGTCTTCCCCGAGGGCGCGGTCACCTCCCCGGTCGGCGTGACCGTGTCGCCGCCCAGGAAGAGCGACCTCATGGAGATCCGGCGCCAGGCCTCCGTCGAATCGCGCAAGGGCCTGCGCGCGGCGGCCGAGGGCGTGCAGTACGGCCCCGAGGGGACGCACTTCGCGAAGCCCGTCACCCTGGAGCTGCCGTACGACCGCGCGTCCCTGCCGGCGGGCGTCTCCGAGGGCGACCTCGCCGTCCACTACTGGAACCCGGTCCTCGGCGACTGGGAGAAGCTCGAGTCGAGCGTGGACGCGCGCAACCAGATCGTCCGGGCCCAGACCACCCACTTCTCGCTGTATCAGATCTTCGGCGGCGGCTCCGCGGCGTCCGCTCCCGCCTCGCCCAACGACCCCACCTTCGCGGTCCACGCCGGCTACGCCTTCCCCAACCCCTCGCGCAACGGGACGCCGGTCGTCATCCGCGTCCAGCCCGGCCTCGCCGACTCGGTCTCGGTGCGCGTCTACGACCTCTCCGGCCGCATGGTCCACGAGTCGTCGGACTTCCGCAACCGCGGCGGCGTGGACGACGGCAACGGCTTCGGCTCTCAGTTCACCTTCGAGCACACGTGGGACGTCTCCGGCGTGGGCTCGGGCGTGTACAACTTCGTCGTCACCGGGCGCAAAGCCGGCGCGGGCGACATCAAGGCGACCGGCAAGGTCGGGGTGATCAAGTGAACATCAGAATCATCCCGGTCCTGGCGCTGGTCCTCGCGGCGGCCGGCGCGCGCGCCGCGGAAACGGCGGCGTTCCTCGACGTCGGCGTCGGCGCCCGCGGCATCGGCATGGGCGGCGCCTACACCGCGCTCGCGGACGATTCCAGCGCGGTGTACTGGAACCCCGCCGGCCTCGCGCGCCTGGAGAAGCGCGAGGTCTCGGTGAGCCACGCCGAGCTCGGCCTCGGCACGCGCGAGGACTTCCTCGCCTACGCGCACCCGACGGGCCGCGGCACGATCGCCGCGGCGATGACCTATCTCAGCCAGGGCGCCATCGGCGGCCGCGACGTCACCGGCCGGCCGACCGGCGATTTCCAGGCCTCGGACGCGGCCTTCGCCGGCGCCTACGGCGTCAAGACCGATTACGCGGACCTGGGCGCCTCCGTGAAGTACCTGCGCAGCCACATCGCCTCCTCCGAGGCGCAGGGCGTCGCCGCCGACCTCGGCGCGCGCCGCTCCTTCGACGGCGTCGGCCCCGGCAAGCTCGTCGTCGGCGCCGCGCTGCGCAACATGGGCCCCGGCCTGAAGTACGAGAACCAGCGCAACGACCTGCCGCTACGGCTGGCCGGCGGCGCCGCCTACTCGTTCTCGCCCGGCCGCACGCTCGCCTTCGAGGTCCAGAGCGCGCCCCGCGGCGGCGGCGCCGACGGAGGCTTCGGCGGCGAGTTGAAGGTCATGGAAGGCGCGCTGCTGCGCCTGGGCTGGTCGACGAAGAGCGCCGCGCCGGAAGGATCCGGCTTCGACGCCGCGCGCGGGCTCACGGTCGGCCTCGGCCTCGAGCGCGCGGGCTTCGTGTTCGACTACGCGGCGCAGGCCGCGGGCGAGCTCGGCGCCGCGCACCGCTTCACGCTGGCGAAGCGGTTCTAGGCCAGAAGACCGTCGATCTTCGCGGTCAGATCCTCGAACTTCAGCGGCTTCCGCAGGAAGGCGACCACGTTCGGCTCCTGGCTGACGAGCCCGGCGTTGGCCTTCTCGCTGTAGCCCGTGATCACGATGACCGGGATGTCCTTGAAGCCCATGTCCTGGAGCTTGTGGATGACCCCGAAGCCGTCGAGGCGCGGCATCATCAGGTCGAGCACGATGAGGTGCGGCCGGAACGCCGGCACCTTCTCCAGCCCCTTCTCTCCGTCCTCGGCCACGGCGACGTTGAAGCGCTTTCCCATCGCGAGCTGGAACAGCTCGCGCAGGGACTCGTCGTCGTCGATGAGCAGGACGCGCTTGCCCGCCGCGGAGTCGGCCATGGCCTAGGCGCCGCCGACGCGCTTGACCTTGTAGCCGTCGGCCGACAGGATCTTCTCGATCTTGTCGCGGTGGTCTCCCTGGAACTCGAAGGTCCCGTCCTTGAGCGTCCCGCCGCAGCCGAGGGCCTTCTTCAGGCGGCCCAGCATCGCGTCCTTGTGCGTGGGATGCATCACGAGGCGCTCGACGCGCGTGACGCCGGAGCCCTTCGCGCCGCGCTGGAAGGAGAGCCTCACGGGCTCCGGCTGCTTCGGGGTGCCGGGCTTTCCCCAGTCGGGGTCGCTCGAGTAGACGACCTTGTCGCTCATGACTGGAAGAACTCCACCAGGCGCGCGTTCACGCGCTCGGGCGCGTCCTCGTGGGGGGCGTGCCCGGCGGCGTCGAGGAAGCACAAGGTCGCGTTGGGCATGTCCTTGACCAGGCGCTCGGCGCCCGCGCGGCCGACCATGATGTCGTGCTCGCCGACGAGGACCATAGTCCGGGTCCTTACGTCGCGATAGCCCTTGATGCGCTCGCGATGGTCGGCGGGGATCGCGTGGCGGACGAACTGGGCCACCGCGCGGCGGCCCGCGGCGGTCTTCAGCGCCAGGCCGTACTCGGCCACGAGCTTCTCGTCGACCTTGCTCTTGTCGACGTAGGTGGCGTTGGCGATGAAGCGCAGCGTCGTGTCGCCGAGCGCCCACTCGTAGAGGCGGCCGACCACGGGCCAGGACAGGGGCCACAGCATCTTCGGGCGGTTCTCGACGTAGGCCGGCGTGCCGAGCAAAGCCATGCGCTCGACTCGCCCGGGGGCCTCCATCGCGGTCCACAGCGAAAGCACCCCTCCCATCGAGTTCCCGGCGAAGCGCGCCGTCTTCAGGCCGAGGTGGTCCATGAAGCTCAGGATCCAGGTGTGGAGGCCGTGGATCGAATAGTCGAAATCCCAGGGCTTGTCGGTGCGGCCGAAGCCGGGAAGGTCGGGCGCGAACACCTCGTAATGCTTGGCCAGCTCCGGGGCGGTGTAGCGCCACGAATAGGACGAGGCTCCGAGGCCGTGGAGAAGGATCACGGGCTCGCCCTTCCCCCCGCGCAGCACGTTGGTCTTGAGGCCGGCGACGGTCATCGTCTCGGTGCGCATCACCCCTGTATTGTAGCGGATGGGGCTTTCCCCCGGCATCGATTTCTCGCTATCCTTCCGGCATGACACGCGGAGCGGCGGCCTCGAGCCTCGACGCCTTCGCCGCGGCCCTGCCCAAGGCCGAGCTCCACCTCCACATCGAGGGCACCTTGGAGCCCGAGCTGATGTTCGAGCTCGCGCGCCGCAACTCGGCGAAGCTGCGGTTCGCCTCGGTGGAGGCGATCAAGGCGGCCTACGCCTTCGACGGCCTGCAGAGCTTCCTCGACATCTACTACGAGGGCGCCGGCGTCCTGCGCGCCGAACGCGACTTCCACGACCTGGCGTGGGCCTACTTCACGCGCGTCGCGCCGATGAACGTGCGACACGCCGAGATCTTCTTCGACCCGCAAACGCACACAAGCCGTGCCGTTCCGTACGCGGCCGTCATCTCCGGTCTGACCCAAGCGTGCCGCCGCGCCGAGAAGGAATTGGGGATCACGTCCAAGCTCATCCTCTGCTTCCTCCGCCATCTCGACGAGGACGCCGCGCTCAAGACCCTGGACGAGGCCCTGCCGTTCGGCGGCATCGCGGGCGTCGGCCTCGATTCCTCCGAAAAAGACCGACCACCGTCGTTGTTCAAAAAGGTGTTCGCCAAGGCGCGAGCGGCGGGCCTGCGCTGCGTCGCCCACGCCGGCGAGGAGGGCCCGCCCGCCTACATCGTCGAGGCGCTGGACCTGCTCAAGGTCGAGCGCGTCGACCACGGCGTCCGCTGCCTGGAGGACCCCGAGCTGGTCAAGCGCCTGGCCGCCGAGCGGACCGCCCTGACCGTCTGCCCCCTCTCCAACCACAAGCTGAGGGTGTTCGACACGCTCGAGGACCACAACCTGCGCGACCTGCTCGCCGCCGGGGTGCTCGCGTCCGTCCACTCCGACGACCCCGCCTATTTCGGCGGCTACGTGGACGCCAACTACCGCGACACCGCGCGCGCCCTCGGCCTGACGAAGGCCGAGCTGAGGACCTTGGCGCGGAACTCCTTCCTGTCGTCCTGGCTGAGCGGCCCGGAGAAGGACCGGCACCTCGCCGCGATCGACGTCATCGCCTCCTGAAAAAGCGGGAGTCCTCCGCGGCCGCGGAGGACTCCTTACTTCACCATCGCGACGGCGAACCGCGCCAGCACGGTCGCTCGCCGCAGGTCCGGCTTGGGCCGGAGGTCGGTCGGGACCAGCGCCCGGCACGCCTCCAGCGCCACGTCGAAGGCCGTGATGGCCTTCTGCTTGCGGTGCTTCTTCCTCACTGTCGGATCACCTCCCTGAGTCATTTTCCCGTCGAAAACGAGGAGCCCCGGGCCGAGGGCCCGGGGCTCCGTGTCGCGCGCGACAAGGGTCGCGTTCTAGACGGGCGCCTCCGAGCCGCGGGACGGACCGAGATCGGTCCGTCCGCAGGCCGTCGCTTGGCTCATTCTGTTTTTCATCATCGGTTCGCCTGAAAAAACGGCGCCACGAAAAGGGGCGCGCCGCGCGCGCCCGTCGTGACACTGAAGTATAGCCGGATCCCTTGTTTTGTCAAGGGACCCGGGCTCAGCCGATGCGGCGGGCCCGGGCGGCGAGCAGAGGCAAGGTCTTGTCGAGGCGGTCGTTCATGTCGAAGTGGCCGAACGCGTGCTCCTCGTGCGTGTGGCGGACCTTCAGCGCCTTGAGCGCGTCGGACAGGCGGCGCGCGCCGAGGTGGAGGTTGAACTCGTCCTTGACGCCCGCGTCGAACCACAGGGTCTTAAGGCGGCGCAAGGTGCCGACGTGCTTGGCCGCCGCGTGCACCGGGTCGAGGGCCTGCCAGCGCTTCCACACCGCGGGGACCAGCTCCCCCGTGCGGGGGTCGCAGGGCAGATCGAAGCCGAGCGGGGACTTCTCGTTGGGCGAATAGCAGGCCGACATCGCCATCAGGTTGATCGCGCCGTGGTCGAAGCCGTCCTTCGTCCGCGAGGCCAGGAACTCCGACACGAAGCTCTTGGGCGAGCCGCCGCGGCCGCCGAGCGCGGACACGAACTTGTACATGTCGGTCCCGTAGGCGGCCTCGAAGCCCATGTCGCCGCTGTGGCTGACGCAGTGGCCGAAGACCTCGGGATGACGCATCGCCAAGGTCAGCGCGCCGAAGCCGCCGGAGGACTTGCCGATGATCGCGCGCCCCTCGGGATGGCGCACCGTGGAATGCTTGCCGTCGATGTAGCCGACGACCTCGTACACCGTGAAGTCCGCGTAGCGCCCGGTCGCCGTCGAGTTCAGGTACTGTGAGCCGCCGTAGGCCGTGAAGCCGTCCACGATGACGATGATCGCCTCGCGGGCCTTGCCCTCCTCGATGAGCCGGTCGAAGCGCTCGGCGATGTTCTCCTTCCAGGGGTTGTAGTTGATCGCGCCCCGGGCGGTGCCGGCGAACCCGGGCAGGTAGTACAGGACGGGGTAGCGGCGTCCGCGCACGGTCCCGTAGGTCGGCGGCAGGTAGATGGGGATCTCGCGGCGGCGCGGGTCGCCGAGCGGGTTGTCCTTGAGCACGATGCTCGAGATGGTCTCGATCTGGACGCGGCCTTTCATAGGGATCCTCCGAGTGCGCGGCGCAGGGCCCCGCCCGAGCGCGCGAGGAGCTCGCGGGCGCCGGCGGCGGTCAGCCCCTTGCGCGCCATCACGACGGCGGTCTTCACGCTCCCGCCCGACGCGCGGAACAGCGCGCGGGCGCGGGCGGGCGTCACGCGTCCGAGGTCGGCGACGATGCGCTCGCCGCGCAGGCGGAGCTTGCGCGAGGTCGGCTTGAGGTCCACCATCCAGTGGTCGTACACCTTGCCGATCTTGATCATCGCGCCCGTGGTCAGCGCGTTGAGGACGAGCTTGGCGGCGGTGCCGGCCTTCAGGCGCGTCGAGCCGGTCACGACCTCCGGGCCGACGAGCGGCGCGATCACGATGTCGGCGTGGCGGCCCTTCGGGCGGCCGTTGGAGGTCACCAGGAGCGTGACGGCCCCCCGCTTCTTCGCCTCGGCCAGGGCGGCGTGGACGAACGGGGTCACGCCGCTTGCGGCGACGCCGATCACCGTGTCGCCGGGACGGACCGTCGCGGCGGCCTTGCGGCCGAGCGCCGGCTCGTCCTCGGCGCCTTCCTTGGCGTGGAACACCGAGCGCTTGCCGCCGGCGATGACCGCGCGGATCTGCCGCGGCGTGGTGTTGAAGGTCGGCGGGCATTCGGCCGCCTCGAGGACGGCCAGGCGCCCGCTCGTGCCGGCGCCCAGCAGCAGCACCGAGCCGCCGGAGGCGAGGGTCCTCGCGAGAGCGTCGACTCCCTGCGCGAGCTCGCGCGCGACGCGCGCGACGGCGAGCGGCACGAGCCGATCCTCGTCGACGATGAGACGGACGATCTCGGAGGTGCGCTTGGTGTCGATGTTCCGCGTGCGCGGGTTGGCCTGCTCCGTCGGCAGGCGCGCGTAGGCCCGGGCGGAGAGGAGGGCCACGTTAGTCGTCGCTGTCGTCGGCCGGCTGAACGGCCGGCGGCGGCGTGCCGGTGTCGTCGATCAAGGTCTTGCCGTCCATCGGGTCGCCGTTGAGGATGGTCCCG
>Ga0255338_1001251_pt1 | contig 50704 bp, 48 predicted proteins | sample MeOH1_35cm_T4_19_FD_203715 | JGI IMG/M metagenome (GOLD analysis project Ga0255338, IMG submission 203715) | Sandy soil microbial communities from University of British Columbia, Vancouver, Canada - MeOH1_35cm_T4_195 | ecosystem: Engineered > Artificial ecosystem > Sand microcosm > Unclassified ...
AATGCGGCGCTGCTGGCCACGTCGATCCTGTCGCTCACGGAGGCCGGCATCCGCGAGCGCTACCTGGCCTACCGCCAGGCGCAGACCGAGAAGGCGCTGGCGGACGACGATCTCGTGATGCCCTGACATGGACCGCGTCCACCTCATCACCCTGTCGGACCGCGCCTCCCGGGGCGAGTACCAGGACCAGTCCACGCCCCTGCTGACGTCCTGGCTCAAGGGGCAGGGGGTGAAGGCGGTGACGGCCTCACTGATGCCGGACGATCCGACGGCCCTGGAGGCGGATCTGCGGACCACCATAGCCTCGGATGCGCCCCTGGTGCTGACCTGCGGGGGCACGGGCTTCGGGCCCCGGGACACCACGCCCGAGGCCACGCGCCGGGTCATGGAGCGCGAGGCGCCGGGCATCTGCGAGCTGATCCGCGCCAAGGGCGGCCATCCCCTGGCCTACGCCAGCCGCGCCATCTGCGGCATCGCGGGGCGCACAGTGATCCTGAACCTGTCTGGCCGGCCTGCCGCGGCCCTGGAGCAGATCCAGCTGGCCTGGCCCCTGCTCCTGCATGCCGTGTCCGTGCTGCGGAAGGAAGGCGCGGCCGGGGGGCCCTGCACGTGACGGTCTGGGCGCGCATCAACCACGTGGGCTGGGTGCACCTCTGGCGCAGCCGCGAGGACTTCGAAGCCGCCAAGCCCTCGGCCCACTTCCTCAATGCCCGCACGGATCCGCGCTGGGTGGAGGTGGCCCTCACTCCCGAACAACGCCGGGCCCTGGAGGCCGGGGAGCTGATCGAGATCGAGGATCCGGGATTCTTCGACGACGAGGAATGATCAGGGCGCGGGGGTGGCCGCGGCCGCCTCCAGCCGGTGGTACAGCGCCAGCAGGGAGCAGCTGAGCCACAGGTTCATGGCGCCGCCCAGCAGGTTGGAGACCCAGAGGGCCGGGTGTTTCAGGCGGAGCAGGGCGCTGGGCCCAAGGTCGGGATCCATGGCGGGCAGCAGGCGATCCAGGGCCCACCCCGCGGCGATCTGGTAGAGCAGGGCCACCAGCAGCATGGCGAGCACCGCCTGGACGATCCGGGGCCAATGGCGGGCCATGGCAGCCTGGCTCCAGCGCAGGGAGGCCAGCGCGGAATCCCCCCGGAGCAGCATCCGCATGGGCGCCCAGCCGAACAGGGTGAGGACCAGAATGCCGGGGATCAGGAAGCAGAGCAGGCCCAGGCCGATGGCCGCGCTGAGGCCAAGGCGCAGGAGAAAGGCCTTCAGCCAGCGAGCCTCGAAGACCGCATGCCAGGTTGCGGTGGGATTGACCGGGGTGTCGCGGAGCTCCGCGTCCAGCTGGGCCTGCAGCCTGGGGATGAGGTACATCTCGAGCGGCAGCAGCCCCGCGAAGGCGAAGATGGGCTGGACGAGCAGGCTGGGCCCCGCCCCCGCCGCCAGTTCCAGGGCGGGCCCCAGCTGGGCGAGCACCATGGCGAGCAATACCAGCCCGAGGGCGAGCAGGGGATGCAGGCGGAACAGGGTGAGCCCTTCGCGGAGGGCGCCAAGGTGGGACAGTGGAGGCGTGCGCATCCCTCCAGGCTATCCGGGGCTATCATCATCGGCATCATGACGCCCGAAGCCCCCTGCCTCCTGGTGGCCAGCCCCTCGCTCCTGGACCCCAACTTCCTCCACGCGGTGGTGCTGATCGTTGAACACGACGAGGAGGGTGCCCTGGGATTGATCCTCAACCGGCCCCTGCCGCTCGCGCTGGCCCAGGTCAGCGAGGAGGGCAGCCTGGCTTATCAGGGCTCGGAGGAGGCCACTGCCTGGCGGGGCGGCCCGGTGGACCCCCAGCGGGGCATCCTCCTGGTGCAGGGCGGCCTGCCCGAAGAGGAGGACACGGTGGTGGATCTCACCCACTTCGTGAGCCACCGCAAGGATCTCCTGGAGACCTTGCTGGGAGATCCGACGGCCCGCTACCGGCTCTTCCTCGGCTATGCGGGCTGGAGCCCCGGCCAACTGGACCAGGAACTGGAGATGGGGGCCTGGACGCGGCGCCCCGTAGTCTCCGAGTGGCTGATGCACCCCGATCCCGCGGGTCTCTGGCAGGTGGCGCTTGGCAGCGAAACCAGTGGGTGAGTTGAACCTCGGTTCTGCGCGAAGGGCGTGTTATACCGACATCAATAATTTTTATACAAATGGGATGATCCATTAAACGGATTGTCTGCCGGGTAGCCTGGAACCACGCAGCTCTCCGGAGGAACCGATGACCTGGAAGCGATCCCTTCGACTCGCCGCCTTCCTGGGCGCGGGGCTGCCCCTGGTCGCCGGGGGCAGCGCTCCGGTGAACGATACCGGGACCACGGCGTGGATGCTGACCTCCACCACCCTCGTGCTGCTGATGGTGCCTGGGCTGGCGATGTTCTATGGCGGCCTGGTCCGCACCAAGAACGTGCTGGGAACGATGATGCATTCGTTCTCGGCCATGGCCGTGGTGGGTGTCCTGTGGACGGTGGTGGGCTATGCCCTCAGCTTCGGTCCCAACGCCCTGGGCGGCCTCATCGGCTGGAGCCGGGGCCTGGTGCTTCTGCGCAGCATCGACCACACGATCCTTCCGGCCGGCGTGCCGGAGTACGCCTTCGCCATGTTCCAGGGCAAGTTCGCCATCATTACGCCGGCATTGATCGCGGGGGCGGTGGCCGAGCGGATCACCTTCCGGGGCTGGGTGGCCTTCATCACGCTCTGGGTGGTCTTCGTCTACTGCCCGCTCTGCCACTGGGTGTGGGCCTCCGACGGCTACTTCTTCAACCTCGGCGCCAAGGGCGCCATCGACTTCGCGGGCGGCACGGTGGTGCACATCTCCTCGGGCGTGGCGGGGCTGACCCTGGCCCTGTTCCTGGGGGCGCGCCACGGCTACCCGAAGACCGCCATGGCCCCGAACAACCTGACCTTCACGCTCATCGGCGCGGGCCTGCTGTGGGTGGGCTGGTTCGGCTTCAACGCCGGCTCCTCCATCGCCTCGAACCTGGAGACCGCCCGGGCCCTCACGGTCACGCAGGTGGCCGCGGCCGCCGGCGCCCTCACCTGGGTGCTCATCGAGATCATCCGCGAGGACAAGCCCACCAGCCTGGGCATGGCGTCTGGCATCCTGGCGGGGCTGGTGGTCATCACCCCCGCGGCCGGCGTGGTCCAGGTGGGCGGGGCCATCGCGCTCGGGGCCATTGCCGCCTGCACCTGCTACGGCATGATCATGCTGAAGAACCGCCTGGGCTATGACGACTCCCTGGACGCCTTCGGGATCCACGGCACCGGTGGCATCGTCGGGGCCCTGGGCCTCACCTTCTTCATCCGGGACTCCTGGTGGGCCGAAGCCGCGGCCAAGGTTCCCGGCTGGGGCCTGCTCGCCCAGCTGAAGATCCAGGCCTTCGCGGTGGGGGCCACCATCGCGTTCTCCGTGGCCATGACGCTGCTCATCGCCTTCCTGGTGGAGAAGGTCATCGGTTTCCGTGTGACCGAGGCGGTGGAGAAGACCGGTCTCGACCACGACATCCACGGGGAACGGGCCTACGGCCTGAACAACCTCAACTAGGCTGAACCAGGAGGCTCCGATGAAGCTCATCACCGCCATCATCCCTGAAGAGAAGCTCGACGAAGTCCGCGAGGCCCTGATCGAAGCGGAGATCGAACGCATCACTGTCACCCGGGTCAGCGGCCATGGACGCCAGCAGGAGATCATGGTCCAGCGCGGCAAGAAGATCGTGCCCAACCTGATCCCCAAGATCCAGATCACCATCGCCTGCAACGACGCCTTCGAGGACATCACCGTGGACACCATCATCCGCACGGCGCGCCACGGCGCCGGCGAGGTGGGCGACGGGAAGATCTTCGTCCAGGAGCTGAAGGAGTGCATCCGCATCCGCACCGGCGAGCGGGGCGGCCAGGCCATCTGAGGGCGGATCCACGCTAGGCTCGCAGCATGCGATCCATCGTGTGGTTCCGGGGCAAGGATCTGCGCGTGGCGGACCACAGCCCCCTGGTGGAGGCCGCCGCCGCGGGCGAGGTGATCCCGCTCTTCGTGCTGGATCCCTTCTTCTTCGCGCCGGAACGCGCCCGGGAACTGCCTCATCGCATGCAGTTCCTGCTGGAGTCGCTGAAGGCGCTGGAGGCAAGCCTCGCGCACCTGGGTTCACACCTGCTGCTGGTGCCGGGGCGCAGCGTGGACGTGGTGCTGCGGCTGGCAGCCCAATGGAAGGCCGGCCAGGTGCTGGCCCACCGCTGGGTGGAGCCCTTCGGCCGGGAGCGGGACCGCCGCGTGGCTGGGGCCCTGGAGCGCCACGGCATCGACTTCCATCTGTTCGAGGGCGAGACCCTGCTGCCGCCCGGCTCGGTGCGAAACGGACAGGGCGGCATGTTCCGGGTGTTCACGCCCTTCGCCCGGGCCTGCGGGGCGAAGCTGGATCTGGCACCGGCGCTGGCCGCCCCGCATTCGCTCCCGCCCGTTCCCGGGGACACCCTGGCCGAAACGGTGCCGATTCCCTCGCTGCAGGCCCTGGGGCTCGCGCCCAATCCCCGTCTCCAGGCCGGCGGGGAGCGGGCGGCCCACCAGCGACTGAAGACCTTCCTGGAAGATGTCCTGGCGGACTACGGGATGGACCGGGACCGCATGGATCTGCCCGGCACTTCGCGGCTCAGCGCGGACCTGAAGTTCGGCACCCTGTCCGTGCGTGCCCTGTGGCAGGCCGTGGCCGTGGCAGGGGCGGGCGAGTCCGGTCGGCGCTACCTCAATGAGCTGCTCTGGCGCGAGTTCAGCCACCACCTGCTATGGGAGTGGCCGGAGCTGCTGGAGCGGCCCTTCCGGCCCGCGTTCGAGGGCTTTCCCTGGCGCGAGGACGAAGCCTCCTGGTCGGCCTGGACGGAAGGCCGCACGGGCTACCCCGTGGTGGATGCCGCCGCCCGGCAGCTGCGGGCCGAGGGTTTCGTCCACAACCGGGCCCGCATGGTGGCCGCGAGTTTTCTCACGAAGCACCTGCTGCTCGACTACCGGCGCGGCGAGGCCCACTACCTGCGCTGGCTCACGGACGGCGACTGGGCCGCGAACAACGCCGGCTGGCAGTGGAGCGCGGGCTGCGGCTGCGACGCCCAGCCCTGGTTCCGCATCTTCAACCCCGTGACCCAGGGACTGAAGTTTGACCCGGACGGCGACTATGTGCGGCGGTGGGTGCCTGAGCTGGCCGATTGCCCGACGGCCTTCATCCACGAGCCCTGGAAGATGCCGAAACAGATCCGCATGCGATTCGACTACCCAGAGCCCATCGTGGACCACGCCTTCGCCCGGGAGCGGTTCCTGGCCACCGCGAAAGGGCATTTGGGGTCAGGGACGCCCTGATAGAGTGGAAGTAGCGGCTTGCCGCTATTCCTTCTGCTTTATTGACTTATGGGTATTCCATGCACACCATCCGATTCGACGGCAAGAAATCCGGGACCGCGGACTGCGAACAGGAGACGGCCCTGCTGGCGGCCAGCACCCGGGCGGGGGTGCCGTTGCCGCACCGTTGCGGAGGCCACGCCCGCTGCGGCACCTGCCTCATCACCGTCGTGGAGGGTGCCGAGCACCTGAGCGACAAGGGCATCACCGAGACACGCGTACTGGAAGTGCTGAAGGCCAAGCCCGACCAGCGCCTCGCCTGCCAGGCCTGGGCCAGGGGCGATGTGAGCGTGACGTACTAGCCTCGCGCTACCCGACCGGCCGACGGCCCTCCATGGCCCGGTCCAGCGTGAGTTCGTCGGCATATTCGAGGTCGCTGCCGATCGGCAGGCCCAGCCCGATGCGGGTGGTGCGGACGCCGATGGGTTCGAGGATGCGGGCCAGCCAGCTGGCGGTGGCTTCCCCGTCCACGGTGGGATTGGTGGCCAGGATGATCTCCTGGATGGCGCCGTCCTCCAGGCGCTTCAGCAGCTCACGGATGCGGAGCTGGTCCGGCCCCACACCGCGCAGGGGCGAGATGAGGCCCCCCAGTACGTGGTAGCGGCCCCGGAAATGGCCGCTGCGCTCGAAGCTGAGCACGTTGGAGGCCTCCGCCACGATGACGAGGCTGGTCGGATCCCGGCGGGGATCCAGGCAGATGGGGCAGGTGGGCTGGTCCGTGAAGGCCCCGCACACCTCGCAGAAGCCCACTTTCTCGGCGGCCTGCTGCAGTTGGTGGGCCAAGTGGGCCATGGCTTCCGGGCCCTCCTTCAGCAGGTGCAGGGCCATGCGCTGGGCGGACTTGGCGCCCACCCCAGGCAGCTTCTGGAGGCTCTCCACCACGGCCTCCAGGGGCGGCGGCAGTTTCATCGCAGGCCTCCGGACCGGCGGCCGGCAGCCATCTACAGCCCCAGACCGGGCAGGTTGAGGCCGGCGCCCATGCCGCCCATCTGCTTCTTCATGGCCTCGTCGACCTTGGCGGCGGCGTCGCGAAAGGCTGCCATCAGCAGGTCTTCAAGCATGGAGGGGTCCTCCGGGTCCATGGCGTCCTTGCCGATGGAGATGCCCATCAGTTCCTTGGAACCGTTCAGCGTGACCTTCACCAGCTCGCCGCCGGCGGTGCCTTCGACGCGCAGGTTGGCCTGGGTTTCGGCCAGCTTCGCCTGCATCTGCTGGGCCTGTTTCATCAGGAAGCGCATGTCCATGTCAGTCTCCGGAAGGGGGTTCGGTCCTCGGGCGGCGCATCCGGTGCGCCAGCCGCAGCATCAGAAAATATCCCACGGGAAGGGCCAGGGCGCTCATCACGAAACCACCCAGAAGGTAGGGGAGGAGGATCGGCTTGAGCATGGCCGCGGCGGCCTGGAACCCATCGCGGGTGCTGAAGCTCTGCCAGCCGATGCTCTTCCAGTCCACGCCGCTCAGATCCAGATGCAAACCCCGGCCCAGCAGGATGTTGCCGAACAAGGTGGAGCCGGTGGCCATGGGCACCATGGTCCAGGGGTTGTTGGTGAAGGCACCCAGGAAGGTGAGGGGCCGGTGCAGCTTCTTCACCAGGGCGCAGGCCACCAGGATGATGGCCGTGTGGGTTCCCAGGAGCGGATTCCAGGCGATGGCGCACCCCAGGGCGAAACTCCAGGCCAGGTGGTGCGGCTCCAGATCCGGATCGGCCAGGAACCGCTTGGTGCGGGCCCAGATGTGCGTCTTGTCGTGATGCTTCATGAAGGTCCGAAGTGGTCGAAGCTGAGGTCGGGGAGGGGGCGGAGCGAATCCTCATCATAGGCCAGCAGCGGTGATTCCCCGCGGAGCAGGGCTTCGCCCACAGGAATGAGAGGCAGGCCGAGCCGGGCCTCCAGCTCGGCCTGGGGCATTGAACTGCCGAAGCAGCGGGCGTAGTCCTCGCCGCCGCGCAGCATATCCTCGTCCAGACCGGGAGCCACGGCGATGCTGAGGCCGGATGCTTCCGCCAGGTTGCGCAGATCCCGGCTGAGGCCATCGGAGAGATCCAGGCAGGCGTGGACCTCTGGAATGTCCGCCAGCCGGAGGCCCAGGCCCAACCGCGGCCGGGGCGCCAGGTGAGCCTCCAGCTCCGCGTCCGGCCTTGCGGGATCCCAGCGCAGGCCCGCCTGGAGCTTCCGCAGGCCCCGCAGGCTCGCGCCGGGGCGCTGATCCACGAAGACCCGGTCGCCGGGCCGCAGGCCATCCCGCCGCAGCCAGCGGGCGGCGAAGCCGAAGGCCGTGAGGCCCAGACCCAGGCCTGTGGGCCGACCCACCGTATCTCCGCCCAGGACCTGGACATTGGCCTCGCGGGAGGCCGCCGCCAGGCCCTCCAGGAACGCGTCAAGCCAGGGGCCGTCGATGTCTGGGCCCAGAGCCAGTGTCAGGGTGTAGCCGAAGGGCCTGGCGCCGGAGGCATCCAGGTCCGACAGGTTCACCGCCAGCAGCTTGCGGGCCAGCAGGTCCGGAGGGTGCCAATCGAGGCGGAAGTGCTGGCCGGACTCCATGAGATCCGTGGTCACCAGCAGGGTCTGTCCCGCCGGGGCTGCCGGCAGGGCGCCGCAGTCGTCGGTGAGGCTGCCGCCTCCGGGCAGCAGTTCCCGGATCCGGGCAAGAATTCCCGTCTCCTGCAGGCTCATGGGCGGACCTCCGTCACAAGTCCAGTCTCCCATGCACCTGAAGGCAAGGCGAAGCTTGGTCCGGGGCCGTGGCGATGCTAGGTTGATTGGGTTCGCCCATCGCCAGGGCCCCAATTGAATTTCGAGGAGACGACCATGGCCATCACCAAAGTCTGGATCGACGAAGGCTGCATCGTGTGCAATGCCTGCGAGGCCGAGTGCCCCGACGTGTTCCACGTCACCGACACCAGCTGCAACATCAACGGCTCCGTGCGCGAAGACGGCGTCGATTCCGAAAACCGCGATGAGCAGAGCCCCCTGTCCGGCAGCTTCGGCACCGACCTGGAAGCCAGCATCGAGGCCGCCGCCGCCGGCTGCCCCGTGGAAGTCATCAAGTTCGAAAAGGCCTGAGACAGTCCTCAGGCCTGAAGCCTCAGTCCTCAGTATCGAAGCGGGCGCCGAAGGGCGCTCGCTTCGTGTCTTTACTGAGGACTGAAGACTGAGGACCGAGGACTTCCCCATCTGCGTCACCATGGAAGTCCTCCGGAGGTCCCGATGCTCAACCGTCTGCAGGCCGATCTGAAAACGTCGATGCTGGCCAGGGATGCAGTCCGGACTCAGGTGCTCCGCATGGCCCTGGCCGCCTACAAGAACGAGGCGGTGGCCAAGGGGCTGGGGCCCCAGGGCACCCTGGCCGAGGCTGACGCGCTGGCCGTCCTCAAGCGCCTGGTGAAGTCCCGGGAGGACAGCATCGCCCAGTTCGAGAAGGTGGGCCAGGTGGACCGGGCGGCCCAGGAGCGGGCGGAGATCGAGCTGCTGAAGCCCTACCTGCCGGCCATGATCGAGGGGCCGGCCCTGGAGGCCGCCGTGAAAGCGGCCATCGCCGAGAGCGGGGCCACGACGAAGAAGGACATGGGCTTGGTCATGAAGGCCCTCCAGGCCGCCCACGGCGGTGCCTTCGACGGCAAGGCCGCCAGCGCTTTGGTGCAGAGCCTGCTGGCCTAGGAAGGCCGGCGGCTTGGGTTAGACTCGAAGGTTCGAGGCCCCCATGAAGCAGTCGAAGCTCCTGATCCAGACCCTGCGCGAGACGCCGCGCGATGCCGACGTGGTGAGCCAGCAGCTCATGATGCGGGCCGGCATGATCCAGAAAGTGGCCGCGGGCATCTACAGCTACCTGCCGCTGGCCTTCCGGAGCATCCGCAAGTTCGAGGAGATTGTCCGCGAGGAACTGGCCAAGGACGGCTGCCAGGAATTGCTCATGCCCGCGGTGCTTCCGGCAGAGCTATGGCAGGAGAGCGGGCGCTGGAAGTTCTACGGCGACGAGCTGCTCCGTTTCTGTGACCGCAAGGCCAAGGCCGAGCTGGCCGAACGGCGCCAGCGGGGCGAGACGCCTGACGAGCGCGAGTTCTACAACTTCTGCCTGGGGCCGACGCACGAAGAGGTGATCACGGACATCGTCCGGAAGAACGTCCGCAGCTACAAGCAGCTGCCCATGAACCTCTTCCAGATCCAGACCAAGTTCCGCGACGAGCGCCGTCCCCGCTTCGGCCTCATGCGCGGCCGCGAGTTCACCATGAAGGATGGCTACTCGTTCCATGCGGATGATGCCTGCGCCGACCGCGAGTACTGGGCCATGTTCAACGCCTACAAGCGCATCTTCAGCCGCCTGGGCGTGAAGTTCCGCCCCGTGGAGGCCGACAGCGGCGCCATCGGCGGCAGCTTCACCCACGAGTTCCACGTGCTGGCGGGCAGTGGCGAGGACGCCATTCTCAGTTGCGACGCCTGCGACTACACCTCGAACATCGAGAAGACCGAAGCTCCGAAATTGCCTGTCGGCCATTTCGGAGCTGGGTTCGAACTGAAAAAGGATCATTTCCGCACGCCGGGCGTCGTGGGCCAGGTGGAGCAGGCGGCGGGCATGATCGATGCGGACCATCCTCAGGGCATGCCCATCACGCAGACCAGCAAGTTCTTCCTCTACCGCGTCACCTTCGCGGATGGGACCACGAAGCTGGTGGGTGCTGTGCTGCGGGGCGATCACGAGGTCAACCCGGTGAAGGTGAAGAACTTCGTCGGTGCCGCGGAGATGGAACTAATGCCCCTGGAGGAGGCGGAGGCCTTCACTGGCGCCAAGACCGGCTTCATGGGGCCGGTGGGGCTGAAGGATGTCCAGATGCTGGTGGACCGCAGCCTGGAAGGCGCGGTGAACCTCACCTGCGGCGCCAACCGTACCGACTACCACCACTTCGGTCTGGACCCGGTCCGTGACCTGCCAGGTTGCACCTATGCGGACCTGCGCATGGCCGCCGAAGGGGATGCCTGCACCCGCTGCGGTAAGGGGACTTACCAGCCCTTCCGCGGCATCGAAGTGGGACAGGTCTTCAAGCTGGGCCTGAAGTATTCCAAGAGCATGGGCTGCACCTTCCTGGACGAGCAGGGCAAGGAGAACCCCATGGTGATGGGCTGCTACGGCATCGGCATCACTCGCACCGTGGCCGCTGCCATCGAACAGAACTACGACGCCGATGGCATCATCTGGCCCTGGCCCATCGCGCCCTATCAGGTGCACATCGTCTGCCTCGACCCCGCGAATCCTGAGGTGGCTGGCGTGGCGTCGCAGGTCGAGCAGGACCTGGAGCAGGCCGGCTTCGAGGTGCTCCACGACGACCGCGAGGGCATGAGCCCCGGCGCCAAGTTCAAGGACGCGGACCTGCTGGGCTTCCCCCTGCGCCTCATCGTGGGCGCCAAGGGGCTGAAGGATGGCATCGTGGAGCTGCGCGACCGCCGGACCAAGGAAGTCCTCAAGCTCAAGCCCGAGGCCGCCGCCGCCGAGGTGGCCGCTGCCCGCGACCGCATCATGCAGGAGCTGGAAACCGCGGGGGGGCGTTAATGGCCGAGGGCCGGGTCCACCTCACGACGTTCATCGAAGGCGTGCTGGTCCACGGCCAGCGGGCCCCGTTCGTGCTGCTCGTGCCCTCACTCCACACCCCCCATCATGGCCTCCTCATGCCGGTCCAGATTCCCTGGTCCCCGGGATTCCTGCCCACGGCCCTGCTGAACGCGCAGATCGAGGGCGGCTGGGGTATGCCCTACCGCTTCGTGGACAAGTCCGCCCTCCCCGTGGTCTTCGACGAGCGCACCAGTCGGTTGCCGACCCCGTGGTTGCTGCGTTTGGAGGGCCTCGAAGGCCAGCAGCGCCTCTACCTCAGCCACCTGATGCGCACCAAGGCCCCCGAGGACCTGGTGCCCCCCCCACCCACCGGTGGCCAGTGGTTCAGCGAGAAGACTCTCCAGAGCGCGGACCTGCTCCCCGGCGTGCGGCGCCTCTGCCAGGCCGCGCTTCAGGCGGTGATGGAGGGGTGAGGTTCCGCTCAACGTCCGTTCATACGAAAATCGGCGCCGAAAGGCGCCGATTTTCGCAGGGGCTACGCCCGGAAAAGGTCAGAACTGCTCGAACGCGTTGAAGAAGTAGCCCACTTCGAACCTGGCGCTCTCGGGTTTGTCGCTGCCGTGGGTGGCGTTGCGGCCGATGCTGGCGCCGAAGCGCTTGCGGAGGGTGCCCTCGGCGGCGTTGGCCGGGTTGGTGGCGCCCATGAGGTCTCGCCAGCGCAGGATGGCGTTTTCGCCCTCGAGCACCATGATGGCCACGGGGCCTTCGGTCATGAAGGCCTCCAGCTCCGCGTAGAAGCCCTTGCCCACGTGCTCGTGGTAGAAGCCCTGGCAGATGGCGGGCGTGAGGCGGGTGAGCTTCAGACCCACGATCTTCAGGCCGCTCTGCTCGATGGCGGTGAGGATCTCACCCATGTGGCCGTCCTTGACGGCGTCGGGCTTGACGATGGCAAAGGTGCGCTCAAGGGCCATGGTTTCTCCAAAATCCAAACAATCAGTGTGCCCTGGACGGGTAAGTCGGGCAACCACGGAGGCTTGGCAGGCAGTCCTCACGCTGGGAAATGGCGATTCATCAGGCTACAATCAATGGTTTACGCGACTGGACGGATCCATGATCGACAACCTCCTCAAGAAACTCATCGGTTCCAAGAACGACCGGGAGCTGAAGCGGCTGTGGGCCAAGGTCCAGTTCATCAATGCCCTGGAGCCCGAGATCTCGGCCCTGAGCGATGAGGCCCTGAAGGCCAAGACGCCGTACTTCAAGGAGAAGCTGGCCAACGGTGCCACGGTGGAGGACATCCTTCCCGAGGCTTTCGCCGTGGCGCGGGAAGCGAGCAAGCGCGTCCTCAAGATGCGGCACTTCGACGTGCAGCTGGTGGGCGGCATGGCGCTCCACGAAGGCAAGGTGGCCGAGATGAGGACGGGTGAAGGCAAGACCCTCACCGCCACGCTGCCCCTCTACCTCAACGCCCTGACGGGCCAGGGCGCCCACCTCGTCACCGTGAACGACTACCTGGCCCGGCGCGACGCCGAGTGGATGGGCCGCCTCTATTCCTGGCTGGGCCTCACCATCGGCGTCGTCCAGCACGGGCTCGATGACCAGGAGCGCCGCGACGCCTACGCCTGCGACATCACCTACGCGACCAACAACGAGCTGGGCTTCGACTACCTCCGCGACAACATGAAGTGGGATCTGGAGGAATTCACCCAGCGCGGCTTCCACTACGCCATCGTCGACGAAGTGGATTCCATCCTCATCGATGAGGCCCGCACGCCGCTCATCATCGCGGGCAGCAGCGAAGAGGACACTTCCAAGTACTTCCGCATCGATGCGATCGTCCCCAAGCTCAAGACCGAAATCCACTACAAGGTGGATGAGAAGGACCGCCAGGTGATGCTCACCGACGAGGGCATCCACCATGCCGAGCAGCTCCTCGGCGTGGCGAACCTCTACGATCCGGGCAGCATCGAGACGCTCCACGGCCTCAACCAGGCCCTGCTGGCCCACAACCTGTACCGCCTGGACGTGGACTACATGGTCCGCCCCAAGGAAGACGGCAAGGGCATGGAAGTGGTCATCGTGGACGAGTTCACGGGCCGCCTCATGCCAGGCCGCCGCTGGTCCAACGGCTTGCACCAGGCCATCGAGGCGAAGGAGGGGGTGGAGGTCAACGCCGAGAACCAGACCCTCGCCACCGTGACCTTCCAGAACTTCTTCCGCATGTATGGCAAGCTGGCCGGCATGACCGGCACGGCCGAGACCGAGGCCACGGAACTGCACTCCATCTACAAGCTCGATGTGGTCATCGTGCCCACGAACATGCCCATGGTCCGCAAGGATTTCGCGGACACGGTCTATGCCACCCGCAAGGGGAAGAAGAAGGCCATCGTCGAGGAGATCCGGGAACTCCACACCAAGGGACAGCCGGTCCTGGTGGGCACCGCCAGCATCGAAAGCAGCGAGGATCTGGCCGACGCCCTCAAGGCTGCGCGGATCCCCCACGTGGTGCTGAACGCCAAGCACCACGAGCGGGAAGCCGAGATTGTGGCCCAGGCTGGCCGCAAGGGGGCCGTCACCATCGCCACCAACATGGCGGGCCGCGGCACGGACATCATCCTGGGCGGCAATCCCGAGGGCATGGCCCGGCTGGAAGCCAAGAAGAAGGACATCGCCCTCTACGACGAGGAGGGCCTCGAGACGGCCGGATTCTCCGCCCTCGTGGAGCAGATGCGGGAACAGACCGCGGCCGAGCACGAGGAAGTGGTCAGCCTCGGTGGCCTGCACATCCTCGGCACCGAGCGGCACGAGAGCCGCCGCATCGACAACCAGCTCCGCGGCCGCGCCGGCCGCCAGGGCGATCCCGGCAGCAGCCGCTTCTACCTGTCCCTCGAGGACGACCTGATGCGGATCTTCGGTGGCGACCGCATCAAGAGCCTCATGGGCGCCATGGGCATGAACGACGACGAGCCCATCGAGGCCGGCATGGTCACCCGGGCCATCGAACGCAGCCAGAAGCGCGTGGAAGCCCACCACTTCGAGATCCGCAAGCACCTGCTCGAGTACGACGATGTGATGAACAAGCAGCGCATCTTCTTCTACGGGCTGCGCACGGAGATCCTGAAGGGCAACACGAAGGATTACGTGCTGCGGGTGGCCGGGGAGATCGCCGAGGGCATTGCCCACGACTTCCTGCCCGACAAGGGCGAGCGCGATCTGGCGGGCTTCCGCGAGCGGGTGGAACAGCTCTTCACCCTGACCGGCGAAGAAGTGGACGCGGTGGGCCAGCTGCCCTACGCCCAGGCCAGCGAGGCGCTGGGCGCCCTGGCCCAGCGGTTCTACGAAGGCAAGGACGAACGGCTGGGTGGCGAGGGCATGCGGAACTACGAGCGCTGGTCCATCCTCCAGATCATCGACGCGGCCTGGAAGCGCCACCTGCTGGTCATGGATCACCTCAAGGAGGCCATCGGCTTCCGCGGCTACGGGCAGAAGGATCCGCTGGTGGAGTACAAACGCGAGAGCTACGAGTACTTCGAGCAGATGCGCTTCGGCTACGAGGACGAGATCATCTCCTACCTCTACCGCGTGGAACCCCAGCCGACCTATACGCCGGATGAGGAGCTCTTCCGAAGTCCCTCGGACACCTTCGAGCTGGGCCCCGACGAGCAGGGCAACCCCCCCGAGGGCATCCAGCGTGTGCTGCGGTTCACGGCGGGTGGGTTGGAGGATTAGCTTTCGGCTATCAGCTATCAGCTATCGGCGGGCCCCCCTTGGGGCCCTGCTGTTTTACTGACGGCTGACGGCTGACAGCTGATAGCTTCTAGGCCATGGAACTCATCGTCGTCACGGGACTATCCGGAGCCGGGCGCCATTCGGTGCTGGGCGCGCTGGAGGACAGCGGCTGCACGGCCCTGGACAACGTTCCGCCCCGCCTCCTTGAGCCGCTGATCGAGCTCGAATCGAAGCTCCGGCCCGGCCGGGAGCGCCTGGTGGTGGGCATGGACAGCCGCCACGCGGACTTCGCGCACGAGTTCGGCCCTCTGCTGGAGCGTCTCGGCGCTGGCAATGTGCCGGTGCAGGTGGTCTTCGTGGAGGCGGATGACAGTGTGCTGCTGAGCCGGTACTCGGAAACCCGGCGGCCCCACCATCTCGCGCTGCTGGGCTCCGCGGTCGAGGGAATCCAGCGGGAACGCGAGCTGCTCGCCCCGATCCGCGCCCTGGCCACCACCATCCTCGACACCACCGGCCTGAGCCTGGCGGACCTGCGCCAGCGCGTCGCGGTCCTGGTACCCCAGCTGCCGACTCGCAGCACGGCGGTGCGGCTGCTCAGTTTCGGGTTCAAGCGGGGCGTGCCGGCCGATGCGGACGTGGTGCTGGACGCCCGGTTCCTGCCCAATCCCTACTACGTGGAGGCCCTGAAGCCGCTGACGGGGTGTGATTCGGCGGTGCAGGAATACCTCCTGGAATCCCCGGAGTTCCGCGAATTCCTCGAGCGGGCGGAATCCTGGCTGCGCTGGTCTCTGCCCCTGGTCCGCCAGGAGGGCCGCGCCTACCACACCCTCGCCATCGGCTGCACCGGCGGCCAGCACCGCTCCGTGGCTCTGGTGGAGCTGCTGGCCCTCCGGATCCGGCACGATGTGGCCGCCCTCACGGTGCGGCACCGGGAACTGAACGGGTGATCATTCCCCGGTGAAGATCACGCCCCGCTGCGCCAGCTCCGCGCGGATGAAGTCCCAGGCGCCGGGCACCTGCCCCAGGAACTCAGGGGGATTGACGCCCTTGCGGGCGTAACCGCCCTTGGCCAGGAGCCGCACGGTGGCGGTGCAGGTGTAGCCGGTCGTCCTCGCCATGGAGGTGGTCTTCGTGGCGAGGTCGTAGCGATCGAGGAGATATAGCTCCCTGCGCATCCGTTCGCCGCCTTTCAGGCCGGTCACGGTGACGCGCATGACCGTGAAGTCCTCGTCACCTTCCTGCATGAACCACATGGGGAAGAGCAGGGCGGTGGTGAGGTCCAGGGGGCTGATCTCCACCCCGGCCACCTGGAGTTTCTCCTTCCGGAAGAACCCGGACTCCCGCAGCATCCGCATCTTCTCGATGTGGCCCGGGTAGCGGAGGGTCTTCTCCTTCATGTCCGGCACCTGGGGGAACGTGTGGATGAGGCTGCGGAGACCATCCGTGTTGAAGGACTCCAGGGTGCCCAGGCCCTCGAAATCCAGCAGCTCCGGCTCAGACAGGGCGGGCAGCGTCACCGTGCGGCCATCCTTCACGTAGCGGGCGGGCCGGGTGTATTCCTCGACGACATCGATGGGGCTGAAGCCGGCCTTGTACTCGTAGGGCCAGGTCCGCACCGCGGGCAGGCCGCCCACCAGGCACTCGAAGGAATCCACGTGGTCCCACTGCCGCAGGGTGTCACCCAGGATGATGTTCCCGCAACCCGGCGCCACGCCGCAGTCCACGATGGCTGTGAGGTCCTGGGCCTTGGCCAGGGCATCCAGCTCGAAGCAGTCTTCGTCGAAGAAAGAGATGTCCACCAGGGTCTTCCCGGCCTCCAGCACGGCCTTGGCGGTGGCGAAGCCCATGAAACCCGGCACGGCACCCACCACCAGATCCGCGTCTGCCACGGCCGCCTTCACGCCGGCCGGTGTGGCCAGATCGGCGGGCCGGGTGGCCAGCCCCGCGCCGCGCATGCGGGCCAGGGCGTCTTCAGAGCGATCAGCTACCGTGACCTTGAAATCCGGGGCCAGATCCTTGGCCATGGCACCGCCGACGCGGCCGGCTCCGAGAACGACGACATGGGTCATGGGAGACTCCCTTCAGGGGCCGCGGCGTGGGGCTTCACGGCGAGGTAGACTGGCCAGCCGAGGGCCACCAGGGCCAGGCCGGGCCAGGAGTAGCTGGGGCGGTGGATGAAGAGGGCGCCGATGATGGCGATGGCCCCGAGGACGTAAAGGCCCGGGACGAAGGGATAGCCCCAGACCTTCACGGGGCGGTCGAGGCCGGGCCGCCGCCAGCGCAGGAGGAAGATCCCGCCCACAGCGAGGACATAGAAGAGGATCGTGGGCAGCATCACGAAGTCCAGCAGCTGGCCGTAGGTGCCCGTGAGGGTGAGCAGGCAGGTCCAGAGCGCCTGGATCCAGAGCCCGAAGCCCGGGACGCCGTGCTCATTGAGGAGGGCCGCGCGGGGGTAGAAGAGGCCGTCCTCCGCCATGCGCTGGTAGACCCGGGCACCGGACAGCACCAGGCCATTGAGGCACCCGAACATGGACACGAGGATGCTGCCCGCCATGATGAGGCCGCCGCCGCTCCCCAACAGGGTCTGCAGCGCGGCGCTGCCGACGCGATCCTGGGGCGCGTGGGCGATGCCCGTGGGCCCCAGCACCTTCAGGTAGGCCGCATTGGCCAGTACGTAGAGGCCGCAGACCAGGGTGGTGCCGATGAGCAGGGCGAAGGGGATCGTCCGTTCAGGCGCCTTCACCTCTCCGGCGATGAAGGTGATGGAATTCCATGCGTCCGCGGAGAACATGCTCCCCGTCTGCACCACCAGCAGGGCCGTGAGGAAGGGCAGGGCGGCGCCATCCGTGGCGATGAACGGAGCCTGGGAGGGCGCGATGGCAGGCTTCAGCAGCAGGCCCAGCAGGATCAGGGCCGCGAGGCCGCCGATCTTGGCCACGGTGAAGAGGTCCTGGATGCGGGTGCCCAGCCGCACGCCGTAGACGTTCACGGCGCTCAGCAGCACCACCACGGCGATGCCGGACAGGCGCGACGGGGTGAGGCCCAGGTGGTAGGGCCCCACGGCGATGGCGTGGGTGACCTTCATGAGGGGCACGTCCAGGTGGGGGCCCATCCAAGCTGAATCCGTGACCGCCGGGAGGAAGCTGCCCAGGTACTTCCCAAAGCCCACGGCCACCGCGGCGATGGTGCCGCACTCGATGACCACGAAGAAGGTCCAGCCGTAGAGGAAGCCCACGGCGGGGCCGTAGGTTTCGCGCAGGTAGGTGTACTGGCCGCCGGCCTGGGGAAACATCCCTGCCAGCTCGCCGTAGCTGAGGGCGGCGAAGAGCGTGAGCACCGCCGTGAGGCCCCAGGCGGCCAACAGGAAGCCGCCAGAGCCGCCCGTGCGAACCATGTCCGCGGCCACGATGAACACGCCGCTGCCGATCATGGAGCCAGCAATCAACATCGTGGCTGAGAACAATCCGACATGACGGCGGTAGCCGGGGGCGCTCATTAGGTTCCTTGGGTGGATGGATCCACGCTATCACGGCATTCTGGAGGCATGGCGCGATCTTCCATATCCCTCAGATTCTTCCTGGCCACCCTCATCCTGGCCGCGGCTCCGGCCGCAGGTGGCTGGTGGGTCTGGAAGGGGCAGGGGCCCCTCCGGCAGGAGGCCACGGTCCTGGTGAGGCGGGGGACCAGCATCAACCAGATGGCCGACCAGCTGGAACGAGATGGCGTGATCCGATCGGCTTCGCTGTTCAAGCTCTGGGCCCGGGCCCGCAAGCTCCAACTCATCCGGGGCGAGTACACCTTCACGTCCCGGGCCAGCCTGGCGGACGTGGCGGGCAAGCTGCGGCGGGCCGAGATCCACTACACCGCCGTGTCCATTCCCGAGGGGGCCCATGCCTGGGCCGTGCAGCGACGCCTGAAGGACTTCGTGCCAGAAGAGGTGTTCTGGACCCTCTGGAAAAGCCCGCGTCTGGCCAAGACCGCGGGTTTCGAGGATGCCGAAGATCTCGAGGGGCTGGTGGCGCCAGCCACCTACAAGCTGCACCACGCCCTGGAGCCGGAAGAAATCATGCTCATGCTGGTGGAGGCCTTCCGGAACCAGGTACGGCCGAAGCTGGAGGGCGGGGCGCTGCCTCCCTACCAGACCTTGATCCTGGCCAGTCTGGTGGAAAAGGAGACGAAGCTGCCGGAGGAGCAACCACGCGTGGCGGGCGTGTATCTGAAGCGACTGAAGATCGGCATGCGCCTCCAGTGCGACCCCACCAGCCTCTATGCCCGCTGGGCCTCCGGCGACCTGCGTTTCACGGCGCCCACGCCGGAGGACATCCGCCGCGCCAGCCGCTTCAACACCTACACGGTGAAGGGGCTGCCACCCACACCCATCGCCATCCCCGGCGCCACGGCCCTGGCGGCGGCCATGGCGCCGGAGACCGGGAAGGACCTCTATTTCGTGGCCACGGGCCAGGGTGGCCACAACTTCGCTCCGAACCTGCGGGATCACAACCGGAACGTGGGCACCTACCGCAAGGAACTCGCCCGGCAGAAGAAGGCCCTTCGTGGCTAAGTCCCGGCTTGACCTGCTCCTCGTCCAGCGCGGCCTGTGCGAGACCCGCGCGAAGGCCCAGGCGCGCATCCTCGCCGGGGACGTGCTGGTGGATGACCGCCCGGTCACCAAGGCGGGCATGGCCGTGGACGAGGCGGCTCCCATCCGCCTGCGGGGCGAGGCGCTGCCCTTTGTGAGCCGGGGCGGGCTGAAACTGGCCGGGGCCCTGGACCGCTGGGGCATCGATCCCACCGGCCGCATCTGCTTCGACGCCGGGGCCAGCACGGGCGGCTTCACGGACTGCCTGCTCCAGCGGGGCGCGACGAAGGTCTATGCCGTGGACGTGGGCACGAACCAGCTCCACTGGAAGCTCCGCAGCGATCCGCGGGTGGTCTCCATGGAGCACGTGAACCTCCGCACCTGGGATCCGGCCAGCATCCCCGAGCGCTGCAGCCTATTGGTGGCCGACCTGAGCTTCATCTCCCTCCGCCTGGCCATTCCGCCGGTTCTGCTCAGCCTTGAAGCCGGGGCCGATGCGATATTGCTGGTAAAGCCCCAGTTCGAGGCCGGTCGCGGGGATGTGGGCCCGGGCGGCATTGTCCGCGATCCCGCCGTCCACCGGCGTGTCCTGGTGGAGACCTGGGCCTTTTTCGCGGGTACGGACCTGCGCCCCCTGGATCTGGCTGAGAGTCCCATCAAGGGGGGCGAGGGCAACACCGAATTCCTGCTGCGGCTGGGGCTGGGCGCCCAACCCGGGATCCTGGGTCCGGCCCTCGAATCCCTGGGGTTCTGAAGCTGGCTCGGGGCCGTCGCAGCCTCCGAGCCCCAGTCCCCGGCCTTCAACCTGTACACTGGGGGATTGCCGGAGCCCGGGTGTTCGACAACATCTCCATCCCCACCGTCCTCGTCAGCTACGTGGCCCTCCTCTTCAGCCTCAGCGTGCACGAAGCCAGCCATGCCTCTGTGGCCTACTGGCTGGAGGACGACACGGCGGCGCGGCTGGGGCGGATGACGCTGAATCCCCTGGCCCACATGGATCTTCTGGGCACTTTCGTGTTTCCCATCATGGGCCTGGCCACGGGCTTCCCCTTCATCGGCTGGGCCAAGCCCGTCCCGGTGGACCCCCGCAAGCTGACCCGCCGGTTTACGCAGCGAGGCGGCTACGCCCTGGTGGCCAGCGCAGGCCCCATCTCGAACCTGATCCAGGCCCTGGTCTTCCTGGGGATCATGTTCCTGGTCGTGAAGGCCGTGGTGCCCATCCCGGAGCTGGAATACCGGGTGTTCGTCCGGGCCCTTCTGGCCGCGAAGGTCGAGAGCCTCCAGGTGCTTCAGCTCGGCACCACGGCCACGCTCTTCCTGGCCCTGCTGGGCCGGCTGGTGCTCATCAACCTCGGCCTGGCCCTCTTCAACCTGCTGCCCATGGGTCCGCTCGACGGGGCGGGCATCCTGCGGGGGTTCCTGCCGTGGCGCTGGCTGCCGAAGTTCGACCGGGTCCAGCCCTGGATGGGCGGCATCCTCATCGTGCTGGCCCTCACCGGCCTCCTGGGCTATGTCCTGGGGCCCGTGTTCGGGCTGTTGTTCTATGGCATCGAGCTGGTCGCCCGCCTCGTTCTCCGCTTCTGATTCAAGCTCGCCTCCGGAGTTTCCATGCACCGCATCCTGTCCGGCATTCAGCCTTCGGGCTCCCAGCACATCGGCCACCTGGTGGGGGCCCTGGACAACTTCACGCGCCTGCAGGGCGAGGGCGAAGCCTTCTACATGATCGCGGACTGGCACGCACTCACGTCGAAATATGAATCCGTCGAGGAGATCTGGCCGGCCACGCTGGAGCTCACTGCCACCTATCTGGCCGCCGGCCTGGATCCGCAGAAGGCGACGATCTTCGTGCAGAGCCTGGTGAAAGAGCACGCGGAGCTGCACCTGCTGTTGTCCATGGTGACGCCCCTCTCCTGGCTGGAGCGCGTGCCCACCTACAAGGAGAAGCTGCAGAACGCCGTGGCCGATCTCAGCAGCTACGGGTTCCTGGGCTACCCCCTGCTGATGGCCGCCGACATCATCATCTACAAGGCCCGCAAGGTGCCCGTGGGGGAGGATCAGCTCTTCCACATCGAGCTGGCCCGCGAGGTGCTCCGCCGCTTCAACTTCCTCTACCAGCGGGAAGTCTTCCCTGAGCCTGAGGCCGTCCTCACCAAGACGCCCAAGGTACCCGGCCTAGACGGCCGGAAGATGTCCAAGAGCTACGGGAATTGCATCTACCTGCGCGACAGCAACGCCGAGATCCTGGAGAAGTGCACGCGGCAGATGGCCTCCGACCCGGCCCGCGTGCGCAAGACCGATCCCGGCAACCCGGACATCTGCCCCGTCTTCGAGTTCCACAAACTCTTCAGCGACCAGGCCACGGTGGACCTGGTGAACACCGAATGCCGCCGCGCGGGCATCGGCTGTTTCGACTGCAAGAAGCGCGTGGCCGAGGCCATCATCCGCCGCATTGAACCCGTGCGCGAAAAGATCGAAGGCTACCTGGCCCGGCCGGCCGAACTCCAGGAAGTGCTGCGGGATGGCAGCGCCCGGGCCCGGGCAGTGGCGGTGGAAACCATGGCCGATGTGCGGGCGGCCATGAAGATGCCCAGTCTCTAGGAGTGGGCGGGGAACTGACTCTTGCGTTCCCATCCTGTCCTGGTAGACTCTCTTTTGCTCGTGGTCCCTTAGCTCAGCTGGTTAGAGCATCTGACTCTTAATCAGAGGGTCCCCGGTTCGAGTCCGGGAGGGACCACCAACAGAGCCCGCAGACCCAAAGTCTGCGGGCTTTTTCGTCGTATCTCCCCCGTCACATCTCCTCGGTCCCAGTGCCTACGCAAGGCTCGCTCCCGCTATATTTGAAGGGTTGCCCAATCCTCACGGATGGGCCGGGAAACGCAGGAACGACGGGAGGAACACCGTGGATCTGAAACGCATTGTTCTCGACCTCATGCCGGACGGACTCGTCCGGACCTTTGCCGCTCCGTACTGCGCGGGCAAAGGCATCGCCAGCGGGGTGGCCAAGGCGGATGAGATCCATGCCAAAAGTGGGCTCTCCACCACCCTGGACCTGCTGGGCGAAGAGGTGTTCAAGCGGGAGGACGTGGAAGCCACGGTCCAGGTGTACTTCCGCATGATCGAGGCCGTGAAGACTCGCCCCTTCGCCACCATCAGCCTCAAGCCCACCCAGCTGGGGATCAACGAGAGCGAGGCCTACTGCCAGGGGAACCTCCGCCGGATCGTGGCCGCCGCGGCGGCACATGGTGTCCACATCACCCTGGACATGGAGGACCGGCACTTCACGGATGTCACCCTCCGCATGTTCAAGGCCATCCGGAACGAATTCGACAACTTCGGGATCGTGCTGCAGAGCCGCCTCTTCCGCACGGCGGAAGACATCAAGGCGCTCCATCTCAAGCCCTGCAAGGTCCGCATCTGCATCGGCATCTACAAGGAGCCCGCGGACGTGGCCCTGCAGGACAAGCGCGACATGAAGGACAAGTTGTTCGAGTGCGTGCAGCTGCTGCTGGATCACGGGCACTACCCCGAGATTGCCACCCACGACGAGCCCCTGATCCGGCGCTGCATCGACTACCTGGACAAGCGCGGCGTGGCGAAGGACGCCTACGAATTCCAGATGCTGATGGGTGTGCCCCGCGCGGAAATCCAACAGGAAATCATCAAGCGTGGCCACGTCATGCGGCTCTATGTCCCCTTCGCCGAAGACTGGAAGTACGCCGTGGCCTATATGAAGCGCCGCCTCGGGGCCAACCCGGCCATGGCTGCCATGGTGATCAAGAATCTTTTCGGGCATTGAACGGATTAAAGATTTTGGAGCGGGCCCGGATGCGGCTAGAGTGCTCCGGTGGGCCCGTGTCCCAACATGACGGAGAAATTCAATGAAGAAGATGCTGGCACTGGCTCTGGTGAGTTCCTTCGCCCTGGCGGGCTTCGCTGCCGAGGAGAAGAAGGCCGAGCCCAAGAGGGGCTGCGGGATGGCTTGTTGCGAGAAGAACAAAGCCGCCTCCTGCAAGGATTGCTCCGATTGCAGCAAAAAGAAGGAAACCACCCCGAAGAAGGGGTGAAGGCTCGCTTCAGGCTCTAAGCAGGGCCGGAACCTGAAAACCCCGGAGACTGGCTCCGGGGTTTTTGCGTTCCGGCGCGGTTCATGGTTGTCTGGACGGGATGAAGTTCCGTCCCCTGATCCCCGCAGCCGTCCTGCTGCTCCTTTGTGCTGCGGCCACCGCAGGGTGGGTGTGGACCCGCGATCAGCCCTCGGCTGTTCAGGCCGCTGAGGGAACCTCAGCCAAGAAGCGGGAACTGCGCCGCGCCGCGCCCGTCCAGGAGCGGCTGGTGGACCAGACGCCCCTCATGACGGCGAGGACCCTGCTGCCCCTGGCCGTGACTCAGGAGGAGCACCAGCTGGCCTTGCAGGCGGAGCGGCTGGCCAATCATGAAGTGGACCTGGCCTTCGCGGACGCACTTAGGCGGGCCGCCAGCGGGCAAGTGCAGCAGACCCCCGAGCTCAAGGAGCTGGCCGACCTCAAGGCCAAGGCCCTGGCCACCGTCGAGGCGGACCAGCAAACCATCGCCAAGCTCGCCAAGCAGCTTGAGGCGGTCCGGGAATCCCAGAAGGGTCCCCTGGAGGACCAGCTCGACGTGGCCAAGGCCCAGCTGGAACTGGACAAGGATGAGCTGGAAGCGGCTTCCGACGTTCTCGCCCGGGCAGGAGGCGATCCCCAGGCCCGAATCAAACGATTGAAAGAAGCTCACGAGGCCGGTGACAAGGAGTCCGCTCAGATCGCCGCTGCCGGCCGTCCAGCCTCGGCCTTCCCGGCCGGGAGCCTCCTGGCCCGGTTGGGGGACTGGCGGGCCCAGCGGGCCAAAGTCGAACGCCTGATCCAGGCCCGCCAGGCCGCTCAGGCCAAGGCCCAGGCCCTGATCAAGCGGCGCGCGACCATCGAGGCCCAGGCCGACAAAGAGAAGGAGGACCGGGAAGCCGCCAAATACTGGGCTTCCAATCTGGTGAAGGGGGCCGCTGGGGGAGGGGCCGACGCCGGCCGCGAACAGGCCCAGGATGCCGTGGCCTACCTGCGCCAGTACGGCGATGTGCAGCGGAGGCTTTCCAGCATGGGCCGGCGTATCCTCGACCAGCAGGAGCTGGCGGAGGTCTACGCCACCTGGATGGGCGTCGCGGATGGCCAGCGGAACACGGCCCTGCACAGTCTGCTTGCCCGCCTGTTGTGGGTCCTGGGCTTGGTCGTGGTGGCCTACCTGGCAGGTCTGCTCATCGACCACCTCTTCCACAAGGCCGCCACCGGCGACAAGAAGGGAGCCGGCACGCTGAGAACCGTGGCGAAGCTGGGCGTCCAGGTGGTGTGCCTGCTCGCCATCGGCTTCGTGATCTTCGGGATGCCCGCCCAGACAACCACCGTGCTGGGGCTGGCGGGCGCGGGCCTTACGGTGGCCCTCAAGGATTTCATCGTGGCCTTCTTCGGCTGGTTCATCCTCATGGGCCGCAACGGCATCCGCTTGGGCGACTGGGTGGAGATCCGGGGCGTGGGCGGCGAGGTGGTGGAGATCGGCCTTCTGCGGACCGTGGTGCTGGAAACGGGCAGCTGGAGTGACGCGGGGCATCCCACGGGGCGGCGCGTGGCCTTCGTGAACAACTTCGCCATCGAAGGGCACTTCTTCAACTTCTCCACCTCAGGCCAGTGGATGTGGGACGAGCTGCGAGTGCTGATTCCGTCCGGCCAGGATCCCTATCCCATCATCGACGGGGTCCAGAAACTGGTGGAACAGCAGACCGAGGGCAATGCGCGCCTGGCCGAACAGGAGTGGAAGCGCGCCACGGCCCGCTACCGAGTGCAGGCGTTCTCCGCCGCACCCGGACTGAATGTGGTACCCACCCAGAACGGCGTCGAGATCCGGGCCCGCTACATCACCCGCGCCTTCGAGCGCCACGAGACCCGCCTGCGCTTGAACCAGGCCGTGGTTGAGCTCATGCATGGCCCCCGTGGGGCCGCTGGTGCATCCAGCGTGAAAGCTGAGGATTAATGATTTCGTTTTCCAACGTGAGCAAGCAGTACGGCAAGCAGGTCCTGTTCATTGAGGCGGATTTCCAGCTCAATCCCGGCGAGAAGGTGGGCCTGGTGGGCCCGAACGGGGCCGGCAAGTCCACGTTGTTCCGCATGATCATGGGTGAGGAGTCGCCGGACGAGGGCTCCGTCACCTTGCCGAAGAAGCTCACCCTGGGCTACTTCCGCCAGGAGGTGGACGAGATGGCGGGCCGGCCCGTGCTGGACGAGGCCATTGCCGGCAGCGGCCGCCTCGGCGACCTGCACCACGAGCTGCTGGACCTGGAACACGCCATGTCCGATCCCGAGCGTGGCGGCGAACTGGAAACCATTCTGGACCGTTTCGGCCACGTCCAGGAGGAGTACCAGCACCTGGGCGGCTACGAGCTGGAAGCCCGCGCCCGGGCTTGCCTGCATGGCCTCGGCTTTGAGGATGAGCAGATCGACGGCGATGTGGGCGCCCTCTCCGGCGGCTGGAAGATGCGCGTCTCCATGGCCAAGGTGCTGCTCGGCAGCTTCGATGTGCTGCTCATGGACGAGCCCACCAACCACCTGGATATCGAATCCATCCTCTGGCTCGAGAACTTCCTCAAATCCGTGCCCGCCACGCTGCTGATGACGAGCCACGACCGGGACTTCATGAACCGCGTCGTCACCAAGGTGCTGGAGATCGACGGTGGCGACATCGTCACCTATTCGGGCAACTACGATTTCTATGTGCGAGAGCGGGAGCAGCGCGAGGCCAACCAGGAGGCCGCCTACGCCCGGCAGCAGGCCAAGCTGGCCAAGGAGCAGCGCTTCATCGAGCGGTTTTCCGCCCATGCCGCCAAGGCCGCCCAGGTGCAGAGCCGCGTGAAGGCCCTGGATAAGATCGAGCGCCTCGAGCCGCCCCGGAAGCGCCGTGTGGTGAAGTGGGATTTCCGCGTCCCCGGCCGCTCTGGCGACGACGTGGCCATGCTCGAGGGCGTCTGCAAGGCCTATGGCAGCCGCAAGCTCTACAACCAGTTCGCCTTCCACATCCGCCGTGGCGAACGCTGGTGCGTCATGGGCCGGAACGGGGCCGGCAAGTCCACGCTGCTGAAGATGGTGGCGGGAGCGATCCAGCCCGATGCAGGCTCCGTCCGCCTGGGGGCCAGCCTCCGGCTCGGCTACTTCTCCCAGCAGGCCCTGGACCTGTTGGACCCGGACCTGACCGTGATCGAGCAGATGCAGCAGGACTTCCCCATGGAAGGGCTGGGCGTGCTCCGCAACCTCCTGGGCGCCTTCCAGTTCTCCGGCGATGATGTGGACAAACGGATCCGGTCGCTATCGGGCGGCGAGAAATCCCGGCTGGTGATGGCCCGCATGCTCTTCGATCCACCCAACTTCCTGGTGCTGGACGAGCCCACCAACCACCTGGACCTGGCCACGAAGGAAATGCTCATCGAGGCGCTGAAGGATTTCGAAGGCACCATGCTCTTCGTGTCCCATGACCGCACCTTCCTGCGCGGCCTGGCCAACCGGGTGCTGGAACTGGGTGGCGAGGAGCACGAGGGCCCCATGGCCTTCGGCGGCTCCTACCTCGAATACGTCGAGCGCATGGGCCGCGAGGCGCCTGGGGTCCACAACTAAGCGGGATCAAGGTAAAGGAGGAGCACTGGCCCGCTGGGCCAGTGCTCCTCCTGGGAAAAGCTGGAAAAATGGGGCCCTGTTTTACTCCTCCACCTCCGCCAACACCAGCTCTCCATATTTGTCCGCCACTTTCCCACGGATCTTCAGGAGCTGGTACCACTTGATGAAGGCCTCCACGAAGACGATGGTCATGAGGACCACGAGCACGACGGAGAAGATGACCAACAGCCAAAGGCCCTTGGGCATGTAGTTGTGGACGATGTTCTGGTATCCCGCCGCCAGACAGACCGGGATCATGAAGATGCCCGGAAGGGCCGTGACCCAGGCGTACTTCGCCTTGCCCAGGCGGATCAGCATGGTGGTGCCGACGATGAGGGCGCATGTGGCCAGCAGCTGGTTGGCCATGCCGAAGAGGGGCCAGATGGTCTGGATGTCGCCCGTATAGACCAGATAGCCCCAGGCGCACGTGAACATCAGGCTGGTGATGAGGATGCCGGGCATCCACTTCTTCTCGTCGAACTTGGGCCAGATCTTTCCGAGCATCTCCTGCAGCATGTAGCGGCCCACCCGGGTGCCCGTGTCGACGGCGGTGAGGATGAAGACCGCCTCGAACATGATGGCGAAGTGGTACCAGTAGCTGGTCAGCTTCGTCATGAAGGGCACGGAGGAGAAGATGTAGGACATGCCCACGGCCAGGGAGACGGCGCCACCGGGACGTCCCTGGAGCTGCTCGCCCACGGCCTTGGCCAGCTCGGGCAGGTGGACCGGGCTCATGCCAAGCTTGGCATAGGCCGCCGCGGTGGTATTGATGGCGAAATAGTCGGAAGGGATTAGCACGCAGGCGGCGATGAGGGCCATGATGGCCACCACGCCTTCCACCAGCATCGCCCCGTAACCCACGAAGAGCATGTCCTTCTCGTTGGCCAGCATCTTGGGAGTGGTTCCCGTGCCGATGATGGCGTGGAAACCAGACAGGGCTCCGCAGGCAATGGTGATGAAGATGAAGGGGAAGACCGAGCCGGGGATGATGGGGCCGCCGCCGTGGATGTAGGGCGTGACGGCGGGCATGACCAACTTCGGATGCACGAAGGCGATGCCGCCCACGAGCATGATGATGACGCCCAGCTTCAAGTACGTGGACAGGTAGTCACGGGGGCAGAGCAGCAGCCAGACCGGAAGCGCCGAGGCTGCGAAACCGTAGACCGGGATGATCACGGCCAGCTGGTTGCGGGACAGGGTCAGCAACTTCGCCCAGGTTGGGTTGGCGGCCACATAGGGTCCCGCCAGCAGGGTGAGGAACAAGAGGCCGACGCCGATGATGCTGGCGCCCATCACGTCACCCTTGCGAATGACATAGAGGTAGATGCCCATGAACAGAGCGATGGGGATGGTCGCGAGCACCGTGAACGTGCCCCAGGGGCTATTGAAGAGCGCGTTCACCACCCCGATGGACAGACCGGCCAGGGTGAGCGTGAGGATGAAGAGGATGGCGAAGGAGGCTACGATGCCCGCCCGCTTGCCGATCTCATTCTCGGCGATGAGGGACAGGCTCTTCCCCTTGTGCCGGACCGAAGCGAAGAGCACCACCAGGTCGTGGACAGCCCCGCCCAGGACGCAGCCGATGATGATCCAGAGGGTGCCGGGGAGATACCCGAACTGGGCTGCCAGCACGGGCCCCAGGAGGGGGCCGGCGGCGGCGATGGCCGCAAAATGGTGGCCGAAGAGGACGAACTTGTTCGTCTTGTGATAGTCGTGCCCGTCCGCCATGGCGATGGCCGGGGTCACCCGGTCTGAATCGACCTGGAGCACCTTGGTGGCCAGGAAGATTCCATAGTAACGGTAGGCCAGCGCGAAGATACATAGTGTCGCGAAGACCAGAGTGAGCGCGTTCATGACGCATACCTCCTTTTTCGGGTGGTTCGTGGCCAGCGGGGCCCGCAAGGACGGGCGTACCGGAACCATGGTCGAATTCAAGGGGACCGTGAGGTAAAGAATGTTGATCTCCGGTCCAGGGAGCCGCCTAACCGGCCGAAATCCGGCCCGGACCGGTCGCCGGAGCGGGCTGAAGCGGGGGCCGAATCCAGGTAGGCACAGGGAATTCCTGTATCGTGGATGGAATCGGAAGGAAGGGGCGCTCGATGAAGCTGCTGTTCTCGCTCATCCAGGTGGCGTCCTTCTTCCTGTTCGTGGCCTACGCCTATTGCAATTCGCCCATCTTCCGCCTGCGGCGCCTGGAGGCCAGCTCCCGCCGGGACTGGATCATCCTCTACGTCTTCTTTTCGGCGATCTCGATCGGAGGCACGTACCTCGGCCTTCCTGTGAAGGGGGCTCTCGCGAACACCCGTGCCATCGGCCCCGTGCTCGCCGGGCTGGTCGGTGGCCCTTTCCTCGGCGCCGCCGTGGGCTTCACCGGCGGCCTCCATCGCTATTTCTATGGAGGATTCACGGCGCTGGCATGCGGCCTATCCACCACGGCGGAAGGCCTGGTCGGAGGCCTCGTCCACTTCTACCTGGCCCGTCGCTCCGAATCGGACCGGGCCCTGAATCCCTTTACGGCTTTCTTGACGATGATGGCGGCCGAGTCCTTGCAAATGGCCATCATCCTCCTGGCTGCCAGGCCCTTCCAGGATGCCCTCCAGCTCGTGAAGGTCATCGCAGTGCCCATGATCGCGGCCAATTCCGCAGGGGCCGCGCTCTTCATGAGCATCCTGCGGGACCGACGCAATCTGTACGATCAGGTGGGCGCGGCCTCGACAGCGCGGGCGCTGCGCATCGCGGGGCGGACCCTCGGCCTGCTGGCCAAGGGATTCAGCAGGGAAGCCGCCCCCGAACTCGCAAAGATCATCCAGGAAGAAACCGGAGTCGGCGCCGTGGCGATCACGGACACCCAGGCCGTCCTGGCCTTCGTGGGCCTGGGCTCGGACCACCACCACCCGGGGATGAATCTGGCCCCCGAGTGTCAGCAGGCCATATCCCAGCGCGACGTCCTGTTCCTGGATGGACAGCATGAACCCTACCAATGCGGGTACTCGGACACCTGCCCGCTGGGTTCGGTCCTGGTGGTCCCGCTGCAGGTGGACGGGGAAGTGATCGGCACGATCAAGCTCTTCGAGCCAGCCCGGAAGCGCTTCCTCAGCATCAACCGGACCCTCGGCGAAGGCCTCGCGGAACTCCTCGCGATCCAGCTCCTCCGGGCCCGGTACCAGGAGCAGAAGAACCTTCTGGTGCTGGCGGAATTGAAGCTCGCCCACGCCCAGATCAACCCACACTTCCTGTTCAACTCACTGACCACGATCCAGGCCATCATGCGGCGCGACGCGGATCGGGCGAGGGGTCTCCTGAACCATCTCTCGACTTTCTTCCGGTTGAATCTGAAACGCAGCCCGGAGCTCTCCACCCTGGAGGAGGAACTGACCCACGTGAATTCCTATCTGGAAATCGAGAAGGCCCGCTTCGAAGAGCGGCTCACGGTCGAGATCGATGTGGATCCTTCCATGCTCAGGATCAAACTGCCCACTTTCACGCTGCAACCGCTGCTGGAAAATGCCATCAAGCACGGCATCGCCGACAAGCTGGAGCCGGGAACCGCCCGCATCCACGCCTTCTGGGAAGATGGCGCCGCGCGGATCGACGTGGAAGACGATGCGGGCACCTACCTCGACAGCAAGGACCGCCATGCCGACGGGCTGGGCCTGGGGATCGTGGAGAAGCGCATCCGGAGCCTGCTACGGGGGGATTCCGGGATCACGATCGCCTGCGTTCCCCACGAGCTGACGCGCGTGTCGATCCGCATTCCCGGGGAGGATCTCCGGCCATGATGAGGGCACTGATCGTCGACGACGAAATGCATGTCCGGGAGGAGCTTGGAACCCTGTTGGCCGAAACGGGCGATTATTTGGTCCTGGGGACCTGCTCCAATGCGATCGAGGCCCTGCGGGCGGTGAAAACCATGCGGCCGGAGGTGCTCTTCCTGGATATCCATATGCCGAAGGTGGACGGCTTCCAGCTGCTGGGAATGATCGACGCGGACCGGATGCCCCTCGTGGTCTTCGTCACCGCTTATGACGAATTCGCCCTCCGGGCCTTCGAGGAGAATGCCCTCGACTACCTGCTCAAACCCGTGCAGATGGATCGGCTCGCGCGCACCACGGAGAAGCTCAAGCGCATCCTCCGGGACGGGAATCGCCCGGCGTTCGAAAGCCCTTCCATCGAGCGGATCCCCTGCGTCACCTGCCATGGCATCAAGCTCATCGACACCACCGATGTCGAGTTCGTGCGCTCCAGCGAAAGCGGCGTCCACGTCGTGACTGACAAGGGCGAATTCCTCACGGAGCTCACACTGACCGTATTGGAGGCCAAGACTTCCCTCTTCGCCAGATGCCACAAGCAGATCCTTGTCAACATCCGCCGCATCGACGAAATCATCCGGCAGGAGTCCTCTGCCCTCATCAAGACCAAATCCGGGAAAATGGTTCCGGTCAGCCGCCGTTTCCTGACTCCGCTAAAGGAGCGGTTGTTGATCCACTAGACTTCCGCAGGGGGGGCGGTGGCTCGCAGCGGAGGGAGATCCAGGCCCCGGTGCGGGGATGCTCCAGTTCCAGCAGGTGGGCGTGCAGCAGGTAGCCGGGATCGCCGGGCAGGGCGCGGGTTTCCGGTAGCGGGATGCCGCCGGTGCCATAGAGCGGATCGCCCAACAGTGGGTGCCCTGCCCAGGCCAGGTGGATGCGGATCTGGTGGGGGCGGCCGGTGAAGATCTCCACCTCAAGCAGAGAGGCGCCCGCCCGCCGCTCCAGCACCGTCACGCGGCTGTGGGATGGCCGGCCCTCGGGGTGGGCGGCATGGAGGGTGCCCAGGGGACCATAGGGCACCTCTCCAATGGGGGCGGTGATCTCGAAGGCATCCTGAGTCGGGTGGCCGCTACACAGGGTGCGATAGATCTTGCGGGTCTGGCGCTCCTGGAACACGGCCTGGAGGGGCGTCCGTGCGGTGGCGGTGCGGGCGAACAGCACCAGTCCGGAGGTGCCCCGGCCCAGGCGATGCATGGGGCTGGCCTCCGGAGCCCGGTGGCGTACCAGGGCGAGGAGGGTGTGTTCCAGGAACTCTCCACCCCCCGGTAGAGTGGGCAGGCCGCTGGGCTTGGCCACGGCCAACAGGTCCTCGTCTTCATACAACACGGCAGTGGCGAAGGGGACCTCTGGCTCGATCCAGGGGGGGCGGGCCCAGGTGATCCACTGGCCCCGGCGCAGGGGCGCTTCAGGAACGGTGGGGGCCTCGTCGAGGCGCACCTGGCCCCCCAGGATCCGTGCACGCCACAAGTCCTGGCTGGCCCGAGGGTGCCGGACGGCCAGATGGGCCAGCAGGGTGCGCCCTGCCCCCTCGGCGCCAACCTGCTCCCGATGGACATAGCCCTGGTTGAACCCCATGCGGTCGCCGCCCCTTCCGGACCCGCCGGATCCCCATTATCACCCGGGCTCTGGGGTGGAGGGTGAGGCCCAGGTAGGTCTTAAATGTTGACAATGTCAACACGTTTTTTTCTGACACTACTCCTCAAGTTCCGGCACTGTAGAACCGAAGGGGTGGACAGGGTGCCCGTTAAGGGCTACATGGTAGATGTTCACACATACTCTCCCCGGGGGGGGGGAGTGGGGGGGTCGTAAGACCCCCCTTTTTCGTGCCAGGGTAGGCTGGAAGCTTCCCATCCCTGGAGCGCGACCCATGCCCACGTTCCCACCGGTTCCCTCGCGGCTCCCATCGCTTCCCTACCGGAAACCCACCGAGGGACGGGACTACTGGACCGTGGACGGGGTTCTGCCGGATGCCGAGGCGGTGGCTGCGCGCTTCCGGGCCCTGGGGGAATGGGAGCTGGGCTTCCCGCATACCCGGGAGACCTGGCCCGGCATGCGGTCCCGGAACGCGCTGCGCCCCGAGGAACTGGAACCCATCGAGGCCAAGGTCCGCGAGCTGACGGGGGCGAAGCGGCTGTGGACCGAGACTGCGCCTGACGGCGCCTACCTCAACCACAACGTGGTGCAGGTGGTCGGCGCCACGGAGTCAGGTCCCCGCCCCCACACGGATTCACGGAAGCTCTGCCGCTACGCCGCCGTGATCTACCTCACGCCACGGGCACCCGCGAACGCGGGTACCACCTTCTACCGCCTGCGCTACCCCAACGGGACCCTCAGCGGGAACCTGTGCCCGCCGCCCCATACCAATCTGCGCGAGGCCCTGGGCGTCACTGGGCTGCCGCTCCAGGCCTGGCATCCGGATGTCTCCGTGACCAACGTCTTCAACCGCCTGCTGCTCTACCACGCGGATCTGGTGCACTCCGCCACCGGCTACTTCGGCCACGACCTCGCCACCAAGCGCATGACGGCGCTGTTTTTCTGGATGGCGGAGTGAAAGGGCGCTGTCAGCCGTCAGTAACTGAGAGCTGACAGCTGATAGCTGAGAGCTACTTTTTGGCTTTCGCCAGCCGGTCCAGCAGCTTCTGATCCACGTAGTCCGTGATGCCCTTCAGCCGTTCTCCAGCCTGCGCCAGCAGGCTGGAGCACTGTGCCTGCATGCCGGCGATATACGCCGCATCCGTGATGTCCTTGAGGTTGATGATCACGTTCCACACGCCGCCGCGCACGCCGGCGTAGGCCATCTGGGCGCCCACGGCTGCATCGGTGATGGAGGCCACCTTGCCCAGGCGGGCGGCCTCGCCGGCCAGTTCCAGGGCCTCGAAGCTGGTCATCGCCGTGTCCAGGGGCACGTCGATGGCCACCTTAAGGCCGGCCTGCATGGCGGCCTGGCGTGCGGCCTTCTGCTCGGGGGTGCTGTCCGGCAGGCGGCGCGCGTCCATGAAGGCGTTGAAGGCGTTGGTGTCGGCGTCGACGGCAACCATGAGGCGGTCCTTCAGCGCCTGGGCCTTTTCCGCGAGGGCGACAAGCTTCGCGTCCTTCTCGGCGTCGGGTCCGCCCTGGGCCAGGTTGGCCACCATGCTCGCGAGGGCCGCGCCCAGACTGCCCGCCAGGGCGGCGATGGAGCCGCCGCCGGGGGCCGGCGTGTCCCGGCTGACCTCGTCCGTGAAGGCGTGGACCGGCATGGACACCAGGGCCTTCGGATCGTAGGTAGGCAGGCCCAGCACCTTCTTCTCGACTTCGAAGGGCGCCACGTCACCGAGGCCCATGGAGAACACGGCGGTCTGCAGAATGTCGGCGGTGGGCACGCCGGTGGACTTACCCATGGCCTTCAGGTAATGGCGGCCTGAGGCGAGCAGGCACTGGAAGGGCACCAAGCCCACGATCTCGCTGCCCGTGACCACCAGTCCGCGCTCGGCTGCCAGGCGGCGGGCCTCCTCCAGCACGGTGTGGGGGGCGGTCTGGTTGTAATCCGTGAGGTTCACGCTGATCTGCGCGCGGCGGTAGGTGTCCACGTACCAGCCGATGGCCTTGCAGTGGCTGAAGGTGCCCCGCCGGCGGACCTTCTGGCCCACGGGGTTCGCGGGATCCACATCGTTGAGGCGCATGAGGGCCGGCAGGTCGTAGCCGTGGGCGGCGGCGCAGTGGTCCACCACCTCCTGCCAGGTGGCGCCGGTGAAGTCGCAGTTGCCGCAGGGGAAGCTGCCTTCCGCGTAGAAGATCAGCTCGCCGGCCTGGTAGTAGGGCTTCACGCGGCCGCGCCGGGCCACACGGCCCTTCTCGCGCAGCTCGAAGGCGATGTCCGTGGCGTGGGCCTTGTCGGCGGAGTTCAGCGTGACGTTGTAGGCCACCAGGAATTCGCGGGCGCCGATGATGCAGGCTCCGGCCTGAGCATGGTAGGGGGCGGCGAAATCGGGCTGCCAGGCGGGATCCTGGAGCTTCTTCTCCAGGCCCTCGTACTCGCCCCGACGCACCTCGGCCAGGTTGCGGCGCTCGGGCCGGGAGGCGGCGGCTTCGTAGAGGTAGACGGGGATGGCCAGCTCGGCGGCCACGCGGGCACCCAGGCGGCGGGCCAGCTCGGCGCAGTCCTCCATGGAGACGCCCTCCACGGGCACGAAGGGCACCACATCCGTGGCGCCCATGCGGGGGTGGGCCCCGTGGTGCTGGCGCATGTCGACGACCTTGGCGGCCTCCTGGATGCAGGCGAAGGCGCCCGCCAACACGGCCTCCGGCTCGCCCACGAAGGTAATGACGGTGCGGTTCGTGTCGGCACCCGGGTCCACATCCAGCACCTGCACACTGGGAACGGCACTGATGGCATCCACGACCTGTTTGATCTTCGCGGCATCCCGGCCTTCCGAGATGTTCGGCACGCACTCCACCAGCTTGCGGGACATGATTCCTCCGTTCGTTCAAGTCTAGCCGTGGCGCCAGGTCGCGCTCCGAAGGCGGGCCGCGGAGCGGCCCGCCTTTGGAGATAGTTAACAACTTGTTAAGGAGAAGCTTTTCCCTATCTCGGAACGCGCAGCGTTCCGAGCCCTACCGAGGCGTTGGTCCGGAACTACTTCCTTCATTCTTCACGCCGCTCACCACATGCCCGGTCGGTCCCACCTTTGCGGCGGTGTCGCAGTAGCCGGTCTGGTCGTCGAAGAAGAAGTCGGGCTCGAACTCGCGCAGGAAGTCAGCCTTCTCCAGGCCGCCCAGGAACATGGCCTCGTCCACCTGGATGTTCCAGGCCATGAGGGTGCGGATGGCCCGCTCGTGGGCGGGGGCGCTGCGGGCGGTCACCAAGGCCGTGCGGATGCGCATGGGGGCGCCGGCGCCCATGTCCTGCAGGGGCTGGAGGGCCTGCAGCAGGGGCTTGAAGGGGCCCGGGGGAAGGGGGACGGCAGCCCGTTCGATCTCGTGGGCCTGGAAGGCGGCCAGGCCTCCCTGGGCATAGACACGCTCGGCTTCATCACTGAACAACACTGCGTCGCCGTCGAAGGCGATGCGGATCTCGTCTGGGTGGCGGTCCGCGGCCATGGCGCTGTCTGGGTAGACCCGCGCAGCGGCGAATCCCGCATTCAGAGCAGCCCGGACGTCATCCTCCTTGGCGGACAGGAACAGGTTCGCCCCCAGGGAGGTGAGGTAGGGATATGGGTTCCGGCCCCGGGTGAAGACGCCGCGCTCCAACTGGAGATTCGATTCCTGGGCGCTGCGGAAGACCCGCAGGCCGCTCACGGGATCGTTGCGCGAGAGGATCACCACGGCCACGCGGTTCTCGCCTTCGGTGTTGAAGGCCAGCAGCTTCTTCACCAGCGGATAGGCCACGCCCGGCTTGGCGGGCACATCCAGCCGCGACAGCTGAAGCTCCATGTAGGCCCGGTCATCCGATTCCTCGAAGACCCGGTTCTCCTCCTCGAAGTCGAACAGCGCGCGGGAGGAGATGGCGACGACGAGCTTGCCTTCCAGGGATTTGGGCATGGGCTCAGGGTACATTGATGTCATGTCCAGGCTCTACTTCGACGCCAACGCCACCACGCCGCCCCATCCTGACGCGGTGGAGGCGGTGCGGCGGGCGATGGTGGAGGACTGGGCCAACCCCACCAGCACCCACCGGGAGGGCCAGCGGGCGCGGTTCCGGATCGAAGAGGCCCGGCGGGAGATCGCGGCCTCCCTGAACGTGGCGCCGGGGGAACTGGTGTTCTGCGCCAGCGCCACCGAGGCCTTGCACCTGCTCATCCGGGGGCTCCACGGGGCCCTGGGAGACCGGCCCGCGGCGGTGTTCCCGGGGGAGCATAGCGCCTGCCTGAATCCGCTGCGGGATTGGTCGCGGGTGGCGTGGCTGCCGGAGGTGCCGACGGATTGCGCCACGGTGGCGCAGATGGCCGCCAGCAACGAGACGGGCATCCTCTACGCCATGCCCTCCGTGCTGGATGCGATTCGCATCAAGGACTGCTGCCAGGCCTGGGGCAAGGTGCCCGTGGACCTGTCCGACTGCGATGCCGCCGTGTTCAGTGGCCACAAGATGGGCGGTCCCCGGGGCGCGGCCCTGCTGTGGCTGCGGCCGGGTCTGCCCTGGGAGGCCGTCATGGAAGGCCCCCAGGAGCGCCGCCGCCGCGGCGGCACCGAGGACCTTCCGGCCATCCTGGGTCTGGCCGCAGCGGTGCGGCACTTGACGGAGCGTCAAGCCATGAATGCCGCGCTGGCGCCCATCCGGGACACCTTCGAGGTGGAACTTGCCTCCTGGAACCGCGGTATCGAGGTCATCGGCCAGGGCTCGCCGCGCCTGCCGAATACTAGCTGTGTCCTGTTCCGGGGCCGCAATGGCGAGGCGTTGCAGGTGGCCCTGGACCTGGCGGGCTTTGCTGTGAGCACCGGCAGCGCCTGTCACAGCGGGGCGGTGAAACCCAGTCATGCGATAACGACCTTAGGGTATGGTATGGATGACGCGCGCTCGGTGCTTCGCTTCTCGATGCTGCCGAGTGCTCGGCCCAACGAGGTGGAGGCCCTGGCGGCGGCCATCAAGCGGTTGACATGAGCATCCAGTAGGCCGGCCCAGGCGTGGAGCGAGCATGATCGAGCAGACCCTCTTCTTCTTCGCCCACAACCCGCTCCTGATGCTCTTCGCCGTGGTGGCCCTGGGCTACCCCATCAGCAAGCTCCGCATCGCCGGGGCTTCCTTCGGCATCGCCAGCATCCTCTTCGCGGGCATCGCCCTGGGCGCCTTGGTGATGGCGCCGGGCCTGGACGCCGGCCTCAAGCAGGACATCTCCAAGGAGATGAAGCTGGTCTACGAGCTGGGCCTGGCGGTGTTCGTCTACGCCATGGGCCTCTCCATCTCCCACAGTTTCTGGGCCGCCTTCAGCCGCGAGGGCATGAAGAAGAACGCGGTGGTCTTCCTGGTGATGTTGACCTCCACGGCCTTCGTGGTGCTGCTGGCCCGCCTCATGGGTTTCAACGCCCGCTACGCCGCGGGCCTGCTCACGGGCAGCTTCACCAACATGCCGGCCCTGGCGGGCGTCATCGAGCGCGTGAAGACCATGGCGGGCGCGGGCCCTGTGGAACTGGCCCAGCCCACGGTGGCCTCCGCCATCGCCTACCCCATCGGTGTGCTGGTGCCCATGCTGATCATCCTGCTCAGCTCGAAGGTCTTTCGCGTGGACCTGAAGGCGGAGGCGGATGGCCTCAAGGACTACCAGGCGGGCCACCAGAAGCTGGAGGTCTGGACGGTGCGGGTGACGAAGCCCGAGGCCGAATCCCTGACGAAGCGCGAGATCCGCGCCGCGGGCCGGTTCCAGGTGGTCTTCGGGCGGGTGCTGCGCAAGGCAGAGCTGCTGCTGCCAGGGCCGGGTTTCCGGCTGAGGCTGGAGGACCTCGTGACGGTGGTGGGCTCCCCGGACGACCTCGTCCAGGTGGAGGCCCTCATCGGGGAGCGCAGCCATGTGGAGCTGGACCGCGATCAGAGCGCCCTGGACGCCACGCGTGTCTTCGTGTCCCACCCGGACGTGGTGGGCGTTCCCCTCGGCAAGCTCGATCTGGTGAACAAGCACCAGGCCATCATCACCCGCGTCCGGCGAGGGGATCTCTGGTTCGTGCCGGACGGCGACACGGTGCTGGAGCTGGGCGACCGGGTGCGCGTCACCACCCGCCGGGACAACATCGAGGCCATCGAGGCGTTCTTCGGGGACAGCTACCGCGACCTCAGCGAGGTCAGCTTCCTCACCTTCGCCATGGGCCTGGCGGCGGGCCTCGCCCTGGGCCAGCTGCCCATCCCCCTGGGCCACGGCATCGTCTTCAAGCTGGGTTTCGCGGGCGGCCCCCTGGCCGCGGCCCTGATCCTGGGCCGGTTCCACCGCATCGGGCCCCTGGTCTGGAACTTCCCCTACAGTGCCAACCACACCATCCGGCAGTTCGGCCTGGTGCTGTTCGCGGCGGGCATCGGGGTGCTCTCCGGCGAGGGTTTCCGGGCCATCCTGTCGAAGGATGCCTCGGTGCTACCCATCTTCCTGGGGGCGGCCTTCCTGGTCTGCTTCGTGGCGGATTCCCTGACGATGCTGCTGGGCTACAAGCTCTTCGGCATCCCGCTCAACATCATGTTCGGCATCGTGGCGGGCACCCACACCCAGCCTGTGGTGCTGGGCTACGCCAACCACCATACGGGCAATGACCTGCCCAACGTGGGCTTCGCCACGGTCTACCCCCTGGCTACCATCCTCAAGATCGTCCTGGCCCAGGTGCTGCTGGCGCTGATCCCGTAGGTCAGGGCACAGCCACCAGTGCCGTGACGGGCTTTCCATCCGGGGCCTGGGCCCACCGGATGTCCAGCCAGGAGGCCACCGTGGGCGCGATGTCCCAGGCGGGCACAGCCATGAGGGGACCCTGGCCCGCGCCCAGCACCACCAGCCAGGACCGCATGGGCGCGGACTCCGGCGCGTAGGCATGGGCGCCGGCGCGGCCGTGGCGTTCGGATTCATCCTCCCGGCTGTTGCGGGCCTGGGAGAGCCAGGTCCCGAGGGGCGCCAGGACGACGATGTCGCCCACCCGCGGGCTGCCGCCCAGGTGGTAGCCCGCGGGCACCTGCTCCCGGGGCCAGGCTTTCAGGCCCGCTCTGCGCAGGCGGGCCAGGGCACGGGCCCGGTCACCGGGCTGCCGCAGGTAGACATAGGCGCTGCCGCCGTGGGTGATGAGGTCCACGGGAATGCCGTCGAGGACGGTGGGGAGGTGGATCCGGCGCTTCATGGGGACCATGCCGTGATCCGCCGTGAGGATCACCCGGAGGCCCGGATGGGCCGCCTGCATGTGGGCCAGCCAGGGGGCGAGCTCGGCGTCGAGGGCGCGCAGCTTGGCCAGGGCCTCGGGACTGCGGGGGCCGTGCAGATGGCCCTCCTCATCTGTGCCTGACAGGTAGGCCATGACCAGGCGGGCCCCGTCCGCCAGGGCGGATTCGCAGAAGGCCAGACCTTCCGCGTCGGGCACGCCGGGCTGGAAGGCCTTCATGCGCCAGGGGGTCACGCCCTGCCAGGGGCCGTTGGAGCCGACCCAGTGGAAGACGGCCGTGCGGACGCCGCTGCGGGTGGCCGCCACCCAGAGCGGTTCGCGCTGGATATCTTCGACCCGGTTGGCCGCCGGGACGCGCTGGCGGTCTTCCGGCCGCAGGTAGCCGTTGGCCACGACGCCGTGGTGCTCGGGCCAGCAGCCGGTGGCCAGCGTCACGTGCCCGTTGAAGGTGGTGGCGGGAAAGGGCGGGAGCACCGCCGCGTGGCGGCCCTGCTTTGTCAGTGCCCAAAGCTGGGGCATGGTGTCGGGGCGGAACTGGTCAGCGCCCAGGCCGTCCTCGCTGATGAGCAGCACGGGGCCGGCAACGGCTTTCGGTGGATCTCCGGCCCGGGCGGGGAAGAAGGCGAGCAGGACGGCGAGCAGGGCGGAACGGCGCATCCCTCAAGCCTATCAAGCTAATCTGAAGGCATGAACACGCCCCGTTGGCCCTATCCCCTGCTCCGTCTGAAGCCCGGCAAGGAGGTAATGCTCTCCAAGCGCCACCCCTGGGTGTTCTCCGGGGCCCTGGCCCGGCCTTCGGAAGCCCACCTGGTGCGCCTCGCCGATGATTCAGGCCAGGTGCTGGGCGTGGGCACGGCGAGCCCTGCGAACCCCCTGGCGGCCCGGATCTTCCGTTTTGAGGACGCGCCCCTGGATGAGGCCTTCTTCCGCTCGCGGTTCGAAGCGGCCCTGACCCTGCGCAAGGCGCTGGGCCTGTGGGATCCCGAAGGGGGCTGCCGCTGGGTTTTTGGCGAGGGCGACGGCTTGCCGGGCCTGGTGGTGGACCGCTACGCCCAGGCCCTGGTGCTCCAGGTGGGCACGGCGGGGCTTGAGGCCCTGCGCGACATCTGGTGGCCCATCCTCTTCGAGACCGGCAAGCGCGAAGGCATCACCGCCTTTGTGGAGCGCAGCCAGTCCGGCCGGCGAGAGGAGGGCCTCGACCCCGTGAACCGCCTGCTGAAGGGGAGTCTCGCCGGGCCCGTGACGGTGCAGGAGGGGGCGGCACGGCTCGGCGTGGATCTCCTGCGGGGGCAGAAGACAGGCTTCTTCCTGGACCAGCGGGCTCATCGGCTGCAGGTGGGCGCCCACGCCGCGGGCTGCCGCGTGCTCAACACCTTCGGCTACACCGGCGGCTTCAGCATCCACGCGGGCCTGGGCGGGGCGGCGGAGGTGGCCACCCTCGACATCAGCGCCCCGGCCCTGGACCAGGCGGAGCGGGACTGGGCCGCCAACGGCCTGGATCCCGCGGCCCACGTCCGCATGGAAGGCGACGCCTTCGAGCTGATGCGGCAGCTGGAGCCCGGCGGCTGGGACCGCGTCATCGTGGACCCGCCCGCCTTCGCCAAGCAGCGCAAGGACGTGGACAAGGCCTTCAAGGCCTACAAGGATGTCTTCCGCCTCGGCGCCCGCGCCACCGCGCCCGGCGGCATGCTCTGGGTCTTCTCCTGCAGCCAGCACCTGGACCGCACCCGCTTCCAGGAAGCCGTGTGGACGGCCATGTTGGAGGCCGGCCGCGGAGCTCGGGTACTGGCACACCTCGGTCAGCCCGCCGACCACCCTTATTCCCTGAACCACCCCGAAGGGTTCTACCTCAAGGGGTTGTGGCTGAGCCTGGACTAGCCCAGCCGCTCCACGGCCTCATCCACGCCCTTGGCATGCAGGGCGCCGAGCTTCAAATCCAGCAGGTGGCTCAGCTTCACGTTGCCCATGGCGCCGAGCATGGAGGCCTTGAGGCGAGGAATGCTAGTTTCCATGGACCCGAGGAGTTCCTTCACCTGCTTGCGGCGGCTCTCCAGGCTGGAGCAGCCGCAGAGGGGGCAGCCGCAGGGCACGATGGGGAAGCCGCGCAGCCAGGCGTAGCGCTGCAGGTCCTTCTCCTCGCAGGTGCCCAGGGGGCGGATCACCGTATTGGCCCCGTCGTCGCTCTCCAGGCGCAGGGGCATCGTGCTGAGGCGGCCCTCGAAGAACAGGTTGATGAGCAGGGTCTCCAGCAGGTCGTCCAGGTGGTGGCCCAGGGCGATCTTCGTGTAGCCGTGCTGCTTGGCGAAGGAGTAGAGCACACCGCGCCGTAGCCGTGAGCAGATGATGCAGGGCAGCTCTTCGGGCTTGCTGCGCACCATCTTGTCGATGGGGGCGGGGATGATGTGATGGGGTACCCCCAGGCGTTCGCAGGTCTCCGCGATGGGATCGGGGTTGAACTGGGGAAAGCCGGGATCCACGGTGACGGCATCGACCGTGAAGGTCACGGGGGCCCGCTTGCGCAGCCGCTCCAGCACGTCCAGCAGAGCCCAGGAGTCCTTGCCGCCGCTCACCGCCACCAGGATGCGGTCGTCCTCTTCGATCAGCTGATAGGTGGCATTGGCCTCGCCCACGCGGCGCGCAAGCTTCTTCTCAAGCCGGGGCAGGGTCTTGAGATCAGCCTCGGTGGGCGGCAGGGCCAGACTGGGAAGGGCGCAGGGATTGCTCACATCACGCCGCAGGCTTTGCGCTCACCCCGCACGATCTGACCCTGGACGTCTTTCACGTATTCGGGGCAGGTGCAATCAGGACAGGTGTTGCTGGCGGTTTCGGAGCACAAGTCCGCGAAGGTCACCTTCTCCATGAAGGCAGAGATGTGGTCGGAGAGCCGGTTCCAGAGCATGAGGCTCATGCGTTCGTCGGCCATCAGGGCCAGGTTCGCAGCCTTGGGATCCTCCTTGGCCACGGCGTAGAAGCTGCTGTCCGTGAGGCGGAGTACCTCGCCCACGCTCACCTGGTTGCAGGGCCGCGTGAGGATGTACCCGCCTTTGGGGCCGCGCACGCTGGCGACGACACCGGCCTTCTTGAGCTTGTTGAAGATCTGTTCGAGGAAGGGCAGGGAGAGCTTCTGGCGCTCGGCGATGACGTGCAGGGGCACCGGCTGGCCATGGCTATGGTGCGCCAGGTCGAAGAGGGCCTGCATGCTGTATCTGCCTCGGGCCGAGATCTTCACGAAAGCTACTCCAGGCTCCAGGCTAGTATTCTTGAGCGATTGAGTCAAGTTTGTCGCACAGCTAGACTGGAATCCGGAGAATCCCATGAAAGCTGTCTTTCTGGCCCTTGGAAGCCTGGGATTGCAGGCGGAGCCGTCCCTGCCTCAGGCGCCCATCCCGGCCACCACACCTGGGGGCCTGCCCAGCGATGCGCGGGACCACCAGCCGCTGTTGCTGGGGCCGACGACCGCCGAGGCGATCCTGGCCCACCGGGCCGTCTTCCGGGACACCGCCGCTGCCATCCAGCTGCCCTCGGAGCTGAAGGTCCGGTGGAAGGCCGTGCGGCAGCCCCTGACCCTGGTGGCGGTCTTCGGGTCCTGGTGCGGCGACAGCCAGTACCAGCTGCCGGACCTGCTGGCCCTGGAGGCGGAATCCAATCCCTTCATCGAGATCCACTACCTGGGCGTCTACCGGGACAAGCAGGTGGCGGAGGCCGCCTGGCCCAAGGGGTTTCCCCCCCAGGCGGTGGCGCGGGTGCCGACCTTCTATCTGTTCGCCGCCCAGCCGGGGGGCGCCCAGAAGCTGGTGGGAACCGTGGAGGAGAACCCGCCCCGGGCGGGCCAGCGGATGGCCGAGGCCCTGGTGGAGCTGGTGGAGTCCGCCGCACATCCGTTCTGAGGCCCTCCGGATTTCAGGCCACCGGCCGGGCCGCCGATGAGAGGACACCATGCGCTGGCGCCCCTTCATCCTGATCACCTGCCTCTACTGCGGCCTGGGCGCCGCTGAGCCCATCCGGGTGGCGGTGGATGGCTGGACCACGATGAATCCCCTCCTCTTGTCGAGAGACACGGATGGGGAGGCGGTGGACCTTGTCTTCGATCGCCTGGTGACCATGGATGCGGAGGGGACGTTCATCCCCGGGCTGCTGCAGGGCTGGACGGTCCTCCACGGCGGGCGCGAGGTCGTCCTGGACCTCCGCCCAGGCATGATTTGGCAGGATGGGACCCCCATCGAGGCGGAGGATCTTGTCTTCACCTGGAAGGCCCTCCGGCTGCCGCAGGTCCGGGCCATCGCCGACACCGTGGGTGGAGCGGCCTCCATGGACAGTCTGGTGGCCGAAGGGCCCCTCCGGGTGCGGATCCGCTTGGCGCGGCCTAGGGGAACGCTGCTGTCCGACCTCTACAACTTCATCCCCGTGCCCCGCCGCCATTACCGGGTCGGCCCGAAACCCCTGGCGGACCCGGTGAACCTCCAGCCCGTGGGTTCAGGGCCCTACCGGGTCGTCGGCCGGGCCACCACCACGCAGGCGAGGCTCGAACTCTGGCCCGGCTACAGGGGAGCCCATCCCGGCACCTGGCCCGCCTTCGAGTTCATAGACTCCTCGAAAGAGAAGAACCTGGTCCAGGCCCTCCTGGACCACCATTACCACTACGCCTTGGTGGGGGGCCTGCCGCACTACCTCGTCCGGAAGGGCGCGCAGGGTGGAGGCCGTCTCCAGGCCTACTCGGTGCCCCAGGCGGCCTTCGGGGCCTTCTTCCTCAACTGCGATCCCAAGCTGAGCCTGCTGGGCGATCTTGCCCTGCGCCAGGCCTTGGCGGAGCTGGTGCCCTGGCAGGAACTGGCCCGGGCGCGGCGCTTCTTCCCGGCCCGGTTGGCCTCCGCGTTCTGGCCGCCGGAGAACTGGGCCCATGACGATGCGCCGCGGCCACTGCCCCAGATCGGGCGGGCCGAAGCCATCCTGGATGCCGCCGGATGGCGGATGGGCGGTGACGGGATCCGCCATGATCACCGAGGCCGTCCCTTGTCTCTGGTGGCCTACGAGCAGAACACCGCCATCAGCCGGAGCACCGCCCGCCTGCTCTCGGAACAGGCCGCGAAGGTGGGCATGCGCATCGAGGTCCGCCGGCTGTCCTTCGAGGCCCTCACGGAGAAATCCGCCAACCACGACGGGGACATCTGGTCGTACGGCTGGACGACGTCATTGGATCCCGACGTGGACGCCCCCTTGTTCACCAAGGAGGGCTACCGCACCAAGGCGAATGTGAGCGGTTACTTGAATCCGGAGGTCGACCGGCTGTTCGAGGAGGGGCGCTACACGCTGGACCGGGTGTCCCGCCGGAAGATCTACCTCAAGCTGTCCGAGATCATCTGGCGCGACAAGCCCGTGATCCCCCTCAACTACATCCTGGTGCGGGTGCTCGCGGATGCCCGGCTGCGCGGGGTGTCCTTCAACGTGCTGGGACAGGCCTACGGCTTCTGGCCCGGCAAGCGGGGCTGGAAATTAGTGGAGTGAAGCGCCCTACAGCCGGTCGAAATGGATGGTCTCGACCTTGCCGGGCTTTCCCTTGGGAGCGTCCTCCCGTTCGCGCTCGCGCTCGGGGCGCGGCTCGCGATGGGGTTTCGGCTCGGGCCGGACTTCAGGCTTCGATTCTGCGTGATGCCTGGGCTCGTGCCGGCGGGGTTCCTGCTCGGCCCGGGGCTCGGGCCGCGGCGCGGGCTTGGGGGCAGGGGCGTTGGCCTGCCGTTCCCGGCCAGCCCACACAGCACCCACCTGCTTGATGCGATCCACCAGCCGGGCGGGCTCCAGCACCTGGATGCCGTCGCCGAACTGCATGGCCCAGCGGGCGATGGCCCGCAGATCCGTGGCTGTGAAGGTGACGAGGGCCTGACCGTCGCCCTGCTCCTCGAGCTTGAAGTGGGGGAAGGCCGGGGGCGCCTGCTTCACGGCGAAGACCCACTGCTTGAGCAGGGTGGCCTTCACCGCGATGGGCTCACCGCCCAGCCAGCCGCCGATCTGGTTGGCGGGAGTGTCCTCGGCGTAGGGGCCCTGGGCCGCGCGGCCCACGCCTTCCACCTCGTTCACTTCGGCCAGCAGGTCCACCCGGTGGTGGCGCTCGGCGTTGTAGCGGCGGTCCCAGCCCCAGACGAACCAGGCCTGGCTGAGGGCGTCGAAGGCCAGCTGCCGGGGCTCGAAGGTGCGGGGGGCATTGGCATCCGGGTCGGCGAAGATGAATTCCACCGCGCGCCCTTCGCGGAGGGCGGCCAGGATGGCCTCCACCAGGGCCGGCAGGGCGGATGGGACGGTGGCCTTCCTCGCGACGGGCTTCGGAGCCGGCGGGGCTGGGACCACGGCTTCCGGGGCTGCCGGCGCGACGTCAACGACCTTGGGGGTCTTGGCCTTCGCCGGGGCCTTGGTTACCTGCCTAGTCTCGGGTTCCGCGGCTTCGGCCTTCCTGGGCGAAGCCTTCTTCGCGGGGGCGGCCTTGGCCTTGGCGGCGGGTTTCTCCACCTCATGGGTGGTATCGGTGGGCTTCTTGCGGGGGGTCTTGGTCACGGCCATGGGTCTGCGGCTCCTGGCTCATCATGGCTGATCGGCTGTCGGCTGTCAGCTATCAGCTCTCGGCGGTCAACTCTGGCTGCGGGGATGCATCTGGTCGTAGAGGGTGCGGAGCCTCGCCTGGTGGACGTGGGTGTAGATCTGCGTCGTGCTGATGTCGGCATGGCCGAGCATGGCCTGGACGGAACGGAGGTCGGCGCCGTGATCCAGCAGATGGGTGGCGAACGCGTGCCTCAGCACATGGGGACTCACGGCCTCGGGACGGAGACCCGCCGTGCGCGCATAGCCCTTCAGCAGGCGCCAGAGATGCTGTCGCGTGAGGCCCTCGCCGCGCTGGCCCACGAAGAGTTGGCCGCCCTTCGGCTTGAAGCCGGGCCGCAGCGCCAGCCAGGCGCGGATCCATGTTTCGGCGCCCTGGCCGAAAGGAATCAGCCGCTCCTTGCGTCCCTTGCCCATGACCTTGAGGAAGCCTTCATCCAGAAACACAGACAGGGCCGGGAGGCCGGTCAGTTCGGACACGCGGAGGCCCGAGGCGTAGAGCAGCTCCAGCCAGGCGCGATCCCGCACGCCCAGTGGCGTGGCTGTGTCCGGGGCCTCCAGCAGGGCCTCCACCTGGCTTTCACCCAAAGTGCGGGGCAGGATGCGGGGCGGACGGGGCGGCTTGACCACCGCCTCGGGACCGGCGCCGCCGCCACCTTCCATACGCAGGAACGTCAGGAAGGCACGCAGGCTCGAACTCAGCCGAGCCAGGCTACGGGGGGCTTTGCCGTCCGATTGCTGGGCCACGAGAAAGGTCGTGAGGTGATCCCGCGTCAGGTCGGTGGCGGGGAGTTCCCGGCCACAGGCCCAGACGGCCAGATGGTTCAGATCGGAGAGATAGCCTGCAGCGGTATGGGGCGACAGCCCCCGCTCCACGGATAGGAAGGTGCGGAACTCCCGGAGGCTGGCGCCCCAGCCGAGGGGCCAGCCATGCTCGGGTTCCTCGTGGGTTCTGGGACGGGGCATGGGACCATCCTCCACGGCCGGAGCGCAGGCGCAATCCTTCATGTCACAAGGGAGCAGGGGACCACCTTTACCTGGGGTTTGGACATCGGGCTGGGGGTATGTTAGGGTTTCCAGGTTCGTTTGGAGGAGCCCACGATGGCTGATGTACGTAAGAAGGTCATTGCGATCATTGCTGAGCAGCTGGCCAAGCCCGAAGATTCCATCTCCGAGTCCAGCCACTTCGTCGACGACCTCGGCGCTGACAGCCTCGACACCGTCGAGATCATCATGGCCATCGAAGAGGCCTTCAGCCTCGAGATCCCCGAGAGCGAGCAGGAGAAGATCCGCACGGTGGGCGATGCCATCGCCTACATCGAGAAGCACGCGAAGGCCTGATTCATCGCGATCGTGACGTGCCGCAGCGCCCCCCATGGCCCTGCGGCACGTTTGTTTTTCTGTTCCAGGAGGTGAATCCATGACCAGGACCGTCCAGCGCCGCCGCGTCGTCATCACCGGCATGGGGACCATCAACCCCTGCGGCCTCACTGTGCCCGAAACCTGGAACAACCTGCTGGCGGGGAAGAGCGGCATCGGCACCATCGACCGCTTCGACGTCACCGACTTCGCCTGCAAGATCGCGGGGCAGGTGAAGGGCTTCAACCCCGATCCGTTCATCGACAAGAAGGAACAGAAGAAGATGGACATCTTCATCCAGTACGCTCTGGGCGCCGCCCACGAGGCCTGGGTGGATGCGGGCTTCGACCAAGTGCAGCTCACCAAGGCCGAGCGGGAGGTGTTCGGCGCCTACATCGGCAGCGGCATCGGCGGCCTGAGCACCATCTGGGACGAAGCCAACGGCTACCGCGGCCCCCGCCGCACCAGCCCCTTCTTCATCCCCAGCCTCATCGTGAACATGGCCAGTGGCCAGGCCAGCATCAAGTACGGCCTGCAGGGGCCCAACAGCGCCGTGGCCACGGCCTGCGCCACGGGTGCCCACGCCATCGGCGACGCGGCCCGCCTCATCGCCTTCGGCTATGCGGACCGCATGATGGCCGGCGGCAGCGACTCCGTGGTGAACCAGCTGGGCGTCGGCGGCTTTGCGGCCATGCGCGCCCTCAGCACCCGCAACGACGAGCCCGAGCGGGCCTCCCGTCCCTTCGACGTGGACCGCGACGGCTTCGTGATGGGCGAGGGCGCCGGCATCGTCATCCTGGAGGAGTACGAGCTGGCCAAGGCCCGGGGCGCCAAGATCTACGCCGAGGTCGCCGGCTACGGCATGAGCGGCGATGCCAACCACATCACCACCCCCGCCCCCGAGGGCGAGGGCGGTCAGCGCGTCATGCGCGCGGCCATCAAGGACGCGGACATCGCGCCCGAAGAGGTGGGCTACGTGAACATGCATGGCACCAGCACGCCCGTGGGCGACAAGCTGGAGTGCATGGCCATCCACAAGGTCTTCGGAGATCATGCGAAGAAGATCAAGGTCAGTAGCTCCAAGTCCATGCACGGGCATCTGCTGGGCGCCGCGGGCGGGCTTGAAACCATCGTGGCGGTGATGGCTGTGAAGACCGGGAAGATCCCACCCACCATCAACGTGGATAACCAGGACCCTGAGTGCAACCTGGACGTGACCGCCAACGTGGCTGGCACCCTGGATTCCGAATACGTCATGAACAACGGCTTCGGCTTCGGCGGCACCAACGGCTGCCTGGTGCTGCGAAAGGTCTAGCATTCGAGGCCCCATGGCCAAGGCAATCCCCTTCAAGCTCGTGTCGCCCTACCAGCCCGCCGGGGATCAGCCGGAGGCCATTGCGCAGCTGGTGGCGGGGCTGGAGCAGGGCGACCGTGCCCAGACGCTGCTGGGGGTGACGGGCTCGGGGAAGACCTACACCATGGCCAGCACCATCGCCCGGGCGGGGCGCCCGGCGCTGATTTTCGCGCCGAACAAGACCCTCGCCGCGCAGCTGTTCAGCGAGTTCAAGCAGTTCTTCCCCGAGAACGCCGTCGAGTACTTCGTCAGCTACTACGACTACTACCAGCCCGAGGCCTACGTGCCCGAGCGGGACCTGTTCATCGACAAGGACGCGAAGATCAACGAGGAGTTGGAGAAGCTGCGCCTCAGCGCCACCCGCTGCCTGCTGGAACGCCGCGACACCATCGTGGTGGCCTCCGTGAGCTGCATCTACGGCCTGGGCGACCCAAGCTCGTACCTGAACCTGTCCGTGAACCTGAAGCCCGGCCAGACCATCGACCGGGCCATGCTGCTGCGCGATCTGGTGGCCATCCAGTACCAGCGCAACCACCTGAGCTTCGAGCCCGGCATCTTCCGGGTGCGGGGCGACGTGGTGGAAGTCTACCCGGCCTACGAGGACGTGGCCTACCGCATCGAGCTCTGGGGCGACGAAGTGGAACGCCTGTCAAAGATCGACCCCCTGAGGGGCGTGGTCATCGAGAAGCTGGACGACCTCACCATCTGGCCCAAGACCCACTACGTAACCCCTGAGGACAAGCTCAAGACCGCCATCCGCGACATCAAGGCCGAGCTGGAGGCGCGGGAGGACGAATTCCGGGCCGCGGGCAAGATCGTCGAGCTCCAGCGCCTCCACCAGCGCGTCATCTACGACGTGGAGATGATGAAGGAGATGGGCCACTGCAGCGGCATCGAGAACTACAGCCGCTTCCTGGACGGCCGCCAGCCCGGCCAGCCGCCCCACACCCTGCTGGACTACTTCCCCGAGGACTTCATCGTCTTCATGGACGAGAGCCACGTGGCCACGGGCCAGCTCCACGGCATGTACAACGGCGACCGCTCCCGGAAGACCACGCTGGTGGACTACGGCTTCCGTCTTCCCTCCGCCCTGGATAACCGTCCTCTCAAGTTCGAAGAATTTGAGAGCCGGGTCAAACAGGTGGTGTACGTCTCGGCGACTCCTGGCGACTACGAGCTGCAGCAGAGCGGCGGCGCCTTCGTGGAGCAGGTGGTGCGGCCCACGGGCCTGGTGGATCCCATGGTGGAAGTCCGCCCCGTGGGCACCCAGGTGGATGACCTGCTGGAGGAGATCCGCAAGACCGTAGCCCGGGATGAGCGGGTGCTGGTGACGGTGCTCACCAAGAAGCTGGCGGAGCAGCTCACGGCCTACTACCAGGAGCTGGGCATCAAGGCCGAGTACCTGCACAGCGAGATCGACACCCTGGAGCGGGTGGAGCTGCTAAAGAACCTCCGCCGGGGCGTGTTCGACGTGCTCGTGGGCATCAACCTGCTGCGGGAGGGCCTGGACCTGCCGGAGGTGAGCCTGGTGGCCATCCTGGACGCGGACAAGGAAGGCTTCCTCCGCAACAACCGCAGCCTCATCCAGACCATCGGCCGCGCCGCCCGCCACGTGAACGGCCGGGCCATCCTCTACGCCGATGTGATGACGGGTTCCATGAAACAGGCCATCGGCGAGACCGAGCGGCGGCGCAACAAGCAGCTGGCCCACAACGCCGAGTTCGGCATCACGCCCGAGACCGTGAAGCGCAACCTGGACGACGTCATGGGCGAGGCCCTGGCCCGGGAGTTCATCAACGTCACCAAGGAGGAGCGGGCCGCCGA
>Ga0255338_1001252_pt1 | contig 50696 bp, 43 predicted proteins | sample MeOH1_35cm_T4_19_FD_203715 | JGI IMG/M metagenome (GOLD analysis project Ga0255338, IMG submission 203715) | Sandy soil microbial communities from University of British Columbia, Vancouver, Canada - MeOH1_35cm_T4_195 | ecosystem: Engineered > Artificial ecosystem > Sand microcosm > Unclassified ...
AACGGTACAACCTGTTGCACCCCGCCGAGAAGCCCCGGGTATCTTTCGTCGCACAACAACTCGACAAGCACGCGGGCCCCGTCGTGGCCTCGACCGACTACATGAAGGCCTACGCCGAGCAGATCCGTCCCTTCATCCCCAAGGGCCGTACCTACAAGGTGCTGGGCACCGACGGGTTCGGACGCAGCGATTTCCGCAGCAAGCTGCGCGAGCATTTCGAAATCAACCGCCACTACATCGTGCTGGCCGCGCTCAAGGCGCTCGGCGAAGACGGCGCCGTGCCGGTCGCCAGGGCCGCGGAAGCCATCAAGAAGTACGCGATCAAGGCCGACAAGATCAATCCGCTGTACGCTTGACGCGACAAGAAGCCCGGAGAACAAGAACATGGCATCGATTGAAGTGAAAGTCCCCGACATCGGGGACTTCGACGAGGTTTCGGTCATCGAACTGCTGGTCAAGCCCGGCGACACGGTGAAGCCCGAGCAGTCCCTGGTGACGGTGGAATCGGACAAGGCGTCGATGGAGATCCCGTCGTCGTCGGCCGGCGTCGTCAAGGAGCTGAAGGTCAAGCTCGGCGACAAGGTAAAGGAAGGTTCTGTGCTTCTGGTGCTGGAGAGCGCCGGTGCAACGGAACCCAAGACGGCCGCCGCACCGGCCGCTCCCGCAGCGCCAACGACTGCAGCGCAGGCTGCGGCCGCGCCCGAACCCGCGCCGACCAAGAGCCAGACGGCTGGCCCCGTCGAAATCCGCGTCCCCGACATCGGCGACTTCAAGGACGTCGCCGTCATCGAGCTGCTGGTCAAGCCCGGCGACACGATCAAGGCCGAACAGTCGCTCCTCACGGTCGAATCGGACAAGGCATCGCTGGAGATCCCGTCGTCGGCCGCCGGCACCTTGAAGGAGCTGAAGGTCAAGATCGGGGACAAGTTGAACATCGGGGATCTCATTGCGGTGCTTGAAGGCACCGCAACGAGCTCCCCTTCGGGGCAAGCTGGCTCCCCCCCACCCCCACCTGCAGCCTCCCCCCTCCAGGAGGAGGGCTCAAAAGCCCAGACTCCGCCGCCAGCTTCCGCCGAGCGCGTCCCGCCCACCGCGGCCCTGCCACCGCACGAACCGTCCATCCCGACCGGCCGACTCCCTCATGCATCGCCTTCCGTGCGCAAGTTCGCGCGCGAGCTCGGCGTGCCGCTCGAGGAAGTGAAGGGCACGGGTCCCAAGGAACGCATCACCCAGGAAGACGTGCAGGCCTTCACCAAGGCCGTGATGATGGGGGAAGCCAGCACCAAGGCGACCACCGGCAAGGGCGGCACGGGCGGCGGCGAGGCCCTGGGCCTGTTGCCGTGGCCGAAGGTCGACTTCGCGAAGTACGGCCCCGTCGAGCGCCAGGACCTGGGCCGCATCCGCAAGATCAGCGGCGCCAACCTGCATCGCAACTGGGTGATGATCCCGCACGTCACCAACCATGACGACGCCGACATCACCGAGCTCGAGGCATTCCGCGTCCAGCTCAACAAGGAAAACGAGAAGTCGGGCATCAAGGTCACGATGCTCGCCTTCCTCATCAAGGCCAGCGTCGCCGCCCTCAGGAAATTCCCGCAGTTCAATGCGTCGCTGGACGGCGAGCAGCTGGTGCTCAAGCAGTACTACCACGTCGGCTTCGCCGCCGACACGCCCAACGGGCTGGTGGTCCCCGTTCTCAAGGACGCGGACAAGAAGGGCGTGCTGCAGATCAGCCAGGAAATGGGCGAACTGGCGAAGAAGGCGCGCGACGGCAAGCTCGGCCCCGCCGACATGTCGGGCGCCGGGTTTACCATCTCCTCGCTCGGCGGGATCGGCGGGCGTTACTTCACGCCGATCATCAACGCCCCCGAAGTCGCTATCCTTGGCGTCTGCAAAAGCCAGACCGAGCCGGTCTGGGACGGCAAGCAGTTCCAGCCCCGGCTGATGCTGCCGCTGTCCCTGTCGTGGGACCACCGCGTGATCGATGGCGCGGCGGCTGCCCGTTTCAATGCCTACCTGGGCCAGATATTGGCGGACTTCCGCCGCGTGCTCCTATGACAACTGTTGTGGTGGTAAGAAAAGCGGGACAGATCGCCATCGCGGCGGACACCCTGGTGACTTTCGGCGACACCCGCCTGGCCAACCGGTTCGAGGACAACACCAAGATCTTCAAGGTCGACACCGACGCCGGGCCCAGTTACCTGGGCATGGCCGGCACCGTCGCGCACTTCCCGGTGCTGCGCAAGGCGATCGGCTCGATGCCGCGCGAGATCCTGAGGCTTGGCAGCCGCGACGAGGTGTTCGACACTTTCACCAAGCTGCACCCCTACCTCAAGGAAAACTTCTTCCTGCAGACCAAGGAAGAGGACAGCGACCCGTACGAGTCCAGCCAGTTCAGCGTGGTGATCGCCAACGGCACCGGCATCTACGGCCTGTACAGCTATCGCGAGGTGTTCGAGTTCAAGGAGTTCTGGGGCATCGGTTCGGGCCGAAGCTTCGCGCTGGGCGCCATGCACGCCCTGTACGGCAAGGCCAAGACGGCGCGCGAAATCGCCGAAGCGGGGATCGCCGCGGGCTGCGAGTTCGACCGCAACTCCGCGGCGCCGGCCGACGTCTTCACCATAAAAACGAAAGAAGCCAAATGAGTCTGGTCGAAGTGAAAGTGCCGGACATCGGCGATTTCGCCGAGGTCTCGGTGATCGAGCTGCTGGTCAAGCCCGGCGACACGATCAAGGCGGAGCAATCGCTGGTCACGGTCGAGAGCGACAAGGCGTCGATGGAAATCCCCTCGACGCATGCGGGCGTGGTCCAGGAGCTGAAGGTCAGGCTCGGCGACAAGGTGTCTGAAGGGTCCGTTTTGGCGATGGTTGAAACCACCGCCGTCACGGCCCCTTCGACGCCTTCGGTGGCAATGGGCTCCCCCCCGCCCCAGCCCTCCCCCTCAAGGGGGAGGGAGGAAGCCTCCGCGGCTGCACCGGCGGCTTCGTATGCCGGTGGCGCCGACCTCGAATGCGACATGCTGGTGCTGGGCGCCGGCCCGGGCGGCTATTCGGCCGCCTTCCGCGCCGCCGACCTGGGGATGAAAGTCGTCCTGGTCGAGCGCTACGCGACGCTCGGCGGGGTGTGCCTGAACGTCGGCTGCATCCCGTCGAAGGCACTGCTCCACGTGGCGGCGGTGATGGACGAGGTGAGCCACTTCGAGTCGCTGGGCGTGAGCTATGGCAAGCCCCAGCTCGACCTGGACAAGCTGCGCGCCCACAAGGCCAAGGTCGTGGGCAAGCTGACCGGCGGGCTGACGGCGATGGCCAGGATGCGCAAGGTCACCGTGGTGCGCGGCGTTGGGGAGTTCCTGGACCCGTTCCACCTGCAGGTCGAAGAGACCGGCGGGTCCGGCCAGGAGAAGACCGGAAAGAAGCAGACCGTCAAGTTCCGCAACTGCATCATCGCCGCGGGCTCCCAATCCGTGCAGCTGCCCTTCATGCCGAAGGACCCGCGCATCGTGGACTCCACCGGCGCGCTCGAACTGGCGGCCGTTCCCAGGCGCATGCTGGTCCTGGGCGGCGGCATCATCGGCCTGGAGATGGGCACCGTGTATTCGACCCTGGGCGCGCGCCTGGATGTGGTCGAGATGCTCGACGGCCTGATGCAGGGCGCGGACCGTGACCTGGTGCGCGTGTGGCAGAAGATGAACACGCCGCGCTTCGACAACATCATGCTCAAGACCAGGACCGTGGGCGCCGAAGCGACCCAGGACGGCATCCTGGTGAAGTTCGAAGGCGAGCAGGCACCGAAGGACCCGCAGGTGTACGACCTGGTGCTCCAGGCCGTCGGCCGCAGCCCCAACGGCAGGAAGATCGGCGCGGAGAAGGCGGGCGTGACGGTGAGCGACCGCGGCTTCATCCCGGTGGACATCCAGATGCGCACCAACGTGCCGCACATCTTCGCGATCGGCGACATCGTCGGCCAGCCGATGCTCGCGCACAAGGCCGTGCACGAGGCCCACGTGGCGGCGGAAGCCGCGGCCGGCGAGAACGTCGCCTTCAACGCCCGCGTGATCCCCAGCGTGGCCTATACCGACCCGGAAATCGCGTGGGTGGGGCTGACGGAAGACCAGGCCAAGGCGGACGGCATCGCGATCAAGAAGGGCCATTTCCCCTGGAGCGCGTCAGGCCGCGCGATCGCCAACAACCGCGACGAAGGGTTCACCAAGCTGCTGTTCGATGCGCAGACGCACCGGATTCTGGGCGGCGGAATCGTCGGCACGCACGCGGGCGACATGATCGGCGAGGTCGCGCTGGCCATCGAGATGGGCGCGGACGAGGTGGACATCGGCAAGACGATCCATCCGCACCCGACGCTGGGCGAGAGCATCGGCATGGCCGCGGAAATCGCGCACGGCACCTGCACCGACGTGCCGCCGCCGCGCAAGTCCTAGGAAAGGGCGCCGCTTGCGCTCAGGGCTGGATCGGCGCTGTCTCGGCCGGCGCCAGGCTCAGCACCCGGCGGGCGCCGTTGAAGCGTTGACGCCAGTAGCTGCCGCCCATGTCTTCGACGCGGACCTGCGCGCCGGGCTTGGGGGAATGGATGAACTTTCCTTCGCCGACGTAGATGCCGACATGGCTGAACGCGCGTTTCATGGTGTTGAAGAACACGAGATCGCCCGGTTGCAGGTCCTTCTTGTCGATGGCCTGCGTGGCGGCCGCCTGCTCGTTCGCCCGTCTCGGCAGGACCAGGCCGATCGTCTGCTCGTACATTGCCTTCACGAACCCGCTGCAGTCGAACCCGGTTTCCACCGAATTGCCGCCGCGCCGGTACGGCACGCCCAGGAACCCCATGGCTGTCACCACCAGGTTCGAAGCCTTGTCGGCAACCGTGTGCGCCTTGTCAGCCACGGTGTTGCGGACCAGTTCGAGCTTGTTGAGCAGGCCCTTTTCGTCCATGAAGCGGGCCACGTCGTCCTCCGCCGACGCGGGCGGGGCGGCGTGGACGCCGGCGCTGAAGGCGAGCAGGATAAGGCAGAGCCATTTTGACATTGGGGCGGAGCATACCTTGGCGGCAAGCGAGAAGTCAAGTTAGCTATGCTGCGCAACTTATTGATTCGTATTAAAAAATGCCGACATCCCTGGGCTCTCACCCGATTTCGCGGAAGGTTGGGGAACAATGCACGCCGAGTGACTGTCGTCCATCGTGGAGAGTGTCTTGATGCGTCAATATTTTCGTCGGGCCCTTGCCGTTGCCGTTGCCGTGGCCTGCGGTATCGGCGCGTGCGTTTTGGCACCTGCCGCCGCGCTGGCGCAGAGCCTGCGCGTCGCGCCCGTGGCCAAGGGACTGGAGCACCCTTGGGCGGTCGCCTTCCTGCCGCATGGCCGTTTTCTCGTGACCGAGCGGCCCGGGCGCATGCGGGTGGTCGAAGCGGACGGCAGGCTGGGCGAACCGTTGGCGGGCGTGCCCGCCGTGGCTGCGGGCGGGCAGGGCGGGCTGCTGGACGTGATCACCGATTCCGACTTTGCGGCCAACCGCACGCTGTACTTCTGCTTTTCCGAGCCTGGTGCCGGCGGCAACAGCACGGCGCTGGCCCGCGCCCGGCTGTCGCCGGACCTGTCGCGGCTCGAAGACGTCAAGGTGATCTTCAGCCAGAAGCCCAAGGTGGCCAGCAGCCTGCACTTCGGCTGCCGGATCGTGGAGGCGACCGGCGGCCTGCTGTTCCTGACGCTGGGGGACCGATTCCAGCGCATGCGGGATGCCCAGAAGCTGGACAACCACATCGGCAAGATCGTGCGCGTCACCAAGGAAGGCGCGCCGGCGCCCGGCAACCCGTTCGCGGGCCGGGCGGGCGCGCTTCCGGAAATCTGGAGCTACGGCCACCGCAACTCCCAGGGCGCGGCGCTCGGTCCCGACGGGCAGCTGTGGATGCACGAGCACGGGCCCCAGGGCGGGGATGAAGTCAACGTCGCGCTGGCGGGCCGCAACTATGGCTGGCCGGTGATCACGTTCGGCGAGAACTATGGCGGCGGACGGATCGGGGAGGGCATCACCGCGCAGGCCGGGATGGAGCAGCCGGTGCACTATTGGGTGCCCTCCATCGCGCCGTCGGGAATGTCCTTCCTCACCAGCGACCGGTACGGCCCGGCTTTCAAGGGCAATCTCTTCGTCGGCTCGCTGAAGTTCGGTTACCTGGTGCGGATGGAGTTCGCGAACGGCAAGATCGGCCGGGAACACAAGCTGCTCGACAACGGGGAGCGGGTGCGCGACGTGCGACAGGGCCCCGACGGCCTGCTCTACGTGCTCACGGACATGCCGCGGGGAAGCCTGTTGCGCCTGCTGCCCGAGTGACGGGCACTGCTGTCAAGGCTTGACGAGGCCCTTGCGCACGGCATAGAGCGTCAGGCTCGCGATGTCGTTCAGGCGCAGCCGCTCCATGATGCGCGCGCGGTGCACATCCACCGTCTTGGGCGAGAGGCCCAGCTCGTACGCGATTTCCTTGGAAGCGCGACCCTGTGCGATGAGCTTGAGGATCTCGACCTGGCGGTGCGTGAGCTCGTCGTCCACCGTCGGCTCGGAAGGCTGCAGCAGGCGCTGCGCGATAGAGGGGCTGAAGTAGCTGCCCGTCGCCATGACACTGCGCACGGCCTGCTCCAGCTCGAAGGGCGGAGCGTCCTTCATCAGGTAGCCGCAGGCGCCGTTGGCCACGGCCCGCTTGACGAAATCGACCGTGTCGTACATCGACAGGACGAGCAGCCGCACCTGCGGGTGCTTGCCGTGGATCTCCGCGATCGCCGTGATGCCGTCCATGCCGGGCATGGAGATGTCGGTCATGACGACGTCGGGCATCAGGTCCTCGACCAGCGCGATCAGTTCCTTGCCGTCACGCGCCTCGGCGATCACCTGGACACCCTCGACCATCGTCAGCAGCGCCTTGATGCCGGAGCGGACAAGGTCATGGTCGTCGGCCAGCACGACGCGGATGGGCTGGACGGGCGCGGTGTTCTTCATGTGTTCTTCTATCCTACAGTACCGCGCGGATTGCCACACCCTGGCCGGGGTGCGTGCGGATGTGCAGGCGCCCGCCGGCGAGCTCCGTGCGCTCGATCATTCCATAGAGGCCGACGTTGCGCTCGCTGGGCTGCCCGCCCAGCAGCTGCGCCTTGTCGAACCCGACGCCGTCGTCGACGACCAGCACCCCGATGCGCCCGTGCGGCAGGAAGCGCAGCCGCACGGTGATGATCGACGCCTGCGCGTGGCGCACGACATTGTTGAGCGCCTCCTGGACCAGGCGCAGCGCGACCGAAGCGGTTTCGCCCAGCGTGGCCGGCTCCTTGCCGCGCGACGTCACCGCAAAGGCCAGCCCGGCCGGCTCGGCGATGCGCTGCACCGCGGACTGCACGGCGGCGACCAGCCCGAGCAGGTCGAGCTGGGCGGGGCGCAGCGAAAACGACAGGGTCTTGAGCTGCTTGACAGCCGCCTGGGCCATGTCCATGGCGGTATCGGTGTGCGTCTGCGCGGCCGCAGAGTCCGGAGCGCGTTTGGCGGCATGCAGGTGGATCACCATGCCGGTGAGCGTCTGCCCGAGCTGGTCGTGCAGTTCCCGGGATATCAGGGTGCGCTCGCGTTCCTGCGCGACGACCAGCCGCGCCGAGAGCTTCTTGAGGCGCCGGTACGCGGCCTCGAGCTCGCGACCCAGGCGCTCCTGCTCGAGCACGCGCTGGCGCTCGGTCATGACCCGCTCGATGATCTGCGGCAGCGTGCCCAGCTTGTCCTTGGTGAGGTAGTCCTTGGCCCCGCAGCGCAGCACGTGCACGGCGGCTTCCTCGCCGATGGCGCGGGTGACGACGACGAGCGGTGTGCCGCAGCGCCGCGCGACGAGGATCTGCAGCGCCGCGTACGGCGAGAAGCGCGGCATGTTGAAGTCGCACAGGATGACGTCGAAATCCTGTTGCAGCGCGTCGGTGAAACCTGCCGCGTCGTCGACGCGATGCAGCCGGTAGCTGCGATGGGGGTCGGCCCGCTCCAGTGCGATGGCCATCAGCTCGACGTCGTCGGGGTTGTCTTCCACGCACAGCAACCTGATCGTGGCGGGTTCGGCGGGATGGGTCACGGTGTCCTGGGGATTCGTTGCAGAGTTTACCCGCTGGTCCTGTGCCACCTGTAGCGCTGGGTACCTTGGTCTTATGTCGTCTTCCCGGCTTGACATCGAAGTCCTTGCGGCCAAACTGTGCAGTGCGGCGTTGTTGGCTGCCACCCTCGCACGGACGCAGATCGCTAGCGGCAACAAAACGGGGCTGTCAAAAGACCCCAACACAGATAGGGATGCAGTCTTGATACGTACGTTCGGCCTGCGCGCGGCGCTGGCGTTTCTGGTCCTCATCGCCATCGCACCGGTATTCGGCGTGGTGGTGCAGGCGTCGCTGGCCGAACAGCGAAGCCGGGTGGAGCGCGCCGAAGCGGGCTTGCGGGCCGTCGTCGACCTCGGGGCGGCACAGCAGGAGCGCTTCATCGACGGGGCGCGCCAGCTGCTCGCCGCGATCGCGTACTCGCCGCCTGTCTACGGTGACGACGTGCAGGCTTGCGCGGGCTACATGCGGCGCCTGCAGCACCAATACTCGGCGGGCTACGGCACGTTCGGCCTGCTGGACGCGCAAGGGCGCCTGACATGCCGGGCCGCGCCCCCGCCCATTCCCGTGAACTCGAGCGACCGGATGTTCTTTCGCACCGCCGTCCAGACGGGGCGGTTCAGCGTCGGCGATTTCACCATCAGCCGGGCGAGCGGCAGGCCGGTATTGACCTTCGGACTGCCGGTGTACAGGGACGAGGGCCGTCACGACCTTCGCGGCGTCGCCTATGTGGCGCTGGATGTCCGGCAGGCGGATGAACAGCTGCGAAAACTCGCGCTCGCGCCGGAGATGACCCTGCTCGTGGCCGACGGCAACGCCGTCGTGATCGCCGCCGCGGGCGCGAGGGCCGTGCCCGTCGGGTCGGTCCTGCCCGAGGCCTTCCTGCGGCGCGCGGTGGCGTCGGGGCAGCCGCGCCTCGGGCGCGAAGCAGACGCCGATGGCGCGGAGTGGATGTATGCGGTCCAGTCGGTGGGGCGCGCCGAAGAGGGCCGGCTCTACGTTGCGGCGCTGATGTCCAGCGCCGATGTGCTGGCCCCCGCGACGCAGCGCCTCTACCAGCAGCTGGGCGCGCTGGCGTTGATCACCTTGCTCGGCGCGGCCGCCGCCTGGATGTTCGGGGACCGGATCGTCGTGCGCCCGGTGGCGCGCATGCTGCGCCGCGTCGATGCGCTGCGGCGCGAGGAGTTGCGCCTGGACTCCACCACGCCCGCGCGCGGCCTGCTGGAGCTGCGGGAGCTCGACGAGCGGTTCCATGACATGGCCCGGACCATCGCCGAACGCTCGGTGCAGCGCGACGGCGCGATGGCCGAGATGGCGGGGCAGAAGAGCCTGCTCGAATCCGTTCTCGAGAGCATGGCCGAAGGCGTGCTGGTGGTCGCCCGCAGCGGCCGCTTCATTCACGTGAATGCCGCAGCCCACCGGATCCTGCCGGGCCTGGCCGAGCTCAACCGCCGCAAGGGCCCGGGGCGCGCGCGCGCCGAGGACGGTTGGGTGTTCCAGATGGACGGCGTGACGCCGCTGGCACCCGAACAGAGGCCCGGGCTGCCAGCGCTGGCCGGGGAAAACCTGGACAACTTCCGGTACTCGATCCGCGGGGCGCTGTCGGGCGGGCCGGAGAAGATCATCCAGGGCCACATCCGCACGCTGGCGTCGCCGCGGGGCGAACAGGACGGGGCCGTGCTCGTGTTCGCCGATATCACGGCGGCCTACCGGGCCGAACAGGCGCTGAAGGACAGCGAGCGGAGGTACCGGACGCTGTTCGAGTCCAACCCCCACCCCATGTGGGTGTACGACGTCGAGAGCCTGCGGTTCCTGACGGTCAACGATGCGGCCGTGGCCCACTACGGCTTCAGCCGCGAGGAATTCCTGGCGATGACGATCATGGACATCCGGCCCGCCGAAGACGTCGGGCAGGTGTTGGATGCGATCCTCCGGGAGGAGACGGTGCATTCCCCCGTGACGTGGCGTCACAGCCTGCGCGACGGCCGCCTGATCTACGTCGAGGTCTCGTCGCACACCCTGGACTATGGCGGGCGCCCGGCGCGCATGGTGCTCGCGCACGACATCACGCAGCGGCGGCTCGCGCAGCAGGCCCTCGAACAGGTCAACGAAACACTGGAGCGCCGCGTGGCCGAGCGCACGCGGGAGCTGGCCCTGTCCAATCGCGAGCTGGAGTCGTTCGCCTATTCCGTCTCCCACGACCTGCGCGCGCCCCTGCAGGTCATCGACGGCTTCGGCCGTGCGCTGCTGGCCCGGCACGCGCAGGCGCTGGACGCGCAGGCCCGCCACTACCTCGAGCGCATCCGCGACAACACCGGGCAGATGAGTGAGCTGATCGACGACCTGCTGTCGCTCGCGCGCGTCACGCGCACGGAGCTGCGGTCGGAGCCGGTCAACCTGGCCGCCAAGGCCGCCCAGACCGTCGAGCGGCTGCGCCAGCGCTTCCCCGACCGCGAAGTGGCTGTCGAGATCGACGAAGACATCCACTGCTCGGGCGACGCGCGCCTGCTGGCGGTGGTGCTCGAAAACCTGATCGAGAACGCGTGGAAATTCACCGGGCGAACGCCCGATGCGCGCATCCGCGTCGGCCGCAAGGCGGGCGAGGGCGGCGAAACGGTCATCTATGTCGCCGACAACGGCGCCGGCTTCGACATGGCCTACGCGGCCAAGCTCTTCAACGCGTTCCAGCGGCTGCACACCTCCAGCGAGTTCGAAGGCACGGGCATCGGCCTGGCCACCGTCCACCGCATCGTCACCCGCCACGGCGGGCGCGTGTGGGCGGAGTCGCGCCCGGGCGAGGGCGCCGTGTTCCAGTTCACCCTGAAGTCAGGAACCCACAATGAAAAACACGAGCCGGATCCTCCTGGTCGAAGACAACCCGGATCACCAGGAGCTCACCTTGATGACCCTGGCAGAAAACAATGTGCTCAATGAGATCGTCGTCGCCAACGACGGCCTGGACGCGCTCGACTACCTTTTCGGCACCGGCCGCCATGCGGGCCGCGATCCGCGCGAAGTGCCGGCGCTGATCCTGCTGGACCTGAAGCTGCCCAAGCTGGGGGGCATCGAGGTGCTGCGGCAAGTGCGCGATGACGAGCGCACCCGCTACGTGCCCGTCGTGATCCTCACCTCCTCGAACGAGGAGGAGGATATCGTCGCGAGCCTGGAAAGCGGGGCCAACAGCTACGTGCGCAAGCCCGTGGACTTCGGCCGCTTTGTCGAGCAGGTGCAGCGGCTGCAGGTGTACTGGCTGCTGGTGCACGAGCCGCCGCAAGGCCGCAAGTAGGGGATTTTCTTAAGGCTCGCCGGAGAATTTGCTTAGCGCCCGCATGTAGCCACGTGTTTTCATTGTCTCAAAGCGTAAGCCACCCGGAGCGTGCGCAAGGAGTGAACCCGTGCCCGCATCGTCCCCCGCCCCGTTGACAGCGCCACCCGACCTTGGCCGGGCCCGCAGGTCCGCTGCCCCTGCCCAGCGCACCGTCACCCCCAACGCCTGGATTTCGCACAGCGTGCGCCACCTCGAGCGGTGGGTCGCATGGTCGATCGCCGTGTACACCGCATGGCTCGCGGTGTTCTCCTTCCCGGGCGTTCCGGCGGTCTGGCTGCTCGTGCTCTATGCCGGGCTCATCGGAAAGTGGGCGGAGGCGCGTCCGGCCCGCCACCAGTCGGAGATGGCGTGGCGCGGGCTTGCCCTGATCGCGGGCGCCTATGTGTTGCATACCCAGACGGCCGCCGAGGTCGGGGGCCCCGGCGGCCTGTTCTTCTTCTGGCTCAGCATCACCTGCCTGTACTACGCGTTCATGCTCAAGCCCGCCTGGGCCGGGGGCGTCGTCGCCTTCGCGGTGCTCGAGTTCGCGGTGGGCTCGCTGCAGGCGCCCAGCCCGGCACCCGCGGCCGAGTTGATGGCCCAGGGCGGCTTCCTCGCCATCTTCCCGCTGTTGCTCGCCATGAAGTTCGGCGCCGTGATGCGCCGGCCGGATGAAACACTGGAAAACGGGCGCATGGACGGCAGCACCGCCCTCTACAACCTGGCCGGCTTCGCCGCGCACGGGGATGAGATGCTCGCGGCCTGCAAGCGCGAGGGCCGACCGCTCACCGTGGCCGTCTTCGACTGCGCCGACCTGCTGGAGGTGCGGACCATCTACGGAAGCCGCATTGCGCGCAAGCTGATGGCGCGCATCGTGCGCAAACTGTCGGCGCTGTCGGTGGACCGTGGGCTCGCCGCGCGCACCGGGCCTGCCGAGTTCGCCGTCGTGCTGCCCGGCATGAGCCGCGAGAAGGCGCTTGCCGCGATCCAGCGCGTGATGGGCAACCCGATGCGCATCGAGCTGGACGCGGGCGACAGCGAGATCGTCCTGGTCCCGGGCTTCCTGGTCGAGACCGCCGGCAGCGACACCGGATCGGTCGAGGAATTGCACGGCGACCTGCGCCGCGAACTCGCCCAGCAGCAGGAGCAGGAGCAAAGGCGCCATCACCACATGAAGCGCGACCGCGAGCGCCATTCGCGGCCGATGGGCATCGTTTCGCTGCCCACGGCCGCCGCGCCGAAGGCCGGACGCCCTGCGCGGCCGGCCCTGCCGCCGAAACTGCCAGCGCCGCTCATTGCCGGTTAGCCGGAGGCTCCGCCGCCGGTCTTCGCGCCCGGCGTGGGCAAATCCACCCTCACGGGCTGACGTTGGCCTGCTCGCGGGGGCGCAGGCTGCGGTCGCCCCTGGCGCCGGTCATGGCGACGCCCGGTGTCAGGTCCTGGTCCTGCACGCGGTGTTCAGCACGCTGGAATAATGCGTGGCAACCATGAAAGCCCGTGATGCTGCTCGAAGCCGATGACTCCCAACTGGTGCTGGTGGACTACCAGGCCCGCCTGATGCCCGCGATCCACGAAGCCGATGCCGTAGTCGGCAATGCGATACGCCTCGCCCGCATGGCGCAACTGCTGGACGTGCCCGCCTGGGGAACCGAACAGAACCCCACGCGGCTGGGCGAAAACCCTGCCGAGCTGCGGGCGCTGTGCCGCAAGACCCTGCCGAAAATGCATTTCAGCGGCTCCGTCGACGGCCTGATCGAGCTGCTGCGCCCGCCGGCGCGCGCCCAGCAGGGCGGCAACGCGCGCAGCTTGCCCAAGCACCTGCAAAAACCAGCGCCTTCCGCGGGCGAACAGCGCAACACGGTCGTCGTGGCCGGCTGCGAGGCGCACGTGTGCCTGCTGCAAACCGCATTGGACCTGCTGGAGGAGGAGTTCGAGGTCTGGGTGGTCACCGATGCCTGCAGCTCGCGCACCGAGCGCAACCGGGATGCCGCCTTCGACCGGCTGGCCGGCGCGGGCGCGGAGCTGGTCACCACCGAAATGGTGGCGTTCGAGTGGCTGCGGACGGCAGAACATCCGCTTTTCAAGGACGTCTTGAGCCTGATCAAATAGGTCCAGCGAACGGCCGCCGGCCCGTCAGCCTGCGGCAAGGCCCTTCGCCACAATGGGCGGCCAGCTATGCCAAGGAGACAACAATGAGCACGTACGCCGAGTTCTATCGCCGTTCCATCGAGGACCGCGACGCCTTCTGGGCCGAGCAGGCGCGGCTGATCGACTGGAAGCAGGCGCCCCGGACCATTTGCGACGACAGCAATCCGCCGTTCGCACGCTGGTTCGGCGGCGGCACGACCAACCTGTGCCACAACGCCGTGGACCGCCACCTGGAGACGAGGCCCGACCAGCCGGCCCTCATCTACGTTTCCTCCGAAACCGGCGCCGAGCGCACCTACTCGTTCCGCGAACTGCACGGCGAAGTGCAGCGCGCCGCCGCCGCGCTCAGGGGCCTGGGTGTGCAAAAGGGCGATCGCGTGCTGATCTACATGCCCATGATCGCGGAGGCGGCCTTCGCGATGCTGGCGTGCGCGCGCATCGGGGCCATCCATTCGGTGGTTTTCGGCGGCTTCGCTTCCGTCTCGCTCGCCTCCCGCATCGAGGACGCCACCCCGAAGGTCATTGTCAGCGCCGACGCCGGTTCGCGCGGCGGCAAGGTCGTGGCATACAAGCCGTTGCTGGACGAGGCCATCCGACTGTCCAGCCACAAGCCGCAAGCCGTGCTGATGGTGAATCGGGGCCTGGCCCCCATGGAGAGCGTTGCCGGGCGCGACCACGACTGGGCGGCGCTGACAGGCAAGCACAAGGACGCGCAGGTGGACTGCGAGTGGCTCCAATCCACCGACATCAGCTACACCATCTACACCAGCGGCACGACGGGCCGGCCCAAGGGCGTGCAGCGCGACGTGGGCGGCTATGCCGTGGCCCTGGCGGCCAGCATGAAGCACATCTTCCTGGGCGAGCCGGGTGAAACGTATTTCTCCACCAGCGACATCGGCTGGGTGGTGGGACACAGCTACATCATCTATGGCCCGCTGATCGCGGGCATGGCGACCATCATGTACGAGGGCCTGCCGATCCGGCCGGATGCGGGGGTCTGGTGGAGCCTGGTCGAGAAGTACAAGGTCACCTCGATGTTCAGCGCACCGACGGCGGTGCGGGTGCTCAAGAAGCAGGACCCGGCATTCCTGAAAAAATATGACCTGTCCAGCCTGAAGGCGCTCTTCCTCGCCGGCGAGCCGCTGGACGAGCCCACGGCCCAATGGATCGCCGACGGCCTCGGGCGGCCCATCATCGACAACTACTGGCAGACCGAGAGCGGCTGGCCGATCCTGGCACTGGCGAACGGCGTGGAAAAGCAACGCAGCAAGTTCGGCAGCCCCGGCTTGCCGATGTACGGCTACGACATCAGGCTGGTGCACGAAAGCACCGGCAAGGAACTGACGGCGCCCGGTGAAAAGGGGGTGGTGGTGATCGAGGGCCCGACACCTCCAGGCTTCATGCAGACCGTGTGGGGCGACGACCAGCGCTACGTCGACACTTACTGGCATACGGTGCCGGGGCGCACGGTGTACAGCACGTTCGACTGGGGCATCAAGGACAAGGACGGCTACTTCTTCATCCTCGGGCGCACCGACGACGTGATCAACGTGGCCGGCCACCGGCTGGGCACGCGCGAGATCGAGGAGAGCATCTCGAGTCACCCGAACGTGGCCGAAGTCGCCGTCGTCGGCGTCGCCGACAGCCTCAAGGGCCAGGTCGCGATGGCTTTCGTGGTGCCGCGCGATACCGCGGGGCTGACCGATACGGCCGCCCGGCTCAAGCTCGAAGGCGACATCATGAAGGTGGTGGACGAGCAACTGGGCGCCGTGGCCCGCCCGTCCCGTGTCCATTTCGTGAACCTGCTGCCCAAGACCCGCAGCGGCAAGCTCCTGCGACGCGCCATCCAGGCGGTGGCCGAAGGCCGTGACGCGGGCGACCTCACGACCATCGAGGATCCCACGGCGCTGCAGCAGATTCGGGACTTGATGGCATCGTAGCGGCTGTCGCACGACGGCTCGTGAGTGCTAACCGGCCCCGCTCCGTGTCCGGGATGCTGCCGATGACCCGGCGATGGGCTTGCCTGGTTCCAGGCAATCGCGAAGCATCGCGAGCCCGCGCGCCATGGCCTGTTCGTCCATCTGGAGGGCCAGGCAGGCGGCGCTGGTGAGCTCGAGCCGGGTGATCAGCTCTGCATGCACTTCCCGCGCCTTGTCCAGGACCGGAGGAGGAAAACGCTGATCGGCCGCTTTGGCCCTGATGTTGGCGACCCGTGGCAGCCAGACCTTGTCGAATCCCTGGAGGTCGATCTTCACTCGCTCGAGCAAGACGGCGCGCCGCTCCAGCACGTTGTGCCCCAGGATGGTGATGTCCCTGGCCAGGGCGCTCGCCTGGCGGGCTCGCTTGAGCCGCCCTGACAGGGCCATCGCCCTTGCCGATAGCGCGCACAGCGGCTGTGCTTTCTCAATGGCGTAAGACAACTCCACCAGCCACTCGGCGCCTTGATCGATCTCCCGGTCCAGGTCACGGTATTCCATGTCGAGCTCGACGATGAGCTTGCGGGCGCTCGACGTGTGAGCGCGGTCATCGCGTGACAGCATCTCGAACTCGTGCCTCGCCCTGCTCGCCGCGCCCAGCACCTCGTCGTATTTCCTGCCGAATGCACGCGCGGCCGCTTCCGTCGCGCCGGTCAGACGGGGCCAGAAACAGCGCTCCCGCAGCGGCTGGAACACGAGCTCCCGCGAGGCCGCCAGGAACACTTCGACCGCATGCGCCAGCAGGGCGTTGTCCCAGGCGAATGCAGCGGACTGCAGCCTGGACCGCAGCTGCCGCAGCTGGCCCAGATGCGTGCGCTCGGCGTCTTCCAGCAGATGGCCGACCGACGCGGCCAGTACCCTGGCCGGCTGTGCGTCGTCACCCGCATTCGTGGCTTGCCGGGCGGCGGCTTCCTGGTGGTGGACCTCAGTCATTGAGGGCCTGCAGGGGGACTGTGTCCAACGCTCCGCAGCGCCGGCGGTGGCTCGGGCGCAGCAGGACAGGTTCCTCGGAGGGAACGGACGTATCGAGGTCGCTCGGTACCCCATCGGCCGGGCGCGCCCAGGGCTTGCCTTGTGCGGCCCTGCGCGCATCGGTCGTGATGGAGCCCGCGAAGTACAGTGCCGCGAGCGTTTCGCAGGCCTGCTTTTGGCCCATTCCCGTGCTGGCCCTGAGCTGCTCCAGCGACTGCGGCATCGTGCTGAGTTCCGAGATGAGCACCAGATGCGCATCGCGAACCATGCGGGGAAAAACCTGGGGCATCCGTCGAAAGTAGATGAGACCCTTGCTGTATCGCGACGGCAGCAGGTTCTCGTCCGACCTGCCGACGTATTGCCACATGACGTGCGCCATGCTGGTGATCCGGAATTCCGGTGGTATCGCGCATGCCGCCGCGGGCCGGCCGCTCCAGCGGACTTCGGCCATGTCGGCCGCCGTGATGTCGGGCGACAGGCCCAGTTCGGCGTGGATGTTCACGACCCCCACCAACTTGCCCATGAGACTCAGGTGGAAGGTCGGTGAGCGCAGCTCGTACCGCCGGCTCGCGATTTCCCGGCCCAAGGCCAGTTCGACGCATAGCTGTTGCAGTTCGCCCTCGAACGTGCGCAGGATGCCCGCCACGCTCTCCGCCGACTGGGGATCGAACACGTTGGGCGGGCTGAAGTACCCATTTCCCAGGGGATGCGTGAATGCCACGGGGCGGCTGATCTCCCTCAGGTTGAGGATCGTCGCGGTGGCGTCCGGCTTGGTGGGTGGAACCCGCACCATGTGGTTGCGCAAGGGTTGCGCATGTTGCCCGTTGACCCAGAGGGCGTCGGCATCGGTGGCGGGGGCATCCACCCAGCGCACCCGCGTCCGCGTGTTCAGAAGCTTGCCAAGCTTGCTCTCGTCCGCGAAGCCAACCAGACCCATGCGCAATGGTGGTGAGGCCGCCTGGAAGACTGGGTTGAACATGTCCGGCTACAGCAAGGTTTGACGTTGGGCTGCGGGTCCCAGGGCCATGTCCTGCCGGGCCGCCGGCACCCACTCTGCCACTTCGCGCAGCAGCACCCATGCCGCGTCGTGCAGGCTCTGCGCCTGCGCGAGCTGCTGCTCGGTTTCCTCCAGCAGCGCGTCGAGGCTGGCCGGGTCTTCGAATTCGGCCCGGCGCAGCGCATCCAGGGCGGGCTGCAGCCCATCCATCTGCGCGCAGGAAAGGTGTTCCTCGGCCCAGGCTGCGAGCGCCACCAGCATGGACGCCCCCTTCAGGGGAGCCGCATGAGCCCGGTCGAACAGCTCCCGGATGTGCCGGTTCAGCGGCGGCTCGTCCGGCCCGCGCTGTCGCCCATGCGAGACCCGGCGCAGAAAGGTCCGGAACGCGCCCATTCCCTGGCGCAGGCCGAAGGTCCGGCCGAAGTGGATTCGCCGTGCACGTTCCGATCCCGCGACCAGGCTCAATCCTTGCGCCGGCGGCTTCGCGCACGGGGTAGCCCCGAACGACTCGGCGAGCAGCTGCGAAGACGGCGTGAACAAGAGAACCAGCCGCCCATCGGGACCGACCTTCTTGAAAATGGCGCTGCCGTGGTCATGACGGCTCTCGGCCTGTGAAACTTCCCAGGCCAACTGCCAAGCTTCCTCGGCGATATGCTGGATGTCTTCAGCGAGGACCAAGCTGTACCAGGTCATAGAACCTCTCCGCTACTGCGCGATGGATCAGGCTTTCAGTGTTGCAGCCTGGCGCCGCGGGGGCATAGGCGCTCGCTCCCTTTATGCGCGGAGTTTTGTCCTGGCACATCCGGTAGCACCCATGGCTCAACGGACACAGAACGCACAGTTTGTTGCTGGTGCAAAGCTCCTACGGCGACTGGGCCGTTTGTCCCGGAGCCGGGGTGCCATGCGCAGACGCACCCGCACCGAACAAGCGAGCGTCGCCTGTGAGCCACACCCAGGATCGAACATCTTCGGCGAGTCAGCGCACGCGGCGCCACGCGCGGCCATGGCCCGAAATCGCGTCGCCGGAGGCGAGTTGGTCGCCAGATGGGTGCGCCGTCCCGTGGCCGGCCCTTTCGGGACGCCCGTTCGCGAGATTGACGGGCAGCCGACAGCAAAGGGTGGCACAATTCGCCACGCAACCAAGGCCCCTTCCAGCCACAGTCGCATCCGCCATCCGGTCCAGCCGTGTCGCGGGAGGTTTCCTGTAACCAGCTAAATGTCCCCTGCAGGGGGGCGGAAAGTAGCGAACGCATGAGTGACGCAAGCACCGTCTACACGGCCTACCAGGGCAATTCCTATCTCTTCGGCGGCAACGCGCCGTATGTCGAGGAGATGTACGAGAACTACCTGGCGAATCCCACGAGCGTCCCCGAGACCTGGCGCGAATACTTCGACGCGCTCCAGCACGTGCCGGCCGTGGACGGCAGCAACGCCAAGGATGTGCCGCACCTGCCGGTCGTCAACGCGTTCGCCGAAAGGGCCAAGCAGGGCGGCACCAAGGTCGTCGGCGGCACGCAGGACGCCGAGATGGGGCGCAAGCGCACCGCGGTGCAGCAGCTCATCGCCGCGTACCGCAATGTCGGCTGCCGCTGGGCCGACCTGGATCCGCTGAAGCGCGCCGAGCGCGAGAACATCCCGGAGCTGGAGGCCTCGTTCTACGGCTTCTCCGATGCCGACCAGGAAGCGGTGTTCAACATCAGCAACACGTTCTTCGGCAAGGAGACGATGTCGCTGCGCGAGCTGATCAACGCCCTGCGCGAAACCTACTGCGGCTCCATCGGCGCCGAGTACATGTACATCACCGACCAGCACAAGAAACGCTGGTGGCAGCAGAAACTGGAATCGATCCGCAGCAAGCCCAATTTCAGCGCGGACAAGAAGAAGAACATCCTCGACCGGGTGACGGCCGCTGAAGGCCTGGAGCGCTTCCTGCACACCAAGTACGTTGGCCAGAAGCGCTTTTCGCTGGAAGGCGGCGAGAGTTTCATCGCCTCGATGGACGAGCTGATCCAGGGCGCGGGCGCCAAGGGCGTGCAGGAGATCGTGATCGGCATGGCCCACCGTGGCCGGCTCAACGTTCTGGTCAACTCGCTGGGCAAGATGCCGGCCGACCTCTTCGCCGAGTTCGACCACACCGCCAAGGAAGAGCTGCCCGCCGGGGACGTCAAGTACCACCAGGGCTTCAGCTCGGACGTCACGTCTCCGGGCGGCCCGGTCCACCTGAGCCTGGCCTTCAATCCCTCGCACCTGGAGATCGTCAACCCAGTGGTCGAGGGCTCGGTGCGCGCCCGCATGGACCGCCGCGCCGACCCGAGGGGCTTGCAGGTGCTGCCGGTGCAGGTGCACGGGGACGCCGCCTTCGCCGGCCAGGGCGTCGTGATGGAAACGCTGGCGCTGGCCGAGACGCGCGGCTACTTCACCGGCGGCACGGTGCACATCGTCATCAACAACCAGATCGGCTTCACCACCAGCGACCCGCGCGACAGCCGCTCCACGCTGTACTGCACCGACGTCGTCAAGATGATCGAGGCGCCGGTGCTGCACGTGAACGGCGACGATCCGGAAGCCGTGGTGCTCGCCACCCAGCTCGCGCTCGAATACCGGATGGAGTTCGCCAAGGACGTGGTGGTGGACATCGTCTGCTTCCGCAAGCTCGGCCACAACGAGCAGGACACTCCCGCGCTGACCCAGCCGCTGATGTACAAGAAGATCGCCCAGCATCCCGGCACCCGCAAGCTGTACGCCGACAAGCTGGCGGCGCAGGGCCTGGGCGAATCGCTGGGCGACGACATGGTCAAGGCCTACCGCGCCGCGATGGACGCGGGCAAGCACACGGTCGACCCGGTGCTGACCAACTTCAAGAGCAAGTACGCCGTGGACTGGACGCCGTACCTGAACAAGAAGTGGACCGACGCCGCCGACACGGCGATCCCGATGGCCGAGTGGAAGCGCCTGGCCGAGAAGATCACCGCCGTGCCCGCGAACTTCACGCCGCATCCGCTGGTGAAGAAGGTGCTCGATGACCGCGCCGCCATGGGCCGGGGCGACGTCAACGTGGACTGGGGCATGGGCGAGCACATGGCGTTCGCGTCGCTGGTCGCGAGCGGCTATCCCGTGCGCCTGTCCGGCGAAGACTGCGGCCGGGGCACCTTCACGCACCGCCACGCGGTGCTGCACGACCAGAACCGCGAAAAGTGGGATATCGGCACGTACACGCCGCTGCAAAACGTGGCGGAGAACCAGGCCCCGTTCACGGTCATCGATTCCATCCTGTCCGAAGAGGCGGTGCTGGGCTTCGAGTACGGCTACGCCTCCAACGATCCCAACACGCTGGTGATCTGGGAAGCGCAGTTCGGCGATTTCGCCAACGGCGCGCAGGTCGTGATCGACCAGTTCATCGCTTCGGGTGAAGTGAAGTGGGGCCGCGTCAACGGCATCACGCTGATGCTGCCGCACGGCTACGAAGGCCAGGGCCCGGAGCACAGCTCGGCGCGCCTCGAGCGCTTCATGCAGCTGTCGGCCGACACCAACATGCAGGTGGTGCAGCCCACCACGGCCAGCCAGATCTTCCACGTGCTGCGTCGCCAGATGGTGCGCACGCTGCGCAAGCCGCTGGTGATCATGACGCCCAAGTCGCTGCTGCGGAACAAGGATGCGACGTCGCCGCTCGCCGAGTTCACCAAGGGCACCTTCCAGACGGTGATCCCCGAGAACAAGGACCTGAAGGCCGACAAGGTCAAGCGCATCGTCGTGTGCTCGGGCAAGGTGTACTACGACCTGGCGAAGAAGCGGGAGGAGCGCGGCGACGACACGGCCGCGATCCTTCGCGTCGAGCAGCTCTATCCCTTCCCCCACAAGGCTTTCGCCGCCGAGCTCAGGAAGTATCCCAACGCCACCGACATCGTCTGGTGCCAGGACGAGCCGCAGAACCAGGGCGCCTGGTTCTTCGTGCAGCACTACATCCACGAGAACATGCTGGAAGGCCAGAAGCTGGGCTACTCCGGCCGTGCCGCATCCGCGTCGCCCGCCGTGGGCTACGCGCACCTGCACCAGGAGCAGCAGAAGGCGCTGGTGGACGGCGCTTTCGGCAAGCTGAAGGGCTTCGTACTGACCAAATGACAAATGACGCCGCTGCGCGGGCGATGACAACTGACCCGGTCATTCGTCATTGAGCGCGTAGCGCGAAGTCATTCGTCATCGCAACAAGAATCCAGGAACAGAAAAATGCCTATCGTTGAAGTGAAAGTCCCGCAGCTCTCCGAGTCGGTTGCCGAAGCGACGTTGCTGCAGTGGAAAAAGAAGCCCGGCGACATGGTCGCCATCGATGAGATCCTGATCGAGATCGAAACCGACAAGGTGGTGCTGGAAGTGCCGGCACCGGCAGCTGGCTTGCTGGCGGAAATCGTGCAGCAGGATGGCGCCACCGTCGCGGCCGAACAGGTCATCGCGAAAATCGACACCGAAGGCAAGGGCGTCGCCGCGGCGGCCGTACCCGCACCCGCGCCCGCCGCGGCGGCAGCCGCTCCCGCACCGGCTGCGGCGGCAGCCGGCTCGAAGGCCGGCATCGCGATGCCCGCGGCCGCCAAGCTGATGGCCGACAACGCCATGCCCGCCGGCTCCGTGCCCGGCACCGGCAAGGACGGCCGCGTGACCAAGGGTGACGTGCTGGGTGCCGTAGCCGGCGCAACGAAGGTCGCGGTGGCCCCGGTCGCCGCCCCGACGGGCGTGCCGAAGACCGCGTTGCCCCAGGTCAGTTCGCCCGCGGCCGCCCCCGACCTGGGTGATCGCCCCGAGCAGCGCGTTCCCATGAGCCGCCTGCGCGCCCGCGTGGCCGAGCGCCTGCTGCAGTCGCAATCCTCCAACGCCATCCTGACCACGTTCAACGAAGTGAACATGGCCCCGGTGATGGAAATGCGCAAGCGCTTCCAGGAGAAGTTCGAGAAGGAGCACGGCGTGAAGATAGGCTTCATGAGCTTCTTCGTGAAGGCCGCTGTGCACGCCCTGAAGAAGTACCCCGTGATCAACGCGTCGGTGGATGGCAACGACATCGTCTACCACGGCTACTTCGACATCGGCATCGCCGTCGGGTCGCCTCGCGGCCTGGTGGTGCCCATCCTGCGCAACGCCGACCAGATGAGCTTCGCCGATATCGAGAAGAAGATCGCCGAGTACGGCGCGAAGGCACGCGACGGCAAGCTGGGCATCGAGGAGATGACCGGCGGCACGTTCTCCATCTCCAACGGCGGCGTGTTCGGCTCGATGCTGTCCACCCCCATCATCAACCCGCCGCAATCGGCGATCCTGGGCGTGCACGCCACCAAGGATCGCGCCGTCGTCGAGAACGGGCAGGTGGTGGTGCGGCCGATGAACTACCTGGCGATGTCGTACGACCACCGCATCATCGACGGCCGCGAGGCCGTGCTGGGCCTGGTCGCGATGAAGGAAGCGCTGGAAGATCCGGCGCGACTTCTCTTTGACATCTGAGGTACGAAGATAACAAAGAATTTTGACGTCATCGTCATCGGCGGCGGCCCCGGCGGCTACATCGCCGCCATCCGCGCGGCGCAGCTGGGTTTCAACACGGCCTGCATCGACGAGTGGAAGAACAAGGACGGCAAGCCCGCGCTGGGCGGCACCTGCACCAACATCGGCTGCATCCCGTCCAAGGCGCTGCTGCAGTCCTCCGAGCACTACGAGCATGCCGGCAAGCATTTCGCCGACCATGGCATCGAGGTGAAGGGCCTGGGACTGCACCTGGACAAGATGCTGGCCCGCAAGGACCAGGTCGTGAAGCAGAACAACGACGGCATCCAGTTCCTGTTCAAGAAGAACAAGGTGTCGTTCTTCCACGGCCGCGGCTCGTTCGTGAGGGCCTCGGATGCGGGCTACGAGATCAAGGTCGCTGGGGCCGCCGAGGAAACCATCACCGGCAATCACGTCATCGTCGCCACCGGCTCCAATGCCCGCGCGTTGCCCGGTGCGCCCTTCGACGAGGAAAACATCCTGTCCAACGATGGCGCGCTGCGCATCCAGGGCGTGCCGAAGAAGCTGGGCCTGATCGGCTCGGGCGTCATCGGGCTCGAGATGGGCTCGGTCTGGCGCCGCCTGGGCTCCGAAGTCACCGTGCTGGAAGCCCTGCCCACTTTCCTGGGCGCGGTGGACGAACAGATCGCCAAGGAAGCCAAGAAGGCCTTCGACAAGCAGGGCCTGAAGATCGAGCTGGGCGTCAAGGTCGGCGAAGTCACCCATGGCAAGAAGGGCGTGTCGGTCGCCTGGACCAACGCCAAAGGCGAGGCGCAGACCCTCGACGTGGACAAGCTGATCGTGTCCATCGGCCGGGTGCCCAACACGAACGGCCTGGCCCCCGATGCGGTCGGCCTGAAGCTCGACGAGCGCGGCGCGGTGCTGGTGGACGACGAGTGCCGTACCAACCTGCCCAACGTCTGGGCGGTGGGTGACGTCGTTCGCGGGCCGATGCTCGCGCACAAGGCGGAGGAAGAGGGTGTCGCGGTGGCCGAGCGCATCGCGGGCCAGCACGGGCATGTCAACTTCAACACCATCCCCTGGGTGATCTACACCAGCCCGGAGATCGCCTGGGTGGGCCAGACCGAGCAGCAGCTCAAGGTCGCGGGCGTCAAGTACAAGGCCGGCACGTTTCCGTTCATGGCCAACGGCCGGGCGCGCGCGCTCGGCGACACGACCGGCATGGTCAAGTTCCTCGCGGACGCGGCGACGGATGAAATCCTGGGCGTGCACATCGTGGGCCCGATGGCCAGCGAGCTGATCTCCGAAGCCGTGGTGGCGATGGAGTTCCGCGCATCCGCCGAGGACATCGCGCGGATCTGCCACGCACACCCCTCGCTGTCGGAGGCGACGAAGGAAGCCGCGCTCGCCGTCGACAAGCGCACGCTCAACTTCTGAGCCCGCCCTGGCCCAAGTGACTTCGGTCCTCCAGCAGTACCAGGCCGAACTCGCCGAGCGGGGCTACCAGAGCGACCCGGCGCAGCTGCGGGCGGTGCGGGCGCTGGACCGGTGCGCGCGCGAGTGGGGCGAATTCAGGGAGCAGCGCTCCAACGTCTTCAAGAAACTGATCAACCGGCCCGAGATCCCGCGCGGGGTCTACCTGTACGGCGGCGTGGGCCGCGGCAAGAGCTTCCTCATGGATTGCTTCTACAAGGCGGTGCCCATCGTGCGCAAGACGCGGCTGCACTTTCACGAGTTCATGCGGGAAGTGCACCGCGAGCTGACGGAGCTGCAGGGCACCGTCAACCCGCTGGACCAACTCGGCGAGCGCATGGCGCGCCGCTACCGCCTGGTCTGCTTCGACGAGTTCCACGTGGCCGACATCACGGACGCGATGATCCTGCACCGGCTGCTTGCCGCCCTGTTCGACAACGGCGTCGGCTTCGTGACGACGTCGAATTTCAGGCCCGACGACCTCTACCCGAACGGCCTGCACCGCGACCGCATCCTGCCCGCGATCGGGCTGCTGAACGGGAAGCTCGAGGTCGTCAACGTCGACAACGGCGTCGACTACCGGCGCCGCACCATGGAGCAGGTCAAGCTTTATCACACGCCCCTGGGCGCCGGGGCCGACGCGCAGATGAACGACGCCTTCACCCGCCTCGCCGCCACCCACGACGAGGACCCGGTGCTGCACATCGAATCGCGCGAGATCCGGGCGCGCCGCAAGGCCGGCGGGGTTGTCTGGTTCGACTTCAGGACGCTGTGCGGCGGGCCGCGCTCGCAGAACGATTATCTGGAGATCGCCACGCAGTTCCACACCGTGCTGCTCTCGGACGTGCCGTACATGCCGGTGCGCATGGCCTCGGAAGCCCGGCGGTTCACCTGGCTGGTGGATGTGCTCTACGACCGCCGGGTCAAGCTGATCATGTCGGCGCAGGTGCCGCCCGAGGCGTTGTACACGGAAGGGCCGCTGGCCCATGAGTTCCCCCGCACGGTGTCCCGGCTGGACGAAATGCAGTCCGCGGATTTCCTGGCGCTGGAGCACCGCGTGGTCGACACTCGCCTCACATGAAAAGACTGTTCCTGCTGCTCGCCATCCTCCTGCTGCCGCCGGCCTGGGCCCAGGACGAAGCAGCCGATCGGGTCGAGCGCGCGCGCATCGCCGCGGAACGCAAGCAGGTCGATGCCGCTTACCAGGGCGAGGAAAAGGCCTGTCACGGCAAGTTCGCGGTCAACGACTGCCTGAACGACGCCCGCGGCCGGCGCCGCGCCGCGCTGGCGGACTTGCGCCGCCAGGAAATCTCGCTCAACGACGCGCAGCGCAAGCGCCGTGCGGCGGAACGCCTGCGCTCTGTCGAGGAGCGGGCTCGGGAGCAGCAGCAAGGCGGCGCGGGCCACCGCGCCCAGGCCGCCGAAGGGCACCGCGAACGGGAGGCGCGCGCGGCGGAGAAAGCTGCGGGGCGGGCTTCCGCCGACGTGTCGCGCCCGGCGAAGGCGGCCGAGCGCGAGGAACAGGCGCGCCGGCGACAGGCCGAGGCCGGCGCCGAGCGCGCGCAGCGCGACAAGGACGCCGCCGAGAATGTGAAGCGCCAGGAAAAGCGGCTGGCCGATGCCAGGGAGCGCAAGGCCAAGCTGGACAAACGGCTGGCCGAGCACAAGAAGCCGGACGCCAAGCCGCTGCCCGCGCAGCCCTGAGCCGCGCCGCGGGGCGTCAGCTGTCCAGCGGCTCCACCTTGACCACCACCAGCGACAGGTTGTCGCCGCCGCCGTGGCCGCGCGAGCGTGCCTTCTCGATCAGGAACTCGGTGGCTTCGCGCGGGGACAGCGACGACAGTACCGACCCGAGCTCGCTGGGGTTGAAGTAGTGCCAGACGCCGTCGCTGCAGGCCATCAGCACGTCGCCGGGGCGAAGCTGCTGGATGAAGTTCAGGTCCGTGGGCGGGTCGTCCTCGGCGCCCAGGCATCCCATGAGGATGTTCGACTGGGGGTGGACGTTGGCTTCCTCCTCCGTCAGCTCGCCGCGGTCGACCAGTGTCTGCACGTAGGAGTGATCCATGGTGCGCTTGACCAGCTTGCCGGCATGGAAGTGGTAGATGCGCGAGTCGCCGGCGTGAATCCAGTGGCAGTCGCCGGGCGGGTTGATGAGGAAGGCCGCCAGGGTACTGTGGGGCTCCTGTTCGGACGAGACCGCCGTCAACTTGATGACGATGTGGGCTTCCTGCACCATCTGCTTGAGCAGCGACGGCGCGTCGTCATGATCGGGCGAATAGCGGTCGAAGAGCTGCCGGGCCGTCATCATCACCTGGTCGGACGCCTTGCGCCCGCCGCTGCGGCCGCCCATGCCGTCGGCGACGACGCCGAGGAGGCAGCCGGAGATGCGTGGATGGCTGAGCAGGGCCACCTGGTCCTGCTGGTACTCGCGGTCACCCTTGTGGATGCCGGTCGATGCGGTGAGTCGGTAACCCTTTGTGGCCATGCTTGTCCGTTCGATGCGCCCGATAAGGCAGTGCGGGCGCTCGATTATTGCCCCTGAAACACGTATTATTGTGCCAACCCGACCGTAGCGGTGCGCACCCGCCCGCAGATCCCTTGGATTCCAACCTCCACTCCCCCGAACGCCGACTGATCGAGCTGCGCATGGAGCATGCCGACCTGGACGCCCTGATCGACCGTGCGAGCCAGGAATCGCCGGTCGACGAGCTCATGATGCGCCGCCTGAAGAAGCGGCGCCTGGCGCTGCGCGACCAGATCGCGCGCCTGGAGCTGGCGATCGACCCCAAAGAACCCGCTTAAGCATGTTGCCCCCACGCTCCCTCACTTCGTGCAGGTCGCTGCCCCCCGGGGGGGCCGCAGTCGCCTTGGGGCGGCCCGGCGGCGACTGATGTCTCTCGAAGATCCCGTTCGCGAGGTTTTCGCGCCCGAGGGAGTGCTCTCGCGCGCGGCCGACCACTTCCGCCCGCGCGCCGAACAGACCGAGATGGCGCTGGCCGTGGCACGCACCATCGAGGCAGGTGGCGCGCTCGTCGTCGAGGCCGGCACCGGCGTCGGCAAGACGTTCTCCTACCTCGTCCCGGCTCTGCTGAGCGGCGAGCGGGTCTTGCTTTCCACGGCGACGAAGACCCTGCAGGACCAGTTGTTCGGACGCGACCTGCCACGGCTGGTCGAGGCGCTCGGGCTGCCCGTGCGCACGGCCCTGCTCAAGGGCCGTGGCAGCTACCTGTGCCTGCACCGAATGGAACAGGCCCGGCACGACGCCACGCTGCCCGACCGCGGTTCGGTCCGCACGCTGGCCAAGATCGAGGAGTGGTCCCGGGTCACGCGCACGGGAGACCTGGCGGAGCTCCCGGGGCTGGACGAGCGTTCGGCGCTGATCCCGCTCGTCACCTCCACCCGCGAGAACTGCCTGGGCCAGCAATGCCCGAGGTTCCGCGCCTGCCACGTCAACCTGGCTCGCCGCGAAGCGCTGGCGGCCGACGTGGTCGTCATCAACCACCACCTGTTCTTTGCCGATCTTGCCGTGCGCGAATCCGGCATGGCCGAGCTATTGCCCACGGTGCGCGTCGCGATCTTCGACGAGGCCCACCAGCTCAATGAAACCGGCGTGCAGTTCCTGGGCGCCTTCGTCACCACCGGCCAGTTGCTGGACTTCGCGCGCGACATGCTGGCCGCCGGCCTGCAGCAGGCGCGCGGCCTCGTGGACTGGCAGCAGGCCGCGTCGGCGGTGGAGCGCGGCGCGCGCGAGTTGCGGCTCGTCGTGGGCAAGACGGCGCCGGGCGCGCGGCTGCGCTGGGTGGGTGAAACGCCGGCCGATGTGGACCCTCGCGGCTGGCAGCAGGCGCTCGAGGACGTTCATGGCGCCTGCTCGCAGGCCATGACGGCGCTGTCCACCGTGAGCGAGATCGCCCCGGATTTCGTGCGCCTCCTCGAACGCGCCGAAGCGATGGCGCAGCGGCTGCAGGCGTTTGCCGGACCGTGCGCAGCCGGCGCCGTGCGCTGGGTGGATGCGGGCGCGCAACTGCGCCTGGTCGAGTCGCCGCTGGACATCGCGAAAGCCGTCCAGGAGAAGTTGCTGCGCGCAGGCGCGGAGGAAGCCTCGACGAAGGCGTGGATCTTCACGTCCGCCACCCTGGGCGACGACTCGGGCCTGTCCTGGTTCACCGAACCCTGCGGCCTGGAGGACGCGCAGGTGTTGCGTGTGGGCAGCCCGTTCGACTACGCGGCGCAGGCGGCGGTGTACGTGCCGCGCGACCTGCCCAAGCCCAGCGACCCGGGCCACAGCGCGCAGGTCGCCGCGCTGGCCGCCGAAGGCGCGCAGCGCCTGGGCGGCCGCACGATGGTGCTCACGACGACGCTCAGGGCCTTGCGCACGATCGGCGAGGCCATGCAGCGTCGTTTCGAGGGCTCGGGCGAGGTGGAGGTGCTGGTCCAGGGCCAGTGGCCCAAGCGCCGCCTGATCGAGCGCTTCCGCGAGGGCGCGCAGGAGGGCGGGCGTGGCTGCGTGCTCGTCGCGTCGGCGTCGTTCTGGGAAGGTGTGGATGTGCCCGGCGATGCGCTGCAGCTCGTCGTCATCGACAAGCTGCCGTTCCCGCCGCCCGGCGACCCGCTCGTGGAAGCCCGGGCGCAGCGCCTGGAGTCGCAGGGCCGCAGCGCCTTCAACGACTATTTCGTGCCGGAAGCGGCGGTGGCGCTGAAGCAGGGGGCGGGACGGCTGATCCGGCGCGAATCCGACCAGGGCGTGCTGGTGGTGTGCGACACGCGCATGGCCACGATGGGCTACGGCAGGCGCCTGATGGCGGCGCTGCCACCGATGCGGGTGCTGAAATCGAAAGCGGAGTTCCTGAAAACGCTGGAGGGCCTGAGCACCGCCGGGCCGTCCCAAGGTGCGAGCGCCCCCGTAGGGGGCAGCGCCGCGGCTTCAGCCGCAAGCGTGGGGGGGACCTAGTTCACCAGAGCTTCCACCACGGATCCTGCTTGGACCTGAAGCCGCGCGAGAGGTATTCGCTCTTCGGGTAGGTCTTCTCCATCACGCGCTTCGCGTCGTCGCGCAGCTGGGTCATGCCCAGCTCGTCGTAGGAGCGAACGAGGATGTACAGCGCCTCTTCCAGCGCCGGAACGTCCTGGTAGTCGGTCAGCGCGCTCTGCGCGCGGTTGATGGCCGCCACATGGGCGCCGCGGCTGAAGTAGTAGCGCGCCACGTGCACCTCGTATTGCGCCAGCGAATTGACAATGTAGGTCATGCGCGCCCGGGCATCGGGCGTGTAGCGCGAATCGGGGAAGCGCGTCACGAGTTCCTTGAACGCCTCGAACGATTCCTTCGCGGCCTTCTGGTCGCGCTCGGACAGGTCCTGCCTGGAAAGGAAGGCGAAAGTCCCGAGGTTGTCGTTGAAATTGACGATCCCCTTGAGGTAGAGCGCATAGTCGATCGCCGGGCTGGCCGGGTGCAGCTTCATGAAGCGGTCGATCGTGGACAGCGCCGAAGCCTGGTCGTTGGCCTTGTACTGCGCGTAAGCCTTCTCGAGCTGGGCCTGCTGGGCGAGCGGCGTGCCGGCCGCGCGGCCCTCGAGTTTCTCGAACAGCGGGATCGCCCGGTCGTACCCGCCCGAGCCCATTTCGTCCTTGGCTTCGGCGTAGATCTTGTTCGGGCTCCAGTTCTCGGTCTTGTCGTCCGGGGTGGACGAGCACGCGGCCAGCAATGCGGCCATGCCGATCGCCAGCGCGGGGACCCCTAATTTCGCTCGAAACATCAATGAAACTTTCTAGAGACAGCCCGTAATATAAATCAGTGCCCCAGGCGGGCCTCGCCGGCCCCGCTCGTGACTCCCACGCGCTTCGGTGTACGCAGCGGCACCGCCTCGAAAGCCAGTACCACGAACTCGACGGCGAAAGTCGTGTCGGCCAGTTCGAAATCGAGCTGGACCGTGAACTCCTGCCCCGGCGCCGCGGCGCTGCCGGAGATCTCCTTGCGGGCCAGGATCGCCGCACCATTCGCGGCGGTCGCCTGGACGATGGCCACGGCCGTTTCCAATGGCGCGGCCGCCACGTACTCGAGCGTGAACGTCACCGAGTGGCGGCCCGGCGGCAAGGCCGTGTAGGGCCCGTGGAGCAAGGCGCCCGGCCGGCCTCCGGAGTCGAACCACGCCTCCCCCCGATGCATGAACCCTTGCCCGATGATGGATTTCAGGCGGTTCAGCCGCTCCGGCCACGCGACTTCATTGATCTGCCGGATCCGCTCGCGCAGGCGCCCGGGCTGCGGTTCACGGCCGCGCTTGCGCGCCTGCACCCACCAGATGAACGAGGACTCGGGGTGGCTGGCGGCCTCGGCCACGCGGCGCGTGAGGGGCCACGGCCCGCCGCTCGAAAATTCGTCGAACGGCAGGACCGCGCCGGTGTCCGGCTCACTGCACAGCCACAAGCCCGCCCGGTGCTCGACGTCGAACCCCGCCAGATCGAGCAGCTCCATCACTTCCGCGAGTTCCAGCTCGATGGTGTGTTCCGGATGGCTCCATCCCAGCAAGGCAGTGACGCGCCGGTTCGGGCTGTCGATGACCAGCAAGCCGCCGTCCCGCAGGACGCGATGGCTTTCGAGCAGGAAGTTCCCGATGTCTTCGGGCCACAGGTGTTCGATGTTCTGGCCGGAGAACAGGAGGTCGGCCGATTGATCCCGCAGCGCCTCCATGTTGCCGGCCGTGTTGACGATCCAATCCACGCCGTCCGGCAAGTCCGCGGGGCGGGGCGAGTAGAACTCGATTCCCGTGTGGCGCAGCGGCCCGCACTGGTCGCGAATCCACTCGAAGTACCACGTGCCCGCGCAGCCCACGCTCACGAAATGCGCCACCCCTTTGGGCAGCCTGGACAAGGCTTCGCCACGCAGGTGATGCAGCAGGTGATTGACGTCGGGAACAGCAATGTCATGCGCGCCGATGCCGGCCAGGCACTGCCGCAGCCGAAGGGACCGGCGCGCATCCCGCCTGTTCCGCAGCGATTGGCGCACGCGGGGGGGCAACAGGCCGAAAATTCTCTTCGCGGTTTCTCTGAGCATGGTGGACGGGTGGGTCGCGCCCAGCGCCGATGTGCCGGGCGCCGGCCGCTCGATGGCGAGGTGTGATTGAGCATACCATTCGCACTCCCCATGACTTCCACAAGCAACACGTTGGCGCCGGATGCGGAGACCGGCGCGGATGACGCGGCCGACGCCGGGCCGGATGCCGAACTGCGGCCCTTCGTGATCGACGCGGCCCACCACGGCGGCCGGCTCGACCGCGCGCTCGCCGCGCTGGCGCCCGAGTTCTCCCGCAGCTACCTGCAGCAGTTGATCGAGTCGGGGGCGGTGATGCTCCACGGTGTTCCCGCCGCGCGCTCGTCGCAGAAGGTGAAGGCCGGCGACGAGGGAACGCTGGAGCTGCGCCCGACGCCTCAGAGCCAGGCCTTCCGGCCGGAGCCGATGACCCTGGACGTCGTGTTCGAGGATGAACACCTGCTGGTGGTGAACAAGCCGGCCGGCCTGGTCGTCCATCCCGCGCCGGGCAACTGGAGCGGCACGCTGCTCAACGGCCTGCTGGCCCGCGATCCGGGCGCCATGCTGCTGCCGCGCGCCGGCATCGTCCACCGGCTGGACAAGGACACCAGCGGCTTGATGGTCGTCGCGCGCACGCGTGCCGCGATGGATGCCCTGGTGCAGCGCATTGCCGCGCGCGAAGTGTCCCGCCAGTACGTGGCGCTGGCTCACCGATCATGGGGCGGCGCAGTGGTGCGGCAGGTCGATGCGCCAATCGGGCGGGACCCGCGCAGTCGCCTTCGCATGGCCGTCGTCGAGAGCGGCAAGGCGGCCACCACGACCTTCGAGCTGCTGCAGGACGCGGCGCAGGGCTGCTGGGTGCGGGCCACGCTGGGCACGGGCCGCACGCACCAGATCCGCGTGCACATGGCGCACATCGGCCACCCGCTGGTGGCCGACGAGCTCTATGGGGGGGCCGGCGCGGCGGGCCTGTCGCGCCAGGCGCTTCATGCCTACCGGCTGGCCTTCGAGCACCCGGCGACTGGCGGGGCCGTGGAATGCCACGCACCCTTGCCCGGCGATTTGCGCCAGGCCCTGGCGGCCTGGGGCCTGCGTTACAATGGCCCGGAATGGCTCACGAGCCACGCCCCCTAGGCTCTTAGCCAGAGCCTGTGAAACCAGCGGGGCGCGCGCCGCGCAACCGAGGTTGCGCACCGCGCAGCGAATTGAAATCGCCCCTGTTTAGCCTTTGATTTGCGCGCCGGATGGCGCCTTTTCCCGGAACGGCAAGACCATGAATACGACGGATGCGAAGCGCGTCCTCGAAACCGCCCTGATTTGCTCGCAGCAGCCATTGCCGGTGCGCGAGCTGCGCGTCCTGTTCAACGACGAACTGGCCGCGGACACGATCAAGGCGTTGCTCGCGGACCTCCAGGACGACTGGGCCCAGCGCGGGGTCGAACTCGTCCATGTGGCAAGCGGCTGGCGCTTCCAGAGCCGGCCGCAGATGCGCGAGTACCTCGACCGCCTGCACCCGGAGAAGCCCCCGCGCTATACGCGCGCCGTCCTCGAGACGCTCGCCATCATTGCCTACCGGCAGCCCGTGACCCGCGGCGACATGGAAGACATCCGCGGCGTGACGATCAACGCATTGATCCTGAAACAGCTGGAAGACCGGGGCTGGGTCGAGGTCATCGGCCACCGCGAGACGGTCGGCCGGCCCGCCCTGTTCGCGACGACGCGGCAGTTCCTGGACGACCTGGGCCTGGAATCCCTGGACCAGCTCCCGGTTCTGGAGGGCCCGGCGCGGCAGGCCCAGCTGCTCGAGACGCTGGGCGCCGCAGCCGACGAAGCGCAGCAGCCGGGCCTGGCCATCGACGGCAACGACGAAGCCGCGACCCCCGCCCAACCCACCCCCGAGGGCGCAGCCGACAACGCGCCGGAAGCAGTCGAGACCTGAACATGAACAATCCCCTGCCTGGCGCGGCCTCCGTGCCCGCCGACGACGACATCGAAGACAAGGAAGCGGCCACGCCGCCCCAGCCGCAAGCTGCCGCGCCGGAGGATGACGAGCCGGAGGAGCTCTGGGACGACAGCGACGAGGAGCACGACGCCGATTCCGGCGAGCGCGGCGCCCCGCAGCCGCCGGCCGAGCCGACGGTGCCGATCCGGTTCGAGGACGTCATCTCGGGCGAGTTCGACAAGGAGGTCGACAGCCCGGAGGTCGGCCTGCCCAAGCGGGTGCTCTCGCCGCAGGCTGAAACGCCCAAGCTGCACAAGGTGCTGGCCCAGGCGGGCCTGGGTTCGCGCCTGGAGATGGAGCAGCTCATCATGGAGGGCCGCATCTCCGTGAACAACGAGCCGGCCCACATCGGCCAGCGCATCCAGTTCGGCGACCAGATCAAGGTCAACGGCAAGCCGATCCGCTTCCGCATCGCCCCGCCGCCGGCCCGGGTCATCGCCTACCACAAGCCGGTGGGCGAGGTCGTGACGCACGACGATCCGCAGAACCGCCCGACGGTGTTTCGCAAGCTGCCCAAGCTGCAGCAGGGCAAATGGCAGTCCGTCGGCCGGCTGGACCTCAACACCGAGGGCCTGTTGCTGTTCACGAGTTCCGGCGAGCTGGCCAACAAGCTCATGCATCCGCGCTTCGGCCTGGAGCGCGAGTACGCGGTGCGGGTGCTGGGCGCGCTCAGCAACGAGGAAAAGCAGCGCTTGCTCGACGGCATCGACCTGGAGGATGGCCGCGCCCAGTTCGGCTCGATCGAGGACGGTGGCGGCGAGGGCGCCAACACCTGGTACCGCGTGACGATCTCCGAGGGCCGCAACCGAGAGGTGCGGCGCCTGTTCGAAGCGCTGGGCCATGCGGTCAGCCGGCTGATCCGCATCCGCTACGGCGCGATGATGCTGCCGCGGGGGTTGAAGCGCGGCGCCTGGATGGAACTGGACGAACGCGACATCCGGTCGTTGATGCAGGCTGCGGGCGCCGGCGGCGAACGCGGGGAACGCCGCGATGCGCCGGACGGCGAGGGCGGCGGCAGGGGCGGGCGTAACCGCCGCCGCGGCGGGCGCAACGCGGGCGGCGGCAACAGGGACGGGCAACCTCAACGCGGCCAGGGCCAGCAGCGCGGGCAGGGCGGGAACGGCGGCGGTGGCGGTGCCGGTGGCGGCCAGGGTCAGCAGCGGCGCAAGCAGCGCGGCGGCGGTGGCGGCGGCGACCAGGGCGACCGCCAGGGCGGTGCCCAGCCCGATCCGATGAAGACATCCTTCGGTTACATCGGCGCCGACAGTTTCACTCGCCAGCGCCAGGGACCCGGCGGCGGCCAGCGCCGTGGCGGTGGCGGTGGTGGTGGCGGTGGCGGTCAGCGCCGCGGCGGCCGCGGCCGATGACAAACGACGCTGGCTACGCCGGGCATGACAAATGACAAATGAAGGCCCGCGCGGCGGTCTTGTCACTTGCCATCGAAGCGCAGCGAAGTCATTTGTCATCGCAAACGGATAAAATCACGGGCTTTGCCGAACTTTTTGGCCCAGGCAAAACCCTACAACTTCAAGCTCAGGAAAATTCAAATGGCTATCGAACGCACCCTCTCCATCATCAAGCCCGACGCCGTCGCCAAGAACGTCATCGGCCAGATCTACGCGCGCTTCGAGGCGGCCGGCCTGAAGGTCATCGCCGCCAAGATGGCCCACCTGTCGCGCGGCGAGGCCGAGCAGTTCTACGCGGTGCACAAGGAGCGCCCGTTCTTCAAGGACCTCGTGGAGTTCATGATCTCGGGCCCGGTGATGATCCAGGTGCTCGAAGGCGAGGGCGCCATCCTGAAGAACCGCGACCTGATGGGCGCGACGGATCCCAAGAAGGCCGCGCCCGGCACCATCCGCGCCGACTTCGCCGACAGCATCGATGCGAACGCCGTGCACGGCTCCGACGCCCCCGAAACCGCCAAGGTGGAAGTGGGCTTCTTCTTCCCCGGCATGAACGTCTATTCCCGCTGACATGGTGTCCCCACGCTCCACTGCGTTTCGCTGCCCCCCGAGGGGGACGCGGCGCGCTTGGGGCGGCCCGGCGCCGCGCCGGCCGGGACTTCCCATGCGATGACGGCCAACCTTCTCGACTTCGACCTCGACGGTCTGGCCGCGTTCTGCGAACGCCTGGGGGAAAAGCGCTTTCGGGCGACGCAACTTTTCCGCTGGATCCACCAGCGCGGCGCGCGCGACTTCGACCAGATGAGCGACCTGGCCAAGTCGCTGCGCGATAAGCTCCGGACCACCGCCCGCATCGAGGGCCTGCCCGTCATCTCCCGGCAGGAATCCACCGACGGCACCATCAAGTGGCTGTTCGACGTGGGCAACGGCGACGCCGTCGAAGCCGTGTTCATCCCCGAGTACGGTGACGACGGCCCGCCCCTGGGCGCCGTACCGCCCCCTCGGGGGGCGGCCGCCGCAGGCGGCCGGGGGCGCACAGTGCTCGACCGCGGCACCCTGTGCGTGTCGTCGCAAGCGGGCTGCGCCGTCGGCTGCCGCTTCTGCTCCACCGGCCACCAGGGCTTCTCGCGCAACCTCACCACCGGCGAGATCGTCGCCCAGCTGTGGTTCGCGGAGCATTTCCTGCGCCACCACCTCAAGAGGGACGAGCGCGTCATCTCCAACGTGGTGATGATGGGCATGGGCGAGCCGCTCCAGAACTACACCGCCCTCGTGCCGGCGCTGCGCGTGATGCTGGACGACCACGGCTACGGCCTGTCCCGCCGCCGCGTCACGGTGTCCACATCCGGCATGGTCCGCATGATCGACCGCCTGGCGCACGATTGTCCCGTGGCGCTGGCCGTGTCGCTGCACGCGCCCAACGACGAACTGCGTGACTACCTCGTGCCGCTGAACAAGAAGCACAACCTGGCGGAACTGTTGGATGCCTGCAGCCGCTACCTGGCGTTCGCGCCGCGCGACTTCATCACCTTCGAGTACTGCATGCTCGATGGCGTCAACGACCAGCCGGAACACGCGCACCAGTTGGTGGACCTGCTGCGCCACCACGGCGGGCAGGGCCTGCGGGCGCCGGGCCGCCCCAAGGCCGCAGATCGTAGCCCGCAGGGCGGAGATTTCTCCATCCGCTGCAAGATCAACCTGATCCCCTTCAACCCGTTCCCGCAGTCCGGGCTGACGCGTTCACCCCACAAACAGGTGCTCGCCTTCGCGAAAATCCTGAGCGATGCTGGTATCGTCACCACTGTGCGCAAGACCAGAGGGGACGACATCGACGCCGCCTGCGGCCAGCTGGCCGGTGACGTCAAGGACCGCACCCGGGTCGAGCAACGCATCGTCCGGCAACGCACCGTGATGTTGAAACAGGTGCCGGCCACCGCGACCGGCGCGAAGGAGACGTAAGAAATGACAAGCACCGCCTCGGCGGTCCGGGGCCCGGGGCGGCTCCTGGCCTGGGCCTGGATGGCCGGCACGCTGCTGCTGGCACTGGGGGGCTGCGCGTCGGCGCCGCCGGGGGACGTGGGCTCCGCTCGCGACATCATGACCGAATCCGACGAGCCCGAGGCGCGCAAGCGCGCCCGGATCCGCATGGAGCTGGCGGTGGGCTACTTCGAGCAGGGCCAGACCAATGTCGCCCTCGACGAACTCAAGCAGGTCATCTCATCGGACCCGGCCTTCCCCGACGCCTACAACCTTCGCGGCCTCATCTACATGCGCCTGAACGACATGCGGCAGGCCGAAGACAGCTTCAAGCGGGCCGTGGCCCTCAATCCCCGCGACGGCAACGTGCAGCACAACTACGGCTGGCTGATGTGCCAGCAGGGCCGCTACGAGGAAGCGGGGCGCGCCTACGACGTGGCCATGGCCAACCCGATGTACGCGGGCCGGGCCAAGACGCTGATGGCCAAGGGCGTGTGCGAGGCGCGGGCGGGCAAGACGGCCGAAGCCGAGCGCAGCCTGGCGCGCTCGTACGAGCTGGACGCGGGAAATCCGGTGACCGGCTACAACCTGGCGGGCCTGCTGTTTCGCCGCGGCGACCTCAACCGCGCCCAGTTCTACATTCGCCGCCTGAACAACAGCGATCTCGCCAACGCCGAAACGCTCTGGCTGGGGGTGAAGGTCGAGCGCCGCCTTGGCGATCGCGTGGCCATGCTGCAGCTGGCCGAGCAGCTCAAGAAGCGCTTCCCGAAGTCCCGTGAGGCTGCCGCGTACGAACGGGGGGCCTTCGATGAGTGACACCTGGGAAGGCGAAGGAGCCGCTTTCGTGCAGCAGCCCGCGGCCAACGATGGCGTGACGGCGGGTACGCTGCTGCGCCGCGCACGGGAGGCCGCGGGGCTGCATGTCGCGGCGCTCGCCGTGTCCCTGAAGGTGCCGGTGCGCAAGCTGGAAGCCCTCGAAGAGGACCGCTGGGACGCCCTGCCCGACGCGGTGTTCATTCGCGCGCTGGCATCGAGCGTCTGCCGAACCCTCAAGATCGACCCGCAACCGGTGCTCGACCGCCTGCCGCAGACGGCCGCGCCGCGCCTGGTGCGCGACGGCGACGGCATCAACACGCCGTTTCGCGCGCCAAGTGACGGGGCGCCCCCCAGCTGGCTGGACCATGTGACCAAGCCGGTCTTCCTGGCCGTGTTCGCCCTGCTGCTCGGCGCCCTGGTGCTGATCCTGCTGCCGTCGACGCCGTCCGAAGACAAGGTTGCCGCCTCCGGCGCTCCCGACGCCGGCTCGGGCGCGCCGGTCGGGACCCCGCCGGCGATCGCGTCTCTGGCCGTCGAAACGGTGTCGGTGCAGACACCCTCGCCGGCAACGCCTGCAGCGCCGCTGGCGGCCACCACGCTGCCTGCGGCGATCACCCCGGCCGCAAGCGCGGGCTCCGCTTCCGTCAGCGCCGCCAGCGCCGTGAAGGTGGCGCCGGCGCCGGGGGCGGGCGCACCTGCCGTCGTGGCTGCCGGCCCCGCGGCGGCTGCCAGTGGAATCATCCAGTTCCGCGCCAGTGGGCCGTCGTGGGTCGAGGTCACCGATGCGAAGGGCGTGGTCGCCATGCGCAAGCTGCTCGGTGCCGGCGAGACGGCCGGTACCTCCGGTGCGCTGCCGCTGCAAGTGACCATCGGCCGCGTCGACCATACCGAGGTGCAGGTGCGCGGCAAGCCGTTCGACCTGAAGCCCGTGTCCAAGGACAACGTCGCGCGTTTTGACGTGAAGTGAACTGAAGTGAAGCAACCCTGCCTGCCCATCGAACCCGCATCGCCGAAACCCCGCCGCTCGCGCCAGGCGCGCGCCGTGTGGGGCTCGCGCGTGGTCACCATCGGCGGCGACGCGCCGGTGCGCATCCAGTCGATGACCAACACCGATACGCAGGACCCGATCGGAACGGCCATCCAGGTGAAGGAACTCGCCGTGGCGGGCTCAGAGCTGGTGCGCATCACGGTCAACACGCCCGAGGCCGCGGCGCAGGTGCCGTACATCCGAGAGCAGCTGGACCGCATGGGCATCGACGTCCCCCTGATCGGTGATTTCCACTACAACGGCCACCGCTTGCTGACGGACCATCCGGCCTGCGCCGAGGCGCTGTCCAAGTACCGCATCAATCCCGGCAACGTGGGCAAGGGCGACAAGCGCGACAAGCAGTTCGGCCAGATGATCGAAGCCGCGATGCGCTGGAACAAGCCCGTGCGCATCGGGGTGAACTGGGGCAGCCTGGACCAGGAGCTCCTGGCCCACCTGATGGACGTGAACAGCCGGCGCGCCGAGCCTTGGGACGCCAAGTCGGTGATGTACGAGGCGCTGGTCACTTCCGCCATCGAATCCGCCCAGCGCGCGCAGGAAATGGGCATGGACGGCAACCAGGTCATCCTGTCGTGCAAGGTGAGCGGCGTACAGGACCTGATCTCCGTCTACCGCGAGCTGGCCAGGCGCTGCGACTACGCGCTGCACCTGGGCCTCACCGAAGCCGGCATGGGCACCAAGGGCACGGTCGCCTCGAGCGTGGCGCTGGGCATCCTGCTGCAGGAAGGCATCGGCGACACGATCCGCGTCTCGCTCACGCCGGCCCCCGGCGAGTCGCGCACGCAGGAGGTGGTGATCGCCTCCGAGATCATCCAGGCGCTGGGCCTGCGCAGCTTCGTGCCCAGCGTCACGGCCTGCCCCGGTTGCGGCCGCACGACGAGCACCACGTTCCAGGAACTGGCCAAGCAGATCGACGACTACCTTCGGGCCCAGATGCCGGTGTGGCGCGCGAAGTACCCGGGCGTCGAGAAGATGAAGGTCGCCGTCATGGGCTGCATCGTCAACGGCCCCGGCGAGAGCAAGCATGCCGACATCGGCATCAGCCTGCCCGGCACGGGCGAGGCGCCGGCGGCACCCGTCTTCATCGACGGCCAGAAGGCCATGACCCTGCGCGGCGACAACATCGCCAACGAGTTCCACGAAATCGTCGAAAACTACATCGAAAAGCGCTTCGGCCACGCACGCGCGGCCGAACACGCCTGACCCCAAAAAGAACATGGCCGAGAAACTGAGTGCCGTCAAAGGCATGAACGACATATTGCCCGCGAGCGTGCCGCGCAAGGAAGTCCTGCCGCGCGCCGCAACCTGGCAGTGGTTCGACGACGTCGTGCGCCGCGTCATGGGCCGCTATGGCTACCAGTACATCGTCACGCCGGTGGTCGAACCCACCGCGCTCTTCGTGCGGGGGCTGGGCGAGGTGACCGACATCGTCGAGAAGGAGATGTATTCCTTCGTCGACTCGATGAACAACGACAAGCTGACGCTGCGGCCCGAGGCCACGGCGGGCATCGTGCGGGCGGTGGTCGAGCACAACGCGCTGTACAACGGGCCACTGCGCATCTGGACGACGGGTCCCATGTTCCGGCACGAGCGGCCGCAGAAGGGCCGCTACCGGCAGTTCCACCAGCTCGACGTCGAGGCACTGGGCTTTGCCGGCCCCGACGTGGACGCGGAGCTGATCCTCATGGGCCGCGCGCTGTGGCGCGAGCTCGGGCTCGTCGAAGGGCAGCACTACCGGCTCGAGCTCAACACGCTGGGCGAGCCGGCGGAGCGCCAGGCGCACCGCGAGGCGCTGATCGCGCATTTCGAGAGGCACGCCGCCGTGCTGGACGCGGATGCAAGGAACCGGCTGCACTCGAACCCCCTGCGCATCCTCGACACGAAAAACCCCGCCATGCAGGAGGTCGTTGAATCGGCGCCCCCGCTGATGGACTTCCTGGGCGAGGAGTCGCGCGCGCACTTCAGCGCGGTGTGCAAGCTGCTGGAAGCCGCGGGGCAGCCCTATCGCATCAACCCGCGCCTCGTGCGCGGCATGGACTACTACAACCGCACCGTGTTCGAGTGGACGACGGACCACCTGGGCTCGCAAGGCACGATCTGCGGCGGCGGCCGCTACGACGGGCTGATCGAGCAGATGGGCGGCAAGAGTGCCCCCGCCATGGGCTTCGGGCTGGGTATCGAGCGGCTCCTGCTCCTCATCCAGGAACTCGACTTGCCGGGGCCCGACTTCGCGCCCGCCGCCTATTGCATCCTCGCGTCCGACGACGCGTCTTCGTCGGCGTTGCCGGTCGCGGAAGCCCTGCGCGCCGCCGGCATCGATGTCCTCATGCACTCCGGCGGCGGCTCCTTCAAGAGCCAGCTGAAAAAAGCCGATGCGAGCGGTGCCCGATACGCGCTCATTTTCGGGGCGGACGAGCTCGCCCGGGGCGTGGTGACGGTCAAGGCGTTGCGCGACGGCACCGGCGCGCAGGTGCAACGCCCCCTTGCAGACCCGGGCGCCTGGGTGGACACGCTCAAGGCCTGAGGGCAGCGCGCACCCGGCGCCTCATACAATCGCAGGCTCCAAGCAGGACAACAACACAATGGCAAAACACCTCGATCTCGAAGAACAGGAACAGCTTGCCGAGATCAAGCACTTCTGGAACGAGTACGGCAACCTCATCACCTGGGTCGTGATTGCGGTCTTCGGCTCCATCGCCGCCTGGAACGGCTGGAACTACTGGCAGCGCACGCAGAGCGCCCAGGCCGCCGCCATGTACGACGAGGTCGAGCGGGCGGCGGCGGGCGGTGACGTCACCCGGGTCGAGCGAGCGTTTTCCGACATGAAGGACAAGTTCGGCCGGACCGTGTACGCGCAGCAGGCCGGCCTGCTGGCCGCCAAGGCCCTGGCCGAGCAGGGCAATACCGAGGGCGCCAAGGCGGCGCTCGGCTGGGTGGCGGACAAGTCCTCCGACGAGGGTTACCAGGCGCTGGCCCGGCTGCGGCTGGCCGCGATCCTGCTGGAGTCCAAGGCGTACGACGAAGCGCTCAAACAGCTGGCGGCGGAATTCCCCAAGGAATTCGAGGGCCTCGCGGCGGACCGCCGGGGCGATGTCTACGCCGCCCAGGGCAAGAGAGCCGAAGCCAAGGCCGAATACACCAGGGCCTTCAGGACGATGGACGAACGCGCCGAATACCGGCGCCTGGTCGAGGTCAAGCTCAATGCCCTCGGCGTCGATCCGCAACAGCTCGCGGCGCCCGCCGCTCCGGCCGCTTCGGGAGGCGCCAAACCATGATGACCCGTTTCGCTGCACGCGCCGCCTGCGCACTCGCCCTGGCCGGCCTGGCCGGTTGCTCCATCCTCCCCTCGAGCTTCTCCCTGCCTTCCATCTTCGGCGGCACCGCGGACAAACCCAAACCGGCGGAGCTGCCTCCCAACCCGGCGCTGCTGGCGGTACGACCGGCGTGGACCGCCAAGGTCGGGGAGGTCGGCTTTCCCCTTTCGGTGAACACCCATGGCGGCTCCGTGACCGTGGCTTCCAGCGACGGCACCGTGGCGGTGATCGACCCCGCCACCGGACGCGACATCTGGCGCGCCAGCGCGGGCGGGCCGATCGCGGCCGGGGCCGGCGGCGACGGCAAGCTGGTCGCGGTGATCACCCGCGCCAACGAACTCGTGGCGCTGTCGGCCGGCAAGGAGGCGTGGCGCCAGAAGCTCTCGGCTGTGGGCTACACGGCGCCTTTCGTCGCCGGCGGCCGCGTCTTCGTGCTGACGGCCGATCGCGCGGTTTCCGCGTTCGACGGCCAGAGCGGCCGCAAGCTCTGGACCCAGCAGCGCGCCGGCGAGCCGCTGGTCCTGCGCCACGCGGGCGTCATGCTGGCGGTCGGCGATACGCTGGTGGTGGGCCTGTCGGGCCGCTTGGCCGGCCTGAACCCGCTCACCGGCGCCAGCCGGTGGGAAGCGCCCCTGGCCTCGCCGCGCGGCCTGAACGACGTCGAGCGCCTGGTGGACCTGGTGGGCTCCGTCAGCCGGGTCGGCGAATCCATCTGTGCGCGCGCCTTTCAGGCCACGGTCGGGTGCGTCGATGCCGGCCGCGGTGCGGTCGTGTGGACGAAGCCTTCGAACGGTTCCGAGGGCGTCCACGGCGACGACAAGCTGGTGTTCGGCACCGAGGCGGACGGCAAGGTCGTCGCCTGGAAGCGCGAAAACGGCGAGCGTGCATGGCTGAGCGACAAGCTGCAATACCGCGGGCTCACGGCGCCGCTGGCGCTGGGCCGATCGGTCGTCGTGGGCGACAGCACGGGCTTCGTGCACATGCTCTCGCGCGAGGACGGCTCGCTGCTCAACCGGCTGGCCACCGACGGCTCCGCGATCGCGGCGGCACCGGTCGTGGCCGGCAACACACTGGTGGTCGTGACGCGCAGCGGCGGTATCCACGGGTTTGTCCCGCAATGAACGTGGCCCCCACGCTGGCGGCCTTGGGGCGGCCCGGCGGCCCTCAAGCCATTGATGGCCAGTCCTTCCTGAAATGAAACCCGTATTGGCCCTGGTGGGCCGCCCCAATGTCGGCAAGTCGACGCTGTTCAACCGGCTGACACAGTCGCGCGACGCCATCGTGGCCGACTTTGCCGGGCTCACGCGCGACCGGCATTATGGCAACGCGAAGCACGGCAAGCGCGAATTCATCGTCATCGACACCGGCGGCTTCGAGCCCACGGCCGAGAGCGGCATCTACATGGAGATGGCCAAGCAGACCCGCCAGGCGGTGGCCGAAGCCGATGTCGTGATCTTCGTGGTCGATGCGCGCGGCGGGCTTTCCGCGCAGGACTACGACATCGCCAAGTACTTGCGCAAGCTCGGCAAGCCGACGGTGCTGTGCGCCAACAAGGCCGAGGGCATGACCGAGGGCGTGCAGCTCACGGAGTTCTACGAACTCGGGCTGGGCGAGGTCCATCCCGTTTCCGCCGCGCACGGGCAGGGCATCCGCAGCCTGGTCGAGAAGGCGTTCGAGCCGCTCGGCCTCCCGGACGAGGACGAAGAGGCGGAGGCGGCCGACCCCGCCGTCATCAAGCTGGCGGTAGCCGGCCGGCCCAACGTCGGCAAGTCCACACTCATCAATACCTGGCTGGGCGAGGAGCGCCTCGTCGCCTTCGACCTCCCGGGAACCACCCGGGACGCGATCACGGTGCCGTTCGAGCGGGGCGGGCAGAAATTCGAGCTCATCGACACGGCGGGCCTGCGCAAGAAGGGCAAGGTGTTCGAGGCGATCGAGAAGTTCTCGGTGGTCAAGACGCTGCAGGCCATCGAATCGGCCAATGTCGTGCTGCTGCTGCTGGACGCCACCCAGGGCGTCACCGACCAGGATGCCCACATCGCCGGCTATATCCTCGAAAGCGGCCGGGCGGTGGTCCTTGCCGTCAACAAGTGGGACGCCGTGGACGAGTACCAGCGCGAGCAGGTGCAGCGGCAGATCGAAACCCGCCTGGCCTTCCTGAAGTTCGCGCCGCTGCATTTCATCTCGGCGATCAAGCGCCAGGGGCTGGGCCCCGTGTGGACGGCGATCGCCCAGGCGCACCGGTCAGCCATGATCAAGATGCCCACCCCGGTGCTCACGCGCCTGCTGCTGGAAGCGGTGCAGTTCCAGTCGCCCAAGCGCGCCGGCATGTTCCGCCCGAAACTGCGCTACGCCCACCAAGGCGGGATGAACCCCCCGGTGATCATCGTGCACGGCAACTCCCTGGAACACGTCACCGACGCCTACAAGCGCTTCCTCGAAGGGCGCTTCCGCCAGGAATTCAAGCTGGTGGGCACCCCCCTGCGGATCGAGATGAAAACGTCTCGCAACCCTTACGCCGACAAGGAATGACGCGCGGCGGGCGCCTGCAGCTATTTCCGCCGGGCCACCCTTGAAGGACGGGTTTTCGCGCCCAGCTGGACTGCAGGGCGGACAGATCGGTCCTGGCCTACTTGCACAGCTAGCTTGCTGTGGTAAGGTGGAGTTTCCAACAACACTTCCGAATGCGGAACACGGAGAATATCGTGAGCAACAAAGGGCAGCTTCTACAAGACCCATTTCTCAACACCTTGCGTCGCGAGCATGTGCCGGTGTCGATTTACCTCGTCAACGGCATCAAGCTGCAAGGCCAGATCGAGTCTTTCGACCAGTACGTTGTGCTGCTGCGCAACACAGTGACCCAGATGGTCTACAAACACGCCATCTCCACCATCGTGCCCGGCCGCGCAGTGAACTTCTCCACGGCCGAAAGCACCGAAGCCGGACCGGCTTGAAGCCGCGCACGGGGCGCTCGAACGGCGCGCGCGGGCAGATGGCCTCCGACGATCCCGCCTACCTGATTCTTCGCCCTTGAGCCTTCCCGCAACGCCCGACCGCCCCGCCGCCCCCACGATCCTCGTGGGCGTGGACCTGGGCCTGCCGCATTTCGACGGCGAGCTCGAAGAGCTCGGCCTGCTGGCCCAGACGGCCGGCCTGACGCCGGTCGCCCGTGTTTCGTGCAAGCGCAAGGCGCCCGACGCGGCGCTGTTCATCGGCAAGGGCAAGGCCGACGAGATCAAGCTGCTCGCCGCGCAGACCGGCGCCAACGAGATCATCTTCGACCAGGCCCTCAGCCCGGCGCAGCAGCGCAACCTGGAGCGGCACCTGGAACTGCCGGTCAATGACCGCACCTTGCTCATCCTGGAGATCTTCGCGCAGCGAGCGCGCAGCCACGAGGGCAAGCTGCAGGTCGAGCTGGCGCGGCTGCAGTACGTGAGCACGCGGCTGGTCCGCCGCTGGTCCCACCTGGAACGCCAGACCGGCGGTGCCGGCGTACGCGGCGGCCCAGGCGAAAAGCAGATCGAGCTGGACCGCCGGATGATCGGCGACGCCATCAAGCGCACCCGCGAGCGGCTGGAGAAGTTCAAGAAGCAGCGCCACACCCAGCGCCGCCAGCGCGAGCGCCGTGGAGCCTTCAATATCTCGCTGGTCGGCTACACCAACGCCGGCAAGTCCACGTTGTTCAACGCGCTGGTCAAGGCCCGCGCCTATGCGGCCGACCAGCTGTTCGCCACCCTGGACACCACCACCCGCCAGCTCTACCTTGGCCCGGCCGAAGGCAGCCGCGATTTCGCCGGCCGTTCGGTCTCGCTCTCCGACACCGTGGGTTTCATCCGCGATCTGCCGCACGGCCTGATCGATGCGTTCCAGGCCACGCTGCAGGAGGCCGTCGACGCCGACCTGCTGCTGCACGTGGTGGACGCCGCCAACCCGGATCACCCCGAGCAGATCGCCGAGGTGCAACGCGTGCTGCGCGAGATCGGCGCGGGGGACGTGCCGCAGGTGCTGGTGTTCAACAAGCTCGATGCGGTCCCTCCCGAGCAGCGCCCCCGCCAGGCCGTTGACATCTTCGAGCTGGAAGGCAACCGTGTGCCGCGCCTGTTCGTCAGCAGCCGCACCGGGGAGGGCCTGCCTGCGCTACGGCGCCAATTGGTGGAAGAATTGAGCCGGCGCAACGGAGAAAGCCAATCCGAGCGTGACAGCCCTGAATTGCACGGCACGCCCGCCTAGGGTGGCCCCAGTTGGGCACAATGCAACAAGAAAGAACCGACGCGCGATGAACTTCCAATTACGCAGCCTGCGATGGGCGGGGCTGAAAGGCCGGATCAGGGGCATGTTCAACCTCAATGATCCCCGTTGGGGCCGTGGCGGCGACGAAAAGCAGTCCGAAAACAGCCGGCCCGACCCGAACAAGCCCGAGGGCAATGGCCGCGGGCAGGGCCCCAACCAGGGCCCGCCGGACCTCGACGAACTCTGGCGGGATTTCAACCGCAAGCTCGGTGGCCTGTTCGGCGGCGGCAAGGGGCGGCGCCCGGACAACGGCGGCGGCGGTTTCGGTGGCGGCAACTTCCAGCCCGACATGAAGAGCGCCGGCATCGGCGCCGGCCTCGTGGCCGCCGTGGTGGTGCTGATCTGGCTGGGCACGGGTTTTTTCATCGTGCAGGAGGGCCAGCAGGCCGTCATCACCCAGTTCGGGCGCTACAAGTCCACCGTGGGGGCCGGTTTCAACTGGCGGCTGCCGTACCCGATCCAGCGCCATGAACTCGTGTTCGTCACCCAGATCCGCTCGGTGGACGTCGGCCGCGACAACGTGGTCAAGGCCACGGGGCTGCGCGAGTCGGCGATGCTGACCGAGGACGAGAACATCGTCGAGATCAAGTTCGCCGTGCAATACCGCCTCTCCGATGCGCGCGCGTACCTGTTCGAGAGCAAGAACCCCGCCGACGCGGTGGTGCAGGCGGCCGAAACGGCCGTGCGCGAGACCGTCGGCAAGATGAGGATGGACTCGGCCCTGGCCGAGGAGCGCGACCAGATCGCGCCGCGTGTGCGCACGCTGATGCAGACCATCCTGGACCGCTACAAGGTCGGCATCGAGGTGGTGGGCATCAACCTGCAGCAAGGCGGCGTGCGCCCTCCCGAGCAGGTGCAGGCGGCCTTCGACGACGTGCTCAAGGCCGGCCAGGAACGCGAGCGCGCCAAGAACGAGGCGCAGGCCTACGCCAACGACGTGATCCCGCGCGCCGTCGGCGCGGCGGCGCGGCTGCAGCAGGAAGCCGACGCGTACAAGGCCAGGGTCGTTGCGACGGCGCAGGGCGATGCGCAACGCTTCAAGTCGGTGCTGGCCGAATACCAGCGCGCACCGCAGGTCACGCGCGACCGGATGTACATCGACACCATGCAGCAGATCTACAGCAACGTGACCAAGGTGATGATCGAGTCGCGCCAGGGCTCCCTGCTGTACCTCCCGCTGGACAAGATCATGCAGCAGGTCGCCCAGGGCGGCGCTGCCACCGAGCCGGCCGCCGCCGCCGCGGGCGCAGCGGCCGCGCCCGGCGCTGCCACCGGCCTGCCCGCCGACTCCCGCACCCGCGATAACTCGCGCACGCGCGAACGCGAAACGCGCTGAAGGGAGAAGATGTTGCCCCCACGCTCACAAATGTCCGCTGCCCCCCGAGGGGGCGTTGTCCTCCTTGAGGCGGCTCGGCGGAGGACAGGAATATGAACAGAATCGGATTCATCGTCACGTCGGCCCTGGTGGCCCTCGCGCTCCTCAGCTCCATGCTCTTCGTGGTGGACCAGCGCCAGTTCGGCGTCGTCTATGCGCTCGGGCAGATCAAGGAAGTGATCACCGAGCCGGGCCTCAATTTCAAGTGGCCGCCGCCCTTCCAGAACGTGTCATACATCGACAAGCGCCTGCTCACGCTGGACAGCCCCGACCAGGAGCCCATGCTCACGGCCGAGAAGCAGCGCGTGGTGATCGACTGGTACGTGCGCTGGCGCATCACCGACCCGCTGCAGTACATCCGCAACGTGGGCCTGGACGAAGCCGCCGGCGCCAACCAGCTCAACCGCGTGGTGCGCAACGCCTTCCAGGAAGAGATCAACCGGCGCACGGTGCGCGAGCTGCTTTCCGTCAAGCGCGAACAGCTCATGAACGACGTCAAGCGCGAAGTGCTTGAAGTCGTGAAGGGCGCCAAGCCTTGGGGCGTGGACGTGGTGGACGTGCGCATCACGCGCGCCGATTATGTGGACGCCATCACCGAATCGGTCTATCGCCGCATGGAGGCGGAGCGCAAGCGCGTCGCCAACGAGCTGCGCTCCACCGGCGCGGCCGAGGGCGAGAAGATCCGCGCCGACGCAGACCGCCAGCGCGAGGTGGCCATCGCCAATGCCTACCGCGACGCCCAGAAGGTCAAGGGCGAGGGCGACGCCCAGGCCGCGAACATCTATGCCGAGGCGTTCGGGCGCGATGCTCAGTTCGCGCAGTTCTACCGCAGCCTGGATGCCTACAAGGCCAGCTTCAACAAGAAGGGCGACGTGATGGTGGTGGATCCCGCCGGCTCCGAATTCTTCAAGGCCTTCCGCGGCAGCTCGGGCGCGGCAGGCGCGCCCGCCAGGAAGTAGGGCGCGTCCGTTTGGACAGCGGCATCTTCTGGTCCGCGCTGGCCCTGGTGCTGGTGTTCGAGGGCCTCTTTCCTTTCATCTCGCCGGGGGGCTGGCGCAGCACTTTCCAGAAGCTGCTGTCGCTGCAGGACGGCCAGCTGCGCTTCTTCGGCCTGTGCAGCATCCTCATCGGCCTGCTCCTGCTCTGGATCGTTCTCTAGAAATCTCTTCGAGATTGTCCCGAGGCCTGATCGGTGAAGTGGAGGCCCGGCAAGCCGGTTCCGCTTGACACTGATCAGACCTTCCAGCCATGAAAAACGTGCAGCGTTTTTCATGGTGGACGAGCCTGTAAAATACCGTTTTTAACAGCACCCGAAAACCATGTCCGCCTGGGTCCTGCCGGATCACATCGCCGATGTATTGCCTTCCGAGGCCCGGCATATCGAAGAGCTGCGGCGCGAACTGCTGGACACCGCGCGCGGCTACGGCTATGAGCTGGTGATGCCGCCGCTGCTGGAGCACCTGGAATCGCTGCTCACCGGCACCGGCGAAGCGCTGGACCTGCAGACCTTCAAGCTCGTCGACCAGCTTTCGGGCCGCATGATGGGCCTGCGGGCCGACACGACGCCCCAGGTCGCCCGCATCGACGCGCACCTGTTGAACCGCCAGGGCGTCACCCGCCTGTGCTATTGCGGCCCGGTGCTGCACACGCGGCCCGATCGCCCCTATGCCACCCGTGAGCCGCTGCAGTTCGGCGCCGAGATCTATGGCCATGCCGGGCTCGAGGCCGACCTTGAGGCGCTGCTGCTCGCGCTGGACTGCCTCAAGGCGACGCAGGTGGGCAACCTCACCGTGGACATGGCCGACGCCCGCATCGTGCGCTCGGTGCTGGCCGGCGTTCCGGTCGACGCCGCCGCGCTGGGCCGCGTGCATGCGGCCCTTGCCGCCAAGGATGCGAGCGAGCTGGCCGCGTTGACGAAGAATTTTCCCGCCGCGGCCCGCGAGGGCCTGCTTGCCCTCGTGTCCCTGTACGGCGACGAGAAGGTGCTGGCCGAGGCGGAGAAGAAGCTTCCCTCGAGCACCCTGCTGCGCGAGGCGCTCGCCAATCTCCAATGGCTGGCCGGCCACCTGCAGGGCGCCAAGGTCAGTTTCGACCTGGCCGACCTGCGCGGTTACGCCTACTACAGCGGCGTGCGGTTCTCCGTGTACACCCCCGGCGCGAGCGACACGCTGGTGCGCGGCGGCCGCTACGACGAGGTGGGCGCGGTGTTCGGGCGCAATCGCCCGGCCGTGGGTTTCAGCCTCGATGTCCGGGAGCTGGTGGCTGTCGTCGCCAAGCGCCCGCTCAAGGCCGCGATCCGTGCGCCCTGGCTGGACAGCGGCGACGGCGCGGCCGATCTGCGCAATGCGATCGCTGCGCTTCGCGGCGCCGGCGAGACGGTGGTCTGCGTGCTGCCGGGCCACGAGAGCAAAGTGGATGAATTCCAGTGCGACCGCGAGCTCGCCTTCGAGGCCGGCCGCTGGGTCGTCAAGGCGATCTGAACCGATTTTTCATTTTCCGGAAGTACGAAATGACGAAGACAAAGGGCCGCAACGTGGTCGTGGTCGGCACCCAGTGGGGTGACGAGGGCAAGGGCAAGCTGGTCGACTGGCTGACCGAGATGGCGCAGGGCGTGGTGCGTTTCCAGGGCGGCCACAACGCCGGCCACACGCTGGTGATCAACGGCGTCAAGACGGCGCTGCACCTCATCCCCAGCGGCATCATGCGCCCGGGCGTGAAGTGCTACATCGGCAACGGTGTCGTGCTGTCGGCGGCCAAGCTGTTCGAGGAAATCGAAGGCCTGGAGAAAGCCGGCGTGGAAGTGCGCGGGCGCCTTCGCATCAGCGAGGCCTGCCCGCTGATCCTGCCGTACCACGCGGCGCTGGACATCGCCCGCGAGACGCTGCGCGAGCAGGGCGGCGACGAGAAGATCGGCACCACCGGCCGCGGCATCGGCCCGGCCTACGAGGACAAGATCGCGCGCCGTGCGCTGCGCGTGCA
>Ga0255338_1001253_pt1 | contig 50670 bp, 55 predicted proteins | sample MeOH1_35cm_T4_19_FD_203715 | JGI IMG/M metagenome (GOLD analysis project Ga0255338, IMG submission 203715) | Sandy soil microbial communities from University of British Columbia, Vancouver, Canada - MeOH1_35cm_T4_195 | ecosystem: Engineered > Artificial ecosystem > Sand microcosm > Unclassified ...
CGTCCGTGCTCGCGATGATCGATGTCGTCATAGTGGTGGGCGCTGCGCCCGCCAGGACGCTGCGGCAGTTCACGGCGGCGCTGGGCCTGCCGCCGGTCGAGATCTCCGCATCGCATGCCGCGGAGGGTGACGTGGCGTGCTGGTTCGTGCGCGGCGGTCAGGATCCCTTTCCGATGCGCGTGATCCACAGCCGTGCCGAGCGTACCCGCCATCGCAGAAAGTATGCGGAGGGCGACGTGCGCTATTACAGCTTTTACTTCCGCGGGCCCGCCGGCAAGCAGAATCTGCGCGCCCAGAATCTCACGATCTTCTGCCAGCTCGCCGAAGGCATCGACGAGGAGACATGGATGTATCACCTGCGCCGGCACGATTACTCGCGGTGGTTGCGCGATGTCATCAAGAACGAGGAGCTCGCGGCGACCGTGCAGGATATCGAGCAGCGTAAAGACCTCTCGCCGGACGAGACCCGTGCCTGGGTGCGGGCGGCCATCGAGGCACGCTATACGTTGCCCGAGTGACTGGCGAGCATCATGCGGCAAGCACGCTGCGGCGTGCGCTGCAGGCACTTCCTGGTGCAGTAGCTCTGATCAGCCTGGAGGCCGGTGACCTCCGTCACGCGAGGCGGTCGCCGCGATCTGGAGCACGGCGCATCGTTGACGCACATCCCTAACCATGGAGCAGTGATGATCTGCAGCCTCCCTTCTGATTGCAGCATTGCGGGGAACCGAGCGCCGGTGTCCGGCGATGTCGTCATGGGACTGCGCTGGGACAGACACGACGCGAACCCTGGACAGCCTGCGCGGCACGCGGACCTGGATGCCTTTTGCGTGTTGTTCGACGGGCAGGAGCGGCCGGTCGAGCTCGTTCATCCCGGCGCTACGCGCAACAGCAACGGGAGCGTCGTGCACACCGGCGATTCCACGACGGGAGCGAGCGCATGGGATGACGAGCGGATATTCGTCTTCCTCGATGCGCTGCCCGAGGAGATCTCCATGCTGGCCTTCGTGGTGCGCAGCGCGACCGGGCGAGTCTTCCGCGACGTCCCGGGTGCATCGGGTCACTTGAGCGATGCGGCCACCGAATGCGTATATCTGCGTGCGGATCTACAGCCGTACGGATATTCCATTGCGCGCTGCATGGCGATCCTCCGCCGTCGGCCCGACGGCTGGCACATCCTCGATCGCAGCGAGGCCGGTTCCCTCGCCGTCGCCGCGGAATCCCTGGCGCTCGGCATCGAGGACAAGGCGTAGCGGAATGGCATTGCGCGAGCCATTCTGATGGACTTGCCGGGGCCCAGGTTTCGCGTGGCAGATTGCAGAGCCGAAGCGTGTGCTCGGAATTGCTGGCGCGCGGCGAGTGCGACGTCTTGGTGGCCCCGTAAGTGTCCGTGTTAAGCTCGGCAGGCGTTCGCCCTGCGCATGCATGCTCAGGGGCGGCGGACGCCGCTTCGGGTCGGGAGGAGCGAAGAATGGCGGGATAGCGGGTTGGAATTTTCGAATCAAATCGTCCTCTTCGGATCGCTGCTCGCCCTCCTAGCCATCGTCGCGAGCGTTCTCTCGTCCCGCTTCGGTGCGCCGCTGTTGCTCGTGTTTCTCGTCCTCGGCATGCTCGCCGGCGAAGACGGTCCGGGCGGCGTGCACTTCAGCGACGTTCACGTCGCTCAGCTCGTGGGCAGCGTGGCCCTCGCCATCATCATCTTCGACGGCGGGCTGCGCACACGCAAAGAAGTCTTCCGGGTCGCGCTCTGGCCGGCCGTGTCGCTCGCCACCATCGGAGTGGTGCTCACGGCAGCGCTGGTTGGCGCGGTGGCGACGTGGCTGCTCGACCTGCACTGGATGCATGGTCTGCTGATCGGCTCGATCGTCGGCTCCACCGACGCGGCGGCGGTCTTCGGGCTGCTCAACACTGCCGGCACGGAGCTCAAGCAACGGGTCGCGTCGACGCTGGAAATCGAATCGGCCGGCAACGACCCCATGGCGATCTTCCTCACGATAATGCTCGTCTCCGTGCTCGCCGCCGGCGGCACGAGCCTCACGCTCGGCGTGCTCGGCGAGTTCGTGAAGCAGTTCGGCATCGGCGCCGTCGCCGGGATAGTGGGCGGATACCTGCTCGGCGCCCTCATCAACCGACTGAATCTCGTCACCGGCCTGTATCCGCTGCTCGCGGCTGCGGGAGCGTTGTTCATCTTCGGCGTGACTGCGACGCTGGGAGGCAGCGGGTTTCTCGCCATCTATCTCGCCGGCATAGTGCTGGGCAACATGCCGTTGCAGGCGGCGCAAAACATACTGCGCGTCCACGATGGGCTCGCGTGGCTCTCCCAGATCACGATGTTCCTGATGCTGGGATTGCTCATTACGCCGAGCGAGCTCGTGCCGATCGCATTCGAGGGCGTGGTGATCGCGCTTGCGCTGATGTTCGTCGCGCGTCCCGTCGCAGTGGCTGCGAGCCTGCTGCCGTTCCGTTTTCCGTGGCGCGAGCAGGTGTTCATCGGCTGGGTCGGACTGCGCGGCGCGGTGCCGATGATACTGGCGATCTTTCCCATGACGGCCGGCGTGCAGAACTCGGCGCTCTACTTCAACGTGGCGTTTTTCGTCGTGCTCGCATCGCTAGTGGTTCAGGGATGGACCATAGCGCCCGTCGCCCGCCGGCTGGGCCTGGAGATACCCCCGACCCATAAGCCGATGCAGCGCTACAACCTCGACATTCCGGGCCATCTGGATCGTGAGATCGCATGCTATCGCGTCGCCGCGGGCAGCCTCGTCGCGAACCGCCACATCCGCAGCGTGCCGCTGCCGGACGACAGTCACATCACGACGGTGGTACGGGCGGATGCGGTGCTCACCACCGCCGAAGATCTGACACTGTTGCCCGGCGATCTCGTCTACGTCTTCACCGATCCCGCGCACATCCCGCATCTCAACCGCCTGTTCGATCCGCAGCTCGTGCCGGAGCGGCTCGAAGAGCATCGGTTTTATGGAGACTTTGTGCTGAACGACACCGCGGGCGTCGCCGACGTCGCCGAAGCGTACGGCTTGCCGCTGCCCGCAGGCCACGAAAACGAAACGCTTGCGGAGTATCTTCACAAGGTTTTTCGCGGCCGGCCCGTCATCGGGGACCGTGCGCCGCTCGGCAGCGCTGAGCTCGTCGTGAAGGACATCGAGCTCGGCCGCATCACCAAGATCGGTCTGCGCGTCAGAAAGACCTAGCTTTCTTGCGCGATTCCTTACGGCTGCGCCAGTAAGACGACGTAATGCCCGGCGCGCGAGTGAGCGGTTGTTATAGGTTGTTATAATGAGCCCAGCGGATATATCCCTTCACTCATGTCGACGTTTGCTCACGATCTCATAGCCTGGCAGCGCACACATGGCCGCCACGACCTGCCGTGGCAGGGCACGCGCGATCCGTACGCGATCTGGGTCTCGGAGATCATGCTGCAGCAGACGCAGGTGGCGACGGTCATCCCCTATTACCGCCGCTTCATGACGCGCTTTCCCGACGTGCGCGCGCTGAGCCATGCGCCACTCGACGACGTGCTCGCGCACTGGAGCGGGCTCGGATACTACTCGCGGGCGCGGCACCTGCATGCAGCCGCAGGCGTCGTGTGCAGTCGTCACGGCGGCGTGCTTCCGAATGACTTCGATGCAGTGACTGCATTGCCCGGCATCGGCCGCTCCACTGCGGCCGCGATACTCGTTTTTGCCTACGGCGCGCGGCACGCGATACTCGACGGCAACGTGAAGCGCGTGCTGGCCCGCTGCTACGGCATACGCGGTCATTATGGCGAAAGCGCGGTGAGCGCCGCGCTGTGGCAGCAGGCCGAAGCGCTCCTGCCCCATGAGGATGTCGAAGCGTATACGCAGGGGTTGATGGATCTCGGCGCCGGGTTGTGCACGCGCCGCGCGCCTCGCTGCAGCGCTTGCCCGATGCAGGACCGGTGCGTCGCTCACGCCGTCGGCAGCGTTCATGAGCTGCCCACGCCGCGGCCGCGGCGAACGGTGCCGCGCCGCGCCACGACGATGCTCGTGTTGCAGCGCGAGTGCGAGGTGCTGCTGGAGAAGCGCCCGGCGCCCGGGATCTGGGGCGGGCTATGGTGTTTTCCGGAGATCGCGCCGGGCGATGATGCGGTGAGTGCGAGCGCCGCGAGGTTCGGACTCGACGCGGTGGCCGTCGAAAGCATGCCGCCACTCGAGCACGGCTTCACGCATTTCACGCTCACCATCACGCCGCAGCGCCTGCGGGTGGCGCATGCGACGCCGTGTGCGCAAGAGCCGGGCAGGCAATGGTGGTCGCTGCAGGAGGCGCGGGATGCGGGATTGCCGGCCCCGGTGCGGCGCATACTGGAACAGTTGTCCGAGTGATTTTCGCATCGGGCAGCAAGCACATGGAGCATGGCGAGCGTGGCTGACATTCCCGGTGGTGCGCTGACGGACTGGCAGGACATCAAGGTATGGCGTAAGGCGAAGCGCGCCGAGCTCATCGCGCGCCGCGAGGCGGTGGCACCCGACGAGAGGCGTCGCTGGAATAACGCCATCACGCGTCATCTCGAGGCGGCGCTCTCCGTGCCGCCGGGCAGCATCGTCGGCTTCTGCTGGCCCTTCAAGGGCGAGTTCGACGCGCGCTACGCCGCACGTCATTGGCGGGACCGCGGCGGCATGTCGGCGTTGCCCGAAGTCGTCGGCAAAGGAGAGCCGCTGCAGTTCCGGAAGTGGTGGCCGGGCGCTCCGATGCGGCCCGGTGTCTACGACATACCGGTACCGGTGGATACCGACGTCGTGGTGCCCGACATCGCGCTCGTGCCGATGAACGGTTACGACGAGCAGTGCTACCGGCTGGGCTATGGCGGCGGCTATTTCGACCGCACGCTGGCGAAGTGGCGCGGCGGCATGGTCGCGATCGGTGTGAGCTATGAAATATTGCGTCTGCCGTCCATCCATCCGCAACCGCACGACATACCGATGGACTTCGTCGTCACGGAAGCGGGCGTGCATCAGGCCGTTGCCGGCAAGCTCGAGCGTCTCGACGACGAGGCGGCTGCCGTGTCGATGCGGCGGTTGCTTGCGGCACGGCGCCTGCCGCGCGCCGCTCCCCTCGACGAGCAGGCCGGTTTTTCCTCACCCGCCTGTTATGCGTCGCAATTTCCGGGCTATTGGGGCGAGCAGCACGACACGGAGAAGAAGTAACGTTTCAACCCTGGTAACCCAGCTCGTCGAGCAGGCGCCGCAGTCGTTGCTGGCGCTCGCCGGCATCGCGCAGCTCGAGCAGCGCCTGCCGAGTCGCATTGTCCATCGGCAGGATTTCCGCAAGCCGATAGCCGACCCACTCGGCATCGTTCAGTCGCAGCGGTCCGGGAAAATGCTCGCTGCCCGCGCGCTCGACGAGCAGCTTGAGCACTTCGAGACACGCGGGATCCACAGCCGCGCCGGCACGGTCGGCGTCCCAGCATTCGATCCGCGCGGTGATCAGGCCCGATGCGCTGACGCTGTCCTCGACGATGCGAAAGCGCGCGCCGCCGCGCGCGGTGAGACTGAAAAGGCCGAGCTGCGGCATGTCCCAATGGGCTATCGTCGCCAGAGTGCCGACGCGCTCCGGCACTGCCGGCACTCCCACTTCGTTCCCTTCCTTGATGAGGCACACGCCGAAGGGCAGCGAATCGCGCAGGCATACCTTCGTCATCTCGAGATAACGCTGCTCGAACACGCGCAGCTGCAGCGTCCCGTCCGGAAACAGCACGGTGTTGAGCGGAAAGATGAACGTCTCCATTAGGGCAACGGTGGCGCCGGCGAGCGGTTTGCAGGAAGGCACGTCCGATCCGCCCTCACCCCCCGGCCCTTCTCCCGGACGGCGAGGGGCGGTTCGAGATATCGCCGAATGTCGCTCGTCGATGTGAGGCTCACGCAGAGAGCTCCCGATGGCGCACGAGCACGGGCATGTCGGCGCGGAAGCGGTCCGCGAGTGCCTCGACGAGGTATACGGAGCGGTGCCGGCCCCCGGTGCAGCCGATGGCGACGGTGATGTAGCTGCGATTATCGCGCCTGAAGCACGGCAGCCAGTCCGCGACGAAGCGCTCCACGTCGGACAGCAGCCGGTGCACTTCCGTCTCCGCCCGCAGAAATTCGATCACCGCAGCGTCGCGGCCCGTGAGCGGCCGCAGCTGCGGATCGTAGTGCGGATTGGGCAGGCAGCGCGCGTCGAAGACGAGATCCGCATCGAGCGGCACGCCGTTCTTGTAGCCGAAGGATTCGAAGAGCAGCGTGAGCCCCGCGCCTTCGAGCCCGACGAAATCCTTCACCCAGCTGCGCAGCGCGTTGCTGTTGAGATCGCTCGTGTCGACGTGATGGGCGAGTGCCGCCACGCCCTGCAGCAGCTCGCGCTCGCGCGCGATCGACTCGGTGAGCGTGAGCGAGCCTTCGGACAGCGGGTGGCGCCGCCGCGTCTCCGAAAAGCGCCGGATCAGCGTGTCCGTCTTCGCTTCGAGAAACAGCACTTTCAGCTCTATGCCGTGCGCGCGGATCTGCTCGATATAGCGCGGCAGCTCTCCGACGGATTGGCCGCTGCGCACGTCGATGGTGAGCGCGACGCGCTCGTGGCGCTCGCCGTTCAGGAAGGAGAAGAGCTCGGGCAGGAGCGCGACGGGCAGATTGTCCACGCAGTAGTACGAAGCGTCCTCCAGCACGCCGAGCGCTACGCTTTTTCCCGATCCGGACAGGCCGGTGATGAGCACGAGCTGCATGGACAGTGGAGTCGGACCGCCTGCGCTGTGGGTTCGAACCGACGTATGAACGTCACGGCTCGCGTTGTTGTAATTGCTGCGCCTGACGCGCGATGAAGTCGCGCGTGCTGTCGATGCCGCGCAACTGTAGCACATAGTTGCGCACTGCCGCCTCGGTGAGCACGGCGAGATTGCGGCCCGCGGCCACCGGTATGGTCACTTTGCGGATCGCGACGTCCATGATGTTCGCCGCGCCGGGCTTGAGCGGCAGACGCTCCATCGGCGTTATGTCCGTGCCGCCGGGACGCTCGAGATGCACGATCAGCTTCAGGTTCTTGCGCGGACGCAGCGCCGCCTCCCCGAAGATCGTGCGGATGTTGAGCACCCCCAAGCCGCGCACTTCGAGGAAATCGCGCAGCATCGCCGGGCAACGGCCTTCTATGGTCTCCGGTCCCACGCGGTAGAGCTCGACGACGTCGTCGGCGATGAGCCCGCTGCCGCGGCTGATCAGCTCGAGCGCGAGCTCGCTCTTGCCCACGCCGGAATCACCGGTGATCAGCACGCCCATGCCGAGGACATCGAGAAAAACCCCGTGGATCGTCGTCAATTCCGCGAGCGCGCGCGCAAGATACGGGCGCAGCATCCACATGAGCTCGACGCTCGCGACCGGGGACGCGAACAGTGCCGTGCTCGTCTGCTCCGCGAAGCGCGCGAGAGCGTCGGGCGGCTCGGCGACGCCCGCGATGATGAGGCACGCCACGTCGCGCGCCGCGGCTGCGGTGAGCCGCTCGCCCAGTGTGGCGGCATCGAGGCCTTTCAGGTACTCGACTTCCGACGCGCCGAGCACCTGTATGAGGTTGGGATGGATGAAGTTGAGATGGCCGATCAGGCCCTTGGACGAGTCTTTCGTGTACTCGCTGTTCAGCTCTCTCGCGCCGCCGCTCTTCCCGGCGAGCCAGGAGAGCTTCAGCTTGTCCCGATTGTCCTCAAACAGCCGGGCTATGCTGACTCGAGGCATGGGGCTGCCATTGCGTGATGAGGGTATGCACTTCATCCGCGGTTGCCGCTTCGAGCAGGCGGCTGCGGAACTGCGGATCGCTGAACATCTGCGCGAGCTCGGACAGGATCTGCAGATGCAGATCGGTCGCGCGCTCCGGCACGAGCAGCACGAAGACGAGCTGTACGTTCTGGCCGTCGGGCGCGTCGAAAGGTATGGGCTGACGGGTGCGCACCATGGCGCCTACCGCCTCCTTCAGCCCCTTGATGCGTCCGTGCGGGATGGCTATGCCCTGACCCAGTCCGGTCGAGCCGAGCTTCTCGCGCGCAAACAGGCTGTCGAACACCTGGCTGCGCGCGACGTGCTGATTGTTCTCGAACAGGAGACCCACCTGCTCGAACACGCGCTTCTTGCTGGAAACGTCGAGATCGAGCACGACGTTGGTGAGAGGCAGCAGCTTGGCGATCTGATTCATGATTGGTGCATCGGGCCCGGATCGGTGCGGCCGCCGTTATTCCGCGGCCTGATGCTTGACGCCGTCGTGCCGCTGCGCGAGGTTTTTCTCCTTGTGCTTGAGTATGTTGCGGTCGAGCTTGTCGGTAAGCTGATCGATCGCGGCGTACATGTCGGAAGCCGCGCATTCGCAGAAGATGTCCTTGCCGCGCACGTGCACCGTCGCTTCCACCTTGTGCTCCAGTTTTTCCACTGACAGTTTGACGTTGACATCAATGACGTGATCGAAGTGATGGGTGATGCGCTGCAATTTGCCGGAGACATAGTCTTGGATGGCCGGGGTGATCTGCAAATGATGACCGGTTACGTGCAGGTTCATGCTACGGCTCCTTTCGGTTAAAGCGTCTTTCTCAGGTTGACTGGCAGAATTTGTAAGGATTCCCGATACTTGGCGACGGTCCTGCGCGCCACGACTATGCCTTGCTGGGCGAGGATCTCGGAGATCTGGCTGTCGCTCAGGGGCTTGCGCGAATTCTCCGCGCTCACCAGCTGCTTGATCAGCGCCCGGATCGCCGTGCTCGACGCTGCACCCCCGGTCTCCGTCGTGACATGGCTGCCGAAGAAATACTTCAGCTCGAAGATCCCGCGCGGCGTATGCATGAACTTCTGCGTGGTCACGCGCGAGATGGTGGACTCATGCAAATCCAGCGCCTCCGCGATCTCGCGCAGCACCAGCGGACGCATCGCGACTTCGCCGTGATCGAAGAAGTGGCGCTGGCGGTCGATGATGGCCTGGGCCACGCGCAGTATGGTCTCGAAGCGCTGCTGCACGTTCTTGATGAGCCATTTCGCTTCCTGCAGCTGGCTCGCGAGCTGCTGCGAGCCGGCATTGCGGTTGCGGCTCAGGATGTCGGCGTACAGGCGATTGATGCGCAGCTTCGGCATGGCGTCCGGGTTGAGCGCCGCCACCCAGGCGCTCCTCACTTTCTTCACCACCACATCGGGGATTATGTAGCGCGCCTCGCCGGAAGAGTACTCGCGGCCCGGGCGGGGATTGAGGCTCGTGATGAGCTTCTGCACGCCGCGCAGGCAGTCGTCGCCGCACTTCAGCGCTTTTCTCAGCTTGCCGAAATCACGGCCAGCCAGCGCTTCCAGGTGGTTCTTGACGATGTCCAGCGCTTCGGCGCGAAACGGGGTCGTCTCGGGCAGCGCATTGAGCTGCAGCGCGAGGCATTCGCTCAAGTTGCGCGCGCCCACGCCGACCGGCTCGAAATTGTGCACGTGGCGGAGCGCGATCTGCAGCTCTTCCAGCTCCACCTCGAGCTCGGCGGGCAGCAGGGCGAGCAGCTCGTCCAGCCCGAGCGCGAGATAGCCGTCGTCGTCCAGGGATTCGATGATCAGCGTCACGAGACGATGGTCGCGGTGCGAGAGCTTGGTGAGCGAGAGCTGGGAGATGAGGTGATCGCGCAGCGTGGGCGCAACGGCCGCCATCTGCGGATAGTCGTTGTCCTCGCCGTCGTCGCGGCTGCCGCCATAAGATCCGTCGTCGAGCGATCCGAACTCGCTCGATTCACCCGAGTCGCTGCTCGCAACCGACTGCTCCTCGCCGTTCTTGTCGGAGACCGGCGTATCGGTGATGGTCGTCGCCGGGCCGAGCAGCGTCGGGGGCGGCCCCTCGTCGCCGCTGCCTTCATCGCGCTCGAGGAGCGGGTTTTCCTGCAGGAAGCGCTCGAGCTCCTGGTTGAGCTCCAGCGTCGAGAGCTGCAGCAGCCGGATCGATTGCTGCAGCTGCGGCGTCAGCGTGAGATGTTGGGATAGCCTGAGTTGAAGGGAATGCTTCATGCGTGTGTGAACTGGCGCGGGCTATCGCTGATGTCGTGCTGCGCCCGAAGGCGCTGACGCGGCGTCGGTGGTCGGGAGGGAACGTTTGAAATCTGATCCGTTCGGGAACCGGGTAACCGGGCGGTGCCTGTTGATGTTCGGCCCCCGAGGTCGGCGTTGTCCGTTACAGGCGGAAGTGCTCTCCCAGATAGACCCGTCTGACGCTCTCATTATAAACGATTTCCTCGGGCTTGCCGTACGCGAGTACGGTGCCGTCGTTGATGATGTAGGCGCGGTCGCAGATGCCCAGCGTTTCCCTGACATTATGGTCCGTGATGAGCACCCCGATGCCCCTTTCCTTGAGAAAACCGATGATTTTCTGTATGTCGAGGACGGCGATGGGGTCGACGCCGGCAAAAGGCTCGTCCAGGAGGATGAACCGGGGCTCGCTCGCGAGCGCACGTGCAATTTCTACCCGCCGGCGCTCGCCGCCGGAAAGGCTGACCGCGGGATTGTCGCGCAGATGGCTGATATGCAGATCGCGCAGCAGGTCGTCGAGCTTGTTGTCGATATCGTCCGGCTCTTCGTTGTGCAACTCCAGCACGGCGCGCACGTTGTCCGCCACCGACAGTCGCCGGAATATGGACGCCTCCTGCGGCAGGTAGGACAGGCCCAGCCGGGCCCGACGGTGTATCGGCATGTGGGTGATGCGCTCGCCGTCGAGATAGAGCTCGCCGGCATCCATGGCGACCAGCCCGACCATCATGTAGAAGCAGGTCGTCTTGCCCGCACCGTTCGGCCCGAGCAGGCCTATCACCTCGCCGCTGCGGACTTCGAGCGAGACGTCTTTCACGACCTGGCGCGCGCGATACCGCTTCTGCAGATGCTCGGCACGCAGCTCGATGCGATTTTCGTTCGCGCGGGGCGCGCTCGTGATCGGCTCGGCGGGTTGCTCCGTCACGCGCTCCGCGGATTTACTGAGCAGGGGCAACAGGCTCCTCGCGCGGCGCAGCGATGGTTTCGGACGGCTTGAGGCGCACCGGCGGCTGCGGGGCGGGGGAGGGCTTGGGCTTCGGCTGCATGACGGCGCGCACCCGGCCTTCCGGATTGTTCGCGCTGGCGGCCTTGGTGCCGCCGCCGATCACCTGGAAGAACTCGGTGTTGCCGTCGTAGGAGATATAGTTGCCGCGCACCTCGTCTGCGCCGCGCTTCAACATGGCGCGGGTGAAGAGCTGCACCTTGTCCGCCTTGCTGTCGTACTCGATGCGCTCGCCCCAGCCTTCGATGTACTCGTCATAGCCGTCGCGCTTCTGCCGGAAATAGGCGAGATCGCCCCAGGTCGTGCCCTGCTTGAAGCCGTCGGCGTCCTGTCGCACTTCCATGCGGTTGCCGCGTATCGTCAGCGTGCCCTGGGTCAGCACGACGTTGCCTTCGAACGTCGCGAGCTGCTTCGCGTCGTCCACCGTCACCCGGTCGGCCTCGAGATGGATGGGCTTCTCGCGATCGGCCTTCTCCGCGTGCGCCGGAACGCCGGCCCAGAGCCAGCAGCAGGCGACGAGCGCCATGCGCCAGCAGTGCGTGCGCAGGGCACGGTTGTTATCGGCCGGCATCTGTGCGCGCCGGTGGGCCGGAATCATAATAAACACCTTTGACGTTCGACAGCAGCTTGAGCACGCGCGTCTCGTTGTTCAATTCTAAGCCAACCGCGTTGACCACGGTATTGGCGTCGGTGATCCTCACCGGCCGGTCGGTCTTCGCGACGTCCTGGTCCGGTATGACGTGCAGGAAATTGGTCTCCAGCAGAAGGCGGCTCTGGTCGCCGCTCGGCTCCCGCACCACGCGCACATTGTCCTCGAAGTAGACGTTCTCGCCGTTGCTCGACACCAGCGCCTGCTCGGAGGTGATGGTGACCGGCGCCTTGCCGCTGCCCAGGCTCACCCATTTGGGCTTCGTGAGCTGGGTCGTATCGTCGTCGGGGTAGTGCACCATGTGATCGGCGGCGAGCGTATACGTAATCCGTCCCTGCGGATTCATCTTGAGCGCGGAGAGCCCGTCCACAAAATAATCGGGATCGTGGCGCTTCGCGGCGCCCCCATTGCCGGCAGGAAGCTGCACGGCCTGGTCGAGCCAGAAGGTGAGGGCCGCCAGCGCGCCCAGCAGCAGCAGCGGAAACCATCCGCTCAAGCGTTCACCGATCATCGCTCGATCCCGCCTGCTGTTCATCACGAGGCGTGAACGGCAAGCTGCGCGTCGAAATTCCCCTGCGCGCGCAGGATGAGCTCGCATGCTTCGCGCACTGCGCCGCGCCCGCCTCCGGCACGCGTCACATAGTGCGCGGCGTCCCGCACTTCGGCGGCCGCGTCGGCCACCGCAAGGGCGAGGCCGCAATGGCGCAGCACCGGCAAATCGACGAGATCGTCTCCCATGAACGATGCGGCAGCGGCGTCGAGTCGTAGTTCCCCCAGGATCTCGCGAAAAGCGGTGAGCTTGTCCGCGACGCCCTGATAAACGAGCGATATCCCGAGATTCTCGGCGCGCAACGCCACGGCGCGCGCCGAGCGGCTGGTGAGCAGAGCCAGCCGGACGCCGGACTCCTGCAGCATCTTGAGGCCGTGGCCGTCGCGCACGTCGAAAACCTTCAGCTCTTCGCCGCGCTCGGAATAATAAAGCCTGCCATCGGTCATGACGCCGTCCACGTCGAAGATGGCAAGGCGAACCGCCCTCGCTTTGTCGTAGATGTCCTGCATGTCGGGGCCGTATCGCGCTTCGGCGCGCGCCTAGATCACTTTCGCACGGAAGAGGTCGTGCATGTTGAGTGCGCCCAGGAGCTGTCCTTCGTGATCGACGACGAGCAGCTGATTCACCTTGTTGCGCTCCATGATCTCGACCGCTTCGGCGGCGAGCTTGTCCGGTCCGATCGTGCGCGGATTCTTCGTCATCGCCGCCGCCACTTTCGTCGCATGCAGATCGAGCCCTTTTTCGAGCGCGCGGCGCAGGTCCCCGTCGGTGAATATGCCGATGACGCGCCCTTGCCGGTCGAGCACCGCGGTCATTCCCATGCGCCCGCGGGACATCTCGACGACCGCCTGCATGGTGGTGGCGTCGTCGACTATGCGCGCGGCGTTCTCGCCGGTGCGCATCACGTCGCGCACGTGAGTGAGGAGCTTGCGCCCCAGGGCGCCGCCCGGATGCGAGCGCGCAAACTCGTCGCGCGTGAAGCCGCGCGCCTGCATAAGCGCGACCGCAAGCGCATCGCCAAGCGCGAGCGCCGCCGTCGTGCTCGCCGTCGGGGCGAGATTGAGCGGGCAGGCTTCCTTCGCGGCGCCGGCATAGAGATGAACGTCCGCTTCCTGCGCGAGCGCCGACCCGTCGTTACCCGTCATGGCGATCAACTTCGCGCCCTGCCGCTTGAGAACCGGCACGATCGCGAGAAGCTCGCCGCTTTCGCCCGAGTTGGAGAGCGCGATGAAAACATCGTCGCGGGTGATCATGCCGAGATCGCCGTGGCTCGCTTCGGCCGGATGAACGAAAAACGCCGGCGTGCCGGTGCTGGCAAGCGTGGAAGCGATTTTGCGCGCGACGTGTCCGGACTTGCCCATGCCGCTTACGACGACGCGGCCGCGGCACTCGAGGATGATGTTGGCTGCTCTGGTGAAGCGCTCGTCGAGGCGGGTTATGAGATCGGTGATCGCCTTCGCCTCGATCTCCAGCACTTCGCGCGCCATGGCGATTGCGTCGGCAGTCACGGGTTCACGTGAAGCGGGTCTCATGAGTGGGCGCAGTATAGCAGACGGCGACCACGGTCGCCGCCGGTGAAACCCTTGCAATTCATGGTCGATTAGGCATTATTCGGTGAGGCATGCCCCTACTCACAACTTATAAATGCACGCGCTTCAACCGGCCCTGATCCTGCTCGCGATGGCGGTTCTCGTGGTGGTGCTGTTCCGCACCCTCAAGCTCCCGCCGCTGCTCGGCTATCTCATTGTCGGCGTCGCGATCGGCCCTCACGCCATGGGCTGGATCGAGAGCACGGAGGAAGTGCGCACGCTGGGCGAGATCGGCGTCGTCTTCCTCATGTTCAGCATCGGGCTCGAGTTCAGCCTGCCCAAGCTCGTCACCATGCGCCGCATCGTGTTCGGGCTGGGCGCTGCGCAGGTCACGGCCACGATGGGCCTGGTGGCCGCGGGGGCGCTCACCCTCGGCCTTTCCTGGCGCACTGCGTTGGTCCTCGGCGGCGCGCTCGCGATGTCGTCCACGGCGATACTCGCGAAGCTGCTCGCGGAGAGGCTGGAGCTCAATTCGGCGCACGGGCGGCAGATCATGGGGATACTGCTGTTCCAGGATCTCGCCGTCGTGCCGCTACTGATCCTCGTGCCCGCGCTTTCCGCGAGCACCGAGCGCATCTTTCTCGACCTCGGCGTCGCGCTCGCCAAGGCGGTCGTCGTGCTGGGCTTGCTGCTGTTCGCGGGCCAACGCGTGATGCGCGCGTGGTTTCACGTCGTCGCGCGGCAGAAGTCCTCCGAGCTCTTCGTCCTCAACGTGCTGCTCGTCACGCTCGGCATCGCGTTCCTCACCGAGCTTGCCGGGCTGTCGCTCGCGCTCGGCGCGTTCGTGGCGGGCGCGCTCATTTCCGAGACGGAATACCGTTATCAGGTCGAGGAGGACATCAAGCCCTTCCGCGACGTCCTGCTCGGGCTATTTTTCGTCACGATCGGCATGCTGCTCGATTTGCGCATCGTCGCCGCCAACGCCTGGGTGAGCGTGCTGCTGGTCGCGCTGGTCGTGCTGAAGGCGCTGCTCATCTTCGTCCTCGCGCGGCTCTTCCGCGCCGAGACCGGGGTGGCGATACGCACCGGCCTCGCACTGAGCGCATGCGGAGAGTTCGGCTTCGTGATCCTCGCGCATGCGAACTACGCGGGACTGCTCGATCCGCAAGTTTTGCAATCCGTGCTCGCCGCGATGGTGCTTTCCATGCTGATCTCGCCTTTCATCGTCGAGCGCAGCGACCTGATTGCGCGGCGCTGGAGCGCGGGCGAATGGATGAACCGTGCGCGGCAGGTGCACGACATCGCCGTGCGCTCGATGGCCGCGAACGAGCACGTGCTCATTTGCGGTTACGGGCGCAGCGGCCAGAACCTCGCGCGCTTCCTCGAGCAGGAGAACATTCCCTTCATCGCGCTCGACAACGACCCCCAGCGGATACGGGAAGCCATGGCTGCAGGCGAAAGCGTAGTGTTCGGCGATGCAGCGCGGCGCGAAGTGCTGATTGCGGCCGGGCTCATGCGGGCCCGCGCGCTGGCGATCACGTATTCGAATACGGCCTCTGCGCTCGCGATACTGGCGCATGTCCAGCAGGCACGGCCCGGACTGCCGGTGGTGGTGCGCACGCTCGACGATACCGACATCGATCGCCTCAAGGCGGCAGGCGCGGCCGAAGTGGTGGCGGAGGTGATGGAAGGCAGCCTCATGCTTGCCTCCAGCGCGCTCATGCTGCTCGGCGTTCCGCTCACGCGTGTCCTGCGCCGCATCCGCGAGACGCGCGAGCGCCGCTATCTGCTGTTTCGCGGCTTCTTCCGCGGCGTGACGGATGAGAGCGAGGGCCGTGAGGAGGCGCTGCAGCCGAGACTCCATTCGGTCATGCTCACACCCGGCAGCGGCGCAATCGGCAAGAGCCTTGCAGCGCTCGACCTCGCTGCATCGGGCGTCGAAGTGACGTCGGTGCGGCGACGCAACGTGCGCACGGCCATGCCGGCGCCCGACTCCACGCTGGAAGAAGGGGACGTCCTCGTGCTGATGGGCACCGAGGACATGTTGGCCGCCGCGGAAATGAAGCTGATGCAGGGGTGATGCAAGGACGGGCACGCGTGAGTACGCGTGCCCGTAAGGCTTAGAAGAGGCTCGCGCCTCCGCAGTTCGGCTCGATGGTATCCGTCACTTTCCACGCTCCGGCATTGAGGCAGTTCGCTTCAGTCGGCGGGGTCCCGGCAGCGGAGTGGACGCTGAAGCGGAATGCGCCGAGTTGCGCGTTGCCATCGTCAACTTTGCGATCGACTTCCGCGAGGATGTCCGCGGGGATCTGATTGCCGGTTTTGAGATTGTGCCGGCTTGTGCCGCCTGCACCGGCATAGTCGGTGTCATACCGCAGTACGAGGAACATGCTATAGGGATTGGCGGGCGCACTTGCCGTCGTGTAGGCGGCTCCCGCCGTATAGGAGCCGTTTATAAATCCCGCTCGCGACAGGTGTTCCCATACCGCGTTTTCCTCGGTGCTCGTGCCGGCGGCGACGTTTTGGATCTGTCCGTTGCCATTGCCGTTTACGGTTGCCCCGTTGATGTTGGTCGTGGCTTGCGCATAGTCGCCCGGCAGCGCGCGATAGCGGTCCAGGAAGCCGAAGTAAGCGGCCTTGATGCCGTCCTGCTGCGAAATCAGATTGCGCACGCGCGCTCCGGTGATCAATTCCTGGCCTTTGAGGACTCCGCCCAACAGCAGCCCGATGATGACCAGCACGATCGCGATCTCGATCAGCGTAAAGCCTTGTTGTGCTTGGCGTCTCATGATGTGTACCCCCCTGTGACGTACCCGCTCACTGTGCCAGAGTTGGCGGCGTACGGAGTGCCAACTTTGTCACGAAATACGGCGCGTCGCAGCGAGAGGGCGTGGCTTTTTATCGCGGGTCAACGCAAGCTGCCGCGATCCACGTCAGTAAGCGCTCCCATGTCCTTCAAGCGCCCGGTGAGAAAGCGGATTTCGCCGGGGTCGGTGACTTCGCCGGTCGCGAGCAGCGCGCCGAGCAGCAGCTTCGCCTGTTCCGCCTCTCCCATGTCCTGAAGCAGGAAAATCTGCATCTGCCTCGCCCATCCCGGCGCGTTGTGCGCATAGGTCGCGATCTCCCGCGCATAGCGCAGCGCGAGCTTTGAATCGTGCAGCCGATGTCTTGACACGATGACGGCATGCGCGAGCCAGCGCCAGCGCCGCTCGGGGTCGGCCATGAAGGCGCGATGCACGAAGCCCAGCATCAGGCGCTGCCGGCCTTCATCGGGCACCTGGGCATAAAGCTGCGCCGCCATCATGAGCGGATAGTGGCTGCGAGGATCGAGGGCCAGGGCGCGCTCCAGCCATGCAGTGAGCCGCACGTAGTCGAGCTCGCGAAAAGGCACGCTGACGCCGGGCTGATTGTCGAACGTCTGCAAGTACAAGGAAAGCAGACCCGAGAGCAATTCCGGATCGCCGAAGGAGAGTCCGCGCAGGACGAAGGCGGGTGGAGGCATCGGCAGCACCTCGACGTGCGATGTCGGCGGTTGCCGCCATGCATGTATGCCGACCTGCAGGGTCAACATGGCAACGAACGACACGATGGCGGCGAGCGGGGGTCGGCCCGACTGCCGCCGGAATCCCGGTATGAGCCGCGCGCTCAAATCAGAGGCTCTTGCGGTAAAAATCGATCAGCGTGGCAGACAGCAGGAGCGCGACGTAGATCGCGGTCTCCATGCAGATCGGGCCGAAGTCGCCCCACGACGGCGGGTTGGTAACCAGCCAGGCGGTGCGCGTCCACTGGTCGAAGGGCGGAATCAGCAGGGACACCAGGCCCAGGGCGCCGCTCAGGAATTGATGAACCAGGCTTTCCGCGCCGGCGGTGGGATGCTCGCCGATCAATCTCAAGCCCGTGATGGAGCGGCAAAGCGCGTAAAAACCGGCGACGAAGGCCATCGCGGGCACAAGGTGTGAGAAAGTAACGACGCAAAACAGGGCAAGAGCCGCGATGATGCACAACTCGAGCATGAGGGAGACGAGCCACGCGAGCACCGTGAGCGGCGCGGCATAAGCCAGCAGGGGCGCAGAGCACAATAAAGCGATCAGCGCGGCAAGCAGAACCAGGCCCGCATATCTGCCGGTGATGTATTGCCATCGCGGTATGTCGAGCGCCAGCACCGCGTCCAGCCCTTTGTCGTTGAACTCCCGGGCTATGCTGGCTATGACGTAGAGCGCCGTGACGAAGACCGCCGCGACGCGCGCGATCGCCGCGTACGCCATGGCCTGCATGCGCGCGTTCTCGATCAACGCCACCTCATGCACGAAACAGCTTGCGGCCAGCACGAGCAGCACGACGACCGCGGTGACCTGCAGGAGCCGCGTGCGCAGCGCCTCGAGCACGGTGTAGCCGGCAATGACGGGGACGCGGGACATCATGGCAGCCTTCCTGAAGAGCGCACAGTATAACCACCAAACATCGACATGAGCTCCGACGTCAGCGCTGCCATAACCCAACGCGCATTCGAGCGGCATCTTTACGACCGCCCCCACTGGTGGCTCGCCTCCATGCTGCTCGCTCTGCATGCCGGAACCGCCTGGGGTGTCGAGCACGGCTGGGCGCGCGGCTTCCTGCTCGCGCATTTCGGCCTGTTCCTGCTCTGGCAGCCGCTGTGGCGCGGCGAGCGCGAGATCGCGGGACGTCAGGCGGCGCTCGTCATCGGCGCCGGCGTCTTGTTGACGCTGGTCGCCAGCTGGTGGCTGCTCGCGCTCTGGCTCGCCATGATATTCGGTCTGCTGGGCGGCCGGGCCACCAGCACGTCCGATCGCCGCACGCGGGCGGCACTCGTGCTGGCCGCCGTCTACCTACTGGCGCTGCTGCTTGCCTGGGTGGTGCCACATCTGTTCAGCGAGTGGCGCCCCGAGGAGCTGCTCGCGCCCGCCGTGCGTTACGTGCTGCCGCTGCTGCCGGCCGCCATAGTGTTTCTGCCGGTCCCGGCCGACGCATCCGACCGCAAGGCGCTCGCGATCGATCTCTTCTATGCGGTCGTATTGTTCCTGCTGGTGATCGCGCTGGTGCTCGGCAGCTTCGTGCTGAAGGATGTCGCGCAGGGACGTTACGCGTATGCGCTGATGCAGATGCTGTTCGGGCTCGCGGTGCTGCTCGCTGCGCTGTCGTGGCTGTGGAACCCGCATGACGGCTATGCGGGCCTCGGGCAGCTCCTGTCGCGTTATCTCGTCAGCGTGGGCCTGCCTTTCGAGCGCTGGATAGAGCAGCTCGCGCAGCTCGCGGGCCGGGAATCCGACTCGCAGTCCTTCGTCGAGGCGGCGCTGGAAGCCATGGTGTCGCTGCGCTGGGTGAGCGGCGTGCAATGGACCGCAGGCGGGGCAAGAGCGGACAGCGGTGCACCGACGGCCTATCGCGCCTCATGGGACATCCGCGGACAGTGCTTCGACATCCACGTGCGGTCGCGGTTGACGCCGGGGCTCGCGATGCATTTGAAGCTGCTGGCCGAGGTGCTGGCCTACTTTTACGAAGCAAAGCGGCGCGAGGAAGCGGAGCGCCACAACGCTTACGAGCGCGCGATACACGAGACCGGCGCGCGGCTCACCCACGACGTCAAGAATCTCCTGCAGGCGTTGCGCTCGCTGTGTGCGGCTGCGAGGGAGTCCGGCGCCGAGGATGAAGCCGCATTGCTCGCCCTCATGCGGCGGCAGCTTCCGCAGCTCACCGACCGCGTGAGTGTCACGCTCGAGAAGCTGCGCGTGCCGACGGCCACGGCCGCCGCACAGGTATCCGCGGCTGCGTGGTGGGACATGCTCAAGCTGCGTTACGAAGGGCGCGAAATCCTCTTTCAATGCGACGCGATGGATGCGGGACTGCAGGTGCCCGGCGAGCTCTTCGATCGCGTGGCGGAGAACCTGATCGACAACGCGTTGCGCAAAGCCGACATGCCGCCGCGAGTTCGCGTCGTGTTCTCGGGTAGAGACGGCGCCGCGCTCGCCGTGACCGACGATGGCATGCCGGTGCCGGGCGATGTCGCGCGCAGCCTGCTGCGGCAGCAGGTGCCGTCTTCCAAAGGACTCGGCGTCGGCCTGTATCAATGCGCGACGCAGGCGGCGCAGCTCGGCTATCGCTTGTCGCTCGACGCCAATCGGCCGGGCGAAGTGAGATTCGTGCTGTCGCGCGCGTGAATCAGGGCAATCGGCCCGCGCCTACCATGCGGTTGTAGAGCACGTATTTCGGCAGCCACGACACGATGTCGTCGAACTCGCCGGCGGCGCTGCCCTCGGGGCTGGGCGGGCGGCTGACGAAGTCGAGCGTGCCATCGGCATTCTGCAACTCGTCCGGACCGAGCGGCGCGGGATTGAGTATGTTCGTCGCAGCACTCATCGCGCTGCGCCCGTTTTTTCCATGCGAGAGAATCACCGCAGCGGCGCTGTTTCCTCCTCCGGATGTGAGCGGCGTTGCGTGCGCGGCGCTCGCCCAGACTCGCACATCGGCGTGCGTGGTCAATCCGAAGAGAGCGCTCGGCGCGCGTTGCGCGAACGAAGAATCCGGATGGTAGCGGAAGCGATTGTTCCACACGTCGGTGGCGCCTATGCCGAGCGTGACCCACGGCAGATTGCCATCGCTATCGCGGCATTTGCCGTTCGCGGCCACGTCTTCGACGCCGTCGTTCGCGCCGGTGCCGCTCATGACATCCGGGCAGGGCAGATAACCGTTCGCGACGGCGTAGCCCACCAAAGCCTCCTTGATCTGCTCGATGCTCTTCTCGGTCTCCGCGATCTGGCGCTGCTCTACTTGCGTCGCGAGCGGCACGAGCAGGCTGCCGAGGAGCAGCGCAATCACGAAGAGCGCAATGGCGAGCTCGATCAACGTGAAGCCGCGCGCGGGGCGTCGAGTGCCCGTCATGTTTGCCGCCACAGAGCCGCTTCCATCTACGGTACCGCCGGACACGGACTGGCTGTTGCGCAAGTCACGGCCATGTGGTCGTTGCTGCCGGGCGAGCGCGAAGGTTTGACATAGACCGCATCGCCGTCGCTGTTAGCGGGATCCTCCAGACATTGCACCGCGTCGGTGCAGGGTCGTGCCTGGCCCGCGCGCCCCGGACCGCTCACGATCACGAGCACGCCGACGTTGCCGCTCACGCCCGCGATCGAGAGCGGCGCGCTGCCGGGAAAGCTCGTGCCGCTCGCGTCGTATGCGTCGGTTGCGCACATCGACTGGGCAGCTACGCTCGTGTCGGCGCAAACCCGCGCGACGGCGTAATGCGTGAGCAGATGCCAGTAGTTGCCGAAGAACCAGGCGGGGAGCTCGGGCAAGCCAGTGCTCCAATTGGCGTGAGCGGCACAACCTGAAGACGGCGTGGAGAGGCTCATCGTCTGCGGTATGCGGCCCTGGTAGGTGTCGGGATCGCACAAGTACGCGGGCGAACCCGAGGAGTAGGGATTCGCCGCCGGATAGTAGCCGTGAGCGGCGCGATAAGTCTCGAGCCCGATGAGCACCGCTTTTGCGACACGAGCGGTGACGGCGCGAAAGAGGTCCTCCCGGCCAAGTATCATGATTCTGTCGTTGAACGCCGGGCTCGCCGGTCCTGTCGCGTAGGTCGCATCGCCGTCCGCGTTTTCTCCGTCGAGATACATCGCAGCGGATAACGCGTTCTGACCTTCGCGCGATTGCGATCCCACCACGAGCCCCGGGGCGATCACGAGAGCCGGCGCATCGGCTGCCAGCACGTTGTCCCCCGCGTCCTTTACCGTGTACGCCCCCGGCGTGTCGCTGTTGAGCACGCCACCGCTTGCGTTGTCGCGAAACGCGCTCGACAGCACGTACCACAAGCGTTCGCCCCAGCCGTCTCTCAGATCCGGCAGGCCCAGCGTGCGCCACGGCAGCCGTCCGACGTACACCGGGCAGTTGCCAAATGAGCCGTCGGCGTCACCGTCATTGTCCCTGTCCGGGCAAGGAAGACTGCCCGGGCGAGTATCGTCGGTGGCTGCTCTTCCGAGCAACGCATCGCGTGCCGCTGCGAGCGCTGCCGTAGTGCGACGCTCGCGCGCAAGCTCGTCATCACGCGGCGCCGACCACACATACACGACACTCGACGCCAGCGCGCCGGCGAGCGCCAGCACCACCAGCACCGTGTAGCCGCGCTGCCGGCGCAGACGTCTCAACGCAGCGCCTCCGGCATCGCTGCATCCCGATCGTCGGGCCACGTGCGGCGCAAACGCAACGCGGGCTCATGCGGCTCGACCGTCGGCGTCACCTCCGTCGGCTGCACCGGTGCGCGTCGCATGTAGCTCTCGGTCACCTCGCCGCTGCCAAGCTCGACGCTTTGCCCGACCTTCAGCCTCACCGAGCGTTTCTGCTGCGGCAGGGGAACCGTCACTGCGCGGTCCCGCTGTACGCGTGCATTGCCCTGCAGCTCCGTTGCGGCCGCAGCGCCAGGCACCGGCCGGTTGTTGATCCACACCGTCGATTTGCCGTCGTTGCGCTGGACGATGCCGGAATACGTGAGCACTGCCGAGGAAGCCTCCTCTTCGGGCGGGGCTTCGATCACCGGGCCGCGGCTGCGATGGCTGCGCGCGACATCGAGTTGCACGCGTTGCTCCGGCGTGAAGAAGAGCCGGCCCAGCGGCTCGGCCTGCGCGGCGTTGCAGGCTGCGCACGCGATGAGCAGCAATGCCGGCGCTCTCATCGCCGCACCTCCGCTTCCCTGGGGTGGGCCGTGAGCCATGACAGCTCGCATTCCGCATCGAGCTGCGGCTGATAGCGCAGCCCGGTACGGCCGGATATGCGCTTCATGGCGCATTGCTCGAGCACGAACAGCCCCAGCCGCTGCTCGGCGAGCGCGTCGACCAGTCGCATGAGGTCTTCCTCGTGCAGAAGCGTCGCTTTCAACCGCATGGGCGATTCCAGCACGACGAGCTGCGGCGCATTGAGCTCCGACGATCCACGGTAAGGGCGTTGCGCGCCGATCTGGTATTCGATGCCGAACAGGCCCGCCGCCTGGTTCGCCGTGCGCAGTCCGCTCACCCAGTTGATGCGCTGCTCGGGCGCGATGAATCCGGCCTGCTCGAGGCGCCGGTAGCGGTCGAGATGCCGCGCGATGATTTCGCGTTCCTGTCCGGAAAGCTGCACGCGAATTTGCGCATCGCGCATGGCGGTCTGCGCTTGACGGAGACGCCGGTCGGCGTCGTTCAGCGGCTGCTGCATGGCATGGATCCCGACTGCGGCCAGCGTCAGCAGCACGATGAAAAGCAGCAGCGGTTTACGCAATGCCCGCACGTCGTCACGGCTCATGAGCGCGGTCTCAGCATCACCAGCAGGGTGAAATCGGCTGTTCCCGCGGGCTCTCCGCTGTCTCGGGTGTTGCCGGACAAGGCGAGCGCCGGATCGACGTTCAGCGGCAGCCTGGTGATCCGCACTTCACGCACCGAAGGATCGCTGCCCAGCTCACCGGCGAAGGCGCGAATGGCGTTTATGGCCGTGCGGTAGTCGCCTGCGAAGGGCCGCACTTCTCCGCTCACGATGGCGCTCTCATCCTGCACGGCCGTCGGCGGCACGGCACCGGAAGGCATCGCGCTTCCCGTTGCGGGCGCCTTGCCGCCGGCCATCCATTTCAGCTCGTTCAGCACGATGCCGGGCGCCTCCGACAGCGCACGCGAAACGATGGCCATCGCGCGCTCCGGCGTGCGGCCCTCGTGCTGCAGTCGCTCCGCTGCCTGCACTGCCTGTTGCAGTGCAGCCGCGGACGCCGGCGCTGCGGGGAAGGAGCGGGTTATCGCCTGATATTGTTGCTCGTAGAGCATCCGCTCGTGCGCGGCCGTCGCGATGGAAAGCTCGGTGTCCCGCAGTTGCCACGCTGCATGCCCGGCCCACAGCCCCAGAGCCGCCATCGCAGCGAGGCATGCGCGATAGAGGGAGCGCTGCAGTCGCAACCGCCGAAAGACCAGGGTTGCAGCGGCCGGCGCGAGATTGTGGACGGGCGGCTCGAGCGCGAGCAGATGCAAATACACGACGTCGGTGGTCGTGTCCGCGTCCATGTGCCTGATCTTCAGCAGCCGCTCGAGCTCGCGGCGGCCCAGCCGCACACACTCGAGGCCGGGGTTCTCGGCAGCCACCGCCTGATGCACGTGCGTGTCCGTGTCGAGCGGATCGAGCAGCAGTATGCCGAGCGGCTCGTCCAGTGCTGCTGCGTGCAAGGCGTGCAGGTACAGACGGGTGTTGGCGATCTCCTCCACGTAGAAATGAGGCCGCTCATGGTTGCTGCCTGCATCGTCGCGAGCGAGACGGCTCAATCGGAATTGCCCGTCGCGGAAGTATGTGAGCCGCAGGCCGCCGCTTGTCGCAGCGACGACCAGCACATGCGGCGCAGCGAGACCCGCACGGGCGACGAGCCGGGCGCCGGTCATCGGCAGGAGCGAAATACCGGCGAGGGGAAGCTCGAGCTCGCGGATGGCATCGACCCACGGGGCGAGCAGATCGGGATTGGTGAGCGCGGCGAATTGATAACGGTCGTCGCGCCGGCCGTTGCGGGTGCGCCCTTCCCGGCCCGCTGCGCAGTACGGTGTGCCGCGATAATGCTGGCGCAGCTTGCGCGCGAGCATTTCGCGCCGGTCGGCGCCGCGCACATGGGGCAGCACTTCCGAACGGTAATCTTCATCGACCGCGTCGACCAGGATGTAAACGGGAACTCTCTTCACGCGCGCGAGCAGCCCGCGGCATGCGGCGAGGCCGTCCTCGGTGTTCTGCATCGAGAGCTGCGCGATCACCTTGCGCGCGCGCCAGTGCACGACGGTCACGCGCTCGACGGAAAGCGCGATCAGGAGCTTGCTGCGCGAGAGGCTCATGGGATCGTCAGAATTTGAGCCGGCCGAGGATGTCGTAGACCGGCGTCAGCACGGCCCACATGATGAGCGCCAGTATGACGCCCAGCGTGAGCGTGAGCGCGGGCTCGAGCAGCTTGAGCGCCTTGTCGACGGACTCGCGCACGTCCCGCGTGTAAAAGTAATTGACGTTGCGCAGTGCGACGTCGAGGGCGCCGGTGTTCTCGCCGACGCGCAGCATGCGGATGACGAGCGGCGGAAAGATGCCCAGGTTCCGGAACGATTCGGTGAGCGTTTCGCCCGACGACACCTGCTGCCCGGCGCGCACGAGGCTCGCGGCGACGCACCGGTTGCTGGCTATGCCTTCACTCGTCTTCAGCGCATCGAGCACCGTGATGCCCGATTCGTACATCAGCGCGAAGAAGCTTGCGAAGCGTGCCAGGATGATTTTCTTGAGTATGGGCCCCGTGAGCGGCATGCGCAGCTTGAGATAGTCCCATGTGTAAGCGGCGCGCTGATTGCGCCGTATCGTGTAACCGGCGGCGAAGAGCGCGGCGATCGGAAGCCCGATCACCAGCGGCCAGTAAGCACGCATCGCATCCGCCGCGTAGATCAGCAGCCGCGTCTGTGCCGGTAGCGGTATCGCCATCGTCCTCAGCAGCGCCGCCACCTGCGGCACGAGATAAAGCAGCAGAAACAGGACTACCGCGCACAGCACGCCGACCACCATGGCCGGGTAGATGAGCAGGCGCTGCGTCTGCGACGCGAGCTCGTCCTGCCATTTCAACGAAGCGGCGAGGCTCTCGAAGACCTCGGTGAGCCGTCCCGTCTGCTCGCCGGCGCGCACGAGATTCACGAACACACTGTCGAACACGTGCGGATGGGCCGCGAGGCATTGCGAGAGCAGCTTGCCGGCTTCGAGGTCGTCGCTCATGACGGCGAGCACTTCACGCAGCCGCGGATTCGACTGGATGTCGCGCAGATCGCGCAGCCCGTCGAGCAGCGGTATGCCGCAGCGGCTCATCTGCTCCATGTCGAAGCAGAAGTTGATGAGGTCGGCGCGTGTGATGCGGGCCCGTGCACCGAACAGCGCTCTGCGCCGCTGCACTTCACGGCACGTGATGAGATCGAGGCCGATGCGCTTCAGCCGCAGCTCGAGGTCGACCTCGTTGGTGGCTTCGAGCCCGCCCCGTGCCGGGTGGCCGGCGCCGTCGACCGCTTTGTAATGGAAGGTTGCCATCGGCCGACGAACTCAGCGATACCGGCCCGTGAGATCGACGGTGCGCCCGAGCTCCTGCAGGCTCGTCATGCCTTCGGCGACGCGCTGCAGGCCTTCCTCAGCCAGCGACCGAAAGCCTTTGTCGATGGCGCATGCCCGCAGCTCCTTCAGCGTGGCCCGCTGCGCAACGAGCTCGTCCATGTCCGCATCCATCACGAGCAGCTCCATGATGGGCGCACGGCCTTTGTAGCCCTTGTGATCGCATGCGGGACATCCGATCGGCCGGTAGATGCGCGTGATGCCCGGCGCGAGCGGCTCGAGCAGCGTGCGCTCTTCGTCGGTCAGCGCTTCCGCCACCCGGCAGGCGGGGCACAGCACGCGCACCAGCCGCTGCGCGATGACGCCGATGATGTTGCCGGCCATGATGTCGGGCTGTATGCCGATGTCGAGCAGCCGCGGAAAAGCGCCCAGGGCCGAGTTGGTGTGCAGCGTGGTGAAGACCTGATGACCGGTCATGGCGGCGCGAAACGCCATCTCGGCGGTCTCGCGATCCCGGATCTCGCCGACCAGTATGATGTCCGGGTCCTGGCGCATGATGGACCGGATGCCGTTTGCGAAATCCATCCGCGCCACTTCGTTGACGGACGTCTGGCGCAGGAGCGGCAGCGGATATTCCACCGGGTCTTCGAGCGTCATGATGTTCACCGTCTCGTCGTTCACCCGCGCGAGCAGCGAGTACAGCGTCGTCGTCTTGCCGCTGCCGGTGGGCCCGGTCACGATCAGTATCCCTTCGGGGCGCGCGAGCATCAGGGAGAGCTTCCCCAGCACGCCGTCCGGCAATTGCATCCGCTCGAGGCTGATGATGGACTTTTCCCGGTCGAGGACGCGCAGCACGATGTTCTCGCCGTAGATCGTGGGCTGCGTCGAGACGCGGAAGTCGACCGGACGCCCGTTCAGCATCAGCGTGAGCCGGCCGTCCTGCGGCGCCCGGGTCTCGGCGATGTTCATCTCGCTCACGACCTTCAGCCGCACCGTGATGCCGGGGAGAAAGTTCTTGTGCAGGCTGCGCACGGTCTCGAGCACGCCGTCGATGCGGTAGCGCACGCGCAGAAAGCCGTACTCGGGCTCGAAATGGATGTCCGATGCGCCCCGCTTCACGGCGTCCACCAGCAGCGCATTCACGAGCCTCACCATGGGATGGGTGTACTCGTCGCCGCCCGCCTGCAGGCTCTCGTAGTCGATTTCCCCGGTTTCGATCTCCCGCAGTATCCCGTCCACCGACAGGTCGTAGCCGTAGAACTGGTCGATGTGGTCCTCGAGCTGCGCCTCGGCCGCGAGCTGGGTCTTGATCTCGATGTGAGGACCCAGCATCGCGCGTAGCTGGTCGAGCACCACGACGTTGAACACCTCCGTGTTCGCGATGGTGAGCAGATTGCGTGCAGCGTCGTAGGCGATGGGCAGTATGCGTTGCCGCCGGGCGAATTCCTGCGGGATGAGGCGCAACGCCTCGGGATCGGCGACGACCTGCGCGAGATCTATCGATTCCTGGCCTATCGTGCGCGCGGTGATGTCGCGTATCGCGGTCTCGGTCAGGAAGCCCAGCCGGACGAGCACGCGCGCCATGGAGCTGCCGGTCTGGCGCTGCTCGGCAGCCGCGATGGCGAGCTGGTCGGGCGTGATGAGGCTTTGCTGCACGAGCAGCTCGCCCAGGCCTATTTTCTTGCGATGGTCCGGTGGCATGTCGAATCGCGACTCAGGCGCGGACGCGGAGAATGCTCATCGCGCGGCGCTGAGCTCGACCAGGCGCCCGATTCTGTCCTCGGCGCGCGAGACGTCGAAGTTCGCCGTGCCGCGCAGGCGCGCGAGCTCCACCGCGCGGCGGTAGTAGGTGAGCGCGAGGCTGCGCTGCCCCACGTGCTCCAGTCCGACCGCCAGGTTGTAGGCGTAGTCGCAGTTGTCCGGTTCGAGGTGATAAGCCTGAAAGTAAGCGTGCTGCGCTTGCGGCCAGAGCGACTGCTCCGCGTACAGATTGCCGAGCGTGTGGTAGAGGAAGGCCGAAGGCTCGCGGCTCAAGAGCTCTTTGAGGCGCGCCTCGGCGCTGGAGTAGTCCGTGCGGCCCAGCATTGCGAGCAGCCCGGCCTGGGCAAGCGCATGACGGGGCTCGATGCGCAGTATGCGCAGGTAGTAGGCGCGGGCGTTTTCCGCGTCGCCGCGGTGGAGGGCGAGCGAGGCGAGCCCGAGCAGCACGTCGACGTTGCGAGGCTCGGCGCGGGCGAGCTCTTCGTACAGCCGGGCTGCCGTGCCGAAATCGCCGGCGCGCAACGCGCGGTAGGCGGCGCGTACCGTGTCGCTCGGCCCCGGCTCGGGTGGCACCCGGTCCACCCGTATCCTGGGCCTCGGCGTGTCGGGCGCAGGCGCCGTGGGGGATGGTTGTGCCGCTCGCGGACGAGGCGGTTTCTCCGACGCAGGCGCTTGCAGCGCCGCCGCCGCGCCAGCTGCAAGCGACGGATGAATGTACGCAATGCCGCAGGCCGCCCACAGCACTGCTGCCCAGGTCCCTACGCGTGCAGCGATGGAAGCTTTCATGGCGCAGTCGCCGGCCGCTGCGCTTGACCGACCGCGTCCGGGAGGAAGCGCTGCAGGAAACGCAGCTCATCGCTCTCGAGCGAGGGATTCGGTATGACGGTCGGGCGCAGGAAGATGACGAGCTCGGTCTTGGCCGCGCGCTCGTCGCGAAAGCGGAAGAGCTCGCCGACGTCGCGCGTATCCCCGAGCACCGGCACTTGCTGCCGGTTGAAGCGCAGCTCGTCCTGCATCAGTCCGCCGAGTATCACCGTCTGGCCGCTGCTCACCTGCAGCACCGATTCCATTTCCCGCACCTGGATCTCGGGCACCGGGTTGGGGATGCGCTGACCGTCGATGGTGAGACTCGGATTCGGATCGTCCTTGAAGCGCAGCACTCGGGATATGGTGGGGCGCACCGTGAGCGAGACGCGCCCGTCGTCCGCCACTTGCGGCGTCACGCCCATCACGACGCCGACCGCGACGATTCTCGGCGTGCTGTTGAACGTGGTCGTTGCTACCCCTTGCGTGGTGTTGGTCTGGGCGCGGATCTCGAAATACACGACGTTGTCCACGACCTTGAGCAGGGCCGTCTGATTGTTGAGCGCCATCAGCTTCGGGCTGGACAGCACGCGCGTGTTGCCGAATTCCTGCAGCAGCTTCACCGTTGCGCCGATATTGCCGATGGACGAGGTCGGGTTCTGATAGCCCACGGTGAGCGCGTTGCCCGCGGCGGCTCCGGCGAGCTGAGATGCCGCATCGAAGCCGCCGAGCAGGCGCTGGTTGAACGTGATGCCGCCGCTCACGGCGAGCCGGCTCCAGTCTATACCGCCCTGGTACGCGTCCGAGAGTGTGACTTCGACAATGGTTGCCTCGATGAGCACCTGGCGCTGGACCGACTGCGAGATGCTCTCGATGTGCTGCTGGATCAGTCGATGCTGGCGCTCGGTGCCGAGCACGCTCACCGTTCCGCTCGCCGGATTGATCACGACGTCGTCCTTCGCATCGCCCGTGAGCGAGGTCTGCGGCGTCCCGAAAGCAGTCGTGAACAACGAGGTGGCCGCCTGCCCTGCCCGCGCGACGGCCTCCGCCTGCAGCAACCGTTCTTCGCGCGCCGTCTTTACCGCTTCCAGCCGCGCGGCCTTGTCTTCCGCGCTCAGCATCTGGTTGCGTGTGGAGTTCAGGATCGCGCGGATGTTCTCGCGCAGCTGATCCCAGAAGTCGTTGCGCGTCACGGTGCGCACGACGGTGCTGGAGCCGCTGGTGCTCGAAGCCGACGAAGCGGCAGGCGCTCCGCCGGCGTTGGCCGACGCGCCGCCCGACCCTGCGGCGATTTCGCCTGACACGCCGATCGAAGAGACCGTCTCCCGCGTCATGTTCACGTAGCTGATGCGGTACGTTTTCATGTACGGCGTGTCGGGTGTGACGACGATCGTGTGGCCTTCCTGGCGATAACGCATGTTCACCTGCTTCGACATGCGATCCAGGATGGCGGGCAGCGTCTCGTCGATGGCGTTGATGCTGACCGTGCCTTGCAACGCCGGATGGATGTCGATGTTCTGACGCGTATCGCGGGCGAGCGCCTGCAGCAGCTCCTTCACCGGCACCTCGTTGACCACTACGCTGTAGGTCGGAAGCTTGGGCGGGGCACTGGGCGGAGGGACGAACGAAGTGGTGCTTGCGGGTGGCGGTATGGCGCCTGCGGGCTCGGCTTCCGTCGCCGCCGTGATGTGCCCGCCCGACGGCGGCACGTACGGGCGCACCTGCGCGCAGCCGGCGAAGAGCGCTATCGGCAGCAGGAGCAAGAGCGCACGCCTGGAGCGAGCCATGGGCGCGCGGCCGGCGACGCTGATCACGTCGCGCCTGACTTGCATGTATCGCCCCCCTTTTCAGTCGTCGGTCACGCTGTCGACCGTGACGGCGTGGCGTATTGCGGAACGACCCGACAAACCGCCCTTGCTATTCGTAGGGTAGCCCGGAGATTTGGCTTCCCGGCGGCGGCATTTGTGAACTAAGTAACACGAAAGAAACGCGCTCAAGTATGAAATACGACACGTTTTCCCCCGGGATCTCCCGCTGTCCGGAACCGACTGGGAGTCGCCGGCGGCGTGCGCTGGATAGCGCTTACGGTTGTTTTTACGATGAAATGTCCGTCTTACCGCGTGGCGCCTGCCCGGCGGCCGAATAAGCCTGCATACGGCTGTAGAGCGTCGTTCGCTGGATGCCGAGCAGCTTGGCTGCCCGCGTCAGGTTGCCCCCGGTCGCCTCCAACGCCGCCTTCACATAGCTGTGTTCCCATTGCCGGAGGACATCGTCGAGCACAAAGCCCTGGTCCGATTCGAGATGTCTGCGGGCGGCTTCTACCAGCGCGTCCGCGCTCGCCGTCGGCGGTGCCGCCGCGAAATCTCCGCTGCAGTCCGTGTCGAGCTCATCCCGCAAGGCATCCGCATTCACCGTCCGCCCGGCGTGCTTGGTCGTGAGGCGGATGACGATATTGCGCAACTCGCGCACGTTGCCGGGGAAAGCGTAGTCTATCCATAGCGCAGTCGCAGCTGCATCGAGCGCGAAGGGCGGCGTCGCCGCCTGCGCCGAGTAGTAAGCGCGGAAATGCTCGAGCAGCGCGACCTTGTCCTCCCCCAAGTCGCGCAACGCCGGCACGTCGACAGTGAAAACGGAGAGACGGTGATAGAGGTCGGCGCGGAACCGGCCGCCGCGCGCTTCCTGCCGCAGATCGCGGTTGGTCGCCGCCACGATGCGCGCATTGGACGTGCGGCTTGCCGTCTCGCCGACGCGCTGATACTGGCCGTTCTCCAGCACGCGCAGGAGCTTCGCCTGAAGCTCGTGCGGCAGCTCGCCGATCTCGTCGAGAAACAGCGTCGAGTCGCAGGCGTCTTCGAAATAACCGGCGCGGGAGGCAGTCGCACCGGTGAATGCGCCCTTCGCGTAACCGAACAAGGTGGGCTCGACCAGCGTCGCCGAGATGGCGGCGCAGTTGAGTGCCAGAAACGGCCGGTTACGGCGCGGTCCGCACTGATGGAGCGCCTGCGCGACACGCTCCTTGCCGCTGCCCGATTCGCCCTGGATCAGTACGGGAAACGGGGCACCGGCGTACAAGCGAATCTGCTGGCGCACTTTCTCGAGCGGGGCGCTGGTGCCGATCAAGCCGTCTGCAGGACCTGTTGTCGGCGCATCGCTGCCCATCCGCAAGGCATCCCGCAGCAGCACCCGCAGCTTCTGCGGCTCGCACGGCTTCGAGACGAAGTCGATCGCGCCCAGCGTCCGTGCGTGTCGGGCGTGCGCCTCGTCGGTCTGTCCGGACAATACGACGACCTTCGTTTCCGGGGCGTTGGCGACCAGATCACGGATCAGCTGAAAGCCTTCATCGGGAACGTCCGGAGCGGGCGGCAGGCCGAGGTCCACCAGCGCGAGCTGCGGAGCGTGGTCGAGCCGCCGCAGCAGTGCATGAGCCTCGGCCCGGGATGCGGCAACGAGCACGTTGAATTCGCGACGGAGGACGAACTGCAGCGTGTCCGTGATCAGCGGGTCGTCGTCGACGATGAGCAGGTCGCTCATGTGAGCCGAAGCGGGCGCGGAAGCAGTCATGCGGGCGCCGGTTCTCCGGTACATGCGAGGAAGGCCTGCTCGAGGTCGGGCGCGCCGTAGTGCCGCGTGAGCTCGGCGGGCGTGCCGATGAAAAGCAGAGTGCCGCGATGAATCACCGCCATGCGGTCGCACAGCGCTTCGACGTCCGCGAGCGCGTGGGAAGCGAGGAATAGCGTGTTACCGCCTGCGTGCAGCCGCCGCAGCTCGGCCTTGAGCAGGGCTCGCGCCCGCGGATCGAGTCCGCTCGCCGGCTCGTCCAGCACGTAGAGCTTTTTCTCCGACAGCAGGCAGGCAGCGAGAGCGAGCTTTTGCGCCATGCCCTTGGAGTAGCCGCGCGCCGGACGCGCCAGCGCGGTCGCATCGAGCTCCAGCCGGGCGACTGTCGCCCGGACGCGCGCTTCATCGTGACCGTGGCCATGCAGATGCGCCATGTATCGCAGGAAATCGGCGCCTGTGAGATAGAAGGGAGGGCTGAAGCGCTCGGGCAGATACGCGAGCACGGAGCGGGCGCGCACGAGCTCGCTCGGCACGCCGAAGATCTCGATCTGTCCGTGGTCGATTTCGCAGAAATCGAGCAGGCACTTGATGAGCGTCGTCTTCCCGGCGCCGTTTTCGCCGACAATGCCGAAGAATTCGCCCTCGCGCACGACGAGATCCACGTGGGCAAGGGCCCGGAGGGGCCCATAGGCCTTGCTCACGTCGGCGTAGCGTATGGCGTCGTCAACGGCCATGGCGCGTTCCAGCGTCGATAATAAGGACGCGCCGCGCACGCAGCCGCAATGGCGCCCGAGCGTAGGGATGGGTCATCCGGTCGAGAATAAGGTGCGAAATGGCCGGAACACAGGGCAAATACCGCATTTCTTCCACGTTTGGTGGCAGCGCCCCGGACGCGCGGCTTGAGCTGGCTCAAGCCGCTGCAACCGTTTAAAATCCCTCCTTTTTTGCGCAACCGGTAACCGGGTGGAAGACGACAACCTCATCGAAATCAAGGACGTGAGCTTCGCTTACGGGCGGCGTCCCATACTCGAGGGTATCAATATGATCATTCCCCGGGGGAAGGTCGTCGCCATCATGGGCATCAGCGGCTCCGGCAAGACTACGCTGTTGCGGCTCATCAACGGGACGGTTCGGCCGAGCAAGGGCACCGTGTACGTGGCAGGCCAGTCGGTGCCGAATCTGGACCGGGTGAAGCTTTATCGGCTGCGGCGCCGTATGGGGATGCTGTTCCAGTTCGGCGCGCTGTTCACCGACATGTCGGTGTTCGACAACGTCGCATTCCAGATGCGCGAGCACACCGAATTGCCGGAGCGCATCATTCGCGACCTGGTGCTGATGAAGCTGCATGCCGTGGGCTTGCGGGGAGCTCAGCGGCTCATGCCTTCCGAATTGTCCGGCGGCATGGCGCGGCGGGTTGCCCTCGCCCGCGCGATTGCGCTCGACCCGATGCTGATGATGTATGACGAGCCGTTCACCGGGCTGGACCCGATATCGCTGGGCGTGATCAGCAACCTGATCCGGCGGCTCAACGACGCGCTGGGTGCGACCTCCATCGTCGTCACCCACGACGTGCAGGAAGCGCTCGATCTGGTGGATTACGTGTATTACCTGTCCAACGGAAAAATCGTAGCGCACGGAACGCCCGAGCAAATGCGTGCATCTACGGAGCCGCTGGTGCGGCAATTCGTCTACGGCGAGCCGGACGGCCCGGTGCCGTTCCAGTACCCGAGCCGGAAATTCGACGAGGACTTGAGGCTCGTACACTGACATGTTCAATCGATTGGCGCTGATCAACGTCCGCAACATCGGCCACCACACGGTGGAAAGCCTATTCCGCCTCGGTTACTGGAGCCGCTTCTTCGTGCTTACGGTGCTGCACTCGGGCACGAGCTTCCGCCGCCTGCGGCTCATCGTGCGCGAGCTGTACTTCACCGGCGTGCTTTCGCTCATCATCATTCTCGTGTCCGGGCTGTTCGTCGGCATGGTGCTGGGTCTGCAGGGCTACCAGACGCTGCAGACTTACGGCTCGGAATCGGCGCTCGGCGTGCTGGTCGCATTGTCCCTCGTGCGCGAGCTGGGGCCGGTGGTGTCCGCGCTCCTGTTTGCGAGCCGCGCGGGCTCGGCCATGACTGCGGAAATCGGGCTCATGAAAGCGACCGAGCAGCTCGCGGCGATGGAGATGATGGCGGTCGATCCCCTTGCGCGCGTAGTGGCACCGCGTTTTTGGGCGGGGGTGATCTCGATGCCGCTGCTCGCCGCGATGTTCAGCGCGATGGGCATATTCGGCGGCTATCTCGTCGGCGTCGTGCTGATCGGCGTGGACGAAGGCTCGTTCTGGTCTCAGATGCAGGCCGCGGTGGATTTTCGCGAGGACATCGTCAACGGCGTGATCAAGAGCTGCGTGTTCGGCGTCGCGGTGACGACGATCGCTCTGTTCGAAGGCTATGACGCCCCGCCGACCGCGGAAGGCGTATCAGGCGCGACGACGCGCACTGTAGTCACTTCGTCGCTCGCCATACTGGGCCTGGATTTCTTGCTGACGTCATTCATGTTTCGGGGGGTGTAATGGAACGCTCGACGCTCGACCTGTGGGTGGGGATTTTTGTCTGCGCCGGCATTGGGGCATTGCTGATCCTCGCGCTCAAAGTGGGGAACGCGACCACCAACCTGGGCGGTCCTTCCTACCGCGTGACCGCGCAGTTCGACAACATCGGCGGCCTCAAGCCGCGGGCGCCGGTCAAGAGCGCCGGCGTGGTGGTGGGCCGCGTGGCGAGCATCGGCTTCGACGGCAATCGCTACGTCGCGCGGGTCGTATTGAGCCTCGACCAGGACTACAAGTTTCCCAAGGACACCACCGCATCCATCCTCACGTCGGGCCTGCTCGGCGAACAGTACGTGGGTCTCGATGCGGGCGGTGACACGGCGAACCTCGCCGATGGCGACACGATCAAGCTTACGCAATCGGCCGTGGTGCTGGAGAAGCTGATCAGCCAGTTTCTCTACAGCAAGGCGGCCGAGGGTGCGGACGCGAAGAAATAGCGACTCGACTTCAGGGAGCAAAACGACATGATGAGACAGATGCTGGCAGTGCTGATTGCGTGCGCGTCTTTCGCCCTGCAGCCCCTCGCCGCGGCCGAGCTGGCGCCGGACGCGCTGGCGAAGAGCGTGACCGACGAAGTGCTGCAGGCGGTGCACGCCGACAAGGACTTGCAGGCGGGAAATTCCCAGAAGGTGCTGCAGCTCGTGGAATCCAAGGTGCTGCCGCATTTCAATTTCACGCGCATGACGCAGCTCGCGATGGGCAAGAATTGGCGGCAGGCCCAGCCCGAGCAGCAGAAAGCGCTGGTGAACGAGTTTCGCACGCTGCTCGTGCGCACCTACGCCGCGGCCTTCAGCGGATATCGCAATCAGACGGTGGATTACCGGCCGGTCAAGATGGCGCCCGCGGATACCGATGTCGTCGTCAAATCGGCGATCAACCAGCCGGGCGCGCAGCCCATCGCCGTCGACTACAACATGGAGAAGACGTCGCAGGGCTGGAAGGTGTACGACGTGAAGATCGAAGGCATCAGCCTCGTGGACAACTATCGCAACACGTTCAACACCGAAGTGCGGCGGAGCGGTGTCGACGGCCTCATCAAGGCGCTCGCGGACAAGAACAAGAGCAGCGCCCAGGTGAGGGCGAGCGCCCAATGATCGCGTGCGAGGGCGGGCAGTGCCGCGTCGACGGCCCGCTCACGATCGACAACATCACCGCCGTCCTCGACGAGAGCGAGCGGTTGTTCGCCGCGCCGGAGATCGTCGTGGACCTTGCGGCGGTCACCGACGTCGATTCGTCCGCGGTGAGCCTGCTCCTGCAATGGCAGCGCTCGGCGCAGCAGCGGGGCCGCGCGATACGCTACAGCAATTTGCCGGCGAACCTGAAGAGCCTGGCGGTCCTGTATGGGGTGGCCGAGCTCATCCCCGGGGCAGCCTGAGGGCATCGACCACCATCGCTTCGTCTCACGTCGCGGCGCGAAGCCGTTTTCCCGGCGAGCCATGACCACTGCCATCCACGTCGATCGGGTCGTGAAGCGCTACGGCGCGCTCCAGGCGCTGGACGGCGTAACGCTCGAGGTCGAGCGGGGCGAGTTTTTCGGCCTGCTGGGTCCTAACGGCGCAGGCAAGACGACGCTGATCAGCATCCTTGCCGGGGTCACGCTCGCCACGAGCGGCAGCGCACGCGTCATGGGGCACGACGTGGTGACCGAGTACCGGCAAGCCCGGCGGTCGCTCGGCGTGGTGCCGCAGGAGCTCGTCTTCGATCCATTCTTCACCGTGCGTGAAACGCTCACCATACAGTCCGGCTACTATGGCTTGCGCAACAACCGCGCGTGGATAGACGAGGTCATCGAGCATCTCGATCTCACGGAGAAGGCGGACACCAACATGCGCGCCTTGTCCGGCGGCATGAAGCGGCGGGTGCTCGTCGCGCAGGCGCTCGTGCATAAGCCGCCCGTGATCGTGCTCGACGAGCCCACGGCCGGCGTCGACGTCGAGCTCCGCAAGGCATTGTGGACGTTCATCCGGCGGCTCAACCGCGACGGCCACACGATCGTCCTCACCACGCACTATCTCGAGGAAGCGGAAGCGTTGTGCGGGCGCATCGCGATGCTCAAGCAGGGCCGCATCGTCGCGCTGGACACGACGCGCAACCTGCTCGACATGCAGGGGGGCTGCTACGTCGACGTTCGCCTCGATCCGGCGCGCTTGCCGGAGTCGCTCGCGCCCCGGGTCGTCGAGCACGAGAACGGCGGCACGTGGCGGCTCGCACTGCGGGATTACGCCGAGCTCGAGGACGTGCTCGCTGCGTTGCGCGGCGCAGGCGTGCGTGTGCAGGAGCTCGAAGTCGTCCAGCGCGATCTCGAGGAAGTTTTCGTGCGCATCATGTCGGGGCACTGACCATGGCGGCGCAGAGCCCCGTCGCATACCGGCCGATGCACGGCTTCTACACGCTGTTCTACAAGGAATGGCTGCGCTTCTGGAAAGTGAGCGTGCAGACCATACTCGCGCCGGTGCTGACGGCGCTGCTGTACCTGCTCGTCTTCGCGCACACGCTGCGCGGCCACATCGACGTCTATCCCGGCGTGGACTACACCGCGTTCCTGATACCGGGCCTCGCGATGATGTCGGTGCTGCAGAACGCTTTCGCCAACAGCTCGTCGAGCCTCATGCAATCGAAGATGACGGGCAACATCGTCTTCATCCTGCTGCCGCCGTTGTCGCACCGCGAGTTCTTCTCCGCGTACCTGCTCGCCGCCATGGCGCGCGGCCTCAGCGTCGGCACGGGCGTATTCCTCGCCACGATCTGGTTCGTGCACGTGCCGCTGGCGCATCCGCTGTGGGCGATCGCCTTCGCTGTCGCGGGCAGCGGCGTGATGGGCACGCTCGGCATCATCGGCGGCTTGCATTCGGACAAGATCGACCAGCTCGCCGCATTCCAGAATTTCATCATCCTGCCGCTCACCTTCCTGTCCGGCGTGTTCTACTCCATCCACAGCCTGTCGCCGTTCTGGCAGGCGCTCTCTCACCTGAACCCGATCTTCTACATGATCGACGGCTTCCGCTACGGATTCTTCGGCCAGGGCGACGTGTCGCCCTGGCTGAGTCTCGCGATTGTGGCCGCGAGTTTTCTGGCCTTATCATTGCTGACTCTCCATCTCATCCGCAGCGGCTACAAACTGAGGCATTGACGCATGGTTCAAACTGAACAGATCAAGGGTTACATCGAGCAGGGCCTGCAATGCGATCACGTCGAAGTGGCGGGCGACGGCCATCATTTCGAGGCGGTGATCGTGAGCCCGCTCTTCCGCGGCAAATCGAAAGTGCAGCAGCACCAGCTCGTCTACAAGGCGCTGGGCGACCGCATGCGCGAGGAGATCCACGCGCTGTCGATGCAGACGCTCACGCCCGAGCAGTGGGCGTCCCGATGAGCGGCGCCAGGACGCGCGGCAGCTGACGCATGGACAAGCTCTTCATCGAAGGCGGCGTGCCGCTACGAGGGGAAATCCCCATCTCCGGCGCGAAGAACGCGGCGCTGCCGATACTGTGCGCGGCCCTGCTCACGCCGGAGCCGCTGGTCGTCGAGAACGTGCCGCATTTGCGCGACGTCACGACCATGTTGAGCCTGCTCGGCCAGATGGGCACGTCGGTATTGCTCGACGAGAAGCTGGGCGTGGAATTGCGCGCGGCCGAGCTCACCAACCCGGTCGCGCCGTACGAGCTGGTAAAGACGATGCGCGCCTCGGTGCTCGTGCTGGGACCGCTCGTCGCCCGCTGCGGCGAGGCGCGCGTGTCGCTGCCGGGCGGTTGCGCCATAGGATTGCGGCCGGTGGACCAGCACATCAAGGGCCTGCAGGCTATGGGCGCCACGATCGCCATGGAGCACGGTTACATGATTGCGCGCGCCGGGCGGCTGAAGGGCGCGCGCATCTGCATGGATCTCGTCACCGTGACCGGCACCGAGAATCTGATGATGGCGGCGGCGCTCGCCGACGGCACGACGGTGATCGAGAACGCAGCGCGCGAGCCGGAAGTGGTGGATCTCGCGAGCTGCCTCATCGCCATGGGTGCGAAGATCGCCGGGGCCGGCACCGACGTCGTGACGATCGAGGGCGTGAGCCGCCTGCATGGTGCGCGTTATCGCGTCATGCCCGACCGCATCGAGACGGGCACTTTCCTGATAGCGGGTGCAGCGACGGGCGGCTGCGTGACGGTCACCGGTGCGCGTGCCGATATCCTCGATGCGGTGGTCGACAAGCTGCGCGAGTGCGGCGCGAAGATCGAGAGCGGCGCGGACTGGATACGCGTCGAGGCCGGCAAGAGCGGGCTCAACGCGGTGAACGTCCGCACGGCGCCTTATCCCGCCTTTCCGACCGACATGCAGGCGCAATTCATGGCGCTCAACGCGGTCGCCCGGGGCACCGCAGTCGTGACGGAGACGATATTCGAGAACCGCCTGATGCACGTGCAGGAGCTGCGGCGGCTGGGTGCGGACATCGAGGTCGAGGGCAACACCGCGATCGTCAAAGGCGTGCCGCGCCTGGAAGGCGCTACGGTGATGGCGACCGATTTGCGCGCTTCCGCGAGCCTCGTGCTTGCGGGCCTGATCGCCCATAGCGCAACGACGGTCGAGCGGGTCTATCACCTGGACCGCGGCTACGAGCGGATCGAAGAAAAGCTCACGCGCATCGGCGCGCGGATACGGCGCGTGCGCTAGCGCCTCGCGTCGTCCAGCTCGAGGTCGGCGGCGTACGTGCCCGCCGGGTAGTGGAAGGGCACCGGGCCGTCGGGCTCGCCGCGGATGAACTGGTGCACGAACGGATCCTGCGAGGCCTTCACTTCGGCGTTCGTGCCTTGCGCAGCGATCACGCCGTCGGCGATGAAATAGACGTAGTCCACGACTTTCAGGGCTTCCTGCGCGTCGTACGACACTACGATCGAGGTGACCCCCAGCGCGTCGTTCAACCGCCTTATGAGGTTCGCGATCACGTTGCAGGAGATTGGATCGAGCCCCGCGAACGGCTCGTCGTACATGATGAGCGCCGGGTCGAGGGAGATCGCTCGCGCAAGCCCTACGCGCCGCGACATGCCGCCCGAGAGTTCCGACGGCATGAGTTGCGCCGCGCCGCGCAAGCCGACCGCGTTCAACTTCATGAGCACGAGGTCTGCGATCATGTCCTCGGTGAGATCGGTCTTCTCGCGCATCGGGAAAGCGATGTTCTCGAACACCGACAGATCGGTGAAGAGCCCCCCTTGCTGGAACTGCATGCCCATCTTGCGCCGCAGGCGGAACAGTTCGTCGCGCGAAAGCGCGTGCACGTTCTCGCCCAGGACCTTCACTTGCCCGCGCGCAGGCTGAATCTGACCGCCGATCAATCGCATGAGCGTGCTCTTGCCCGAGCCGCTCGCGCCCATGATGCCGACGATCTGGCCGTGCGGGATCGTGAGATTCACATCCTTGAATATCTCGCGCTCGCCGTAGGAAAAGGCGAGATTGGCGATTTCGACGATAGGGCCGTTCGACATGATTTCCACTTGGGGCTTGAGCGCAGCGCGATTTTAACCGAAGTGTCGCTTACCGCGTGCGAAGCGCTCGGCTCGAGCACCGTTTTACGTTAGAATTCAACCCTTTCTGCCGGCTCATCGCGCCATGATCACGATCGCCCTCTCCAAGGGCCGCATCTTCGAGGAAACGACACCGCTGCTCAAGGCCGCGGGCGTCGTCGCGCGCGAGAATCCGGAAGAGTCCCGCAAGCTCATCATCCCGACCAACCGGCGCGAGGTGCGGCTCATCATCGTGCGCGCGACCGACGTGCCGACGTACGTGCAGTACGGCGCGGCCGATCTCGGCATCGCAGGCAAGGACGTGCTCGACGAGCACGGCGGCCAGGGACTGTATCAGCCGCTCGACCTCGAGATCGCGTGCTGCAGGATGATGGTTGCGGTGCGCGAGGGCTACGATTATCAGGCTGCGGTGCGCCAGGGCGCGCGCCTGCGAGTGGCGACCAAGTACGTGCGCACGGCTCGCGAGCACTTCGCGCGCAAGGGCGTGCACGTCGATCTCATCAAGCTCTACGGCTCCATGGAGCTCGCGCCGCTCGTCGGCCTGGCGGACGCGATCGTCGATCTCGTGAGCACGGGCAACACGCTGAAAGCGAACGATCTCAGGGCCGTCGAGGAGATCCAGCCCATCAGCTCGCGCCTGATCGTCAACCAGGCGGCGTTGAAGCTCAAGCGGCGCGCGATACAGCCCCTGCTCGACGCGTTCGCCGGAGCCGTGTCGTGAGCGCGCCGCGCCGCTACAGCACCCGTCAGCCGGACTTCGATGCGCGGCTTGCCGCGCTGCTGGCGTTCGACACGGCGCAGGACCCGCGCGTCGACGAGACGGTCGCGGCCATACTGGCGGACGTGAAAGTGCGCGGCGACGCGGCGTTGCTCGAGTACACGCAACGGTACGACCGAACGTCCGCCGCGACGGTTGCCGAGCTCGCGATCAGCACGGCCGACATGCAGCGTGCGCTCGATCGTGTGCCGCGCGAGCAGCGTGCTGCGCTGGAAACCGCCGCGGAGCGAGTGCGCGCTTACCACGAGCAGCAGCGCGCGCAGTCGTGGTCTTACCGCGACTCCGACGGCAACGAGCTCGGGCAGCAGGTGACGCCGCTCGACCGCGTCGGCATTTACGTGCCGGGCGGCAAAGCCGCATATCCGTCGTCCGTGCTGATGAATGCGCTGCCGGCGAGAGTGGCGGGTGTGGCCGAGATCGTCATGGTGGTGCCCGCTCCCGGCGGCGAGCGCAACGACCTGGTCCTCGCCGCGGCTGCGCTGTGCGGTGTGGACCACGCCTACACGCTGGGAGGCGCGCAGGCCGTCGCGGCGCTCGCGTACGGCACGCAGACGATACCCGCGGTGGACAAGATCGTCGGCCCCGGCAATGCGTACGTCGCCGCCGCCAAGCGCCGCGTGTTCGGCATCGTGGGCATCGACATGGTCGCCGGGCCGTCGGAGATACTCGTCGTGTGCGACGGCGCGACCGATCCCGACTGGGTCGCGATGGATCTCTTCTCGCAAGCCGAGCACGACGAGCTCGCGCAGGCGATATTGCTCTGTCCCGACGCCGGCTACATCGATCGCGTGGAGCGCAGCATTGCCCGCTTGCTCGAAGCGATGCCGCGCCGCGACGTGATCGCCGCTTCGCTCGCGGGCCGCGGTGCGCTGATCGAAGTGCGCGATCTCGACGAGGCCTGCGAGCTGGTGAACCGCATCGCGCCCGAGCATCTCGAGCTGTCCGTGGAGCGGCCCGAGGCGCTGCTGCCCAGAATCCGCCACGCCGGCGCGATCTTCATGGGGCGCTACGCGTCCGAGGCCCTGGGCGATTATTGCGCAGGGCCCAATCACGTGCTGCCGACCTCGCGCACGGCACGCTTCTCGTCGCCGCTCGGCGTGTACGATTTCCAGAAGCGCTCGAGCGTGCTTCGTATTTCAGCCGAGGGCGCCGGCAAGCTCGGCAAGGTCGCGGCGATTCTTGCGCGCGGCGAGGGACTGACCGCCCACGCCCGATCGGCCGAGTTCCGGATGAAATAAGCGCGAACTCGCGTGCGTCGGAACGAAACGACGCGCCGGCAGTCGTCATCCCATCATGGCCAAACCCCCCGAACAAATCATCCGCGACGAGATACTCGCCCTGCAGGCCTACCACGTGGCGGACGCGGGCGGCATGGTGAAGCTCGACGCCATGGAGAATCCGTATCGCTTGCCCGAGCCCCTGCGTGGCGAGCTGTCGGGGCTGATCGAGCACGCCGAGCTCAACCGCTATCCCGATCCGGCGGCCACGCAGTTGAAGGCGCGCCTGCGCACCGCGCTTGCCATCCCGGCGGGCGCGGAGCTCCTGCTCGGCAACGGCTCGGACGAAATCATCCAGATGCTCGTCATGGCGACGGCGCGGCCGGGCACGACCGTGGTGAGCGTGGATCCGACGTTCGTGATGTTCAGGCTGATCGCGACGTTCTGCGGCGTGCGCTACCACGGCGTGCCGCTCGCGCAGGACTTCGGTCTCGACACCGATGCCATGCTCGAGGCGATTGCCACCCACAATCCGGCGCTGATATTTCTCGCGTATCCCAACAATCCGACCGGCAATCTGTTCGATGAAGCGGCGATGCTGCACATCATCGAGGCGGCGCCCGGACTGGTGATCGTCGACGAGGCTTACCACGCGTTCGCCGGGAAGAGCTTCCTGCCGCGGCTTGAGCGTTATCCGAATCTGCTCGTGATGCGCACGCTGTCCAAGTCGGGGCTCGCGGGCCTGCGCCTGGGGCTGCTCGCCGGTGCCCCGCAATGGCTGACACAGCTGGAAAAAGTGCGGCTGCCGTATAATGTGAACGTGCTTACGCAGCTCATCGCAGAGCGGGTTCTTCAGCATCAGGCGGTGCTGGACGAGCAGGCGGCCGCGATCCGGGCGGAGCGGACGCGGCTTTCCGATGCGCTCTTCGCCGTTCCGGGCATCACGGCCTATCGCACCGATGCGAATTTCGTGCTGTTCCGGGTGCCGGATGCGCCGCGCGCCTTCGAAGGCCTCAGAGCGCGCGGCATCCTGATCAAGAACCTGCATGGGTCGCACCCCGTGCTCACGCACTGCCTGCGGGTCACCGTCGGGACGCCGGACGAGAACACGCGCTTCCTGGCTGCGCTGCACGACGTGGTCGCCGCGTAAAGCGGCGCTCCGCGTATTATTGACAATATAGCCCGATCGCCCTCAAATACGTCCCATCATGCAGGCACGCGAGGCACAAATCACCCGCAACACGCTCGAGACGCGCATTACTGCGCGGATCGATCTCGACGGCACCGGACAGTCGCGGCTTGCGACGCAGGTGCCGTTTCTCGATCACATGCTCGATCAGATCGCCCGCCACGGCGTCTTCGACATGGAAGTGACAGCAGAGGGCGACCTGCACATCGACGCGCACCACACCGTGGAAGATGTCGGCATCACGCTCGGTCAGGCGGTGGCGCGGGCGATCGGCGACAGGAAAGGCATCCGCCGTTACGGTCACGCCTACGTGCCGCTCGACGAAGCGTTGTCGCGGGTGGTCGTCGATTTCTCCGGGCGGCCGGGCCTCGAGTTCCATGTGCCGTTCACGCGCGCGCGCGTGGGCGAGTTCGACGTCGATCTCGTGCACGAATTCTTCCAGGGCTTCGTGAACCACGCGCTCGTCACGCTGCACGTCGACAATCTGCGCGGCACGAATGCGCATCACCAGGCGGAAACGGTGTTCAAGGCCTTCGGACGCGCATTGCGCATGGCCGTGGAGCACGACAGCCGGATCGCGGGCGTGACGCCTTCGACCAAGGGCAGCCTATAGGAACGCCGGGCGCGCCAGCCTCGCTGCGCGCCTTTGAGCCCACGACGGTCGCATCTACTTTTCCAATGACGCGCATCGCAGTAATCGATTACGGCATGGGCAACCTGCGCTCCGTCGCGAAGGCGCTGGAGCACGTCTCGACCGGTGCCGAGGTCGTCGTGACGAGCGATCCCGCAATGGTGCGGCAGGCCGACCGTGTCGTGTTTCCCGGGCAGGGCGCCATGCGCGACTGCATGCGGGAGATGGATGCGCGCGGCTTGCGCGAGGCGGTGACGGAGGCGGCGCGCACGCGGCCTTTTCTCGGCATCTGCATCGGATTGCAGATGCTCTTCGAGCACAGCGAGGAAGGCGATACGCCGGGCTTGGCGCTGCTTCCCGGGCGCGTGCAGCGCTTCCCCCCGGAGCAGATGGTGGACGCCCGGGGGCAGAAGCTGAAAGTCCCGCACATGGGTTGGAACGAAGTGCGGCAGACGATGGCGCACCCGATGTGGGCGGGGATCGCGGACGGCACGCGCTTTTATTTCGTGCACAGCTACTTTCCCGTCCCGGCCGATCCGGCAATCATCGCCGGTCGCAGCCGTTACCCCTTCGAGTTCGCCTGCGCGGCCGCACGGGGCAACATATTCGCAGTGCAGTTCCATCCGGAGAAAAGCCAGGCGGCGGGCTTGAGGCTGCTCGCCAATTTCGTAACGTGGCAACCGGCGTGCAGCCAGGGCGATCGGCGCGCCGCGTGAAGCGGGCGACACACCGGGACATGATTCCTGTAGTATGCTGAAACGATATCCGACAGCCGTTTATCCAAACGACGTCCGCTTTCCTCCGGCTTTCGCCAATCCGCCATGTAACGCACATCGCGACTGCTCGTCGCTTTGACTATGCTGATCATCCCCGCCATCGATCTCAAAGACGGAAAATGCGTGCGTCTGAAACAGGGCGCAATGGACGACGTCACCGTATTCTCGGATGACCCCGTGGCCATGGCCGAGCTGTGGCTCGAGCGCGGCGCGCGGCGCCTGCACGTCGTCGATCTGAACGGCGCAGCCGCCGGCCGGCCGAAGAACGAGAACGCGATCAAGGCGATCGCGGAGGCCGTCGGCGACCGTATGCCGATACAGCTGGGCGGCGGCATCCGCGATCTCGACACGATAGAGCGCTACCTCGACCACGGCATCAGCTACGTCATCATCGGCACCGCGGCGGTGAAGACCCCGGGCTTTCTGCACGACGCGTGCACGGCCTTCGGCGGCCACGTCATGGTTGCGCTCGACGCCAGGGACGGCAAGGTCGCCGTCGACGGCTGGTCCAAGATGACCGGGCACGACGTGGTCGATCTCGCGCTGAAGTTCGAGGATTACGGCGTCGAGGCGATCATCTACACCGACATCGGTCGCGACGGCATGTTGAGCGGCGTCAACATCGATGCGACCGTGGCGCTTGCGCGCAAGCTCACCGCACCCGTCATCGCGAGCGGCGGCTTGACCAACTTGGACGACGTCGAGGCTTTGTGCAAGGTCGAGCCCGAAGGCATCGTCGGCGCGATCACCGGCCGGGCGGTATACCAGGGCACGCTCGACTTCGGCGAGGCGCAGAAGCTCGCGGACCGGCTGTGCCCGGCCAAGGCGTGAGAGGCCGTGCTGCAATCAACGGCTGCGTCGCCGGCGCGCTCTCCGGCGCTTGAGAGCGCGGCGATGGGCCTCGCCAAGCGCGTCATACCGTGCCTCGACGTCACTGCCGGACGCGTGGTGAAAGGCGTGAACTTCGTGGGCTTGCGCGACGCGGGCGACCCGGTGGAGATCGCGCGGCGTTACGACGAGCAGGGCGCCGACGAGCTCGCCTTCCTGGACATCACCGCGAGCAGCGACGGCCGCGACCTCATACTCGGCATCGTCGAGGCGGTCGCATCGCAGGTTTTCATCCCGCTCACGGTCGGCGGCGGCGTGCGCAGTGTCGCCGACGTGCGCCGGCTGCTCAATGCCGGGGCGGACAAAGTGAGCATCAACACGACGGCGGTGGAAAACCCGCAGGTCGTGGCGGATGCCGCGGGACGCTACGGCTCCCAATGCATCGTCGTCGCGATCGACGCGAAGCGCGTCCCGGGCGAGCGCAGTCGCTGGGAGGTCTATACGCATGGCGGCCGGCGCGCGACGGGGCTGGATGCCGTCGCGTGGGCGCAGCGCATGCAGGCGCTGGGCGCTGGGGAAATTCTGCTCACGAGCATGGACCGCGACGGCACGCGCCACGGCTTCGATCTCGAGCTCACCCGTGCGGTATCGGACGCGCTCGACGTGCCGGTGATCGCGAGCGGTGGTGTCGGCAATCTGGACCATCTCGCTGCCGGCGTCATCGAGGGGCACGCCGATGCCGTGCTCGCCGCCAGCATCTTCCATTACGGCGAGTGGACGGTGCGCCAGGCCAAGGAATACATGGCCGGACGCGGCATCGAGGTGCGCCTGTGACGAATGAAGTGGGGAGCAAGGAGCCGGGGAGTAAACTCCAATCAGTGCGGCTCGTCTCTTGCACCTCGCTCTTTACCCCTTACCTCTCACCGCGCAGCGGGCAGCGATGAACGACAACTGGCTCGACGAGGTGCGCTGGTCGCGGGACGGCCTGGTGCCTGCCATCGTGCAGGACACGCGCTCCGGCCGCGTGCTCACGGTCGCCTGGATGAACCGCGAAGCGCTGAAGAAGAGCTTCGAAACCGGGGAAGCGCACTACTGGTCGCGCTCCCGCGGCAAGCTGTGGCGCAAGGGCGAGGAATCGGGCCACACGCAGCGCATCATCTCCATCCGGCTCGACTGCGACGAGGACGCGATTCTGCTGGAAGTGGAACAAGCAGGCGGCATCGCGTGTCATACCGGGCGGCAAAGCTGCTTTTTCCGGCGGCTCGCGTCGGGCGAGTGGGTGACGACGGACCCGGTCCTGAAAAACCCTGCGGAGATCTACAAGAAATGACGCAAGCCGAGACCCTGACGCGCCTCGCCCAGACGATAGCGTCACGCAAGCAGGCCGACCCCTCCACCTCGTACGTGGCGAGCCTCATGCACAAAGGCCACGACGCGATACTGAAGAAAGTGGCGGAGGAGGCGGCCGAGACCCTGCTTGCGGCGAAGGACGGTGATAAACTGCATATCGTACGGGAAGCAGCCGATCTCTGGTTCCACAGCCTCGTATTGCTCGCGTGGCACGGACTGGGTCCGGACGACGTGCTGCAGGAGCTCAACCGCCGCGAAGGCGTGTCGGGAATAGACGAGAAGAAGGCGCGGCCGTGAGGCGCGGGACGCGGCTACACCGATCGGGTTAACAGCGGCTCCGGCGACGTGATCTTTGCCGTGGCGGGGGCGAAGCAAGGAGTGGATTATGGGCTCGTTTAGCATCTGGCATTGGCTGATCGTACTGCTGGTGGTGGTGCTCATCTTCGGCACGAAGAAGCTGCGCAACATCGGCACGGACCTGGGCAGCGCCGTGAAAGGCTTCAAGGAAGGCATGCGCGAAGGCGACGACAAGACGCCGAAACAGGAAATACCGCCGTCCGCCGGACAGACCATCGAAGGCGAAGCGCGCAAGGAAAGCCAGCCCCGCGCCTGACCCTGCGGGGCGACGGGCGCGTCGCCGCCCCGAGCGTCGGGGGCAGCGCCTCACCTTATACTCCTCACGCCTCACTCCCATTCATGTTCGACATCGGGTTCTCGGAGCTGATGGTCATCGCCGTCGTGGCGCTGATCGTCATCGGCCCCGAGCGCCTGCCCAAGGTTGCGCGCACGATGGGCCACCTGTTCGGGCGCATGCAGCGCTATGTGAACGACGTGAAAGCGGACATCACGCGCGAGATGCAGCTCGAGGAGCTGCGCAAGCTGCAATCCGAGATGGAGGAGGCGGCGCGGTCCATCGAGCACGGCGTATCCAAGGAAGTGCGCGACGCGGAGGAGGAGCTCGACAAGATTTCCCGCGAAGCCGCAGTGGACGCAGCCCCGGCGCCTGCAGCGCCTGCGCACCTGCCCGCCGAGCAGGCGAAGGACGGCGGCAGCGAGCAGCTGCCGCTCGACCTGGATCACGCGAACACCGCGGCCTCGGACCGCAAGCCGGCCTAGCACGCCTCACGCCACATGAGCGAAGAAACGTTCATCTCGCACCTCATGGAGTTGCGCGACCGTCTGCTGCGCTCCTTGATCGCCATCGGACTCGTGTTCATCTGCCTTTTTCCCTGGGCGTCCGAGCTCTACGACTTCCTCGCGGCGCCGATGATGCGCGCGCTGCCCGAAGGCTCGCACATGATCGCGACCGGCGTGGTGACGCCTTTCTTGATCCCGGTGAAAGTGGCGATCATGGTGGCGTTCGTGATCGTGCTGCCCTACGTGCTCTACCAGGCATGGGCGTTCATCGCCCCCGGGCTGTATGCGCACGAGAAGCGGCTCGTGATGCCGCTCGTGGTCGCGAGCACGGTGCTCTTCCTGGTCGGCATCGCGTTCTGCTATTTCCTCGTTTTCGGCGTCGTGTTCCACTTCGTCAACACGATTGCGCCGAAGAGCATCTCGGTCGCGCCGGACATCGAGAATTACCTCAATTTCGTGATGACGATGTTTCTCGCGTTCGGCGTGACGTTCGAGGTGCCGATCGCCGTGATCGTGCTCGTGCGCATGGGGATGGTGAGCATAGAGCAGCTGAAGCATTTCCGGCCCTATTTCATCGTCGGCGCGTTCGTGATCGCGGCCGTCGTCACGCCGCCGGACGTGTTGTCGCAGATGCTGCTCGCGCTGCCGCTGTGCCTGCTCTACGAGGTGGGCATCATCGTGGCGCGCTTCGTGGGCCGGCCTGCCGCCGCCGAGGACGAGACGCGGCAACTGCCGTAGCGCTCGCTACTCGCGCCGTCCTTGTTTCGGCCGCCGCCCGATGATTGCATTGAGCTCCATCTCCCGCTGATCGCGCACTACCTTGAGCTTCGCCTGCGCGCCGGGCGTCAACTCGGCGATCAGATTGAGCATCGCCGCCGAATCGGTGACGGGCTTCCCCTCGACGCTCACCAGTATGTCGCCGACCTTGAGCCCTGCCTTGTCGGCCGGCGTCCCGCGGAAGACTTCCGTGATGAGTGCCCCGCGGATGTCGGGCAGCTTGAATGATTCGGCGAGCTCGCGCGTCATGTCCTGCACGCCGACGCCCATCCAGCCGCGCGTGACGGCGCCGTTCTGCACGATCTGCTCCAGCACCTGCTTGGCCGTGCTCGCCGGGATCGCGAATCCTATCCCGAGCGAGGCGCCGCCCGGTGTGCGCGAGTAAATCGCCGTGTTGACGCCGATGAGATTGCCGTTGACGTCGACCAGCGCACCGCCCGAGTTGCCGGGATTGATCGCCGCGTCGGTCTGTATGAAATTTTCGAACGTGTTGATGCCGAGGTGACTGCGGCCCAGGGCGCTCACGATGCCGAGCGTCACCGTCTGTCCCACGCCGAAGGGGTTGCCGATGGCGAGCACGACGTCGCCGACGCGTATTTTTTCCGACTGCCCGAAGGTGATGGCCGGCAGCTTCGGCAGATCGATCTTGAGCACGGCGAGATCGGTGTCGGGATCGGTGCCGACGATGCGCGCCTTGGCGCGCCGTGTGTCCGCGAGCGCCACTTCGATCTCGTCCGCGGCTTCCACCACATGGCTGTTGGTGAGGATGTAGCCGTGCTCGCTCACGATGACGCCCGAGCCGAGATTGGTGCTGCGCTGCGATCGCGACTCGAACTGCTCGCCGAAGAAGTAACGGAACACCGGGTCGTCCATGAACGGCTGGCGCTGCTGCTTCACTTCCTTGGTGGTGTAGACGTTCACCACCGCGGGCATGGCTTTGTGCGCGCCGTCGCTGAACGAGGTCGTCCGTCTCGCTGCCGGCTCCGGCGCATGCTCGCGCACGGTGACCACGGCCGCCCGCGTGCTCCACGGCAGCAGATCGGGACGGAGCGTAGACACGACGAACAATATCGCGAGACACACGGTTGCGGTCTGCGCGAAGACCAGCCAGAGCTTACGGATCATGATGGGAGCGGTGAGGGCGTCGGGAGGCGGTAGAATCGTTTTTTTCGGAGCTTCGGCCGCATGCTGCGCAACGACCTCGTAGCCTATCTCGACGAATTCCTGGGGGTGACGACTTTCCGGGATTATTGCCCAAACGGGCTGCAGGTGGAAGGGCGCGACCATGTAGACGTCATCGTCACGGGAGTCACCGCGTCCATCGCGCTGCTCGAAGCGGCAACGGCCGCGGGCGCCGACGCCGTCCTCGTGCATCATGGCTATTTCTGGAAAGGCGAAGACGCCCGCATCACCGGCCTGCGGCGGCGCCGGATCGCAGCGCTCCTCGTTCACGACATCAATCTCTTCGCGTTCCATTTGCCGCTCGATGCGCATCCCGAGGTCGGCAACAACGCGATGCTCGCGCGTCATCTGGATCTGGAGCTCGAAGGCCGCTTCGGGGAGCAGGACATCGGCGCCTACGGGAGGCTGCGGACGCCCGGGCCGCTCAAGGAATTCGCCTCGCGCGTGGCAACGGCGTTGAGCCGCCCGCCGGTCGTCATCGGCGAGCCCGATCGAATGGTGCGGCGGGTGGCCTGGTGCACCGGCGCTGCGCAGAGCTATTTCGGCGAGGCCGTCGCCCTCGGCGTCGATGCCTATCTCACCGGCGAAGCGTCCGAGCCTGCGTATCACCTCGCGCGCGAGAGCGGTGTCGCATTCATCGGCGCGGGTCACCACGCCACCGAGCGCTATGGCGTGCAGGCGCTCGGCGACCATCTTGCCGCGCGCTTTGGTCTCGAACACCGGTTCATCGACATACCCAATCCGATCTAGCGTCGCCGGC
>Ga0255338_1001254_pt1 | contig 50642 bp, 53 predicted proteins | sample MeOH1_35cm_T4_19_FD_203715 | JGI IMG/M metagenome (GOLD analysis project Ga0255338, IMG submission 203715) | Sandy soil microbial communities from University of British Columbia, Vancouver, Canada - MeOH1_35cm_T4_195 | ecosystem: Engineered > Artificial ecosystem > Sand microcosm > Unclassified ...
GATGCGCGGGAAGCCGTCGCACCAGTCGGCGATGTCGCGGATCAGCGCCTCCGGCAGGTCCTGCCGCACGCCGCCCACGCGATAGTAGTTGGCGTGCATCCTCGCGCCCGAGGCCCGCTCGTAGAACACCATCAGCTGTTCGCGCGGCTCGAAGCCCCACAGCGGCGGCGTCAGCGCGCCCACGTCCATGGCCTGGGTCGTGACGTTCAGCAGGTGGTTCAGGATCCGGCCGATCTCGTCGTAGAGCGTGCGGATCAGCAGCGCCCGGTACGGCGCCTCGATGTCCAGCAGCTTCTCGATCGCCAGCACATAGGCGTGCTCCTGGTTCATGGGCGCCACGTAGTCGAGGCGGTCCATGTACGGGATCGTCTGCTGATAGGGCCGGGCCTCCATCAGCTTCTCGGTGCCGCGGTGCAGCAGGCCGATGTGCGGGTCGACCCGCTCCACCACTTCCCCGTCCAACTCCAGCACCAGGCGCAGCACGCCGTGGGCGGCCGGGTGCTGCGGGCCGAAGTTGATGTTGAACTTGCGGACCGGGGTCTCGGGAACCTTAGGGTCGTGGAAGTAGTCGGCGGCCTGGGCCGGTGCGTTGTCGCCGGTCATGACTTGCTCTTCTCGTCACCCGGAAGCAGGGCGGCGAAGCCCTTCTCCGCGCCTTCCCACGGGCTCAGGAAGTCCCAGTTGCGCCATTCGACGGACTTCACCGGCTCGTAAACCACCCGCTTCAGCTCTTCGTCGTAGCGGACCTCGACGTAGCCGGTCATCGGGAAGTCCTTCCGCAGCGGATGGCCGTGGAAGCCGTAGTCGGTGAGGATCCGGCGCAGGTCGGGGTGTCCGTCGAAGAAGATCCCGTACATGTCGAACGCCTCGCGCTCGAACCAGTCGGCGGCGCAGAACACGCTCACCACGGACGGTACGGCGGTGTCCTCGTCGGTCTGCGCCTTGATGCGGATCCGGCGGTTCTTGGTCATCGACAGCAGGTGGTAGACCACGTCGAAGCGCTTCTCGCGCTCGGGATAGTCCACGCCGCAGAGGTCGATGAGCTGATGGAACCCCTGCGCGTCGCGCAGATAGGTCAGCGCCTCGACGATCCGGCTCGCTGGCGCGGTCAGCGTCAGTTCGCCGTACTGCACGTCGCAGCCCGTCACGAGACCCTTGGCCTCTTTCAGGATCGTCTTGCCGAGCTTGGAAAGGTCGGCGTCCTTCACCGGCCAGCTCATCGGATGATCGTCCCCGTGCGGCGGATCTTCTTCTGCAGCTGCAGCACGCCATAGACCAGCGCCTCGGCGGTCGGCGGGCAGCCGGGCACATAGATGTCCACCGGCACGATCCGGTCGCAGCCGCGCACGGTCGAATAGCTGAAGTAATAGTAGCCGCCGCCGTTGGCGCAGCTGCCCATCGAGATCACGTAGCGGGGCTCGGGCATCTGGTCGTAGACCTTGCGCAGAGCCGGAGCCATCTTGTTCACCAGGGTGCCGGCCACGATCATCACGTCCGACTGGCGGGGTGACGCGCGCGGGGCGAAGCCGTAGCGCTCCAGGTCGTAACGCGGCATGGACGCCTGCATCATCTCGACCGCGCAGCAGGCGAGACCGAAGGTCATCCACATCAGCGAGCCGGTGCGCGCCCAGGTGATCAGGTCGTCGACGCTGGCGGTGACGAAGCCCTTGTCGGCCAGCCGCTGCGAGACGCCATCGAAGAACGGGTCGTGCTTGGTGGGATCATAGCCCTCGACCGTGCTGCGGCCGGCGGATCCGGCGGGCATGATCAGGGACTGGCCGCCGGTCGGCGCGGGGGGAACGACTACTCCCATTCCAGGGCGCCTTTCTTCCACTCGTAGATGAAGCCGACCGTCAGGACGCCCAGGAAGGTCATCATCGACCAGAAGGCGTAGATCGCCACGTCCTGCGGCAGCTTCATCAGCGCCACGGCCCAGGGGAACAGGAACGCCACTTCCAGGTCGAAAATGATGAACAGGATCGAGACCAGGTAGAATCGGACGTCGAACTTCATCCGCGCGTCGTCGAAGGCGTTGAAGCCGCATTCGTAGGACGACAGCTTCTCCGGGTCCGGCGCGCGCGGCGCGAGCACGGTGGCGGCGAAGATGAAGACAATACCCAGGACCGCCGCGATCCCGAGGAAGATCGCGATGGGCAGGTACTCGAGCAAAAAGGCGTTCATGGAGTCTCCGGACGGGAGTCGCGGCGCCCTTCTAGACCGATCATTCGGGCGTTTCAAACTGCCCTTGTGCGCCGCGAAATGACGCTGCCTCAGCCGCTTGCGACTGCGTCGCAATTGCTTGGATCAACCCTACCCTTCCCGCCGCTCGATGATCAGAGGCACACCGCCTTCCGCGCGGATCGTGAAGCCGGCCACGGGCTCCACGGTCCGTTCCGGCGCGGGTGAAAAGCGGAATGCCGCCAGCCAGCGCGACAGGATGATCAACGCCTCCGCCTGGGCGAAGCCCATCCCGATGCAGATGCGCGGGCCGGCCCCGAACGGCAGGTATTGGTAGCGGTGTCGGCCGGCCTTGGCCTCGGGATCGAAGTTCTCCGGGTTGAACAGGTCCGGCTCGTCCCACAAGGTCCGGTGCCGGTGCAGCACCCAGGGCCAGATCGTAACGATCTCGCCCTTGCGGATCGGACGCCCGCAAAGTTCGTCGTCGCCGAGAGCTTCGCGGTCGATGCGCTGCGCGGGCGGATAGAGCCGCAACGTCTCTTCCCAGACCATTTTCAGATAGGGCAGGCGCTCCAGCACGGCGGTTGGGTCGTCGCCGGCCTCCGCCCACGCCGCCCGCGCCTCCTCTTGCGCCCAGGTCTGCGCCTGATGGTCCTGGCTCAGCAGATAGAGGGCCCAGGCCAGGCCGTTGGCGGTGGTCTCCTGGCCGGCGACGAAGAAGGTCATGGCGTTGTCCAGCGTCAACTGGATCGCCGCGGCCCGCGAATGCTCGGCGGCGAAGGCGGTGTAGAGCCGGGTAATGAAGTCCTCAGGTGGATCGACCGCCTCGGCGCGCCGCCGGATGAGGGCCTCCAGACGCTGCAGCAGTTCGCTCCGTATCGCCCTCGCCCGCCGCTGGGCCCGGCCGGGGTCGAAGTCCAGCAGGCCAAAAAGCGTGCTCAGCCGCACCGCGGTCCCGCCGGCGATCATCTCGCGCACCTGTTCTCCCGCCCCGCCCACCGCCACGCCGGCCTCGCCCGAGAACAGGGCCGCGTCGATCACGTCCAAGGTGACGCGAGCCGCCTCCGCCGCCATGTCGACCACGCCGCCATCACCGGGCGTCCGATCGACACTCCGTTCGGCCAGCATCGCGAACAGCGGGATGAACGCCTCGACGGCGTGGGGCGAGAACACCGGCGCCATCAGCCGACGCTGCGTGCGCCAGCTCTCGCCTTCCGCCGTCAACAACCCCTCGCCGATCGTCGAACGCATGGCGCGGCGGATCAGCCGCGGGCGCTCATAGTTCTGGGCATTGTCGAGCAGGCATCGCTTGATCGCGTCGGGATCGTTGATCCCGTGCCAGACCGTGTGCAGCATCCGCACACGCCGATACGGGAGCTCGTAAGCCACCTCTGGGATCACCGTCAGCGGGTTGCGCGCCGCCTCCGGCTGGAAGAGTTCGAACAGGTTCGGCTCGTGCGTCAGCGGTTCCGGCGCGTTCGGCCGGAATCTCACAGGTGTCGGGGAATGGGTATTGGTCCGGCCGGCGTCGGTCATTGCAGGAGGGCTCCCGTTCGACGCCCAGGAACATCAGCGCGTTGCGGCCACTGGTAAAACGATATAACGGCGCTACTCATGTGAGCTGAAGTCACAGGAGCGCCCGGCATGGAGAAGCGTTCGCTACCGTCCCTGACGGCGTTGCGCGCCTTCGAGGCATTCGCCCGACGAGGCCAGATGACCACAGCCGCCGATGAGCTCTGCGTCACCCACGGAGCCATCAGCCGGCAGATCCGCAGCCTGGAGACCACGCTCGGCCTGGACCTCACCCTAGGCCCGCGCCACCGACTGAAGCTCACCGACGCCGGCGTGCGCCTGGCCGCCGCCCTCTCCGCCAGCTTCGACCAGATGCAGGCCGCGCTCACCGAGATTCGCGGCGACGCCCATGACGAGCTGCATCTCTCCTGCGTCGGCACCCTGGCGATCCGCTGGCTGATCCCTCGGCTCTCGGCCTTCCATGCGCGTCACCCCACCGTGCGGGTCCGGGTGACCGAATCCTACGCCCCGGTGGATTTCGCCCGCGAGCGCTTCGACGCCGCCATCCGCGTGGCCGAGACCGCGCCCGTCGTCGGCGCCGAGGCCGTGGCGTTTCTGGAGAACTTCCACGGCCCCGTCGTGGCTCCGGCGCTGGTGGGCGACGGCCCGACCGGCCTCGAAGGCCTGACGCGGCTGACGACCGGCACCCGCCAGACCGCCTGGGCGGAATGGGAGAGCCATTCCGGCGTCGTTCTGCCGACCCCGCCGGACACCCAGGAGTTCGAGCACATCTTCTACACCCTGGAGGCCGCCGCGGCGGGCCTGGGGGTGGGCCTCAGCCCCTGGGTCTATGTGGCCAGCGATGTCGCGGCGGGCCGGCTGGCCGCGCCCCTGGGCTTCGCGCCGACCCCGTCGCGATTCTGGTTCCTGACCCCGGCCGGCGTCGCCAAGCCCGCGGTCGCGGACTTCCGCGCCTGGCTCGCCGAGGAAGCCGCCAAGGTGCCGCCGGCGCCCGTCGTCGGACGGTCGGGCGTCAGGACCCAGGGTTCTGATTTTCGGGGAACTCCGCGCACCTGACGGTGGCGCGAGTGACGGGACTCGAACCCGCGACCTCCGGCGTGACAGGCCGGCGCTCTAACCAACTGAGCTACACCCGCGCAGGACCGTCTGGTCGTGCGAAGGCGGCTCTCATATGGGCGGGTCGGAATCGTGTCAACGGAAAGAGTGTGCGGCACGGCGCCCAGCCTGTTGAGAACTCCCCCTGCGACACCCTGCCCTAGGTGAATCCCCATAGGTAAACGGCCCGGATTTCCGCCACACGGCCGCCATGGTTCAACACGGTTAACGAATGTGAACCGGGACGGCGCGCCAGACGGCCCCCGGACAACCAGATGGGAGATCCGGTGATGCAAGTCCTCGTCGTCGAAAGCCACGCCGCCGCCGCCAAGAGCCTGGAACTGCTGCTGACCGCCGAGGGGCACACCGCCTTCGTGACCGACAGCGGCGAAGAGGCCTGCGACCTGGCCCGCATCTACGACTACGACGCCATCTTCCTGGCCCTCGACCTCGACGACATGACCGGCGTCCAGGCGCTGCGCGGGCTGCGGGCGCGCAAGATCGCCGCCCCGGTGATCATGCTGGGCGACAGCCAGGTCGAGGCCCGCGTCGAGGCCCTGGCCGCCGGCGCCGACGACGTCATGACCAAGCCCTTCCACAAGGCGGAACTGCTGGCCCGCCTCGCCGCCGTCGTCCGCCGCTCGCGGGGCCACCCCGACTCGATCCTGCGCACAGGCAACATCGCGCTGAACCTGGCGACCCGTCAGGCCGAGGTCGCCGGCCAGGCGATCCACCTGACGCCCAGCGAGTACAAGATGCTGGAGCTGTTCTCGCTCCGGAAGAACACCGCCCTCTCCAAGGAGCAGTGCCTCAACCACCTCTACAACGGCATGTCCGAGCCCGAGGCCAAGATCATCGACGTCTTCGTCTGCAAGCTGCGCAAGAAGATCGCCTCGGCCAACGGCGGCGACGCCCAGATCGAGACCGTCTGGGGCGGCGGCTACATGCTCCGCGACACCCCGGCCCAGCCCCAGCGCCTCGCCGCCTAGGCTCACTCAAATCCCCAACTGACCCGGCCGCCCTGCGAAGGGCGGCCGTCTTCTTATTGGCCCGGCTTGTAGCTGCGCTCGGTGTGGCCGGTCAGTTGCTCCGGATAGAAATAGACCTCGCGCAGCTTGCCGTCGGCGTACCGCTGGGCCTGGTCGTTGAAGTGCTTGTTCTTCGGATCGCCGCTCTCGCCGCCCGCCGAGATCGCCACCGCCTTCACCTTCGGCCCGAACTCCACGGCCGCCACGAAGCTGTTGCCGCTGGTCCCGTAGTAGCGCTTCGTCCCCGGATACCGCTGCGCCCCGAACGACGCCAGCGACCCCCAGCGCGACGAGGTGAAGCCCACCGGGATGCTGGGCCCGTCGTCGCGGAAGGTCTGCACGATGTCGCCGGTCAGGCGCTGGAACCGGTTGATCTCGCCCCAGGGGGTCTTCCACGTCCCGAAGTCGGCGACCAGCCGGTCCTGCGCCTCGCTGAGCGCCGCCAGCTTGTCGGCTGGCGAACTCTTCTCGGCCATGTAGTCCCAGACGCTCATGCCCGCCGCCTTCGCCGCCGGCGCCGCCTTGGCCCACAGCGCCTCGCCCCAGAACACCGCCAGCGAGGTTTCGGTCGAGGCCGTGCTCCAGCGGAAATCCCAGCTCTTCAGCGCGGCCACCGGCTCGGCCAGCTTCGCCTTCAGCGGATCGCCGGCCGGCGCTGCGTCATGCGCCGCCGCCAGCCCCGGAACCAGGCGCGCGAACGCCGGCAGGTAGGAATCGTAGGCCCGCGTCAGCAGGCTATCCAGGGTCACGTCCCTGGCGCCCGTCAGCACCCGGATCGCATGCGCCGTCCGCGGGTTCTCGCCGGCGGTGTCCATGTACTTCGGGAACGCCGCCTTCTTCGGGCTCTCCGCGTCCGCGCCCCACCAGGGGCCATCGTTGACGTTGAACACCCAGCCCACGCCGGGGCTGATCACCCGCGGCGTTTCCGTGAAGGCGTGCAGCCCCTGCCAGTCCGCCGCCGGGTTCGAGCCGTCCACGGGCTGCGTGTAGTCGAACCGGTCGTCGCGCCTTGGAATGAACTGCGGGTGCAGATAGGCCGTCGCCCCCTTGTGGTCGGCGAACAGGGTGTTGTTCGAGGAATTGGCCTTGAACTGGTCCGACACCTTCAGGAACGACGCCAGGTCGGTCTGCTTGGTCCGCAGGAACGACTGCTGCAGCGCCTCCACCGGCCTGTGCATCATCGAGAAGGCGATCCACTTGTCGCCCTCGGCCCGCACGATCGGCCCGTGGTGGGTGCGATAGACCGTGAAGCTGCGGCTTTGCATCGTCCCGTCCGCGCCCTTGAAGGGCACGACGATGGTCTCGGTCGTCACCGGCCGGGCGTCCTTGCCGTGCCGGTACATCAGCGTGCCCGGCGTCCGGATGATGGTCTCCGCGAACTCGTCCACCACATCGACGCCGCTGGAGGTGTGCATCCAACCGGCGTGGGCGTTGAAGCCCTGGTAGATGAAGAACTGCCCCCAGGTGACCGCCCCATAGGCGTTCAGCCCCTCGTCGCTCGTCATCTGCAATTCCGAGCGGAAGAAGAACGAGGTGTGCGGGTTGATCAGCAGCAGCGCATGGCCGTCCTTGGTGATCTTCGGCCCGATGGCGACGCCATTCGATCCGGTCGGTTCCTTGAAAGCGAACCGATCCTCCACCTCGGCCGAGCGCGTCCCGCCATAGAAGGCCTCCAGCTCCTTCAGCGAGATCCGCTCGATGTCGCCGCCAATGCTGCCCTCCGTGAACGAGAGCGCCATCCAGGGCTCGAACCGCGTGATCGCCCGCGGCTTCACCTCCGGATGCGTCGCCAGGTAGAAGTTCAGCCCGTCCGCCCAGGCGTCCATCAGCGCCTTCAGCCACGCCGGGCTCCGGGCGTAGTCCGCCTTGAGCCGCTCGGGCGTGAAGTACAGCTTGGCCCGCAGGTCGGCCCAGATCGCGCCCGCCCCCTCCGCCTCGGCCGTCCGGCCCAGGTTGGTCATGTAGTTGGTCTCGACCCGGCTGAAGTCGTCCTCAGCCTGGGCGTAGGCCATGCCGAACACCGCGTCGGCGTCGGTCCTGCCCTTCACATGGGCGATGCCCCAGTCGTCCCGCACGATGCTCACCCGGGCCGCCTGCGCCCGCCAGTCGCCCATCTCGTCGGCCCAGGCCGGCGTGGCCACCAAGGCCGGCGTTGCCAGCAGCGACAGCGCAATCGCAAGGGATCCGAACCGCAGCACCAGACTCTCCCGACTCCAACCGGGCCGCACCTCGCCCGCTCGTCCACAGCTTGTCCAGCCTGCGACGGCCTGTCCCGGGCGGACGCGCTTGGAACTGTCGGAGACTCAAGCTCTTTTTGTCATCGGGGCATATTGGAGTTCACCCGATGACCGACGCCACCTACGTCGCCTTCGTGCCCAACGGCAAAAGCGCCAAGCTGCGCTCGCTGCTGGAGACCGAGGACACCGGCGCCCTGACCTGGCGCGAACGCAAGGTCATGTTCGGCAGCGAGTTCTACTTCTCCGGCCCCCCCAAGCTCGCCCGCGCCACCCACGCCTACGTCAGCCAGTGGGTCGTGACCCACTAGGGCGCCGCCTTCGCCTCGATCTTCTCGATCCGCCACTTCAGCTGCTCGGCCGTCGCGCCGGGCACGTCGTTGGCGCGCCGCAGCGTCGCCTTGCCCGACGCGCGATACTCGCCGCCGGTCGCGAAGCGTCCGTACAGCACCACCGGGACCTCCACGAACAGCGACCCCGCCGCCCCCTCGACGCGGCCGGGCGCGCCGATCTGGGCGTGCAGGCTGGCGAAGGGCTTCAGGTCCTCCTCGCGGCCGTCGGTCCGCAGCTTGGCGGCCTCCGCCGTCCGGCCGCTTTCCACCAGGGCGTAGTAGGTCTGCAGCACGTTCGCCGCGCCCTGGGCGCTGTCCGCCGTGAACGGCCGCTCGTCCAGCGGGGTGCGATCGTCGGGCAGGCCGCCGGTCGTCCCGGGCGCGGGCGGCTCGACCGGCGCCTTCGCGGGCGGCGTGCAGCGGACCCCCGGGGCCTCGGCGATGTCCTCGCCCGGCTTCAGCGGCGCCAGCGTCGCCTCGTCGCCCTTCGTCCACCACTGCAGCGCATCGCCCGTGTAGCGCGCCCCGCTGCCCGACCGCGCGATCCGCAGCGTATGCGCCGTCCCGCCCAGCCGCAGCTGCGCGGTCTCCCCATCCGGATAGAGCGCGCTCACCGTGCGGCCATCCTCGCAGACGTAGTGGACCCAGGCCGTCGCCACGGTCTTCGGCTCCAGCTTCGGCGCCGCCGACGGCGGAGGCTGCGAGCAGGCCGCGAGGGCCAGGGCGGGGATCAGGAGAAGGCTGCGCATGACGCCCTCATAACGCGCGAACCTATCCGGCGTCCCCGCCCGCCGACGCGCTGGAACGCCCCTGGACCGCCTCAGGCATGGCGGAGGCCGACGTCGCGCGGGTGATGGTGACGCTCAGGCCGGACGCCGAGCTCTGCATCTCCATCCGCGCGCCCAGCTGCTTCACCAGCGCCTGGACGATGACGGCGCCCAGGCCGCCCACCGCGACGGTCCCGGCGTTCATGTCTTTGCCGACCCCGTTGTCCGACACGATCAGCTTCCAATCGTCGCCCCGGCTCTCGTAGGTGACCAACACCAGCGAGCCGGCCCTGTCCTGCGGGAAGGCGTACTTCAGGGCGTTGATGACCAGCTCGGTGACGATCAGGCCCATGCTGACCGCGTGTGACGAACCGGCCATCCCTCCCTCCGCCATCACCTTCAGCACGATGGGCTGGTTCTCGCCGATCATGGACGCCGCCAGGCTTTCGCACAGCTTGGTGAGGTACGAGCCCACCTCGATCTCCTCGACACCGTCCGTCGCGTGCAGGTGCGACTGCACGCTGGCCACCGACATCACCCGCTGGTGCGCGTCGCGCAGGTGTTGCCGGGTCTCCTCGGAGGTCACCTGCCGCGCCTTGAGCATCAGGATGCTGGCGATGATCTGCAGGCTGTTGGCGACCCTGTGCTCCATCTCCTGCAGCAGAATCTGCTTTTGCCGCAGCAGCTCCTCGGTCCGTTCGTAGCGGAGGTCGCGGGCCTGTTCGTGCGCCCGCTGGTCCGTCACGTCGGTGAAGGCCAGCAGGATGGCGACGTCGGGGCTGGTCTCGTAGCGCACCTTGCGCGCGTTCAGCAGCATGGTCCTGGAGCCGATACCCGGGAAATCGTGGACCACCTCGAAGCCGTCCATCGCCGTCCGCTCGGGGACGATGGTTTCCAGCAGCAGGCGCAGCGCCGGGATGTCCCACTGCCCGTCGCCGAGGCCGTAGAGCAGCCGGCCCGTCGTCTGGCCGGGGTCGACCTTGAAGGTGTCGTAGAATGAGCGGCTGGCCGCCACCACGTGGAACCCCGCGTCCAGCACCAGCAAGGGCTCGTGGATAGTGTTCACGATGGCCTGGGCCAGCGTCTGGGCGCTCTCGAGTCCGGGAAGCCTCGTGGTCAACCTGTCCGATCTGGGCCGCGCGTCGCCTCAACCCTGCGATCAAATGACCGCACGGCCCAACCTTAAGCTATGCCGCGGGCATTGTCGCGAACGACCGCGCGCCTACTTCTTCATCCAGGGCTTGGACTTCGACTGCGACCGCGCCGCGGCCGCGCTCTCGTGCTCCAGCCGGCCGCCGGGCGGACCGCCCTTCCCCTGGGCCGCCTTCTTCAGGCGCAGCGCCTTCTGCATCGGCGTCTCGCCGTCCGGAGCGTCGTCCTTGGTGTCCGCCATCGTCCTGCTCCTGGAATCCGCCAACAAGCCTAGCGTGTCCGTCGCGCATGTCGCGCAGAAACGCCGCCCGCCGCGCCGACGTTGCGCTTCGCCTCCGGCTTGCTAGTCATGGCCCAACTCAAGGGGCCGTCATGAACCTGAAGCTCGCCGCCGTTCTCCTCGCGTCCGTGGCCGTGTCGCCCGTGCTCGCCCAGGTACAGCCATTGGCGCCACCCTCGCCCCAGCCTCCCGTCGCCAGGACGCAAGCGCCCGAGGACCAGGCGCTCAAGCCCGAATCGAAGGTCGCCGCCCCGCCCCAGACCGCGCCCGCCGCCCCGACCGCCGCCACTCCGGCCAAGCCCGCCAAGTGGGATGTCAGCAATCCGCCGGGCGCCGTCATCCGCCAAGTCCCGATCAACGTGGACGAAGGCACCTGGATGAACGTCGACGTCAGCCCGGACGGCCGGACGATCGCCTTCGACCTCCTGGGCGACATCTACCTCATGCCCATCGCCGGCGGGACGCCTACCCGCATCGCGGACGGCCTGGCCTGGGAGGTGCAGCCGCGCTTCTCCCCCGACGGCCGGCGCATCGCCTTCACCTCCGACCGGGGCGGCGGCGACAACATCTGGATCATGAACGTCGACGGCTCCGACAAGCGCCAGGTGACCAAGGAGGACTTCCGCCTCCTCAACCAACCCACCTGGAGCCCGGACGGCCGGTTCATCGCCGCCAAGAAGCACTTCACTACCGGCCGATCGCTGGGGACCGGCGAAGTCTGGCTCTACCACGTGTCCGGCGGGGCGGGCGTGCCCCTGGTCAAGAAGCCGAACGAGCGCCACCAGAAGGAGCTGGGCGAGCCCGTCTACGCCCCCGACGGCAGGTCGATCCTCTACACCCGCAACATCACGCCGGGCCCGATCTTCGAATACGCCCAGGACTCCAACACCGACCTCTTCAACATCGAGCGCTACGAGATCGAGACCGGCGAGGTGACCACGGTCGCCTCCGGCGAAGGCGGCTCGGTCCGCCCGACCCCCTCGCCGGACGGCAAGAAGATCGCCTTCGTCCGCCGCGAGAATGCCCGGTCCAAGCTCTATGTGAAGGACCTCGCCTCCGGCGCTGAGCGCAAGGTTTACGACGCCCTCGACCCCGACGTTCAGGAGACCTGGGCCGTCCAGGGTCTCTATCCCAACATGGCCTGGACGCCCGACAACAAGGCGGTGGTCTTCTGGGCCGGCGGCAAGCTGCGCCGGATCGGCGCCGACGGGGCCAATGCAGCGGTCATCCCCTTCAAGGTCGCCGACACCCGCAACCTGATCGACCCGCCCAACTTCAAGGTCCAGGTCTCGCCCGACACCTTCGCCACGAAGATGACCCGCTTCGCCGCCGTCTCGCCGGATGGCCGCCAGGTGGTCTTCGAGAGCCTGGGCAAGCTCTATGTGAAGCCCATGGCCGGCGGCGAGCCGAAGCGCCTCACCAAGGGCGACGAAGCCAGCTTCGAGCTCTTCCCCGCCTGGTCCCGCGACGGCAAGACCATCGCCTTCGTGGCCTGGACGGACGCCGGCCTGGGCCGCATCCGGACGGTGGGCGCCTCCGGCGGCGCGGCCCGCGACGTCACCCGCGATCCCGGCCACTACGCCCGACCCGCCTTCTCGCCCGACGGCAAGACCCTCGTCTTCGAAAAGGGTCGGGGCGGCTTCCTCACCTCGCGCGAATGGTCCGAGAACCCGGGCGTCTACCGGATCCCCACCGCCGGCGGGACTCCGGAGCGCGTCGCGCGCGACACCGCGGCCCCGCAGTTCGGCGCCGCCAACGACCGCGTGTTCATGACCGCCTCCGAAGGCGGCAAGCAGCAGCTCATCTCCACCGACCTCAGCGGCGAGGCCAAGCGGGTCCACGCCCAGGGCGAGCTGGTCACCGACTTCTCGGTCTCCCCGAACGGCCAGGCCTTCGCCTTCCGCCAGAACTACGAGGCTCTGGTCATGCCCCTGATGCCGGGCGGCCAGGACGTGGGCGTCGACCTCAAGGGCGGTCCCATGCCTGTCACCCGCGCCTCTTCCGGCGGCGCCGACTGGATCCACTGGTCCGGCGGCGGCGAGACGCTGCACTGGTCGATGGGCCCGACCGTCTTCACGGCCAAGGCCGCCGCCCTCTTCCGCGACGCGCCGACCGCCGAGGGCGCCCCGAAGTTTGAGCCGCCCAAGACCGGCGTCTCGCTCTCAACCCAGGTCAAGGCCGACCGCCCCTCGGGCACGGTGGCCCTCACCGGCGCGCGCCTGGTCACCATGGCCAAGGCCGACGGCGGCGTGATCGACGACGGCGTCATCGTGATCACCGACGGCCGCATCGCCGCGGTCGGCAAGCGCGGCGAGGTCACGGTCCCCGCCGGCGCCCGGACCGTCGACATGGCCGGCAAGACCATCATCCCCGGCCTGGTCGACGCCCACGCCCACGGTCCCCAGGGCGTGGACGAACTGGTGCCGCAGCAGAACTGGTCGCTGATGGTCAATCTGGCCCTGGGCACGACCACCATCCACGACCCGTCCAGCCGCGCCGCCGAGATCTTCACCGCCGCCGAGCTGCAGCGCGCCGGCAAGATCATCGGCCCGCGCATCTTCTCCACCGGCGAGATCGTCTACGGCGCCAAACAGGCCCGCAGCTACGCCCAGATCGACAGCTACGACGACGCCCTGGCCCACGTCCGACGCCTCAAGGCCGAAGGCGCCCACAGCCTCAAGAACTACAACCAGCCGCGGCGCGAACAGCGACAGCAGCTCATCCAGGCCGCCCGCGACGAGAACATGCAGGTGGTGGCCGAGGGCGGCGCCCTGTTCGGCCAGGACATGAACATCGTCGCCGACGGCAACTCGACCCTTGAGCATAACATCCCCCAGCTCGTGCTCTACGAGGACGTGCTGAGCTTCTTCAGCCAGTCGAAGACCGCCTACACCCCGACCCTGGTGGTCACCTTCGGCGGCCTGGCCGGCGACCCCTACTGGCGCAGCCACACCGACGTGTTCGCTCAGCCGATCCTCAAGGCCCACATCCCCCCGGCCCAGCTCCAGGCCGACAACGCGCGCCGCCCCATCGCGCCCGAAGACAACTACGTCGACGACGACAGCGCGCGTGAGGCCCACAAGCTGGCCAAGCGCGGCGTCCTGGTCTCCATCGGCGCGCACGGCCAGCAGGCCGGCATCGGCCCGCACTGGGAGATGTGGTCCTTCGTCCGCGGCGGCATGAGCCCGATGGAGGCGCTGCGGGCCGGCACCATCGTGCCCGCGAAGTCCCTGGGCATGGACGCCGAGATCGGCTCCCTGGAAGCCGGCAAGCTGGCCGACCTGGTGGTCCTCGACGCCGACCCCACCACCGACATCCGGAACTCCGAGAAGGTTCACCGCGTCATGGTGGGCGGGCGGATGTACGATCCCCTCACCCTGAACGAGGTCGTCACCGGCGACCGCAAGCGCGCCCCCTGGTGGTGGGAAAAGAAATGAGCGACGAGCCCATCGACGCCGGCTTCGACACCGACGACTGGCAGCGCCTGACGCCCTTCACCGGTCGGGTCGCCGACCTCGACGACGTCCAGGCGCGCAAGGCCATCTTCGCGCTCTCCGACACCCGCAACGGCAAGCCCATCGACATGGACCTGCCCCAGCCGGTGATCTGGTGGGCCGACGACGGCGAACAGGCCGCCGTCGCCGTCCAGGCCGAGGCCCACGACGGCGACGACGGCGAGACCATGGAGGTGCTCGGCCTCATCCTTCCCGACGGCGAAGGCGCCGTGGCCCTCTTGGAGGACGTCGACCTGGTCGACGACACCGATCCGACGTGGCGGGGTCTGGTCGAGGCCGCGGTCGGCGATGAGACGGGGGATGAGGACTAGGCCATGATCGAGACCGGTGCGCATCTGAGACAGGCCCGCGAGGCCATGGGCTGGACGCCCGCCGATCTGGCCCGCGCGCTCCGCCTGTCGTCCGCCGACAAGCACGGCGAGAGCCGCATCCTCGAGATGGAGGCCGGCAAGCGCCCGATCTCCGGCCCCGTCACCGTCGCCGTGGAAGCCTTCATGCGCGGCTTCCTCCCCGTCGGCTTCGAAGCCCCCAAGCCGCCCGCCGCACCCAGGGACGACCGCCGCCGCTAGGCGCGCGAGCGCTACCCCCGCAGCCGCTCCGCGTGCCAGGCCACGTGGTCGGCCACGAAGCTGGCCATGAAGAAGTACGAGTGGTCGTAGCCGTCCCGCATGCGCAGGATGACGTGCTGGCCGGCGGCCTTGCAGGCCTCCACGAACAGCTCCGGCTTCAGCTGGTTTTCCAGGAAGCTGTCGGCGCCGCCCTGGTCGATCAGGATGTCGTCGAACCGACCTTTGGCCACCCCGGCCTCGATCAGCCGGCACGCGTCGTGGTCCGCCCACGCGGCCTCGTCGGCGCCCAGGTAGGCGGCGAAGGCCTTGCGCCCCCACTCACATCGGGTCGGCGACACGATGGGCGCGAAAGCCGAGACCGAGCGGTAGAGGTCGGGATGGCGCAGCGCCAGGGTGAGCGCGCCGTGGCCGCCCATGGAATGGCCGAAGATCCCGCGCCGTCCGCTGGCCGCGGGAAAGGCGCCCTCCACCGCGGCGATCAGGTCCTGGGTGACATAGGCTTCCATCCGATAGTGCGGGGCCCACGGCGCCTGGGTGGCGTCCACATAGAATCCCGCCCCCTGCCCCAGGTCGTAGGCCGGATCGTCCGCCACGCCTTCGCCTCGGGGGCTGGTGTCGCACGCCACGATCATCACCCCATGGGCGGCCGCCGCCGCATAGGCTCCGGCCTTGGTGGTGAAATTGTCCTCGGTGCAGGTCAGGCCCGACAGCCAGTACGCCACCGGATGCGGCCCCTCGCCCGGCGGCGTGAACACCGAGAATTTCATCGGCGTGCCCGTCGCGGCGCTGTCGTGCCGGCAATAGCTCAGCACGCCGCCCTGCGTCCGATGCTGCTGTATGATCTCGACCATGGCAATCCGTCCGCGCTGACCCGGCCCAGCGTGTATCAGGCGAAGGGCGGTCTGGTCATCCGCGGCGGGGCGTTGAACTACGAGGCGCCTGCCGGGCCCGGACGCCGCCGCGGGGTGCGGTCTGCCGTCGCAGCCGGGCATTTAACCTAACCCCTTCACCGCGCCTTTCCCATCGCCGGCGATGTTGCGAGCGTGACTATGCCCACCATCCCCGCCCAGACCCTCGAAGGTCGCGAAAGCCTGGACCGCGCCGCGCGTCTGCAGCGCCGATTCTATCAGGCCTGGCGGCGCCAGGGCCTGAGCGGCAGTCGCTTCCGCGTGGTGTTCACCCCGGTCGACGCCATACTGGTCGCCTGCCTCACGCTCTGCATGCTGGCCATCGGCATGGGGCTCGACCGCATGTACCCGGTGGTCCGCCCCAGCCTCACGCACGCGTTCCAGGCCGACCTGCCGGCGCGGCCCTTCACCGACTGCGCCGACGCCCATGACGTCGGCGTCTTCGACATCCCGGCGGGCTCGGCCGCCTACACCATCGACCAGGACGGCGACCGCGACGGATTGGCCTGCGAGCGCTTCTGAGAACTGGCTCTATCGCCGCTCCTCTCCGCTCCGCATCCTGCCGACCCTGAGTCGGAGGATGGCGTGGACGCGAGGCAGACCCGGAACACGGCCCTGGCCGCCCTCCTGCCGTTCGCGGCGGTCATCGCCGCCACCTGCGCCTTCCAGGTGGGCGCCTCGATCGCCAAGTCGCTGTTCCCCGCCGTGGGCGCCGAAGGCGCCGCCTCCCTGCGCCTGATCCTGGGCGCCGCCATGCTGATCGCGGTCCTCCGCCCGTGGCGCAACTGGCCGAAGGACGCGCCGCTGCTGCCGATGCTGGGCCTGGGCCTGGCCACCGCCGGCGCGATCCTCTTCTTCTACATGGCCCTGGGCCGCCTGCCGCAGGGCGTGGCCATCGCGCTGCAGTTCCTGGGGCCCCTGGGCGTCGCCGTTGCCGGCTCGCGCCGCGCGTCCGACCTGGTCTGGACGGCGCTCGCGGCGGCGGGCGTCTGGGGCCTGGTCGGCCAAGACCTCGCCCAGGGCGGACCGGGCCGGCTCGACCTGCTGGGCGTGGGTTTCGCGCTCGCCGCCGGCGCCTCGTGGGCCGCCTATATCGTCTGGGGCCAGGCCGCCAGCCGCGCCTTCGGCCGCGCCACGCCGGCGCTGGCGGTAAGCATCGCCACCGTGGTCGTCGTGCCGGTGGGGATCCACCACGCCGGCCTCGCCGCCCTGCTCGACCCGGCCCTGCTGCCCCTGGCCCTGGTGGTCGCCCTGGTTTCCACCGCGATCCCGTTCAGCCTCGAGATGTACGCCCTGCCCCGGATGCCGGCCCGCACCTTCGCCGTGCTCACCAGCCTGGAGCCGGCCTTCGGGGCGCTCGCGGGCCTCACCCTCCTGCACGAGCGCCTGGCCCCCGCCCAGCTCGCGGGCGTCTGCGCGGTCATGGCCGCCGCGGCCGGCGCCGCCTGGTCCAGCAAGCCCCGCGTGCCCGAAGACCTGGCGTCCGACATTCCGCCCACCTGAAACGGTGCTAGAAGCCCGCCCATGTCCGACACGCCCCCCGAACCCGATCCCGCCGCCATCAAGGCCGAGCGCCGCCAGAAGCTGATCGGCCGCGCGGTGGTGATCGCGCTCGGCCTGCTGACCGCCCTCTATCTGCTGCCGATGTTCATTCGGGTCTTCGGCTAGCCGCGCGCGGCGGGCTGGAACAGCTCCACCAGATTGCCCGACGGATCCTCCGCCAGGATCTGCGAGCCCCCGGGGCCCACGACGATCTCGTTGCGGAACGCGACACCCCGGCCGCGCAGGCGCTCGACCTCGGCGGCGATGTCCTCGACGATGACCTGGAAGCGGTTCCAGCCGCCGGGCTCGGGCTGGCGCCCATCGGGCATCGGCCGCCCCGCCGAGGCGGTCCTGCCGCTCAGCAGCAGCCGCAGCGGCCCCCGCGTCACCGACGCGAAGGCCGGCGCCGCGTTGAGCTGCACCTCGAAGCCCAGGTGGCCGACGTACCAGTCGACCGACTCCTGCACGTCGCCGACCATGTAGCGGACGTTCACGTGGCTCTCACTCATGGGAGGGTCCTCCTGCGAAGGTCATGGCGCCAGCGTGCGCCGGAGGAGGCCCTGCAGCGCCGCCAGGATGGCGTCGCGGTCGCCGCCCTGGGCGACGGCGCGGGGGGCCTCGTCAATGGCGGCGAACATGAGCCGCGCCGTGGGTTCCGGATCCACCGGCCCGAACGCCCCCGCCTCCTGGCCCGCGCGGATGATGGCGCTCAGGCGCACGATGGCGTTGTTGGCCAGCGGCCGCCGCTCGGCGAAATCCGAGTGGAACAGAGCCTGGCCGATCGCCTGGCGCGAACTGGCGAAGTCGATGAAGGCGCTCGCCAGCGAGTCCAGCACCACCAGCCAGTCCACCGGTCCGTCGACCTCGGTCGGCAGGGGGTAGATGGCGTCGAACTCGACCATGAACCGCTCCCGCACGCACTCCAGCAGGTCGTCCCAGGTCGGGAAGTAGAGGAAGAAGGTGCCCTTCGCGACGCCCGCCTCGCGGACCACGTCCTCCACCCGCACCCGCGAGCCGTGGACGTGCAGCAGCCGCTCGGCCGCCTCCACGATCTCCAGCTTGCGCGCCTCGGGTTGGAGGCGCCGCCGCAGCGGCTTGCCCATCGGGAGCTCCTAATGACTGAAAGTCATTAGCTACTGACCCTCAGTCAGTGTCAACGCCCTTCCGCCCCGCCGATGCGGGTCCTAGTGGAAAATCCCGACAGCCAGCTGCAGCCAGACGACCAAGAAGGTCGCCACGATCACCAGGCCGAGACCGGCGCGGTGCACGCGGCTGGCCGTCAGGCGCACGGCCGCCTCATAGACGCCGCAGGCCGCCACGAGCATGGCCCCGAAGATCGCGAAGTCCGCCGCGCTCCAGTCCACCTGATCGGTGACCTGCATCGCCGCCAGGGGCGCCAGCAGCAGGCCGGCCGCGCCGCCCCACCGCGCGATCCGCCACCCGCGCTCGCCGCGCCCGTCCCTGACGCCCGTCCCGCCCGCCATGCTCCGGCTCCTCGTCGCGTGAGGCGTCACCCTGCCAGGGTCGCCCGCAGGCCGTATGGGCGTCGTGTGAGGTTTCGGTGGAGACCGGCGGCCCACCCCAATGCGCCCGCGACTGGAAGGTGCTAACCCTGGCCCTCACGGCAAATCCAAGCGGACCCGGCCATGGTCGCGACCAAGCATCGAATCTACACAACCAGCTTCGCCAGCGTCTATCCGCTCTACGTCGCCAAGGCGGAGCGCAAGGGCCGCACCCGGGCCGAGGTGGACGAAATCCTGCTTTGGCTGACCGGCTTCAGCCAGCACCAGCTCGAGGCCCAGATCGCCGCGAAATCCGACTTCGAGACCTTCTTCGCCCAGGCGCCCCGCCTCAACCCGGCCCGCGCCGAGATCAAAGGCGTCGTCTGCGGCGTCCGCGTGGAAGAGGTCGCCGAGCCGCTGATGCGCGAGATCCGCTACCTCGACAAGCTCATCGACGAACTGGCCAAGGGCAAGGCCATGGCCAAGATCCTGCGCCCCCCGGCCGCCTAGCGCGGCCCGTTCACCGGGTCGCCAGCCGCGTTCAGCGCCTCCAGCTGCGCCAGGGTGATCCGCCCCTCGCGGATCGCCTCCCGGAACGCCGTGTTCTGCGCCGGCGACATGCCGCGCACCGCCCGGGTGGTCTCCACCACCTGGTTGTCAGGGGTCACCGCGAAATTGCGAACCTCGAAGCGCGTCACCTGTTCCGCATCGCCGGCCGGCGCCTCCGCCTCGCCCTCCGGAGGCTGGGCCTTGATGGTCCCATAGCGCCGCGGCGCCAGCTTCGCGCACCGCCACTTCAGCGTCTGGATCTTCAGCCGCGCCGTCTTCGTCGTCGTCTCCGTCGCCTCCAGCGCCAGCCGCCAGGCCAGGTCGAACAGCCGGTCCGCCTGCACCTGCCGCGCCAGCATGTAGTCGTCGAAATAGTCCGCCCGCTCCTTGATCCAGCGCATCACCGTCGAATAGGCCGGCATGTCGGGCTCGGCGCACACCTCGTCCAGCCCCCGCCCGGCCTCGACCCGGCTCAGCACCTCGGCCGCCACCTTCGGGCTCCACCGGTGATAGGCCCGCCGGGGCCCGAACGCCTCGGCCGCCACCGCCTGCGCCGCGTCCACCATGGCCCGCAGCTCGGGATAGCGGCCCAGCCACCACTGCAGCGACGACCACGGCGGCGCCGTCGGGCATCGGCACGCCTCGGCCAGGGTCACCCCCGCCTCGACCCGCCGGCACACCGCCTCCACCGCCGCCACCTTCTGCGCATAGGCTCGCCGCTCATATGCCCGCCGCCCCACGCCTTCGCGCACAGCCGCGTCCGCGCCCGCTTTCGCCATCGCTTACCCCTTGCGACAAGTTCGTCCGGAAAGTCCGCGGAGACCCCCGCCCGCCGCCGGGCGCAGTCATCAACGCTGACCGAACCCTCTCAAATTCCCAAGGGAATGTCAAGAACAAACGAGGAACATTTTCACATAGGCGCGGTGGAGGGACGAAAGGGCCTCCGCACGCTTGGTCGGCCGCATATGAGCACGGCGGAGGATCAGCTTGAGCTACCGCCTGCCTCCACGGTATAGCTTCGCAACCCTGGAGTGATGGTATGCTAGGCGCACGCGCCGCTCCAAAGACCGAAGCTGATCGACAACGCCACGTCAGCATCGATCAGCGATACGACAGCTACGTCGCCTTGCACGCAAACCTCGACAACCTGATCTGGAACAATCAGGCGACGTTGCACGGCGTCACGGTGCTAGGCGCGGGCGCGCTGGGGTTTGTGGTCGAGAAGTTTCACCCTCAGGTCGGGGACCTTAGCAGGCCCGGCGCGCTGTCCCTGATCCTCCTGCTGATGAGCGGATTGTACGGGATCACCGTCTTCACACTCTTTCGCATGAGGCGCTGGCATCGCGAGCTTGAGCAGGCGCTTTCCCGGCTTGAGCCCGAGGGCTACTTCCACGCACGGGCTTCTGGGGCACGCGTCCTGTCCGCCCAACTCTGGACCGCGGGGCTCTACGCCGCGCTCGCCGGCCTGTGCCTTGTGGTCGGCGTCCGGTTCGCGATCCTCGCGTTATGGGGGTTCTGAGATGGCGAAGATCAGCGCGAGACAGGCTCTCGTCCTGCATGGAATCGAGGCGATTCACGAGCGGCGGGAGACCGGCGAGCTGAGATTTCGACTCCGGGCGGCCGACGGGAACGCCTACATTAGGACCGAGGCGATGACGTCGGGTTGGCAGAACAGCCATTTCCACAAGCGCACGTTCGAGACCTATATCGTTGAGCGGGGCTGGATGGCTCTGGCCGTGGCTAACAACGATCTGACCGGGCCGCCAACTGTAAGCATCCTGGAGCCCCAGCAGCTCGTGACGACCCCCGTGGGCCTGATCCACAACGTCTATCTCCCGGCAGGGGCCACTATCCACACCGTCAAGCACGGAGGCACCGATGGCGACGCCGACTGGCACGGCGCTCCAGCCTTCGACGAGATCGTACGCCAGATGGAAGTCCCGCAGCCCGCCGTGCCCTGAGCGCCCCGCCTTGGCCCCCGCCCCGCGAGCGTAGGCGAGCGCATCCGTCAGGATGCCTCCCCACCCTGAAGGCCACGGCCAGCCCCTGCCAGCCTGTGGAGCTTGGTCAAGGATTGGGCCTCCGGCCCAACCGCCCCGCGGCGGCGCGCCCGCGCCGTCCTTGAGGAAGCGGAAGAGGTTGGCAGAGTGTGGAGGGCCCGTTCAGCGGAATGGAACATCGCGCGCCAAGAGCGGACATCACGCGGCGGCGGATCTTACATCGCCCCGGGTTCCGCTCGCGACCGGTACGCACCTGTGTCACGCTTCGTGACGCTCAAGCTCCAAGCGCACGACGATGACCCCAAATGAATTCTCTACCGCCAAGTTCTTCCTCGAAGACAATGCCCGGCTGATCGCGGCTGGAAAGATTCAGCGATGGGAGGTGGTCAAATGGGCCGTCGCCTTCAACCTCGCGCTCGGCGCGGCCGCCAGCGCCCTTGACCATTGGAGTAGCGGTTTCCTCGTAGTCCTGGCGACCCTGATCTCGGTTACAGCGGGCCTCCTGCTGGCCTTCTTCAATCGGAAGCTCACAAGATGCCGTCACACCATGTCGGACGTGTTCACCTATCTGAAGGAGCAGGACGTAGACCTAAACGCGATCGTCAAACGCCCGATGCCAGGTCAAAAAGGTCCCTGGTACGATGACCAGGAACTCGGCCTCTACGCGGCCGTCATCCTTCTTTCCTGGGGCGCAGTCCTGGTGATCGCAGCTCTCAGCTTCAAATAGACAGGTCCCCCAAGCCGCAACGCCCCAGTCCCCCTGCTCGTCATGGCCGGGCCTGACCCGGCCATCCAACCGGCTTTGCGGGATGGCCGAAATTCTCCATTGGGCGCTCTGGAATGGATGGCCGGGTCAGGCCCGGCCATGACGAGCGGATAGCGAGGTGGGCCGAGCATCCTTCAGGATGCCTCCCCACCCTGAAGGCCACGGTCAGCCCCTGCCGGCCTATGGAGCTTGGTCAAGGATCGGCCTCCGGCCGACCGCCCGCGGCGGCGCGCCCGCGCCGTCCTTGAGGAAGCGGAAGAGGTTGGCAGACTGCGGAGGGGCCGTTCAGCGGATCAGCTAGGCGACCTCAAATGCTGAGTACGGACCTTCCAAGGGTCAACGATGGGTGGATTGCTGAGATCGCCTCGCTACTCTCATCCGGTGACGGACTCAGCCAGAAGCTTGCGCGTCGCCGCAGCCCAGACGCCCGAGTTTCGCGAGGACGTGCCGGGAGCCCTCGCCTATCTCGCGGGCGTGATGGAGCAGGCCCATCTCGAACGCGCCTCGCTGCTCTGTCTGCCCGAGGGCTTTCTCCAGGGCTATCTGACGGATGGCGACGCGGCCCGTCGCAATGCCCTCGACCTGCGCTCACCGCGATGCGCACACCTCCTCAACCAACTGCCGGAGTGCGCGCCGACCACCGTCGTCGGCCTCATCGAGGCGGAGGGCGGCGACCTCTACAATACCGCCGCGGTCATCTTTCGCCGGTCTATTGTGGGCCGCTATCGCAAGCGACACTTGCTGCGGGGGGAACGTTGTTTTCGACCTGGGAGTGAGGCTCCGACCTTCGACGTCGAAGGCGTGCGCTTCGGCATCAACATCTGCTTCGATACCAACTTCGCCGACGCCGCTATCAGCGTGGCGCAACAGGGAGCGTCGCTGCTCCTTTGTCCTGCCAACAACATGATGGGGCGACAAGGGGCGACGGAATGGAAGGACAAGCACAACGCCGTACGCGGAGAGCGATGCCGGGAGGCCGGCCTCTGGCTGATGTCGGCGGACGTGACGGGGACGCGCGACGGGCGCGTTGCCTGGGGCCCGACCGCAGTCCTGAACCCAGCCGGCGAGGTCGTCGCACAGCTGCCGCTCGATGCAGCCGGCCTGCTCATCTTCGATATGCCTGTAGGAGAGCCGGCGTAGGAATGAAGGTCGCCTATGGGTCGAAAGCGGTCGCTGGCGCCATGCTGCAGAGCGGGCGTTCGCCGCGCTGCGCATCAGCGTGCGCTGCGGGCGCCGGCGATGGTGGGACTGCGGATCTTCCTTTCCCACGCAGTGGGAGAGGGGGACCGCGCCCCGAAGAGGGCGTGGTGGAGAGGGGGAGCCTCATCCGCTGACGTTGGGGCGACGCGGTTCCCGAAACCAGCCTCCGAGCCTGTGGCTTGCCCTCTCCCCCATCCGCTCTTCGCTTCGCTCGGCCGATGGTCCCCCTCTCCCACTGCGTGGGAAAGGAAAGGCGAGCCTCCAAACGTCCGCAACGGGTCGAAGGCAGGTATCGGAGAACAGACAGCAACCGGGCCTTCCGAGCCCGGCCACGAACCAGCCGCCCCCTACCCCCGCCCCGCATACCCCTGCATCAACTCCCCCCAAGCCCCCTCCGGCGGGAACTCATCAAAGCTCACCACCGCCGGCGTCGCGGCCCACGGCAGCTTCTCGCTCACATAGGTCTCCGCATAGGGCTCCAGCCCCTCGACCCCGTCGAACAGCACCGAGCGCACGTTGACGAACTGGGGGATCGCCGCCGGCCGGGTGAACATCCAGCTCATGCAGTACGGGCAGAAGAAGTGGCGGACGTCCTCGCCGTGCAGGCCGCCGATCACCGGCTCGCCCTCCGTCACCTCGAACGCATCCGCCGCGAACAGCGCGCTCAGCGAAAACGCGCTGGACGTCATCCGCTGGCAGCCGGTGCAGTGGCAGGCCATGGTGATCAGCGGCTTCGCGGTCACCTTGAACCGCACCTGCCCGCACCGGCACCCGCCCGTCCACGGCAATCCCACCTGACCCATCGACACCTCTCCTCGCTCAACCGCGCGCCGCAGGCGCAACAAGTTCATAACCGCGGAAAACGCAGAAAAGCGCAGAAGGACCTCCGTCTAACCCGCCTTCTGCGCCTTTCTGCGTCTTCTGCGGTTGAGTCCTATGGGCGCTGACGCGCCAAACCCGCCGGAAGCCTACTTCTGCACCGGCCGCAGCAGCGGCGACTTCGGCGGCTCGACCGCCTGCGCCCCGCCCGCCGCATCGGCCAGCAGGTCCTCCACGAAGCCCGGCAGCCACGAATTCCGCCCCGGCTTCATCCGCTCGGCGCGATAGATGTGGCCGAGGTCCGCATAGGCCCGGTCGAAATTCTTGTTCACGATCACGTAGTCGTAGTTGGCCCAGTGGAGGATCTCCTCCCGACCGAGCTCCAGCCGCGCGCGGATCGTCTCCTCGGTGTCCTGCGCCCGCGCGCGCAGGCGCCGCTCCAGGTCGTCCCAGGCGGGCGGCAGGATGAACAGGCGCACGCTGTCCTCCGGGGCCTTCGCGGCGATCTGGGCCGCGCCCTGCCAGTCGATGTCGAACAGCACGTCGTGGCCGCCCTCGAGCGCGGTCATCACCGTGGTCTGCAGCGTGCCGTAGTAGTTGCCGTTGACGACGGCCCACTCCAGGAACTCGCCCGCCTCGATCATCGCCTCGAACTCGGCGCGGGTCTTGAAATAGTACTCCCGCCCCTCCTCCTCGCCCGGCCGCGCCGCCCGCGTGGTCGCCGAGATCGACAGCGTCAGGTCCGAGTGGTCCGCCACCAGCCGGCGCGTCAGCGACGTCTTCCCCGCCCCCGCCGGGCTCGACACCAGCAGCAGCAGCCCCCGCCGCGTGGTCTCCCAGGGCTTCGAATGGTCGTCAGCCGCGTTCAAATCCCGCACTCCCCGCGCGAAGCGCAATTCAACTTAACCGCGGAAAACGCAGAAAACGCGGAAGACAGGCCACCCGCGACGCCTTCCGCGTTTTCTGCGTTTTCCGCGGTTAAACCTTCCACCTGCGGCGCCCTACTCCACATTCTGAACCTGCTCGCGGAACTGCTCGATGGTGGCCTTGAGGTCCAGGCCGACGGTCGTCAAGGCCGAGAGCTGCGACTTCGAGCACAGGGTGTTGGCCTCGCGCATGAATTCCTGGGTCAGGAAGTCCAGCCGTCGTCCAACGGCGCTGTCGCTCGCCAGGAGCGCGCGGGCGGCGTCCACGTGGCCGGACAGCCGGTCCAGCTCCTCGCGCACGTCGGCCTTCACCGCCATGGCCGCGGCTTCCTGGATGATGCGCTCCTCGGTGGCCGCCTCGCCCGCCAGCTCCTTCAGCCGGGTCTCGAAGCGGGCCTTGATCGCGGCGGGCTGGCCGGCGGCCACGTCACTGGCCTGGGCGCGCAGTTCGCCGATCCGGTCCACCTGGCCGGCCAGTACGCCCGAGAGCGCCGCGCCTTCCTCCAGCCGCGCCACCGCCAGGCCGTTCAGCGCCGCCCCGATGGTCCCCGCGATGGCGGCCTCCAGCTCGGCCTGGGCCTCGGGGTCCATGCCCGCATCGTCGGCCTCGATCACCCCGCGCAGGGCCAGCAAGCCGTCCAGCCTCGGCGCCTTGATCCGCCCGTCCTTCATGAACGGCGCGCCCAGCGCCAGGTAGCGTTCCAGCTGGTCGACATTGACCCGCACCGAGATCGCGCCCTCGGTCCGCTTGGCCTGGACGCCCACGGTGATGTTGCCGCGCTGGAACCGGGCCTGGGCGCCCTCGCGCGCCGCCCGCTCCAGGCCCTCGAACCCCGGCGGCCCCTTGAACCGGACCTCCAGGTTGCGCCCGTTGACGCTGCGCGTCTCCACCGCCCAGGTCCAGCCGCCCAGCGCCCCCTCGGCCCGCCCGAACCCGGTCATCCCCGAAATCGGCATCAGCCCCGTCCTCGCGCCGCAGGCGCCATTTTCATAACCGCGGAAAACGCAGAAAACGCGGAAGAATCCAAGCCCTCGGCCCCTTCCGCGCCTTCTGCGTTTTCCGCGGTTGAATCTTGACGGCGCTGACCCGCCCCGACGGCCCCGCGCATGGTCACTGCCCCGCCGCGCGTTGGCGTTCGATGGCGCGCCAGCGTTCGACGTTTCGGACGTGCGCTTCGTAGGTCGTGGCGAAGGCGTGGCCCCCCGTGCCGTCGGCGACGAAGTAGAGCTCGTCGCTCTTCGGCGGGTTCAGCACCGCGGCCAGGGCGTCGCGCCCCGGGTTGGCGATCGGGCCCGGCGGCAGGCCCGCGACCTTGTAGGAGTTCCACGGGCTCTCCGCCGCCAGTTCCGAGGCCCGGATGCCCCGGCCCAGCGGCCGGCCCTTGGTCAGGCCGTAGATGATCGTCGGATCGCTCTGCAGCAGCATCCCGGCCCGCAGGCGGTTGATGAACACCGCCGCCACCCGCGGCCGCTCCGAGGCGACGCCGGTCTCCTTCTCGACGATGGAGGCCAGGATCACCGCCTCCTGCGGCGAGTTCAGCGGCAGGCCCGGCTGACGCTGCGCCCACAGCTCGGCCACCACCTTGTCGTGCGCGTCGGCCATGCGCTGCAGCACGGCGGCGCGCTCTTCGCCGCGCTGGAAGTCGTAGGTGTCCGGCAACAGGGCGCCTTCCGGCGGCTCGGCGGCCGTCCCGGTCAGGGCGGGCTCGGCGTTGACCGCGTCCAGGGCCATGGCGCTGGTCCAGCCCTCGGGGATGGTGATCGCGCGGCGCACGACCTTGCCGGCGCGGATGTCGGCCAGCACCCTGGCCATGGAGGCGCCCGAGCGGATCTCGTACTCGCCCGCCTTCAGGTCGGCCGCGGCCCCGGTCATCCGGGCGGCCAGGGCGAACAGGCCCGCCGAGGAGATGACGCCCGCGGTCTCCAGGGTCCGGCCGATCTGGCCGACGCCCGAGCCGCGCTCCAGCACCACCACCGTGGCCTCGCCGGACCCCGCCTTGGGTCCCGGACCCGCGTAGCTCCACACCCCGGCCAGCGCGACCAGGATCGCCAGGCCCAGGGCGATCAGCGCGCCCCCGCCCGCTGCCCGCTTGCTGATCCGGCGTCGGCTCACTTGTATTTCTTGAAGATCACCGAGGCGTTGGTGCCGCCGAAGCCGAAGCTGTTCGACAGCGCCACATTGATCTCCATCGGTTTGGCCTTGTGCGGCACGAGGTCGATCTTCGTCTCGACGGAGGGGTTGTCCAGGTTGATCGTCGGCGGCGCGACCTGGTCGCGGATCGCCAGGCAGGTGAACGCCGCCTCGATCGCCCCGGCCGCGCCCAGCAGGTGGCCGGTGGCCGACTTGGTCGAGCTCATGGTGGCCTTGGCCGCCGCGTCGCCCAGCAGCCGCTCCACCGCGCCCAGCTCGATCTCGTCGCCCAGCGGCGTCGAGGTCCCGTGGGCGTTGATGTAGTCGATCTCGCTGGGGTCGATCTTCGCGTCCTTGATGGCCGCCTGCATGGCCCGGAAGCCGCCCGCGCCGTCCTCGGCGGGAGCCGTGATGTGGTAGGCGTCGCCGGCCAGGCCGTAGCCGATCACCTCGGCGTAGATCTTGGCCCCGCGCGCCTTGGCGTGCTCCAGCTCTTCCAGCACCAGGATCCCGGCGCCCTCGCCCATGACGAAGCCGTCGCGGTCCTTGTCGTAGGGCCGGCTGGCCTTCTCGGGGGTGTCGTTGAAGCTGGTCGACATGGCGCGGCAGGCGATGAATCCGGCGATGCCCACCGGCACCACGCTGGCCTCGGCCCCGCCCGCGATCATCACGTCGGCGTCGCCGTACTTGATCAGCCGGGCCGCGTCGCCGATGGCGTGGGCGCCCGTGGCGCAGGCCGTCACCACCGCGTGGTTCGGGCCCTTAAAGCCGTAGCGGATCGAGACCTGGCCCGAGATCAGGTTGATCAGGGCCGAGGGGATGAAGAACGGGCTGACCCGGCGCGGGCCCTTCTCGTGCAGCTCGACCGCCGTGGCGGCGATGGTGCCCAGGCCGCCGATGCCGGAGCCGATGATGACGCCGGTCCGCTCGCGGCCTTCCTCGTCCTCGGGGGCCCAGCCGGAGTCCCTGACCGCCTCGTCCGCGGCCGCAACGCCATAAAGTATGAAATCGTCGACCCGCCGGCGGTCCTTCGGCGACATGGTCAGGTCGGGGTCGAACGAGCCCTCGATATCCGGCCCGCCGCCGCCGCGGCCATCCACCCGCGGGACCTCGCAGGCCACCTTGCAGGCATAGTCGGACACGTCGAAGGCGGTGATGGCGCCCGCCCCGGACTTGCCCTCCAGGATTCTCTTCCAGGTCAGCTCGGTTCCCTGCCCCAGCGGGGTGAGAAGCCCGATGCCGGTGACGACGACTCGACGCATGGCCCTACCTCAGAAACGAAACCGCCGCGCCATCGGGCTTGGACGACCCAGGGACGCGGCGGCTCTTGATCCAGTGCGTGAAGAAACGGCCTTAGCCGCCCAGCCGCTCACTGATGAATTTCACGGCATCGCCGACGGTCTGAATGTGCTCAGCCGCGTCGTCGGGGATTTCGATGTCAAACTCTTCTTCGAACGCCATGACCAGCTCGACGTTGTCGAGGCTGTCGGCGCCCAGGTCGTCGATGAAGGAAGCCTTCTCGGTGACCTTCTCGGGGTCGGCATCGAGGTGCTCGATAACAATCTTGCGGACGCGTTCAAGAACGTCGGACATTTGGGTAGGTCCCTCAGGGCTTAGTCAGTGCTTGCATCGACGACGGTGAGGTTGAAGTCAACTGTCGCCTTGGTGATCAAAGTCGGGCGCCGGGTAGCATGTTCCCCCCGGCTGGCGATAGTCAGATCATCGCCATGCCGCCGTTCACGTGAAGGGTCTGGCCGGTCACATAGCCGGCTTCGTTCGACGCCAGATAGGCGCATGCGGCCGCCACGTCACCCCCCGCGCCCAGCCGGCCGGCCGGAATCGTCCCCAGGATCTGGGTCTTCTGCTGATCGTTCAGCGCCTCGGTCATCGGGCTCTCGATGAAGCCGGGAGCCACGCAGTTCACGGTGATTCCGCGGCTAGCCACTTCCTGCGCCAGGGCCTTGGAAAACCCGATCATTCCGGCCTTCGAGGCGGCATAGTTGGTCTGGCCCGGATTGCCCGTCACGCCCACCACCGAGGTGATGCCGATGATGCGGCCGAAGCGGCGCTTCATCATCCCGCGCATGGCCGCCCGACTGAGGCGGAAATAGCTCTCGAGGTTGACCTTGAGGACCGTTTCCCAGTCCTCGTCCTTCATCCGCATCAGCAGGCCGTCCTTGGTGATTCCGGCATTGGCCACCAGGATGTCCAGCGGACTGCCCGCGGCCGTTTCAGCGGCCTCGATCAGGCCGTCGACGGCGGCCGAATCGGAGAGATTCGCCGCGGCGACGGAAACCCGGTCAGCCAGCGTGGCCGCCAGCTCCTGCAAGACGGCTTCGCGGGTGCCCGAAAGCACGACGTGGGCGCCTTGCGCGTGCAGGCTCTTGGCGATCTCGGCGCCGATGCCGCCGGTGGCGCCGGTGACGAGGGCGGTCTTGCCGGTCAGGTCGAACATCATGCCTCTCAGAGCGACTTGGCGAAGGCTTCAAGGTCGGCGGGGCCGTTCAGGGGAACGGCTTCCGCGTCGGGGGCGATGCGCTTGGCCATGCCGGACAGCACCTTGCCCGCACCGGCCTCGGCGAAGCGGGTGACGCCGCCGACCTCGGCCATCCAGATCATGCTCTCGCGCCAGCGGACCCGCCCAGTGACCTGCTCGACGAGCATCCGGCGGATCGCCTCAGGGTCGTTGGTCGGCGTGGCGATGACGTTGGCCACCAGCGGCGCGCGGGGACTGACGATAGTGGCGGCGGCCAGGGCCTCGGCCATCTCGTCGGCGGCCGGCTGCATCAGCGGGCAGTGGAAGGGAGCGGAGACGTTCAGCGGGATCGCTCGTGCGCCCAGCTCCTTGGCCTTCTCGATGGCCTTGTCGACCGCGGCCTTCTCGCCGGAGATGACGACGTTGCCATTGTTGTTGTCGTTGGCCACGACGCAGACGCCGACTTCGGACCCCGCCTCGGCTGCCTCCTCGGCGAGCGCCAGGTCCGTCTTGGGTCCGATCAGCGAGGCCATCGCCCCCTGCCCTACCGGTACGGCCCGCTGCATCGCCTGGCCACGCAGCTTCAGGAGGCGAGCGGTGTCCGACAGACTGATGGCGCCCGCCGAGGCCAGGGCGGAATATTCGCCCAGACTATGACCAGCCACGAACGCGGCCTTCTCGACACCGATGCTGAAGTCCTTCTCCAGGACCCGCATCACCGCCACGCTGACGGCCATCAGGGCCGGCTGCGCGTTTTCAGTGAGGGTGAGCTGATCCTCCGGGCCGTCGCGCATCAGGGCCGACAGCTTCTGCTGGAGAGCCTCGTCCACCTCCTGGAACACCTCGCGCGCCGAGGCGAAGGCCTGGGCGAGATCCTGGCCCATGCCGAGGGCTTGGCTGCCCTGTCCGGGGAAGAGAAAGGCGAGGGTCATGCGATCCCGCTCCTAGTGATTCCGAGGCGCGAGGGTTAGGGGATAGAACCCTCGGGGACAAGAATGACGAGTTGGGGAGCATAACGCATGAGGGCCGTTATCCGGCGCGACAAGCGCCTGATCTGCGACGAGATCGCCGACCTGAAGCCCGCCGAGGGCCAGGTGCTGGTGAAAACCCTGGCCTGCGGGATCTGCGGGTCCGACCTGCACGCCCTGCACCACATGGAGCACATGATCGACCTGTCCCGGCGGGCCGGCGCGCCGGACACCGGGTTCGATCCCAGCGCCGACACCGTCTTCGGCCATGAGTTCTGCGCCGAAATCCTCGACCATGGCCCGGGCTCGCCCAAGGCGCTGAAGGCCGGCGCCCGCGTCGTGAGCGTGCCCGTCACCATGCACGCCGCCGGGATGGAGGCTCTGGGCTTCTCGAACCGCCTGCCGGGCGGGTTCGCCGAGCAGATGATCCTGAGCGAGGCCCTTATCCTGGAGGTTCCCAACGGCCTGCCCACCGACAAGGCCGCCCTCACCGAGCCGTTCGCGGTCGGCGCCCATGCGGTGGCCAAGGCCCGGCTCGAGCCGAAGTCGGTGTCGCTGGTCATCGGGTGCGGGCCGGTTGGCCTGGCGGTGATCGCGGCGCTGAAGGCCCAGGGCCATGGTCCCGTCATCGCCGCCGACTTCTCGCCCCGTCGCCGCGCGGCCGCCGAGCGGCTGGGGGCGGACATCGTCATCGATCCCGCTGTCGAAAGCCCTCACGAGCGTTGGGAACAACTGGGCGTCCCCAAGAGCCGCGCCGCCCAGACCATGATGCGGATGATGGGGGCCGTCATCGCCCAGCCCGTGGTGTTCGAGTGCGTGGGCTCGCCCGGCGTGCTGCAGGCGCTGATCGAGGCCGCGCCCGCGGGCGCCCAGATCGTCGTGGCCGGCGTCTGCATGGAGACCGACAAGATCGAGCCCTCCATCGCCATCACCAAAGAAATCGAGCTCACCTTCGTGTTCGGCTACACGCCCGAGGAGTTCGCCCTGACCCTGCGCCAGCTTGCTGAAGGGGTCATCGACGTCTCGGGTCTGGTGACCGGCACGGTCGGGCTCGACGGCGTGGCCGGCGCCTTCGCGGCCCTGGGCGACCCCGAGGCGCACGTGAAGATCCTGGTGCAGCCCAACGGCTAGGAGGCTCGCCTGGACAGCGGTGGGTCGAGGATGGCGGCCAGCGGGGCGGCCACACGGGGCAGCGTCTCAGGCTGGCTCACCGCCACCACGCCGGCGCCCACCAGGCTGAGCGCCGCCGCAGCGCCAGCCGCCGCGAGCAAGGCGCGGATCGGCCTGGGCTCGGGGCGCGGAGCAGCCTGCGCAGTCCGCATCTGAGCGATTTCAGCCAGCACCAGGTCGAGGCGCGACGATAGCGAGACTTCGCGGGCCGCCTGCGCCCCGGCCTCCGCGTCCATGAACTGGGAGAGCGAGTTCAGGGCGGCGGCCAGTTCGCGCGCCCGGCCCTGGGCGGCGGCCTCCTGGCGCGCCAAGCGGCGGGTCAGCGTCTCAAGGGCCAGGATCAGGGCTTCCGTCGTCTCGGCGCGGATCGCCTGGGGTGGTGGCGCGGCCAGCCGGCGTTCGAGCTCGCCCAGCACGCCGTGCAGTTGGCCCAGCGCCTCGCGCGCACGTTCATCACCCGAAGCCAAGGCTCCCGCAGCCAAGGCCTCGGAGCCCGCCCCCCTCGGCCAGCCCCCGTCGTCCGCCATTTGTCCCCCAATCGGCCCCCGACCGACTTGCGCACGATGCTACACGTCGTCGGCGCGGAGATGCGTGAAAATTCGCGCTACACCCGGCCAGATCGTCGCAAGGCGCAGGCTGTCCCGATTCCACCGGGAGCGTGCAGTCCCCCGCCTGTTCCAGCAGCAGATTGGCGTCGTCGCGGGGTGGCATGCACGACGATTGACGCCTTGCGCACCTCGAAACACCGGTATTCAACTGTGCCGCCCTTCAGTTCCGCCCAAGGAAACGACCCCAATGCGCTTCGTCATCGCCGCCGCCACGCTCGTGGCTCTCTGCGCCACCCCCGCCCTGGCCGCCCTGAAGAATGGCGACAAGGCGCCCGACTTCGTCGCCGACGGCTTTCAGGCTGGCAAGGCGCTGAAATTCTCGCTGGCCGACGCCCGCAAGAAGGGTCCGGTGGTGCTGTACTTCTTCCCCGCGGCCGATACCGCCGGCTGCAATCTCGAAGCCAAGATGTTCGCGGACTCGATGCCGCAGTTCGCCGCCAACGGCGCGACCGTCATCGGCGTCACCGCCGGCAAGCTGGACAAGCTGCAGCAGATCTCGGCCGACACCGACAAGTGCTCGGGCAAGTTCCCGGTGGCGGCCGATCCGGGCGCCAAGATCGCCAAGCAGTACGACTCGGTCCTGGCCGCTAAACCCGACTGGTCGGACCGCACCTCGTATGTGATCGCGCCGAACGGCACGGTCCTGCATGCCTATTCCAAGATGGACCCCACCGAACACGTCTCGCAGACGCTGGCCGCGGTGAAGGCCTTCAAGACCAAGAAGTAGCTTTCGGGCCAGGGCCGTGCGCGGGCGAAAACCCTTGCCCGCGCTCGGCTTTTCCCCTATTTGCGCGCCTCTTCACGGAAGGCGGTCTCTTCGCGGAACGTAAATGGGTCGGGAAACTCCCGGCCGCCGCGCCTGAGATCCATCACGTCCGACGGACTTCCGCCGTCGGCCGCGCCGCCCTCCACAACGGAAGAAGGAAAACATGGCGCTCTACGAGCACGTCGTTATCTCGCGGCAGGATATCTCGCCGCAACAAGCCGAAGCCCTCAACGATCAGCTGAAGACCCTCATCGAGGAAGGCGGCGGCAACGTCGCGAAGATCGAGTACTGGGGCCTCCGCAACCTCACCTACCGGATCAACAAGAACCGCAAGGGTCACTACTCCCTGCTCGCGATCGACGCTCCGGCGGACATCGTGAAGGAGATGGAGCGCCAGCTGTCGATCAACGAAGACGTGCTGCGCTACATGACCGTGCGCGTCGACGAGCTCGACCTGGAGCTCTCCCCGATCCTCGCCCGCCGCGATCGCGACCGCGAACGCCGCGACGACGTTCCTCAGTTCTAAGAAAGGGAGGCTCTCGCTATGACCGACGAAACCTCCGTTGCCGCGGCTCCGACCGCCGGCGCCGCCGCGGGTGGCCAACGCCGCCCCTTCTTCCGCCGCCGCAAGGTGTGCCCGTTCTCCGGCGCCAACGCTCCGAAGATCGACTACAAGGACGTGAAGCTGCTCCAACGCTACGTGTCCGAGCGCGGCAAGATCGTGCCGTCGCGCATCACCGCGGTGTCGGCCAAGAAGCAACGCGAGCTGGCCAAGGCCATCAAGCGCGCCCGCTTCCTGGCTCTCCTCCCCTACGTCGTGAAGTAAGGGAGAGGCACAGATGAAAGTCATTCTGCTCGAACGCCTCGAAGGCTGGGGCGCCCTCGGCGACGTCGTCACCGTGAAGGACGGGTTCGCCCGCAACTTCCTGCTGCCGCGCCAGAAGGCCCTTCGCGCCAATGCGGCCAACCTCAAGGTCTTCGAAGCCCAGCGCTCCGAGATCGAGGACCGTAACGCCAAGGCCAAGGAAGCGGCCGGCAAGTCCGGCGAGAAGCTGGACGGCACGTCCTACATCATGATCCGCCAGGCGGGTGAATCCGGCCAGCTCTACGGTTCGGTCGCCGGCCGCGACGTGGCTGACGCGATCAACGCCGAAGGCGGCAAGGTCGAACGCGCGATGGTCGTGCTGGATAAGCCGATCAAGACGCTGGGCCTGCATGAAGTGAAGGTGCGCCTGCACGCCGAGGTGACGGTCACCGTCACCCTGAACATCGCGCGCAGCCAGGACGAGGCCGAACGCCAGGCCCGCGGCGAGAACGTGATCAACGCCCAGTTCGAGGAAGAACGCGAAGCTGCCGAACAGGCCGCCGCGGACATGCTCGAAGGCGGCGCGGGCACGCACGAGATGTCCGGCTACGACGCCTAGGCGTCGAGTCATCGACACTATCGACGGCGCGGGACCCCGGTTCCGCGCCGTTTTCTTTGACTCTGTTGCCAATTTGTCATTTGCGACAAAAGCGTGACTACCTAGCTTCCCTTACGGACGGCAGAGAACGGGATCACCCGGGCCGCCATGGGGAACACCATGAAATACCGACACCTTCTGTTCGCCGCCGCCTCGGCCGCGAGCCTGCTGGCCACTGCGTCCGGCGCCCAGACCACCACCGAGAGCTCGGTCGAAGAGTTGGTCGTCACCGGCACCCGCACCGAGGGCCGCACCCGCCTGGAGTCGCTAGCCCCGGTCGATGTGATCAGCGACGAGGCCCTGCAGCGCCAGGGCACCACGGAGCTGGGCGCCGCGCTGGCCACCCTCGCCCCCTCCCTCGATTTTCCCCGGCCCGCCATCACAGACGGCACCGACTCGGTGCGCCCGGCCACCCTGCGCGGCCTGGCGCCCGACCAGACCCTGGTGCTGCTGAACGGCATGCGCCGCCACGCCTCGGCGTTGGTGAATGTGAACGGCTCAATCGGCCGCGGTTCGGCCGCCGTGGACCTCAACTCGATCCCGACCGTAGCCATCGACCGGGTGGAAGTCCTGCGGGACGGCGCCTCGGCGCAGTATGGGTCGGACGCCATCGCCGGGGTCATCAACCTGCGCCTGCGCGAGGCCCGCGAGGGCGGCGGCGCGACCTATACCTATGGCTACTACAACACCGACGTCGAAACCGCCCGAATCCCCAACGGCTACAAGAAGAAGGACGGCGTCTCGAACACCGTTTCCGGTTGGGTCGGCCTGCCGCTGGGCGCCGAGGGCTTCCTGACGCTGTCGGGCGAATACCGCCACCAGAATCCCACTAGCCGCGGCGACCTGGACCCGCGCCCGGCGATCCCGTCGATCACCTCGCGCTACGGCGACCCGCAGTCGGAGAATATCACCGTCTACGGCAACGCTGGCACGCCGGTGAACGACGTCTGGAGCCTGTACGGCTTCGCCGGCTACCAGAACCGCAAGACTGACAGCGCCGCCAATCCGCGCCTGGCCAACAACGCCAACAACGTCCCGTCGATCTACCCGGGCGGTTTCCTACCGCGCATCACCACCGACATCGACGACTTCACCGCCGCCTTCGGGACCAAGGGCGAGATCGCCGGCTTCAGCGTCGATGCAGGCGTGGTCTATGGCTACAACAAGGTCCACTACGGCGTGATCGACTCGGTCAACGCCTCGCTGGGCGCCGCTTCGCCCACCACCTTCGACGCCGGCACGATGCAGTACGACCAGTGGGTCGCGGGCGTCGACTTCACCCGGCCGCTCGACTTCGGCATGGCCAAGGCGGCCACCCTGGCCTTCGGCGTCGAATATCGGCACGAGGGCTATGAGATCGGGGCCGGCGACCTGGCCTCCTACGTCTTCGGCGGCGTCGCCGGCAAGGCCGCCGGGGCGCAGGGCTTCCCGGGCTTCCAGCCGGGCAACGAGGTCGACAAGAACCGGCACTCCTATGCGGCCTACATCGACCTGGACCTGCCGGTCACTGACGCCTTCGGGGTCGATGTCGCCGGCCGGTTCGAGGACTATTCCGACTTCGGTTCGACCGTGAACGGCAAGATCTCGGCCCGCTACGAGTTCAACGACGCCATCGCGCTGCGCGGCACCGTCGCCAGCGGTTTCCGCGCCCCGGCCCTGCAGCAGCAATACTTCACGGCGACTTCGACCAACTTCATCGTCATCAACGGCGTGAACACCCCGGTCGAAGTCGGCACCTTCCCATCGGTCAGCCCCATCGCCGCGGCGCTGGGCGGCCAGCCGCTGGAGGCCGAGAAGTCGATCAACTACTCGGTCGGAGCGGTCTTCCGGCAAGGCCCGTTCGAACTGACGATCGACGCCTACCGAATCGAGATCGACAACCGGATCGTGCTCTCGGAGAATATCCAGGGCTCGCCCACCGGCACGCCGACCCAGCGGGCGATCTTCGCCCTCATCAACCCGCCCGGCAGTTCCGGTCTGGGCGCGGCGCGTTTCTTCATCAACGGCGTCGACACCACCACCAAGGGGGTCGACATCGTGGCGCGCTACCGTCTCGACACCGAGACGGCTGGCCGGTTCGACATCACCGCCGCGTCAAACTTCAACTCCACCGATGTGACCAAGATCCCGACTACGTCGGTGCTCTCATCCCTGCCCGTGCCTCCGATCCTGTTCGACCGCGGCAATCGGCTGACGTTCGAGGAAGGCACGCCCGACCAGAAGCACGTGCTGGCGGTCGACTGGTCGCTCGGAAACTTCGGCGCCACGGCCAAGGCGACCTACTACGGCGACGTCCTAATCCCGAACAACACGGCCACGCTGGACTACCACGCTGGCGACCACACCCTCATCGACCTGGAAGCCCGCTACCAGTTCCCGCGGGGCCTCAACGTCGCCGTGGGCGTCAACAACCTGTTTGACGAGTACCCCAACGCAACCCCGACGAACGTCAACACCAACGGCCCGATCGGCTTCCCGAGCTATTCGCCCTTTGGTTTCAACGGCCGATTCCTCTACGGCCGCATCGGCGTCACCTGGTAGACCTACGTCCAATTCTGACGCAGCGGCGCGGGATCTTTCCCGCGCCGTTTTCGTATGCGGCGGAAAGTCACAGCACAGCTTTTCCACAGGGTAGAAATCGTGTGTGGACAGGTCCACAAATGTGTCACGCGGCGCGGTGCTAACGGACCCCTCGTTGGTTATCCGTAGACCCATGGCCCTCGTCCCCGCGCTCGACCTCCGCCCCTCCAACGACATCGCGATCGCGCACGCGCCTTCCAACGTGGAGGCGGAACAGGCGCTGCTGGGCGCCCTGCTCTACGACAACGCCGCGTTCGAACGCCTGGGGGATAACCTGCAGGCCCAGCACTTCTACGAGCCATTCCACCAGCGGCTGTTCCAGGCGATCTCGAACAACATCCGTAAGGGCCAGCTGGCCGAGCCGATCCTGCTGGCCGAGCAGTTCAACCGCGACCCGGCGTTCGAGGAACTGGGGGGCGTACGCTATCTGGCCGACCTGGTTGACCGCGCGCCACCGGCCGCCAACGCCCCCGACTACGCGAACGCCATCTACGACCTTGCGCTGCGTCGCGACCTGATCCGCATCGGCGGAGAGATCACCACCACGGCGCAGCAGGGCGACGCCGAGATGGACGCCCGCGACCAGATCGAGGCGGCCGAACAGCAGCTGTACCAACTGGCCGAGACCGGCGGCGTCTCCTCCGGATTCGTGAACTTCGCGGACGCCCTGCGCGGCGCCGTGGCCATGGCCGCCGAGGCCCACAGCCGCGACGGCGGCCTGGCGGGCCTCTCCACAGGCCTGATCGACCTGGACCAGAAGATCGGCGGGATGCACCCGTCGGACTTGATGATCCTGGCCGCCCGCCCCTCGATGGGGAAGACGTCGCTGGCCTGCAACATCGCCTTCGACGTGGCCCGGAACTACGCCTGGGAGCCGCAGCCCGATGGATCGAAGAAGACCGTGCGCGGCGGCGTCGTGGCCTTCTTCTCCCTCGAAATGTCGTCTGAACAGCTGGCCATGCGCCTGTTGGCCGAAGCGTCCGGCGTATCCGGCGACCGCCTCCGCAAGGGCGAGATCGACGCCATGGAGTTCGGCCGCATTCGCGACGCGGCGCTCGAGATCCAGGAAGCGCCGCTCTACATCGACGCCACCGGCGGCATCACGCTGGCCAAGCTGGTCGCGCGCGCGCGGCGACTGAAGCGTATGGTGGGGCTGGACTTGGTGATCATCGACTACCTGCAGCTCATCACCACGGGCGCCGGCGGGTCGGACAACCGGGTGCAGGAAGTTTCGATGATCACCCAGGGTCTCAAGGCCTTGGCCAAGGAACTTAACGTTCCCGTCCTGGCGCTCAGCCAGCTCAGCCGTCAGGTCGAGAACCGTGAGGACAAGAAGCCCCAGCTCTCCGATCTGCGGGAGTCCGGCTCGATCGAGCAGGACGCCGACATGGTGATGTTCGTGTACCGCGAGGAGTACTACCTGAGCCGCCTGGAACCTCGCGAAGGCACGCCGGAGCACTTCACCTGGCAAGAGCAGGTGGACCAGGTGAAGGGCCTGGCCGAGCTCATCATCGGCAAGCAGCGCCACGGTCCGATCGGGACCGTGAAACTGTCGTTCCACTCCGACACGACCAAGTTCGGCAATCTGGCGCGTGACAGCAGCCGATACGAACAGCACTAAGGCGGCATGACGCCGCCGGACCGGGCCCTCCTCACCATCGATCTCGACGCCCTGGCCCACAACCGAGCCGTCCTCGCCGCCGAGGCCGCGGGCGCGGAAGTGGCGGCCGTGGTGAAAGCCGACGGATACGGCCTGGGCGCCGGACCGATCGCGCGGCGGCTCCATGCCGAGGGGACCCGCAGCTTCTTCGTCGCCCGAGTCGCCGAGGGCGAGGCTCTACGCGCCGCATTGGGCGGTCGCGAGGCGGCGATCTATGTCCTGGACGGCCTGCTGCCAGGGATCGCCGAGCGACTGGCGGCCGCGGGGTTGACGCCGGTGGTCTCCACCCTCTCGCAGGCTCACGCGGCGCTCGCGCTGGCTGCGCCTTCAGGGCTCTACAGCTTCGCCCTGCAGATCGACACCGGCATGAACCGCCAGGGCCTGACGCTCGACGACGCCCGGGCCCTTGTGGCTGCGCCGGGCGGTTTGCGTCCGCTGGACGTGCCGCTGCTGGTCAGCCACCTAGGCTCGGCCACCGAACCGGCTGAGGTCCGCAACCCCGAGCAACTCGCCCGCTTCCGCGACGCACGCGCCCTCTTCCCGGACAGCCGGGCCAGCCTGGCCGCCTCGGCGGGCGCCTTCCTGGGTCCGGACTATCGCCACGACATGGTCCGCGCGGGGATCAGCCTGTTCGGCGGCGGTCCCGAGGAGCGGCCCGACCCTCGACTGAAAGCCGTGGCGACCCTCACCGCTCCGGTCCTCGACATCCGGCGGCTGCAGGCCGGGGACCGGGTGGGCTATGGCGCGACCTTCACGGCGGATCGTCCGATGAGCGTCGCCGTCGTGGCGGCGGGCTACGCCGATGGGGTCATCCGCGCCGCCGCGGGCAAGGGCTACGCCTGGGCGGCCGGCGGTCGCCGTGCCCTGCTGGCCGTGAACATGGACCTGCTGGTGATCGACCTGGGCGACGCCACAGCCGAGCCCGGCGATCCGGTCGAGCTGCTGGGCCCCGACGCGCTGCTGGACGACTTGGCCAACGCCGCCGGCACAGTGGCGCACGAGGTGCTGGTACGGCTCAGCCCAAGGGCTGAACGCGTCTATCTGGGTGCGTAGGAGGCTGAGAGCGGCCCGCCCAGCTCGGCGGCCTTGGCGGTGATCATGCCGCGACCAACGGCCAGCAGCAGGATGGCGATCAGGAGGGCGGCGAAGGCGGTCAGGCGCCGCTCCTCCGGTATGCCCATCATCTTGGGCAGGCCGAGGTAAAGGGCATAGAGGCTGTAGAGCCCCGCCAGGATGCCGACCGGGATGCCCAGGCTGGGATAGATCTCGGCGAACCCGCCGACCCAGCTGGCGGTCGCCGCGTAGACCACGAGGTTCCAGGACGCCTGCCGTCCCCGCACTCCGCCGAATGCAGGAGCCGTGAAGTCCACGAAGACCCCCAGCGCCCACATCATCGCCAGCGTCAGGCCGTAGCCCACCACGGCGCCGAGGATCAGACCCACGACGCTCATGTGGACGCCGATGTTGGCGATGTTGAAGCCAAACACCAGCACGCCGAAGACGCCGCAGAGCGGCGGGATCGCCGCCAGGGGCACGGCGTAGCGCAGGAACAGGACCCGCGGCGCGGCCGGCGCGTCGGCGATCCGATCCCACGCCTGGCCGGGGGTCAGCAACAGGCTGAGGGCGCGAGACACCCCTCCGGCCCCACGCGCCACATCCATCCCCGCCCCTCCAGACGCCAACGATCGGGCCTAGCCCGCCTTGGCGAGTCCTTCCAGCCGCCCCTTGTCGACCGCGCCGACGGCGGCCTTGAGGTCGTCCATGCTGACCCCGTCGCCAGTGGCCTGAACCATGAAGCGCTCGCCGACCAGCACGCTGTATTCTCCACTTTTCGCGTGGCGGTCGTAGCTCTCCTGGGTCATCCGCCCGCCGACCATGCCCACCTTCTCGTACCCGGAGCCCGTTTCCTTGGACGAGTTCACGTTGAAGGCGCTGGCCATGCCCGCGAGCGCGCCCGCCGCGCCGAGGTCGGTGACCTGCAGCGTCAGGCGCGCGTCGCCCTTGGTGTAGCTGCCCTCGGCCGCCGAACCCTGATAGCCCCCCGCGCCGCCGCTGGACGCGCTGAGTTCCTCGCGGGTGAACCCTGCGACGCTGGCCGGCAGATAGGCCTTAAGCGCCTCGGGGTCCGTCGCGGTGGCCTCACCGGCCTCCGCCCGCTTGGCCGCCTCTTCCATGCGCTTGCCGGCGGCCTCGAGCTTGGCCAGGTCCATCTCGCCGCCGCCCGGGACCTTCACCGTCCCAGACATTGAGCCGATCGCCGCCGTAGGGTTCATGGCCCCGCTCAGCGCCATGACGCTGCTGGTGACGAGGCCGATCACGATGGAGACCACGATGGCCACGACGATCACGACGGCCGTGTAAGGCAGCGCCTTGTCCTCGGGCGTCTTCATGAGCTTGGGCAGGCCCTTGTAGAGCAGGAACAGGCTGTAGAGCCCGCCCAGCAGGGCCACGACCGCCAGGGCCGGGATCAGACCGAAAATCCCCGCCACCCACGAAGCCGTCGGCGCATAGGCGGCGACCTTGAAAGCCTGGATGCGATCCTTGGTCCCGCCGAAGTTCGGCGCCAGCGTCTCGATGATCAGAGCCATGACATAGACCATGGCCAGGCTGAGGCCGTAGGTGATGATGGCCTGCACCACGAGCCACACCGGCGAAGGCCGGATCGTGATCCCAAAGCCGCCGATGCCGAAGACCAGCATGCCGATCAAGCCCGCGACCGCCGGGATCGCGGCCAGGATCATGACGTAGCCCGAATAGAGGCCGCCGATCGTCGCCGGCTCGCGGTCGATCACGTCCCAGGTCTCGGTGGGCTTCAGAAGGAGACCCTTCACCCGCGCCACCAGGCCCGCGCTCGCGGACCCAGGTTCAACGACACTCATCTTTGCTCTCCAGCCCTTGTCCCGACCAATCCCCGACGTCACGTAACCCTATCCCAGCGCACCGTGACGGCAACCCATCGCACAGACCCGGCGCCGCGGGTCGGCTAGACTTCGTCGCATTCGAATCAGGAGACCCCATGGCCCGCGACGGCGCCGTCTATGCCTGCCAGTCCTGCGGGGCCGTGCAGACGAAGTGGTCCGGGCAGTGCCCGGCCTGCGGCGCCTGGAACACGCTGGTCGAGGAACTAACCAGCAGCCGGCCGCCCGGCGCGCTGAAGCCCTCGCGCGCGAAGGGCCGCCACCTGGCCTTCGAGGGGTTGGACCAGACCACCCCCGCCCCGCCGCGCATGGTCACCGGCGTCGGCGAATGGGACCGTGTTTGCGGGGGCGGCGTGGTGCCGGGCTCGGCGATCCTGGTCGGCGGCGACCCCGGGGTGGGCAAGTCGACCCTGCTGCTCCAGGTGGCGGCGGAGGCCGCGCGGCGCGGTGCGCGCTGCGCCTACATCTCGGGCGAGGAGGCGATCGAACAGGTCCGCAGCCGCGCTCAGCGGATGGGTCTGGCCGACGCGCCGGTGAAGCTGGCGGCGGAAACCTCGCTGCGGGCCATCGTCGACGGCCTGAAGGCCGAGCCCTTCGACCTGGTGGTGATCGATTCGATCCAGACCATGTGGAGCGACAACCACGAGGCCGCGCCCGGATCGGTGACCCAGGTCCGCGCCGCGGCCGGCGAACTGGTGCGGCTCGCCAAGAAGGGCAACCTGGCCGTCATCCTCGTCGGGCACGTCACCAAGGACGGCGCGATCGCCGGTCCACGGGTCGTCGAGCACATGGTCGATGCGGTGTTCGCCTTCGAGGGCGAGCGGGGTTATCCGTTTCGCATCCTGCGCGGCGCCAAGAACCGCTTCGGCGCCACCGACGAGATCGGTGTCTTCGAGATGGGCGACGCCGGCCTAGCCGAGGTGAAGAACCCCTCCGCCCTGTTCCTCAACACCTCCGGCGAGCGGGCGGCGGGGGCGGCGGTGTTCGCCGGCATCGAGGGATCACGGCCCGTGCTGGTGGAAATCCAGGCCCTGGTGGCGCCGTCGGCCTACGGCACGCCCCGCCGCGCCGTCGTCGGCTGGGACTCTGGCCGCCTCGCCATGATCCTCGCCGTGCTGGAGGCGCGCTGCGGCCTTGGGTTCGGGGACAAGGATGTCTATCTGAACGTGGCCGGGGGGCTTCGCATATCGGAACCCGCCGCTGACCTCGCCGCCGCCGCCGCCCTCGCCTCCTCCGCCTTCGACGTGGCCCTGCCGCAGGATTGCGTGGTGTTCGGAGAGATCAGCCTGTCCGGAGAGGTGCGTCCCGTGAGCCGCATGGACGGTCGCATGAAGGAGGCCGCCAAGCTGGGCTTCCGGCGTGCCCTGGGCCCGGCCGACGTCGATAAGCCCGCGCTGGCCTATACGGGCGCCAATCGCCTGGCCGACGCCATCCAGCGGATTCACGACTCCGCCTGGGAAGATCGCAAGTGACGCAGTTCGATTTCCTTGTCCTGGGTCTCCTGGCCATCTCCGCCTTCGTGGGCTTCGCCCGCGGCGCGGTGCGCGAGGTGTTCGCCCTGGCGGCCCTGGTCGTGGCCGCCGGCCTGGCGATCTTCGGCCTGCCGGTGTTCGCCCCGATCTTCCGCGACGTGATCCAGCCCAGCTGGCTGGGGACCATCGCAGCACTCGTCGCGGTGTTCGGCGTCGCCTTCATCGCCCTGCGTCTGATCGGCGCAGGCATCGCGCGCCAAGTGCAGAACACCCAGATGCTGGGCTTCCTCGACCGTTCCCTGGGCCTCCTCATCGGCCTGGGCCGCGGCCTGATCGTCCTGGGCGCGCTCTACCTCATGTTCAACGCCGCCACCCCTGAGGATCTCCGTCCCAAGTGGATCACCGGCGCTCGCACCTGGCCCGTCGCCAGCAACATGGGCCGGCTTCTGGAGAGCCTGGCGCCCCAGGGACTGGACGTCGCGGGCCGCCTGAAGCCCGCTTTTGACCGCGCCGTCGGCGAAGGGTCAGGTGACAGATCGGCGACAGACAGGTACGAGGCGCGCGAACCTGCAGACACCGACCGCCCGGAGCGATCCCGATGAGCCCCACGCACGAGCGTTGGTCACCGACGGCACGCGACCCTGATGACGACACGCCGCGCCTCGAGTGCGGGGTCTTCGGCATCTTCGACGCCCCCGAAGCCTCAGGCATCACCGCGCTTGGACTGCACGCCCTGCAGCACCGCGGCCAGGAGGCCTGCGGCATCGCCTCGTTCGATGGGCAGCGCTATCACACCGAGCGCCACATGGGGTACGTGGGCGACGCCTTCGGGGGCGGCGACCTGAACAAGCGCCTGCCCGGGCACGTCGCCATCGGCCACACGCGTTACTCCACGGCCGGCGGCAGCTTCATCCGAAACGTCCAGCCCATGTTCGCCGACCTCGAGGCCGGCGGCATCGCGCTCGCCCACAACGGCAACCTGACCAACTTCCTGACGCTCCGCGAACAGCTGGTCCAGGAAGGCGCGATCTTCCAGTCGACCTCGGATAGCGAGGCGATCCTCCACCTGATCGCCCGCTCGCGCCGGCCCAAGTTCCTGGACCGCTTCACCGAGGCCCTGCAGCAGATCGAGGGCGGCTACGCCCTGGTCGCCATGACCAACAAGAAGCTGGTCGGGGTGCGCGACCCGCTGGGCATCCGCCCCCTCGTGCTGGGCGAGCTGAACGGCAAGTCCGTCCTGGCCTCCGAGACCTGCGCCCTCGACATGATCGGCGCGAAGTTCGTGCGCGACGTCGAGCACGGCGAGATGGTGGTCATCGACCACCAGGGCGTCCGCAGCTTCCGGCCGTTCCCGGCCCAGCAGGCGCGGCCCTGCATCTTCGAATATGTCTATTTCGCCCGCCCCGACTCGGTCGTGAACGGCCGCTCGGTCTATGACGTGCGCAAGCGCATGGGCCGCCGCCTGGCCCAGGAGACGCCGGCCGACGTCGATGTGGTCGTGCCGGTGCCCGACTCCGGCGTGCCCGCCGCCCTGGGCTTCGCCCAGGAGGCCGGCCTGCCCTTCGAGATGGGTATCATCCGTAACCACTACGTAGGCCGGACCTTCATACAGCCGACCCAGGGCGAACGCGAGCTGGGCGTGCGCATGAAGCTGTCGCCGAACCGGGCCGTGCTGGCCGGCAAGAAGGTGCTGCTGGTGGACGATTCCATCGTGCGCGGCACCAACTCGGTTCGGGTCGTGAAGATGGTCCGCGAGGCCGGCGCCGCCGAGGTGCACCTGCGCTCGGCGTCGCCGCCCATCCAGTGGCCGGACTACTACGGCATCGACATGCCCGACCGGGATAATCTGCTGGCGGCCAACCATTCGGTCGAGGAGATCGCCAAGATCCTGGGCGTCGACACCATGGGCTACCTTTCGGTCGATGGCCTGTACTGGGCGATGGAAGCCGTGCGCGACCCGGTGAACCCGCAGTACACCGACCACTACTTCACCGGCGAATACCCCACGCGCCTGCTGGACCGGGAGATCGCCCTCGGCCGCAACGAACTGGTGGAGCGCCAGCTCTCGTTCCTGGTCGACGCGTGAGCCAAGGGCTGCTCGGGCGATTCAAGCCCGACTGGTACCTCGTCCTCATCATCCTGATCGCTGTGGTGGCCTCGGTGCTGCCGGCGCGGGGCGAGGCAGCCGTGTGGTTCGGCTGGATGACGAAGGCGGCGATCGCCCTCGTGTTCTTCCTGCACGGCTCGCGCCTGCCACGCGAAGCGGTGGTGCGTGGCCTGGTCCACTGGCGGCTACACTTACTGGTGCTGGCCTGCACCTTCGGCCTGTTCCCGCTGCTGGCGCTGGGGATCGTCGCACTGCCCGCCTGGATCAGCCCGCCCGAGCTGGCCGTCGGCCTGATCTACCTCGGGTGCCTGCCGTCCACGATCCAGAGCTCCATCGCCTTCGTCAGTGTCGCGCGCGGCGACGTCCCGGCCGCCGTCGCCTCGGCGTCGGCCTCGAATCTGCTGGGCGTGTTCCTGACACCCTTGCTGGTGGGCGTGCTGCTCCATGCCCAGGGCGGGGTGAGCGCGTCGTCCTTCTGGGCCATCGTGGCTCAGCTGCTGCTCCCCTTCGTGGCCGGCCAGCTGCTTCGGCCATGGATCGGCGACTGGGTGAAGGCCCACAACGGCGTGCTGTCGAAGCTGGATCGCGGTTCGATTCTGCTGGTGGTCTACACGGCCTTCTCCGGCGCGGTGGTGGCGGGCGTCTGGAACGCCTTGAGCGCGCTCGACCTGGTTCGACTGCTGGTGATCTGCGTGGTCCTCCTGGCCGTGATCCTGGCCGCCACGACGCTCGCGGCGCGCGCCTTTGGGTTCTCCAAAGAAGACGAGATCGCCATCGTGTTCTGCGGTTCAAAGAAGTCTCTGGCGAGCGGGGCGCCCATGGCCGCGGCGATCTTTGCGCCGGCGGTGGCGGGGGTCGCTCTCATCCCGCTGATGATCTTCCACCAGATCCAGCTCATGGCCTGCGCGGCCATCGCCCAGCGCTATGCGCAGCGGCCTGACACCGAGGCGCAAAGCGGCTAGAGAGCCGCCCCATGTCCGACCAGCCTCTCAAAGACCGTATCGCCCTCGTCACCGGCGCCAGCCGTGGCATCGGCAAGGCCGCAGCCCTGGCGCTCGCCAACGCCGGCGCCCACGTCGTGGCCGTGGCCCGCACGCCGGGCGCGCTGGAGGCCCTGGACGACGAGATCCGCGCCGCCACCGGACAACCGGCGACCCTGGTCCCCATGGATATCGGCGAGGTCGATGGGCTGGATCAGCTGGGCCGGGCGATCCACGACCGCTTCGGGCGCCTGGATATCCTGGTGCACGCCGCGGCCTTGCTGGGCTCGCTCACGCCGGTCTCGCACATCGAACCCAAGCACTGGGACCGGCTCGTGGCGGTGAACCTCACAGCCTCGTTCCGGCTGATCCGCAGCATGGAGCCGCTGCTGCGAGCCTCCGAACATCCGCGGGCGATCTTCCTGACCAGCAGCCGCGCGTCCAACCCCAAGGCCTTCTGGGGCTCCTACGGGGCCACCAAGGCGGCGCTGGAGGCGCTGGTGCGGACCTGGGCCGACGAGCTGGAGCAGACGAACATCCGCGCCGTGCTGCTGGACCCGGGCGCGATGCGCACTCGGATGCGGGCCGAGGCCATGCCGGGCGAGGATCCGGCGGGCCTGCCCGACCCATCCGAGATCGGGCCGTTGATCGTCGAGCTGGCGCAGGCCGACCTGGGTCTGCCGACCGCTAACGTGGCCTTTTCGAGGTGGAAGACGGCCGGGACGCTCGCTTCGGCTTAGTCCCCGGCCGCGAGAGCTTGGCCGCCCGGCCGCGCGGATTGCCGGCCTTGACCTTCTTGGGCTTCGAGGCGGCCTTGGGCCGACCCTCCGCGCCTTCCTTGGCCTTGGCCGCGGCGGTCCGGCGGGTCCTGGCCGCCATGCCGGTCTTGGCCTCGGAAGGTTTGGCGCGGGTCAGGCCCGAGCCGCTCTTCTCCTCGCCCTCGGCGAAGGGGTTCTTGTTCGAGCGCACGGTCAGGCGGATCGGCACGCCCGGCAGGTCGAAGCTCTCGCGGATCGAGTTCACCAGGTAGCGCCTGTAGTGGTCCGGCAACTGGTCGGCCCGGCTGGCGAACAGCACGAAGGTGGGCGGCCTCGCCTTGGTTTGGGCCATGTACTTGGGCTTCACCCGGCGACCGCCCACGGCCGGCGGCGGGTGGCGCTCGACGGCCATCTTCAGCCAGTCGTTCAGGTCGCGGGTCTTCACCTTGGTCGACCAGTCGGTATGGGCCTTGATCACCGCCGGCATCAGCTTGGTCAGGCCGTAGCCGGTCTCGGCGGAGAGGGCCACGACCGGCGAACCCTTGAGCTGCGGCAGCAGGCGGGCGGCCTCCTCCACGAACTCCTGAAGCTTGGAGTGCGGATCCTCGACCAGGTCCCACTTCGCCAGGCAATAGACCAGGGCGCGGCCCTCACGCTCGACCAGGTCGGCGATCTGCAGGTCCTGGATCTCGAACGGGTGGGTGGCGTCCATCACCAGGATCACCACCTCGGCGAAGGTGATGGCGCGGATCGAGTCGTGGGTGGAGAGCTTCTCCAGCTTCTCCTGCACCCTGGCCTTGCGACGCAGGCCCGCGGTGTCGACCAGGCGGATGGCGCGATCGTCCCAGATCCAATCCACGGGAATGGCGTCGCGGGTGATGCCGGCCTCGGGGCCGGTCAGCATCCGGTCCTCGCCGATGAGGCGGTTCACCAGGGTCGACTTGCCCGCGTTGGGACGGCCGACGATGGCGATGCTGATCGGCTTGGCGGCCTCTTCGGCGTCGGGGTCCTCGTCCTCGTCCGGCGCCAGGGCGACGACGGCCTGGTAGAGATCGGCCATCCCCTCCCCATGCTCGGCGGAGATCGGGATCGGCTCGCCCAGGCCAAGGCCGAAGGCCTCCAGGACGCCGGACTCCGACGCCTTGCTCTCGGACTTGTTGGCGCACAGCACGACCGGCTTGCCCTTGCGGCGCAGGACGTCGGCGAAGATCTCGTCGGCCGGGGTCACGCCCTCGCGGGCGTCGATGACGAAGAGCGACACGTCGGCCTCGTCGACGGCCAGCTCGGTCTGGGCCCGCATCCGGGCCTCCAGGCTCTCGTCGGTGACGTCCTCGAAGCCGGCGGTGTCGATCAGCTCGAGATCGAGGTCGCCGAGGCGGCCCGTCCCGAACCGGCGGTCACGGGTGACCCCCGGCTGATCGTCGACGATCGCCAGCTTCCGGCCCGCAAGCCGGTTGAACAGTGTGGATTTGCCGACGTTCGGTCGCCCGACAATCGCGAGTTTCAGCGCCATGCCGGGGACTGTACAGGCCTGATCAGCGAATCGCGATCAGGTCGGCCTCCTCAGTGACAACATAGACGGTGTCGCCCATGGCGATCGGCGAGAGCGTGGAGGCGCCCTTGAGGTCGATGCGCTTGGTGATCTCGCCCGTCTTCGCGTTCAGGGCCACCATCTGGCCGGTCTGGCCGACGATCAGCAGCTTGTCGCCGGCGAGCAGCGGACCCGACCAGATCGGCTTGTTCTGCCGCTGGCCGCCGACGCCCAGGATGCCGCCCTTCTTCTTGGCCTTGAAGCCCTCGTTCAGGTTGCGGATCCAGTAGATCTGGCCGTTCTCGCGGCTGGCGCAGATCACGTCGCCGGTCTTGGAGACCACATAGACGACGTCACCGGCGGGCCAGGGCGCGGTCACGCCCACCACCGGCAGGGTCCAGCGCGCCTGGCCGGTCCGAAGGTCGGTGGCGGCGAAGACGCCCGAATGGCTGACGGCGAAGACGTCGCCCTGGTAGATCACCGGGCGGCCGGGGATGTCGCGGATCTCGGACAGGGCGCTGGTGCGGCTGGCGCGCGACAGGGCCTCGTTCCAGAGGTCGTTGCCGTTGGAGGTGCGCAGCGCCACCAGCTCACCCGAGCCGAAGGCCGCCACGACCGTGTCGCCCGAGATCGCCGGGCTGGAGGCGGAGAGGATGCGGGCCGTCTCGGACAGCGCCTGATAGGTCCAGGACGCCGCGCCGGTGGCCGCGTCGAAGGTCAGCAGGGTGTTGTCCAGCGAGACCACGAACACCCGGCCGCCCGCCACGTTGGGGGCGCCGTGGATGGACTCCGAGGTCTTGGTCCGCCAGCCGACGGCGCCGGTCTTGGCGTCCATCTGCATGACTTCGCGGTAGCCCGAGGAGACGTACAGCTTGCCGTCGGCGTAGGCCATGCCGCCGCCGAACGCGAGCTTGTCACGCTTGTTGTCGCCCGGGTTGGTCGCCGTGCGCCAGATCTGCGCGCCGGAGCGCGCGTCGACCGCGACGACCCGGGCGTCGGCGTCCATGAGGAACACCTTGCCGTCGGCGGCCACCGGCGGGGCGGTCACGTAGCGGCCGCGCTTCTGGCCCTGTCCGAAGTTCTTGCGCCAGGCGACCTCGACGTTGGCGCCGGCGGCGACATGGCCCATCGACTGTTCGCTCGTGCCACCCGGCAGCGGCCAGGCCGCCACGGTCTCGGCCGGCGGCAGGGCGAAGTCGACGCCCTTCAGGGCCTCGGCCGGCTCCAGGATCTGGTCGGCGGGGATGATCGAGATTCGCTGGCCTTCGCCCGCGAGCTCGGCCGGCCCCTTGTCCTTGTCCCCGAAGGGATTGAGGTTGCTGAGGGTCGAGCAGCCGCTCGCGGCCAGCGCGCCGGTCAGGACGGCGGCGAGGATCGTCGTACGGCGGATCATTGCGGAGCGGGGCCTTGCGGTTGCGGCGGGGCGGCGCCCGGCGGCGGGCCGATCATCGCGCCGGGGTCCATCATCATCGGCGGCGGAAGGGCCTGGGCGGCCTTCACCACGGCGGGCACGGCCTTGGCCGAGCCCGAATCGATCAGGCCGATGGCGGCCTGGGCGCGGGCCTGGGCGCCTTCCTGGGCGTCCAGCGACTGCGAGATCAGCACGAAGTCGCCCCGCGCGCCCGTCAGGTCGCCGGCGTTCAGCTTCGCGAAGGCCAGCGCCTCGCGGGCCTGCACCCGATAAGGGCGGCCCTCTTCCATCAGCGGCTTCAATCGCCCCTCCAGGTCCTTCAGAGGGGCGGTGTCCAGGAGCGCGAAGGCGGATTTGAGGCGGGCGGCGTCGCCGATCAGCGGATCGGGGGCGGCCTCGGCGGCTTCGTCGAACAGTTTGACCGCGTCGGCGGGCTTCTTCGCTTCCAGCGCAAAGGCGCCCATGTGCATCAGGGCGAGGGACTTGTAGCCCTTGGCCGGCGACTTGGAGACCTCTGTCCAGAGCTGCTGGGCCTTGGCCTTGTCGCCGGCGACCATGGCGTCCACGGCGGCGGAGTACTGCTCCGAGGCGGTCGCGATCTGCTTGCCCCGGTAGGTGTCATAGCCCCAGTAGCCGAGGGTGGCGATGAGCGCGGCGGCGGCGATCCCCAGCATCCACGGCAGCGCCTTGCGGGCGAACTGCTTATAGCGGTCGGAGCGCAGCTGCTCTTCGACCTCTTCGAATAGAT